>Ga0114946_10000711_pt1 | contig 22244 bp, 17 predicted proteins | sample WalLakDeSediment_FD_88676 | JGI IMG/M metagenome (GOLD analysis project Ga0114946, IMG submission 88676) | Lake sediment microbial communities from Walker lake, Nevada to study Microbial Dark Matter (Phase II) - Walker Lake 11/02/13 Deep Sediment | ecosystem: Environmental > Aquatic >...
AAATGCCATGATGATGCTTGCCTGCGGTGAATAACCCAGTATTTGGTGGAAGGAGGCAGACAGGTCGATGGTGAATGTACCGGTATATATGCCGAAGCCGAAAGCATTCTGCGCCGGGTTGGTGCCGATGCCACCCCTGATGAAAAACCTGTCGGCCATCCTGTATTCGCCCCCCGCTTTAAAAACAGGCTTGCGGTCGATGTCTTTTTCGGTTTCAATACTAAGCAGGATTTTTTCGGAAAAAGAATACGCCATCCCAAGACGAAAAATAGTGGGAATATATTCGTCATATAGGTTATCGACGGATGCCAGCTTTGATCTGCTGGGGTTGAAAACGTGTGCGCCGATGTTCAGCCCTGGCAGCAGCTCGTAGATCACGCCGGCTTCGAAGGTGACATTCCCGGTTGCGTTGGAGAGCTCACCACCCACGAATGTATACATATAGTTAAACTGCAGGCCGGCCGACAGCCTGTCGCCAAAGCGATGGGCATAGGCCAGTCCTATTTTGCTTTCATGGTATTGCGAGTAGCCGAAGTAAGACAGGTTCAGCCCGAAGACGCCCGTGTTCACGGGCAATGCAAACGCCGCCGCCCCCAGCCCCATCTCCTTTACCAGGTAACGGTTTTCAAAATAGATGCCGGCCGTTGGGCTTTGTATTTTTGACATGCCGGCCTGATTGTGGCTCATGGCCCAGAAGTCATAAACGGCAACGGCTGCATTGCCCATGCCTGCCTGGCGGCCACCGTAAGGATGGTTGTCGTTGGCGGCCTGGAGTGCCTGCAACCACAAAATGGACAGGGGCAAAAGCAACACCAGGTTTTTTTTCATCGTGGCCGGCAGATTGGATTGTCAGATGACCCGGTATTTGAAAGTCACCTTTTGCAGATCCTTGTTGGCTTTTTCGACTTTCTTCTTGAGGTCTTTCTTGAACTGCAGCAGCTTGTCTTCAATATTTTTGTCTGATTGGGCAAGGATCTGTGCCGCCAGGATGGCCGCATTGCGTGCCCCGTCGAGCGCTACCGTTGCCACAGGGATGCCGGCGGGCATCTGCAGGATGGAAAGGATGCTGTCCCAGCCGTCGATGGAGATGGATGCATTTATTGGAACACCGATAACAGGCAGGTGGGTGGATGCCGCGATCACGCCGGGCAGGTGGGCAGCACCGCCGGCAGCGGCGATGATCACACGGATACCACGCTTGTGCGCGTTTTCAGAAAAATCCATCACCCGCTCAGGCGTACGGTGGGCCGACAAGGCATTGATCTCAAAAGGGATCTCCATCTCATCGAGAAATTTTGCAGCGTCTTCCATTACAGGCATATCGGAAGTGCTGCCCATGATAATGCTAACCTGTGGTTTCATTTAAAAGGATTTAGAATTACTAATTACTGTTGTTAAAGGGATGTCTTTCCCGCAAAAATAATTAAACATATAATAATATGGCTAATTTTGGGATGCCTTTTGCAATATTTGCTTCATAAGACTTTTACCGGCAATGGAAAATGAACCAATGCGGCCACTACAAAAGATGTTCATGACGGTTCCGTCATCCTATGATTTTCTGAATCGCCTGCTAACCTTCAGGTTTGATGAAAGGTGGCGGAAGATGGCGGTGAAAGCCATACTGGAGACCAGGCCGCAGCGGGTTCTGGATCTGTGCACCGGCACAGGTGATCTTGCCATCAGGCTGCGAAAGAATGCTGACCGGGCTATTGGGATATGGGGATTGGATTACAGCGAGCCGATGCTTGAATATGCCAGCATTAAGTCTTTAAGGGCGAATATCAGCGTGGAAGACAGTACCGGGGAGGAGGATAGCGTTCTCCGGGATTTCGCAGGCATACGTTTTGTTCACGGCGATGCGGCGGCCCTGCCTTTCAGCGATGGCTTCTTCGATGCCATCGGCATTGCATTTGCCTTTCGCAATCTGACATTTAAACATCCAGACTCCGCGTTGTTTCTTGCGGAGACAATGCGGGTGCTCAGACCCGGCGGGCTATTTGTCATTGTGGAAACATCGCAGCCGGCCAATAGTTTTATCAGAAGACTGGTTCATTTTTATCTGAGGGCCGTGGCTGTGCCGTTGGGTGGATGGATCAGCGGTCATCGCGGGGCATACCATTACCTAGCGCATTCGGCCATCCATTACTACAGTGCCGGGGAAGTAAAGGCCCTGCTGGCCGGAGCAGGTTTCAGCCGGGTGAGATACCGTTTGCTGCTGGGTGGTGTGGCAGCTTTATGGGAAGCAATAAAGTGAACCGGGCAATTTTGCCGGGCTGAAGCCGGAGAAATATCCCTGTTTAATCCATCCCCACGCTGTTAAGCGCTTTCTCAACGGCTGCGAATATTGGCTGGTTGCTGATCTGCTGCCCTACAGCCTGCTCCATCCAATGACGCGGCGTTAGCCTGCCCAGTGAGAATATGCGCAGAACCTCCCCTGCAAAATCCTTATCCTGGATATGATCTTCTATCTGGAACATGATCAGCCGGCCGTAAGGATAGTTCGAGAGATACAGTGGCGACTGGATCATATGGGAATAAATGGCCAGTATGGGCGTATCGCTGACGCCAAACACATCGGCAAAGTATTCGTTCCATATTTCTTTTGCAAGCCGGGTCACGGCCTGTTTGAGATCGCTGGCATCGGCCTCAGGGTTGGCATACATCCACTTCCACACTTCCATGTCGAGCAACGAAACGCCCATCATTTCGTAGTTATCCCAGAAAACATCAAGCACTTCATAATGGTCTTTGAGCGGGTCATCGTTGCTGATGCCCAGCAGCTCCAGGTCGCGGCGCTGGAACATGAATGCGAGGGCTTCCGTAAATGCGGTGTTGGGGATGCCGTTGATGAAGTAGTTATCAACAAAATGGGTGCTGATGGTTTGTTCAACGTTATGGCCATATTCGTGGATGGCAATGTTATAGCCTTTGTAGTCCATGCCATCCTTGCCGATGCGTGTGCGCAGGTGCGACGGTTTCGACCGCATGGAGGTGCGCCAGGCATGCCCGGAACCCCTTGCAGCATCCACTTCAATTTTTGATGCAATGAACTCGGCCTTGTCCGGGTCAAACCCCAGCTGGCGCAAATACAAAGGCAGGTCGCGGTTCATTGCTTCGGCATCCGGGTAACGCTTTTTGGTGATGGCATCAAGCTGCTCTTCCGATATGCTGCTCCTGCTTTTAAACCCGTCGTACCAAATGTCGAAAGGCCTGAGCTCGCGGCCCAGCCGCTGGCTGATCAGCTCGCCCAACGCACGCAGCAGGGGAGATGCCGCATATTCCCTGAACAAGGCTTCCACCTCCTCCTGGGCAATCTCCATGCTGCCATCGAACCGGCGCTTGATGTAAGTATCCATCTCAGGGTAATACGGATCAGTTTTCCTGAGCCCCCTGAAATTGGCCAGCAAATGCGCATACCTTGCCAATCCCTCCTCCTCATATTGAATGGTTGCTCCCTCTTTCCACACCTCATTGCTGAACGGGTTCCAGGTATATTCCTGGTTGTTGATCACCTCCTTCGGGATGTCCTGGTTGATGATACGAAGCATCACCTGGTACAACATCTCCTTCTTCGCCAGTCCGCCGGGCTGCCCATAATTGGACCTGATCTCATCGCGGATGTTCCAGTGGGCGAGGAGCTTCATATTCTCCGGGAACAGGGTCTCCCCCTCATTATTGACAAGTTTTCCCGCGAAAATATTATATGAAGCTATATATAAACCGCTGGCACTGTTTATCTGGCTCAACTCCTGCAACAATGCGGGTGGCACCCTTTCAGTAAAGTAGTTGCCCAACCGGGCATAACCCCATTCTCTCGGATTCCAGCCAGCACCCAAAACATTTTTTTCGTCAAGGCTATACGTGGGAAAGTTCAGCGCAACCACAAAGGCGATCTTGTTTTTGTACAGGTCGTCTGCCACATGCGCGGAAGGACTGTAAGCACCCAACATCTGGTCGATCCTGTGAATTGGCCCGCGGTCTTCATGGATCTGCCGGTTCAACTCCAGGGTGATACGGCTCATATAACCGTACAGGTGTTCAAAGTAGTGGCACAACCGGTCAAAAACCATATCCAGTTCCTGTTCGGAACGGATAAAGTTCTCCATACAAAATGCCTTGAATTCATTTTCGTTGCCATCTGCCGGCCTCCAGAGGCCTGCAAGCTGTCCTACGCCCCGCACCAAACGGTCGTGATGAACTGCATCGAGCCCTTCAAGGAGCTGCCCTGTCACGTCTTCAATGGTTTTCTGGCTGATATTACTGACCTCGGCGGGCTGCCTGTCAGTTGTCTGGCAAAAGCTTAAAGTAAACAATGAGATGAGCAAACAAACCAGTCTTTTCATGTCTTTTGTTTTTTGAAGGTTACTTTTCGGTAAAACTATCTGTCTTATTAAGTGATTTCAACTTCAATGGGATGATTTCTGAGGCATCTGCAAATGGCAACAGTATCAGATCGGCTCCTGCCTTTTCAAGTTCCTTGGCGGTACGGCCGGTATAGGAGGTGACGGCGATCTTTCCCATGTAGCCGGCATGTTTGAGGTACTTTAACAGGGCCAGGTTAATCTGTTTGTCATCCAGCGAGGAAATAACACACTGGGCATTCAGCGGAAGAAGTTCCGGCAGGTCGGGGTCATCCGCATCTCCATATTGTCCGGCACGTCCCTTCTTTTCCCAGCGCGCCAGGGCTTTGGGATCAAAATCGACACCGAACACCCTGAATCCCTCTGCCTCCAGGCTTCTGGCAATATTGTTGCCATACATCCCGAGCCCAAAGATGATCACATCGAAATTCTTGCTGTCATCATCCTTTTTGTGCACCTCCATCATCGGGATTTTCTTTTCAAAGATATTCAGCATGGGAGATACCTTCTCGTAGAGTTGGTGGGAATACAGGATGAGATAGGTGCTTATTCCGATGGTAATCAGGCCGACAAGGGTGATCAGGCCAAGGGTTTCTTCGTTGATCTGCCCGAGGCTCAGCCCCAGCGCGGCAAGTATCAGTGAGAATTCGGAGATCTGGGCTACATTCAGGCCTGCCAGAAACCCGGTTCTTTTTCTGTATCCCATAACCCCGAGAATGATCATAACGATTACCGGGTTGCCTATCAATACAAACAAGGAGAGCATGACGGCGGGAAAGATCTGTTGTCCCAGCAGGGGAATATTTACCTGGCTGCCCAGGTTGATAAAGAAGAAGAGCAGGAGGAAGTCGCGCACGGAGGTAAGCCTGCCGGCCACAACTTCCCTGTATGGGGTGGATGCCAGGGAGATACCTCCGAGGAAGGCACCTACTTCCTTGCTGAAACCGAGAAAATCGCTGAATGCGGCGAGGGCGATGGCCCATGCCAGCGCAAACAGTATCAACAACTCGGGCGATCTTGCCATCAGGGAGGTAAGCCATGTCAGCACGTACCGCATTAATAAAATGATCAGGATGATCAGACCAATGCCTTTCAGGGCGACCATGATGAATTCCATGGTGAGGCTGTCCTGGTTGGGTGTGCCCATGGCAGACAATACGATCATGGCGATGATCACTACGATATCCTGCACGATCAGGAACCCGATGGATATCTGCCCGTGCAGCGACTGTATCTCTTTTTTGTCGGAAAGCAGTTTGACGATGATAATGGTTGAAGAAAAAGTCAGTGCCACCGCAATGTATATGCTTACCACCGGGTCAAAGCCGAGCCACAGGCATATCAGGAAGCCAAAGACAGAGGTGAACAGCACCTGCCCGAGGCCGGCATACAGTGCCACTTTCCCGGTGGAACGAATCAGTGTGACATCGAGTTTCAGCCCTACGGCGAACAGCAATACCGCAATGCCCATTTCGGAGAGCAGGTGTATCTTTTCGCCTGAACGCAACAGGTCGATCCCATAAGGACCTACGATGAGGCCAACGGCAATAAATGACACGATCAGCGGCTGCTTCAGCATTCTTCCAAAGACCCCGACAGCTACCGAGATGCCAAGAATAGCGGCAAATTCCAGAAAAGTATCAGTAAACAATTCCATATTTCATAGCCACCTGTCCGTTAAACTACAGCTTGTTACAAATATATCAATTTATTTGCAGTTTTTCTTGCCAAATGTCAGGCAGGTCTGTTTGATGAATTTATGGTAGATGTTTTTGTTGGTTGCAACGATTTCCCTGCCAAAAATATAATTGCTGCCCCCGTTGAAATCGCTGACCATTCCTCCGGCTTCCGCAACAATGAGGCTTCCTGCTGCCACATCCCAGGCATTCAGCCCGTATTCAAAAAATCCTTCAAACCGTCCGCATGCCACATAGGCCAGGTCTGCCGCTGCACTTCCCAGCCGCCGCAAGCCGCGTGTATGCATCATACACCATGTAAGCAGACCAACGAAGCTGTCCATCCGGTCGTAGTCATAATATGGAAAGCCGGTAGCAAGCAGGCTGCTGCTAAGGTCAGGCCTGCCGGAAACACAAATGGCCCGGCCGTTTAAAAATGCCCCCTGCCCCCGCACGGCATGAAAACACTCATCCCCGTTGACCTCGTAAACAACACCCAGAATAACACCTTCGCCTTTCATCAGGGCTATGGAAACGCTGAACACCGGGATGCCATGAATAAAATTGGTAGTGCCATCCAGCGGATCCACCACCCATTTGTAATCATCTCCTCGCTTGCTGATGGTGTCTTCTTCCGTAATAAAACCCGCTTCCGGCAGCAATGCCTGCAGTTTACCGACGATCATCTCTTCTGCCGACGTGTCCACATAGGTGACAAGGCTGTTCAGGCTCTTTGTTTCCACATCGTGGCTGCGGATTTTCCCTGCTTCCTGCCGGATAAAATTGCCGGCTTCCCTGGCAATGGCACAGACTTCATTGCATAGACTATTGATATCTGTCATATAATCAGTGATTTACACATAAAAAACGCCGTCATGGTCCATTTTGTTCAGCACTACATTCTGCAGTTGGTTGACCAGGTCCTGTTTGAAGGCGGTCTTCGCCCTGATGTAGTTCTCAGTAAACCCGAACATACATCCGTCGTTGTTTTCGTTCTCCCACAGGACGGTTGCATGCTGCCCCATGTTATTCCGGTAAAACAACATCTTCTTGTTTTCCGATAACAGGTGCATGCGTTTAGAGCGCTGGCTGCGTTCATTCACCGGCACATTGCGGCTGATGCCCGCAGCCCTGGTGTTATCCCTTTCAGAGTAGGTAAATACATGGATGTAGGAAACATCAAGATCGCTGATGAAGCGGGTTGATTCTTCGAACAGCTCACTGGTCTCGGCAGGGAAGCCAACGATCATGTCTGCGGCAATGCATGCACCGGGTATGAGCCTGCGGATGGTATCCACCCGGTTTTTGAAAATCCTGGTGTTGTAGCGCCTGCCCATTGCACCAAGCACTGCATCGCTGCCCGACTGCAGAGGAATATGGAAGTGCGGCATCAGCTTCGGTTCGCCTGCCACCAGCTCGATGATGTCGTCATGCAACAGGTCTGGCTCCACAGACGAGATGCGGATGCGTTCAATGCCGTCAAGCTTCACCAGCTCCCTGAGCAAGTCAACCAGTCTTTCGTTGTGCATCCTGCCAAAATCACCGATGTTGACGCCGCTTAATACGATCTCACGGACTTCGCTGCGGGCAATCTCCCTTGCCGTGATAATGGTGCCGGCTATCGTGTCACTGCGGCTGTGCCCCCTCGCCAGGGGAATGGTGCAGTAAGTGCAGAAATAATCGCATCCGTCCTGAATCTTGAAAAAAGAACGTGTGCGGTCATCCTTCGACCAGGATGGAATAAATTTCTCAAGGGAATTATCCGGTAATACTTCAGTATCAAAAGCCGGCATTGTGCTGCGGTGGCCCGCAGATGACCGCTGCCCCGGCACCTCAGCACCCCCTGCCGGCAATGCCAACCGCTGCAATCTTTTTATGTGTTCAAAAAGATTGAACTTTTCCGCATTGCCCAGAACCAGCCCTACACCAGGTATTTTTCTTAGTTCCTCCGGGTTAAGCTGGGAATAACAACCTACAACGGCTACAAAGGCTTCCGGGTTTCTTTTCATCACCTGCCTGATCAACGACTTACAGCGTTTTTCTGCGTTTTTTGTTACCGAACAGGAATTGATAACGTACACATCCGCATGATCAGAAAATTCAACCCGCTCAAAACCATCTTTGCTGAAAGAACGGCTGATGGTCGATGTCTCACTGAAGTTCAGCTTGCATCCAAGGGTGTGAAAGGCGATTCTTTTTAATTTCATAAACGGATGATTGGCCCGGGATGCTTCTCATTTGATTTATACACAAATTTAATCATTCGCGTTCAAATACCGGTCAATATTATGATCATGGAAATTATTTTGCTTCGGACCTTTTTAAAAGCATGCTATTATTGGATATTTTTATCTAGCTTTGCAATACAGTCATTTTGTTTTCAGAATAAGCTCTTGTGGGATCATTTTCGAAATACGACGTAATTTTCTTCGAAGCCCTGGCGGGGATACCCAATTAGGTGTTGCCGGGTTGTATCTGACAGTTCCTCACTGTCGGGCGAAGAAGTACGTCGATGGATTATATTTCTTAGATGAATCTGTCAGGGGCTATTTTTATATTTATGTTTACGAAACATGAAAATATTTCTCGCAGAGGACGCCAAGATTAAAAAGACGCAAAGCATTTTCTGCTGCCTTTGCGCCAAACACTGCGCCTTTTCGAGAAACTAAAAAACGGCTTTCAGACCTTCAGACTTTCAGACCTTTAAACTTTCAGACAAATAATAAACCTATGAAAAAATTAATCGTAGTGGCGTTTGGCGGCAATGCACTGTTGCGGAAGGGTCAGGAAGGCACCATTGATGAATTGGAACAAAACGTATATGATACATGCAGGCATATGCTGCCATTAATCAGGGCTGGGCACGATATAGTGATCGGCCACGGTAACGGTCCCCAGGTTGGTAATGTGATGTTGCAGCACGAGGCCGGGAAGCGCTTGTATGGTTTGCCGGTCATGCCCATGGATGTGTGTGTGGCAGAAACCCAGGGCTCGATCGGGTTCATGATCGAGCAACAGATGCGCAACGTACTTGCAGAGAATGACCTGCAACGCAATATCGTTGCCCTGATTACCCAGGTGATGGTTGACAGGGAAGACCCTGCCTTCAGGGCACCTGCTAAACCGGTGGGTCCCTTTTACACTCCGGAAGAAGCAGAAGAATTAAAAGCGGAGCACGACAACTGGGTGTTTCATGAAGACCCGCGCAAGCGTGGGTTGCGCAGGGTGGTGGCATCTCCCGTACCCACTGGCATACTGAACTGGGAGGCGGTGGAGCGCCTGGCGCGGGCAGGAACCATCGCCATCACGGTGGGCGGAGGAGGTATTGCCGCTTATACCGATGAAAAGGGTAAAATGGTGGGCATTGATGCCGTCATCGACAAAGACCTGGCAAGCTCCATGCTGGCCAGCAATATCAAAGCCGATGAGTTTATCATAGTGACCGACATTTCCCATGTTTATATCAATTTCAACAAGCCCGGCAAGAAGAAACTCGAAAGGGTCAACGTTGAGCAAATGAAAAAGTACCTTGCCGAAGGCCATTTTGCCGAGGGCAGCATGGCACCAAAAGTGCGGGCTTGTGTCGATTTCATTGAAAAGGGCGGCAAGCTGGCCGTCATCACCCAGGTTGACCAATTGGGGACAGAAGGCCAAGGAACTATAGTTACTAACCAATAAATCGAAAGAAAAATGGCGTTTAATTTAAAAAACAGGAGCTTTGTCAAGCTACTGGATTTCACTCCGCAGGAGATCAAGTTTCTGCTGGATTTGTCTGTTGACCTGAAAAAAGCCAAATATGCCGGCACGGAGCAACAGCGGTTAAAAGGCAAAAATATTGCTTTGATATTTGAGAAGGACAGCACCCGCACGCGCTGTGCGTTTGAAGTGGCTGCTTTTGACCAGGGAGCCTGTGTTACTTATCTCGGACCCGCCGGCAGCCAGATCGGCAAGAAGGAATCCATGAAGGATACAGCCAGGGTGCTGGGCCGCATGTACGACGGTATAGAGTACCGTGGCTTTGCACAATCTACCGTGGAAGAACTGGCGGCCTTTTCAGGTGTCCCGGTATGGAATGGCCTTACCAATGAGTTCCACCCGACACAGATACTGGCCGACTTTCTCACCATGATGGAATACAGCGACAAACCTTTGCACCAGGTGTCGTTCTGCTACCTGGGCGATGCGCGCAACAATATGGGCAACTCACTGCTGGTGGGTGCAGCAAAAATGGGCATGGATTTCCGCGCTGCCGCACCAAAATCGGTTCAGCCTGATGAGAATCTGGTGGCCCATTGCCATGAGATAGCAATGCATACCGGCGCAAAGATCACCATAACCGAAAATGTGGAAGAAGCGGTAAAGGGAGTCGATTTTCTGTATGCCGACGTTTGGGTATCGATGGGTGAGCCTGAACACGTATGGGAAGAACGTATCAGATTATTGAAACCCTACCAGGTCAATATGGATGTGGTAAGAATGACCGGTAATCACAAGGTGAAATTCCTGCACTGCCTGCCCGCTTTTCATAACCGTGAAACCACCATCGGTGAAGAGATCTACCAGAAATATGGCCTCGACGGCATGGAAGTCGTTGAAGAAGTGTTCGAATCAGAACACTCGGTCGTATTCGATCAGGCCGAAAACCGCCTGCATACCATCAAAGCCGTAATGGTGGCCACCCTGGGATCGTAAACGTCCCTGCCTGTTCAAGGATTGCCAAAAAAAGCCCGGGATCAATTACCGGGCTTTTCTTCCTTTCCTTCCCGGGATAACCCCTCATCTTCTGTTTCTGAGGTGGCCTTTTCAATGATTTCCATCACTTCTCTGAGCAACTCATCCAGCTTTAGCTCTTTAATGGTTTCATTTACCTTTGGCCCGATCTCTTCAACCACCCTCCCCGCCTCGCTCATAACCCTGTTGATCTCCTCCCCCAAAGCTTCCCAGTCAACCTTCTCCAGTTCCTCAAGCGCTTTCCTGACCTCCTTGCCCGCCTTACGCATTTCTTCACGGAATTCGTCGGAGTGGAACTGGTTGTTCAACTCCTTGTTCATTTCTTCCATGGCATGACGAACTTCTTCCATCGCCTTTCTCATCTCTTCCCTGAATTCTTCCGACTGAAATGCAGGGCTCGTTTCAATGTTTATTTCCTCCATGGCTTTCCGGATCTCTTCCTGAACCTGCTGCATTTGCAGGCGAAACTCTTCCGAACGGAACTTCTCGATCATGTCGCGGTTCACCTCAGCCAGCGCAATCCTGGCTTCCTCAATGGCTTTGCTGATTTCTCTCCGGTCTTCTTCTGACAAGGTTTCCCAGGTCATACTTGAACCATCATGAAAATTAACCCTGCGAGGCTCTTTTGAAGTCAGTGAATAGGCTTCCTGCCGCCGGGCCTCTTCCGGCGAGAGCAGGGCAACCCCCGCTAAAGGGTCAGGGTCGGGTAAATCCAACTGGAAATGATCATAGGTGTCGTTTGCGCCGTAATAGTAGTTGACACCATGTGCCGGATCAAACCAGGCAATGGCAAGGGCGGCTGAAACAATGGTAATGATTGCAGCCATGTTCTTTCCGGGGTTAAAACGTCTTGTTTTCATGGTCATGATGTTTTTAATGCGTGTTAATAAATGATTGTTTGATTGTGTCGCGGCAAGGACAGGTTGCATTGTCTGGCCGCGGTTTGATTCAAGTTGCATAAGGGCTTGCGCATAAGGCAATGGCGCCCTGGATTCACCCACCACCCATTCATCAATGCGCTTCTCCCTTTCAATCCTTAAATGCTTGCTGATAAACCAGGTAGCAGGATGGTAGAAAAAGAATATTTCAATGAGGTTTTGAATAATGTTTAAATAGTGATCCCCGTTCCGGATATGCCGGAATTCATGCAAGATAATGGTCTCAATCTGTTCGGGAGTAAGGGATGTAAAAATGCTTGCCGGCAGTAATACTACCGGCTTGACAATCCCCGCTACCAGGGGTATGTCAACCTTTTGCGACAAATAGGCATGCATGCCCGGGACACCCGCTTTGTTGGCCAGGACATGAATTGGCTGCATCCACCCGGCCGGCACCACCTGCAAGCTGCTCTTCCGCATATTGTTCACCCTGTAATAACCAACAACGCTTTGAACGGAAAAGTACACCAAGCCGGCCAGGTAAATCCAGAATATCCAGGGAGTATAAGCTTCAAACCTTTCAAGCAATCCGGGTATGTCCCTTTCAATCAGAAAAAAGTTTGACCCGCCCGGGCCTGCAGCCACGGAAATGCCGTCAAACTCGAACGAAACGATCATCCTGGCCTGGCTGTACACCCTGTATTGCCTGATAAATGTTATGATAAACGCAATGGGCATGGCAAGAAGAGACATAAAGGCGAGGTGGTGGCGGATGCCTGCCCGCGATCTGCCCGTTAACTTCATGGCAATGAAAAACAGGGCCATAATTATGGCAAACTGCCACAGGCTGTGCAGGACACTCCAGCTTAAAGCGCTGATCAATGGGTGCGAAAGGTTCTCTACAATGCGCATTGCTATGGCTTTTCAAATTGTTTGAGGTATTCTTTTATCTCCTGTATATCCTCCTGCGACAATTTTTTGTGGCTCAGTGCCCCCAGTGCCAATCGGCCGGCTGACCCGTTGTATAAACTGTCAATCATCTTGTTTAAAAAAAACTCCCGGGTTTTTTCCTGCGATACATTCGGTGTGTACACATGGGTGCGACTTGATGTGTCGCGGTCGAGCAGTCCTTTCTCATGCATGATCTGCATCAATTTCAGGGTGGTGGTGTAACCAATGTCCTTATGGTCTTCAAGTACCTCATGTATCTCCCTGACCGTTGCAGAGCCCTTCCTCCACAATACTTGCAGAATTTCCAGTTCGCTTTCTGTGGGACGGAGTTTTTTATTTTTCATACTATTACGAATATTGTCGTAGCAAATATAATACGAATAATTTCGTAATACAAGTTTTTTTCTGAAAAATTTTAAATTCCATCAAAAATTTATTTGGATTTAATAAAAATAATATATACATTTGTTTTTGGAAAAATCAAACCAGAATGACGAACCTTTCCTGTTTTGTGGTGTTTTGTTGCTGCTGTTGCTGCCCTGCCGTGGAGTGGAAGGTGTATTCTGTGTAAACCATATCACATAGTTTGCTGCTGCCCTTCCATGCTGCATGGCAGGGTTTTTTTATTGGGATAAACAGATCAATAACAGATGAACAAATGAATAAACTGAATGTATTTATTTCACGGCTTCATGAGCGCAATGCATCCTTGCTGGTAGAGTTGCCGGCAAAGGCGGATGTAAGCCGTTTTGTCAATGAATTTTTTGATTTGTTGTTTCCGATGAGCAAGCCCAGGAGTATTGATTCCTGCCACTTGCTGTTCAGTGGCATCAGATTGCAGTTGGAGAGGATGCTTTGTGTGCTGAAGAGTCAGATGACAGTGACGCCTTCGGAGGTATTGGATGGTTTCTTTGACCGGCTTCCTGACATCTATGACCTGCTGGTTGAGGATGCTGAGGCGATCTATCGGTTTGACCCGGCTGCAAAAAGCATACAGGAGGTGGTAAATGCATATCCTGGCTTTTATGCCATTACGGTTTACAGGCTGTCGCACCAGCTTCTGCACCTGAAGGTTCCTGTGCTGCCCCGGATGATGTCGGAGTACGCGCATAGTGCCACCGGTATCGATATCAATCCGGCTGCGCGCATTGGCAAGTCATTTTTCATTGACCATGGCACCGGCGTTGTAATTGGTGAAACCACTGATATTGGCGACAATGTAAAAATCTACCAGGGGGTTACCCTGGGTGCTCTCAGCGTCGAAAAGTCGCAGGCAGCCACCAAGCGGCATCCCACCATTGAAAACAATGTGATCATTTACGCCGGGAGTACGGTATTGGGCGGAAAAACCGTGGTAGGCCATGATTCTGTGATTGGCGGCAATGTATGGTTAACCGCCAGCATTCCTCCCTGCTCGGTGGTATACCACGAGAGTGAGGTGAAAATTCGCAACAACAGGGGTTTTGAAGAGCCGGTCAATTTTATCATTTAGTAGCGGATTTATCATATGTCGTACAATAGGAACCTGAAATGAAAGAGTTTCCCGCAAGGTGCAAAGAATTAAAAGGCGAAAAGCGATCCTTGACCCCTTTGCGTCAACTTATGCTTTGCGAGAAACTACAAAGCATAATTTTAAACACTGGAAGTAAGACAGGCCAATGCAAACCAATATTAAAAATAATTAATTAGTATACATATAATATTTAATAAATTAAATAATGAAGGCAGAAAACATCATGCAACTGATAGGGAATACGCCGCATTTGCGTATAAACAGGTTGTTTCCATCAACCCATGAGGTATGGATGAAATTGGAGCGATCCAATCCCGGAGCGAGCATCAAAGACCGTATTGCCATGTCGATGATCATGGATGCGGAGGCGAAAGGTATTCTTGGTGAGGGATCTGTGATCATTGAACCGACCTCGGGCAACACAGGCATTGGTTTGGCCATGATTGGCGCAGCCAGGGGTTACCGGGTTATTCTTGTGATGCCGGAGAGCATGTCGCTTGAGCGGCGTCGTGTGATGGCTTTATTCGGTGCCGCGTTTGAGCTTACTCCCCGTGAGAGGGGCATGCGCGGAGCCATAGAAAAGGCGGAGGAATTGCTGCGGGAAACTCCTGGTGGCTGGATGCCGAGGCAGTTTGACAACCCTGCCAATGTGGACGTTCATGAGCGGGCCACGGCCAGGGAGATCCTCGACGACTTTCCGCAGGGATTTGACTATCTGATTACCGGGGTAGGTACGGGTGGGCATATTACCGGGGTGTCAAAAGTATTGAAGCAACATTTTCCGGGGATGAAGGTTATAGCTGTAGAGCCGGCCCTGTCGCCGGTGCTGAGTGGGGGAGAGCCCGGCCCGCATCCGATACAAGGCATTGGAGCGGGGTTTGTGCCGTCCATTCTGCGGAGGGATTTGATTGACGGCATCATCACCATCAGCAAGGAGGAAGCCTTTCATTACACCCGTGAGGCAGCCCTGAAGGAGGGTTTGTTCATCGGAGTATCCAGTGGGGCCTCCCTGGCAGCCGTTGCCAGAATGCTCCCGGAGATCGGTGAAGGTTCCAGGATACTCACATTCAACTATGATACGGGCGAGCGGTATCTGTCGGTGGAGGGATTGTTTGACTAACGGAGAGTCAGGCTGACACCGGGAATAGAAGGGAAAAATAGGTTACTTTTGCCAAAAACTTCCTGACATGGTTACGCAGTATGAACTTGTGCTTCCTGCCTGCCGGCGGGGATTTCATCTTATCACCCGCCATATTCTCGACAAACTGGGTGATTTGCCGGAGAAAGGGCTGTTGAATGTTTTCATTCACCATACTTCTGCCGGGCTGATGATCAACGAGAACGCAGATCCGTCGGTGAGGGTTGACCTGGCCAGCAGTTTTGATCACCTGGTTCCTGAGCGGGAACCCTATTACACACATATCTATGAGGGTGATGATGACATGCCCTCGCATGTGAAATCGGGTCTGTCAGGGGTGTCGCTGAACATTCCGATCAGTGGTCGCCGTCTTAAACTCGGAACCTGGCAGGGTGTTTATTTGTGTGAGTACCGCGATCATGGGGGTAGCCGGAGGATCACCCTCACTGTGATGGGATAATGCGGTGCCTGTTCAATTTTTAGGTTTATGAGCGAAATAGACAACATAAGACTAAGGGTGGAGGGGATGCACTGCACCAACTGTGCCCTTGGTGTTTGCAGGGTGCTTGAGAGGGAAGGCTTTACAAATGCTTTTGCCGATTTTGCCAGCAATGAGGTTCGTTTTGATGCGGTTGACACCGCCATGGTAGATGTTGCAGTAAAACGCATTGAGTCGCTGGGTTACCGGGTTACGGCGCGACCTGACCGTATCGTGGAAAAGAAACGGCGTTTTTCCGGCATTGAAATGAAGTTCTGGGTGTCGGCCATTTTTACTGTGCCACTGATATTGGCCATGTTTTTACCGTTTGGTGTCATGCACAATGATTTATTTCAGCTGGCACTGACAATCCCGGTTTTTATCATTGGTTTTCTGCATTTCGGGCGAAGCGCGTTTTACAGCCTCAGGTCGGGCGTTGCCAATATGGATGTGCTGATCTTTCTTGGCAGCACCGCCGCCTTCGTGTACAGCCTGATCGGCACCATCAGGGGCCTTGGACACGATTATATGTTTTATGAGACCTCTGCGAGCATCATATCCATCGTTTTATTGGGCAATATGCTCGAGCACCGCTCGGTAAAAAAGACCACCTCGGCCATTGATGACCTGGTAAAGTTGCAGCGGCACAAGGCCAGGCGCATCACCGTTGAGATGCACGAGGGGCGGGAGACGGTAGAGGAGGTGGATGCTGCCTTGATCAGGGAGGGCGACCGCATTTTGGTCAACACCGGTGATGGCATACCTGTCGATGGTGAGATCTACTGGGGGCAATGCAGCATAGATGAAAGCATGATATCGGGGGAGAGCCTGCCTGCCGACAAGGGCGTGGGTGACAAGGTAATAGGGGGCACGGTGCTGGTATCGGGCAACTTAAAGATGAGGGCTACGGCTGTTGGTCGTGACACCATGCTGTCGAAGATCATCGAAATGGTAAGGAATGCCCAGCAAGACAAGCCTGCCTTGCAAAACCTTGCCGACAGGATCAGCATGGTGTTTGTTCCTGTGGTGGTGGTGTTGTCGCTGCTTACCATGCTTTTCTGGTTTCTTGGGATGGGACTGGCGTTTCAGGATTCATTGATGCGGGGCATTGCGGTGCTGGTCATTGCTTGCCCCTGTGCCCTGGGTCTGGCCATACCAACGGCTGTGGTGGTCGGGCTGGGGCGGTCTGCAAAAAGCGGCATCCTGATCCGCGGAGGCTCCTCCATTGACAAGATAACCTCCATAAAGACCATCGTATTTGATAAAACGGGAACCCTGACCACGGGAAACTTCCATGTTAAGCAGTTGCGTGGCTTTGGCGTTTCTGATGACACCATCAGGCAGATCGTTTACAGCCTTGAGAAACATTCCTCTCATCCGATAGCCAAAGCCATTGTGCAGCAGTTCAGGGGAGTGCCGGAGATTGCCTTTGAAAAGGTAAATGAGGAGAAGGGGCTTGGGGTGTCGGGAACTGACTTGGATGGCAACCGGCTCGTCCTTGGTTCTTACCACATGGTGTCGCACCTTACCGGCGACGACACCCACAATTTATATGTGTCCATGAATGATCAGCTGGTGGGATGGCTTGACCTGGACGATGAGATCAAGCCGGGAGCAGCCGACACCATTGCTTTTTTAAAGAAAAGGGGCCTCAGAACCATACTGTTGAGTGGAGACAGGCAGCAGCGGTGCGACAAGGTGGCGGAAGCACTTGGTATTGATGAGGTGTTTGCGGAGAAGCTTCCCCGCGAAAAGCTTGATATCATTGAGAATCTCGCGTTGCAGGAGGGTGTGGCCATGGTGGGTGATGGCATCAATGATGCTCCGGCACTGGCGAAAGCAACAATCGGGATCAGCATGAGCGATGCCACACAGGTTGCCGTCAAGTCAGCGGAAATAGTGTTGCTGAAAGGCGACCTCGGGCTGTTGAAGAAGACATTGATGACCTCTTCCACAACGCTGCGCACGATCAGGGAGAACCTGTTCTGGGCTTTCTTTTACAATGTGTGTGCCATTCCGCTGGCCATGGCCGGATTGCTCACGCCCATAGTGGCCGCAGGGGCCATGGCTGCATCGGATGTCATCGTGGTGCTGAATTCCCTGCGCCTGAAACGCCGCAGACTCAGGTAAGATCAATTCCTTTCCGAAGAAGACGGCAGGCATCTTTCTATGCTCGCCCAGAGTGCATTTGCGGTATTGTCCCATGAGAAGATATCCCTTCGTTGCCGCCCCTTTTGAATCAGCTCTTCCCGTAATTTGTCGTCGCCATGCAGGGTAAGCATGGCATCAGCAATTGACGCCACCGAATAAGGGTCGACGAGCAAAGCCGCATCGCCTGCAATTTCGGGCATGGCGGTGATGTTGGAGGTGATAACAGGTACGTCGCAATACATGGCCTCAACGATCGGAATGCCAAATCCCTCGAAGGTTGAAGGAAGCAGCAAAGCATGGGAGGCACCGACCAGCCTGGCCAGCTCCTTTCTGCCCACCCTGCCCGAAAAATGAATACGGTCTTTGTGTTTCAGATGATCTGTCTTGCTCTGGAAAAAGGAGCTTGAAAACATCGGTACGCCTGCAATCACCAACTGAAAATTGTTGTCGGTCCTGTCGCAAAAGTCATCAAATGCCTGCAGCAGTTTGTAAATATTTTTCCTGGGATTGAGTGCGCCAACAAAGATAAAATAGTCATGACCGCGTGTATGCACCCTTTTGACATCGGTTTTTTCACCCTCGCCCAATGGCACAAAATCATCACTTGCGCCATTGTAAACCACATCAATCTGGTTTGGGTTGATGCCAAATGATTTGGATATGTCTTGCTTGGAATACGCTGATACAGTGACTACACGGCGGGCGTTGCGGGCATATTCCGGGAAAAACCTCTCATAGTATTTTCTTGACAGGTAAGGCAGGTTCTTGGGGAAATGGACAAAGTTCAGGTCGTGGATTACGACCACAGACCTGAATTGTGCGGGCACATTCCAGCCATCGGGCGAGAAGAACAGGTCGATATCATATTTTCGCAGTTTTTCTGGCAACGTATGATGAAAGCGGTAGTACCACAGCAAGGGATGCCGGCTGGGGAGCAGGGTGCTTATGGGATGCACATTGGTGGAGAATATGAAAGACTCATCCCATGTTCTGTCAAAAAAGAAATAGAACTCATGCTCGGGATGTGCACGGGTGATCCTTTTAAGTGTTTCATACTCAAACCATCCGATACCCTCAAGCCGGTCTTTGATCAATAATTGTGCGTTGACAGCAATATTCATCCCGGGAAAATTGTTGGCTTGTAAAGAAACTGGCCGATTGATTTATCCAAAAAAGGGTGATAAAAAAAATACGGCTATGTCATGATTTTTAGGTATGTTTGCCCTCACAAAATTTGACAGCAAAGATATTTTATACGATCCACAATAAAAAATTAAAATGCAGGGCAGGATAGAAAAAGAAAAGGCATTTCACAATGATGCCTTTTCCAGGGGGATCCGAAAACCACTCGATGCTTATTACTCTATTTTTGTAAATATACGGGATGATTTTCGGAAAAGACTGGGTATTCTGGGGCAGGGCAAGCATGTTTTGGAGTGCGGGTGTGGCATCAACAGTTATGCACACGAATTATCTCCGGTAGTGGCCAGTTTAAATGGGATTGATATTTCTGATGAGGCGGTCAGGCAATCAAGGGAACAGGCAGAAACCCTCCGGTTGCTGAACTGCCGGTTCGACATTATGAATGCTGAGAGCATTGAGTTTGCTGATGACACCTTTGACCTTGTTTTTGGTGTTGGGATCATTCATCATCTTGACCTGCCCGTCTTTTTTTCTGAAGCGGGCAGGGTGCTGAAGCAAGGGGGGAGTATATTGTTCATGGAGCCACTTGGCTACAATCCTTTTTTAAATCTTTACCGTAAACTGACCCCGCGTTTACGTACACCTGATGAGCACCCGCTCATCAGGAGAGACCTCCGCATTATTCCTGATTTTTTTAATGAGGTCACGATCACGTATTTCCATTTCTTTACGCTACTTGCCGTACCTTTTCGGAAAACCAGGCTTTTTGAACCCTTGCTGAGGATATTGGGGGGTATTGACAGTTTTTTCTTTCGCCATATGCCCGGTTTTAAATACCTGGCATGGTATACGATCATAGAAGCATCTGGGCCGCGGAAAACGGCCGGCAGCAGGTAACGATCCTGCCATATTGCCGATTATTACAGGGCAGGCCCTGCGATCTGCCTGTCGTATCGGTTCGGGGGCTGTTGCCTGACAGGGTCTTTGTCAGGCATTCATCGACATAAGGAATTCTTCATTTGATTTCACGAACCGGAGCTTCTCAAGCAAAAACTCCATGGCTTCCATCGGGGTCATATCGGCGATGAATTTTCTAAGTACCCAGATACGGTTCATGATATCCTTGTCGAGCAGCAGGTCTTCGCGTCTTGTGCCGGAAGCAATAATGTCGATCGACGGGAATATTCGTTTGTTTGACAGGCGTCGGTCGAGTTGCAGCTCCATATTGCCAGTGCCTTTGAATTCTTCAAAGATCACCTCATCCATTTTCGAACCGGTATCTATCAATGCTGTTGCGATGATTGACAGGGAGCCTCCGTTTTCGATATTTCTGGCCGCACCGAAGAACCGTTTCGGTTTATGCAGGGCATTGGCGTCGACACCTCCCGAGAGCACTTTCCCCGAGGCTGGGGCAACGGTGTTGAATGCCCTGGCAAGGCGGGTGATGCTGTCGAGCAGTATCACCACATCGTGCCCGCATTCCACCATGCGTTTGGCCTTCTCGAGCACAATGCTCGACACCTTGACATGGCGTTCCGCAGGTTCGTCAAAGGTCGACGAGATCACCTCCGCCCTTACGTTGCGGGCCATTTCAGTCACTTCCTCCGGCCTTTCGTCAATAAGCAGCACGATCAGATACACCTCGGGGTGGTTGGCGGCAATGGCATTGGCAATCTCCTGGAGCAGTATTGTTTTACCTGTTTTTGGCTGGGCCACAATCAGACCACGCTGCCCCTTCCCAATAGGGGCAAACATATCAATAACCCGGGTAGACAGTGTTGCTCCGAGATGGCCGGTAATAGTGAATTTCTCATCGGGAAACAGCGGCGTTAAAAAGTCGAACGGCACCCTGTCCCTGACTTCTGCCGGGGCGCGGCCGTTGATCTTCTCCACCTTGACCAGCGGGAAATATTTTTCATTTTCTTTTGGTGGGCGAATACCTCCATTTACGGTGTCACCGGTCTTCAGGCCAAACAGCTTTATCTGGCTTTGGGATACGTATACATCGTCGGGAGAGTTCAGGTAGTTATAATCGGATGAGCGCAGAAATCCATATCCATCGGGCATGATCTCCAGGACTCCTTCTGCGGTGATGATGCCGTCAAATTCGAATACGGGCTCGCCGGTACGCTTGTCGAATCCTTTTGGTTTGAGATAGGGCTCTTTTTCTTTGGCCTGCATATTCTGTTCATCGCCGGCAGCTTGCTCCTCCACCTGGGCAGCCATGCCTTTCTGCTCTTCGGTCTCCCTGACGGCAGGGCTGGCTTCTATTTTGTCAGTTTCATGAGGCATCGCATCAGAACCGCCTGACAGGTCGGGGGTCGACGGCACCGGCTCGCTTTCACGTTTTTCATGATGATCTTCCTTTTTCCAGGGTTTTTTCTGATCCTTCATGCTTTCTATTGATGCCTGCGAATCACTTTGTTGCTGACGGGAGTCCTGCTGGGCTTTTAAATCCCTGTGCTCGTATTTGCCCCTGCTTTCATGACCAGCGGATGAACCGGCGGGGATGCGCTTGCGGGTACGCATCTTATGCTTGCCCTGCCTCTGTTCCGGCCTCTGTTCCGGCCTGGTGCCGGCTGCAGGAACAGCTTTCATGTCCTCTTTTGGGGTTTCATCAGCCTGTGGTCTTTGCTCTGGCCTCTTTTCAGGCTTTTCGACAGGCTTTTCGACAGGCTTTGAAGGAGCAGGCTGGGCCTGCTGGGCCGGCTGGGCCGGTTTCCTGCCCGGCTTGCGGCCACGTTTTCTGGGCTCTTTCTTTTCAGGAGGCCGGGCTGATGCCTGCACAGCTTTCTCTGATACCCTGGGCACCGCACTCGGATTTACAGCCTGAACATCAAGAATCTTGTATATCAGGTCTTGCTTCTTAAAAGACTCGACGCGCTTAATATTCAATTCTTTTGCAATCTCCCGTAACTCCGTCAGGAGCTTGCCGTTTAATTCAACAATGTCGTACATAAAATATGATGTTATTTGGTGTGTCTTTGCAGGAATGGCTGATATTATACCAATGCATCAGTCCAAAATCGAAATTGGATGTACAAATCGTGACAATTTAAATCTTCCTGAACAGCAATCCTGCTGTCTGGGCTTATCCTGAAAATTCAATGATGTCGGTATATGTTACAGAGAACCAAGAAACGAAAGTAGAATGTGAGTACAAAGATAGTTGTTTTTTTATAAAAAAAAAGCACTGTTGTTTATATTCAATTTATCATCCA
>Ga0114946_10000712_pt1 | contig 22242 bp, 21 predicted proteins | sample WalLakDeSediment_FD_88676 | JGI IMG/M metagenome (GOLD analysis project Ga0114946, IMG submission 88676) | Lake sediment microbial communities from Walker lake, Nevada to study Microbial Dark Matter (Phase II) - Walker Lake 11/02/13 Deep Sediment | ecosystem: Environmental > Aquatic >...
AAATGGGAGCTCCGGTCGAGCCTGGATAATTTTACATCAGTACTGGCCACCAATACCATTCCTGATGTAACATCATGGTTCACGGAGTCAGGCATGTTTCCGGCAGGCTTCAGTGAATTGACGTCGGCCGTTACCTTCAGGATTTATGGTTTTTATGCCGAAGCCCCAACAGGCACCTGGCGGTTTGATAATGTGTACTTTGCCGGCGATGTGGATGAAGTCCCACCTGTTCCGCTGAAAAACTGGGGAGTGATTCTTGGAATGCTTTTCATCGTATCTCTGATTGTTATTTCCTACAGGAGGCTGATTTAGAGGTTTTTCATTTCGCAATGTCATTTCGCAGTGTCATTTCGCAGTGTCATTTCGCAGTGTCATTTCACAATACCAATAATTGAGAAATGTCATTGATATTGCGAAATGCGAAATGTCATTGATATTGCGAAATGCGAAATGAAAATCGTTGCCCGACCAGGATTCGAACCTGGACTCTACTGATTCAGAGTCAGACGTGTTAGCCAGTTACACCATCGGGCAATTGGGTGTGGGTTTGGGTGTGCAAGTGAAGTGTGAGTGTGAGAAGGGTGTGGGTGTGGGTTTGGGTGTGCAAGTGAAGTGTGGGTGTGGATTTGGGATTGCAAATTTAGTATTTTTTGGAATTTAGAATTTGGAATTTGGAATTTATTTGTGCAAATGGCATGATTTCTGCATTTATTTCATTGTTGATCAACTGTTTTAATACATTTTCACCATGAAACCGGGTATTGTCATTTTAATCATTGCCTTAGCGGTGTGGGCCTGCTCGCCTGCAAAAGAGGTCAGCGGTCCGACCAGGGCCGTGTTGTCTGAAACCACCCAGGACTCAACGGAATATGAACTGGTGATCATCGATATCCGTTTCGATAATTGGTATCTGATGAATTATTCCCTTGCAAAGGACCGTTCGAATGAATATTACCGGATGAAGAATAACTTTGCCGCCGCGAACTGGAATGCGTATTACAACTCGGGAAGATATCACCGGGTCATCGATTCCTACCTTGATTACTGGCCGAATATCGACTATGGCATCGAATTGAACCGGAAACTTTTCTGGTACTTTAAATTCGTGGAAGAAACCTACAAAATCCCCCTATTTTAACACCACCTCATGCCTCCATGCCTCCATGCCTCCATGCCTCCATGCCCCCATGCCCCTATGCCCTAAGCTCTATGCTCTATGCTCTTCGCCCACGTATCCCTCAACGCCACCGTCCGGTTAAAGACCATTTTTTCGGGAGTGGTATCCGGATCGACGTTGAAGTAGCCGATGCGCTGGAACTGGAAGTGGGAGAATGGTGCGCTGCCTTTGACAGCAGGTTCGATAAAGACGGGATACAGGACCTTTAGCGAATCGGGGTTCAGGAATTCCTTGAAGTCGCGGTCGGCGTGTCCCGATGGTTCGGGATCGATGAAAAGGCGGTCGTATAAACGCACTTCCACCGGCAGGGCATGGGGGACCGATACCCAGTGCAGCGTCCCTTTCACCTTTTTCTGGCTGTCGGAGCCGCTGCGGGTTTCGGGATCGTAGGTGCAGCGCAGTTCGGTAATGTTACCGGCTACGTCTTTCACCACCTCTTCGCATTTGATGATATAAGCGTTTTTCAGCCTCACCTCGCCCCCGGGAGAGAGCCGGAAGAACTTGGGTGGCGGGTTTTCCATGAAATCTTCCTGTTCGATATAGATCTCACGCGAGAAAGGAACCATACGCGTACCGGCCGCCTGGTCTTCCGGGTTGTTTTCGGCCTCGAATTCCTCCGTCCGGCCTTCGGGATAGTTGGTAATGACCACTTTCATCGGGTTCAGGACGGCCATGACGCGGGGCGCGGTCTTGTTCAGGTCTTCCCGCACGCAAAACTCCAGAAGCCCCACATCGATGACGTTTTCCCTTTTTGCCACACCTATGGTATCGGCAAAATTGCGGATAGAGGCAGGGGTATAGCCCCTTCTTCTCAACCCTGAGATTGTAGGCATACGGGGGTCGTCCCAGCCATTGACGAGCTTTTCCTGCACCAGTTGCAGCAGCATGCGCTTGCTCATCACCGTATAGGTCATGTCGAGCCGGGCAAATTCGATCTGGCGGGGACGGTAGGCTTTTTTATCTTTCACGATCTGGTCGAGGAACCAGTCGTACAGCGGCCGGTGCACCTCGAATTCGAGTGTGCAGATGGAATGGGTGATGCCTTCGATATAATCCGACTGGCCGTGGGCGTAATCGTACATCGGGTAGATGCACCATTTGTCGCCCGTGCGGTGGTGACTGGAGTGGAGGATTCGGTACAGGACCGGATCGCGCATGTGCATGTTGGGCGAGGTCATGTCGATCTTAGCGCGCAATACCCTTGTCCCGTTGGGGAATTCGCCGTTCTTCATCCGTTCGAAGAGGTCGAGGTTTTCTTCCACCGACCGGTTGCGGAAAGGGCTCACCACCCCGGGCTGGGTGGGGGTGCCGCGCGATTCGCTGATCTCCTCGGCGCTGTGGTCATCTACATATGCTTTCCCCTCTTTGATCAGCATGACAGCCCATTCATAAAGCTGATCAAAATAGTCGGATGCGAAATAGAGACGGTCTTCCCAGTCGAACCCCAGCCACCGGACGTCGGCCATGATCGAATCGACATATTCCTGCTCCTCTTTGGTGGGGTTGGTGTCGTCGAAACGGAGGTTGGTCCTGCCGTTGTATTTGATGCCCAGGCCGAAGTTCAGGCAGATCGACTTGGCGTGGCCGATGTGCAGGTAGCCGTTGGGCTCCGGGGGGAAACGGGTATGTACACGACTCTCGTTCTTGTTATTGCGGATATCCTCTTCGATGATCTGTTCGATGAAATTCAGCGATTTCGGGGATTTCTCGTCGGCGATATTATTGAAAGACATGGATTTATGGGGTTTTGCAGAATGAAGGTGCAAAATTAAGATTTTTTCAGGGGCAGGAGCGGGTATATTTTCAAAAAAACCCGATTAACAGAATGAGATGAGATAAGTTTCTCACAGAGGTTCACGGAGTGTTTCACAAAGATCACAGAGGATGGAAGAGAATAAAATTACTTATGAGATTATTGGAGCGGCTTTGAAGGTTCATACAAAGCTTGGGCCCGGGTTGCTGGAATCTGTATATGAACATGCCCTGGCATATGAATTACAGCGTTCAGGACATACTGTCAGACGCCAGGTTGGGATTCCTGTGACTTATGATGATATCACATTTGATATAGGATTCAGATTAGATATCCTCGTGGATGAAAAAGTCATTGTTGAAATAAAATCAGTGGAGTCATTGATGGATGTACATCATAAACAACTACTCACATATTTAAAATTAACGGATAAAAAATTAGGCTTATTGATAAATTTTAATGTATCAAGATTGAAGAACGCCATTGTAAGAATCATTAATTAACTCTGCGATCTCTGTGAAATCCTCTGTGAACCTCTGTGAGAAATTATAAAGCACTTAAATCATCAACAAAACATTTCCAAATCTTCTTTTCAGCAGCCGCTCCATTACCATCAGCCCCGCAGCGGCCAGGATGATCGCCACAGTGATCCCGGAAATGTTCAATCCCTGGAAGAAAGCCGCCATCGAATTCAGGAAACCCTCGGAGATAATGCTCATAGACATCTTCTGAATCCCACCGGTTGTAAACATCCTGTCGATGAACGGCATATCGACGGTAAAGATGATCACGACGAGGGCGGCGACCGAAAGGAATATGGCGATCCAGGTGCCGCGCGACAGCAGCGGGGTGTCTTCCACCAGGACAGGTTTTTCAGTCAGGCGCGCCATCACCTTTTCGGTGAACCGGTCCGGGGCTTGCTCCAGGCCGCTTTTTCCGACCAGCTCCCTGATGAAATCGTGGTTGTTATTTTGATCTTCCATTTTGGAAATATTTTCTGGTTAAACGAAGTTTTTTTTACTGATAAAAGCTTCCAGTTCCTTATACAGTTTCTTCCTGATCCGGTGCAGCCGCACCTTCACATTGCTTTCACCCAGCCCTGTAATTGCACTGATCTCACTGACAGGCTGGTTGTCCATGTAGTAAAGGGTAACCAGCACCCGGTCGGTTTCGGGCAGCCGGGCCAGGATTTTCCTGACGACCGTTTTCTGCTCGCCGGTGTCCATCCCCGCAATTTCGGTTTCAACATCCTCTTCCGGCATGGCTTCTGTGATCTCCTCTTCCAGGGCGACGGTCGTAAGGCGGCTTTTCCTTACCATGCTGATAGCCTCGTTGTAAGCGATACGATAGAGCCAGGTGGAAAACCGCGACTCCTTCCGGAAAGATCCCAGTTTCTGAAACGCTTTCACGAACGTATCCTGCGCAACTTCCTCGGCATCTTCCCGGTTCCGGCAAATGTTCATCGCGATGGTGAAAACCAGGTCCTTGTGCCTGTTCACCAGCGAGGCAAACGCTGCCGTGTCGCCAGCGAGCACCTTTTCGATGACATGGATATCGTCCCGGGTCTCCATCTGCTCATTTGACGTTGAAGATGACTGGAGGTTACAAAGTTAAATATAATGTAACCAAAATAAATTCCTCCCGTCAAATGGGTGACAAAACAAAAACAATTCAAAATTCAACATTCAAAATTCAACATTATGTTTGATCTAACTCCAATCTTCGTTCTGGCCATCATTTTCGGCTTTCTTTACGGGATCATTTACCTGAACATCCGCCGGAAAGAGCGAATGGCCCTGCTGGAAAAAGGCGCCGATCCGGCTATTTTCCAGCCACCGCCAACCGACAAGATCGCTTCATTGCGTTACGGCATGTTGCTGATCGGGCTGGCCATCGGTATCCTCATGGGAAATATACTGGAGGTCAGCACCCGCCTTGGCACCGAAGCATCCTATTTTTCAATGGTATTTCTCTTTGGCGGGATAGCGCTGGTGCTGAGCTATTTCATCGGGAAAAGCATGAGTAAGTGATAAGTTGGCCCGGAATGGTTTAGGATGCTCTCATACAAATGAAATTCGACAACCCGGAACTCTTGCATCCGGGTTTTTTTATGCTGGTCGATTATCTGCTGGAACAGGCGTTTGTCGGGGACGTGCTTAATCCTGCCGATGGTGAGGTGCGGGACGAAGTTCTGCCGGTCGCGCTCCCAGCCGATCTCCTCCACCGAGGCCAGCACATCATTGGCGAGGGCTTTCAGCGGCTCCGACCGGTCGATCCCGAACCAGATCACCTTCGGGTTGTAGGAGCTGCCGAAAATACCGACATCGGCTATTTCCGATGAAAAGGGCATGTGCCTGGCTGCCACTTCTTTCAATACCCTGCTGATCTCCGGTATCCGATCCTCCTCCGTTTCGCCGAAAAACTTCAGCGTGACATGGATGATCTCCGGCTTAACCCATTTGATTTCGGCAAATTTCAACCCTGACTTCAGGCTGTGGTAAGTATTCAGGAATTCCTGCGATGGGTGGATCCTGACTGCGGCAAAAAGGCGTTTCATGCGTGGCGATTTGAAGGTAAAGATAGGAAAGATTGGTTTCTTGTTTCGAGTTTCATGTTTCGAGTTTCGTGTTTCTTGTTTTGTGTGGATTATGTATACGTATTTACTTTTTTTTATAATTTTGCAATCTAAAATCCACACTCACACTTCACCTGCACACCCAAACCCACACCCACTTCACCCACACCCGCCTCGGGGTATTAGCTCAGTTGGCTAGAGCGTTTGACTGGCAGTCAAGAGGTCATCGGTTCGACTCCGATATACTCCACGAACATGGACGATTGAGCATGGACGATGGGCGATTTTACATTTGGATGTGGAGTCGTCCATCTTTATTTTAGGCCTATATATGGAGATGGTCTAATCTGCCTGGATCGTTCTTCAAATCAACTCCAAAATCCGCACCATCCCCATCGTATCCAGCCAGCAGTATTTGAGCAGGTCGTTCCGTTTTTTGGCGACTGATTCCGGGTCGGGATCGTCATAGATGCTGAGGTAGGTCATGCTGGCGGTGCTGCCTTCCTGGATGGCCAGGTCATCGTAAGAGAGGTCGTGCACCAGGGCGGGGAAAACACTCTTCAGGCTGGCGGAGCCGTTCATCTCGGGGGTGTAAAAGTACTTTCTGCGGAATGGGACGATCAAATCGACGATCCGGGGGAAAATGGTGTCGATCTGCGTGGCATATTGCGGGAAATCGCGGCCAAGTTCTTCCAGTCGTTTGATTTCAAAGGATTGGTGCCATACAAGGATGCTTCCCACCGTTCCTATCTGACTTAAAAGGGTTTCGATCAGTGCCGGCCTGGGATCGTCAGGCGGAGTGCCAAGGTAGTAGTAATGCTCCGGCCGGTCCATCATTTCCGGGGCCCTCACAACATGCAGCGAATACTGGAACGGAAGCTGCTGATATGGGCGGCTTTCGTCATGGTAAGGTACCGGCGGCATGATGGTCTCGAAATCGAAGAAGAAAAGAGGATACTTTAGTTGCGACTTGAAATGGTCAAGCTCTGCCTGGTTTCTCGAAGCGGGCCGGGGATTGGCTTCTTCCTGCTCCATTACAATGCCTCTTTGGCAAAATTCCATAAAATCACAGGGGTACGGACTGGTGCAATGCGGGCCCATGGCGATATTTGACACATTGCCGGTAGCCAGCATCAGTTTCAATGCCCCCAGGTTGCCCGGGATGGAGTCCTGGACCGGCAGCACGATGTCGGTCAGCTTTTCCTTCGTGAATAACTGCTGCACATCGATCGCTCCCCGCCGCACATACTGGTTGTTAAGGTGTACGAGGAATACGTCCTTCAGTGGCAGGCCAGCCTTTTTAATCACAAAATATTGAAAAGCAGCATCCTGCACATGGTATGGCTTTACAGAAGTAGTTGCTTTCACCTCAAAGGCATTCCAGTGATCTTTTTCCCTGACCAGGATATCCATGTAACAAAGCACCTCTCCATCACTGAAAGCGGCTTCGTAGATGACAGCCTGGCCGTTGTTGATCAGCTCGCGGGTGTATTCCACCGCTTCGGCCACCTTTCCCGGTTCACCCCGACTGGCATCAATACCTCCTGGAAAAAGCTGTTGCGCCAGAAATCCAACATTGTGACCGGTGTCAAAGATGTTTTGCTGGCTTTCACTGATCTCATCCCGTTCTTCGGGCTGGAAAAAATGAAGCCAGAGGGATTTCGGGCATTTCATGCCGCGGATATAAGAGGATTTGCTGATGGTTTTGGTCATGGGAAGATAAAATTAATAATTAATAGGTCTATAACTAAGTGTTTACAGTTTGTTGTTTTTTATTATAATGCGTGAATCAAAGATAAATGGCAGAAAGGGACAGGGAATGTCCCGGTGAGAGGAATGTTTTATTATTAATTAAAAAAACAGTATGGCTTTAATTCATTGACCATCGACGCATCGACGCATCGACGCATTGACCACTGACACATTGACTCATTGACTCAGTGACCAATGCAATGTTCAATGTTCAGTGAGTCGATGTGTCGATGGTCAATGAAGGTGAATTTATCAACACACCGGGTATATTTTCACTTTTTACGGATAAACAGGTAGAAAGGAGAAAACATGCTATGACAAATCGTGAATTAGAGGAGAGGCTGATTAAGTTTTCAGCTGAAATAATTGACTTTTCAGACCGTTTCAGGAAAAACCAAAAGCTTAAAAACCTCGTTGATCAGGTCAATCGTTCTGCTTCGTCGGTGGCCCTGAATTACGGAGAAGCTCAAAGTGCTGAGTCTAAAAGAGATTTTATTCACAAAATAGGGCTCGTGATGAAAGAACTGCGGGAAACGTTTGCAAATCTTAAGATAATTGAGCGGTTCGCTAATGAATCCGACAGATTTGAAGTTAACCGGTTAATCAATGAAAATGATCAATTGCTGGCGATATTTTACAAGACGCTGCAAACCGCAAAAAAAGGCAAAGATGATTAAATCATTGACCATCGACGCATCGACGCATCGACGCATCGACGCATCGACGCATTGACCACTGACACATTGACTCATTGATCAGTGACCATTGCAATGTTCAATGTTCAGTGCGTCGATGTGTCGATGGTCAATGAAGGTGTCGATGGTCAATGAATAAGGCCAGCTTTTGCATGCAATGTCGCAATTTGCTTACGTAATTGCTCAGGCTTGATTTCGGTGATGCGGTCGAGGCCATAAATGCGAAAGGCATCCCAGTATTCTTCGTAACCAAAGACATACCATCGGTTTTGATATTCCTTAAGCAGGTAAGGATGAAAGACATGCGGTGTCGATTTCCGGCTGTAAAAAGCCTTATAGGTGAGCAGGATCACTTGCTTCTGCCGGATAGCGTTCAGCAAGGGACCGAGATACTCGCTGCCGGCCATTCCGGGGATATTCTCGAAATCCACGTAACCTGATAATTCCAATGGAGTGGTTTTCTCCCGGATCCGCAAATGGTCGGCTATTTTCTGCACAGCGCCTTCAACTCCCGCCAGGATATCGGACTTGCTGAACTGTTCCAGGATGCCACGGGCAAAAAACAAGGCATTCATGTCTTCCTCGGCCAGCGGCAGCTTATTTATGGAATATCCTTTCACACCATAGTAATAAACCCGGTCGCGGCGGTCGTAATCAATCGGGGCATTGAAATTGAGGTCAGTATCGTAACGCATGGCTTCGATGTCGCGCTTGATGGTCCGGTCTGACACTGATTTTCCAAGAACTTCTTCAATTTCGAGCTGCAGGTCGCGCAGGGTTGCTTCCTTGCGGTTCACCAGCATCCGGTCGATGATGCGGTAACGGATATATGCTTCCTTGGTTTGGGACATGGGGAATGATTTGATATCGGCTAATGTAAGGAAAAATCCGTGAGAATCTGTGCCTTTAATCTGTGATAATCTGTGAGACACACATTTTATTTCTCACAGATTATCACAGATCAGGAATTCTTTCAGCAAGGGACAATGGCTGTCGCACCCCAACCTGCATCTTTGTAAAAAGTAAAGCTCATACTATGAATAAACAATCATTACCACGAGGAAAGAGCCTTCTTCAAAGCATCGAGCGTATCGGAAACCTGGCCGTTGAATGCAAGGGAGACCCGGAAAAGTTGACCATGGCCAATCCGGATAACCTTGCTTTGTCAGCTTTTCTCGAAATCGAGCCGCTGCAGGCCGCTATTTTCTCGGTAATCTTCCTCCTCAACTTCAAAAGCAACAGTGTGGATATCACTGAAATGGCGAGAATATTGCCAGGAAAATGCAGATGCACCAAATTCTGCATGGCGAATACCCATGCTTTGACCGCCTGCTGGCTTTTTGCAATGAGGAACAGATGGTGAAACCTGAATGGAAAAAGGTTGGGTACAAGGTTTAGAACATTAGAAAGGTAGGACTGCACCAGCGGTTTCAGGGTTCCTGGTTCTTGGTTCCTGGTTCTTGGTTCCAGGCCCTAAGCTCTACGCCCTACGCCCTGTGCTTCCATGCCTCCATGCCTCCATGCCCCCATGCCTCCATGCCCCCATGCCCCCATGCCTCCATGCTGTTAACAACCATATCGTATATTTATAAGTGTTTATACGAGAAAAGAAAAATATCATTGTTACTTTTTTCTAATTTCACCGCTGAAATCCAGTAAAACAAATCCATGAAAAACTTAATGTTAAAACCCATCCTGATCCTGGCCGGAATGATGTTATTTGCCTGTGCTTATGCCCAGTCCGGCAAGGCGGATGCCATTTTAGGCAAATGGCTGAACGAAGACAAGGACGCCCACGTCGAAATCTACAAGGAAAACGGTAAATACTTTGGAAAAGTGGTCTGGCTCAAAGACCCGATCGATGAAGTGACCGGCAAACCGAAACTCGACGACGAAAACAGCGATCCGGTTTTGCGGAAACGTCCGATCATGGGCCTGGTCCTGCTGAAGGACTTTGTATATGACGGTAAAGGCGAATGGGAAGACGGCACCATCTATGATCCCAAGAACGGGAAAACATATTCCTGCTACATGAACTTCGGAGACGACAAAACGCTCAAGATCCGCGGTTATATCGGAATTTCGTGGATCGGTCGGAATACCTATTGGACCAGGTTGAATTAGAAAGCCGGCAGACGAACAATATTTTTGGGAGTAGTATTTTACTTCAAACTCCTGACACTTTGCACCAGGTATTCCCGGTAGGAGACGTATTTCTTGTATAGCTGGTTGGATGTCAGGAATTCTTCTTCTGAAAAAAAATAACCGGCCAGGGCTGAAATGTAGCCAATAATGTAAAAATGAGATTCAAAGGAACGGGACTCTAATTCTTTGATGGAGTCAAGATATTCGATGAAATTATGCTTAATGGCGCTCATTTTTTTCCTCTCCCAGGATGCCTGGCCAAATCTCCCTTTTTTCGCCTTTTTGTTTTGAAATTCATTGTTGAAGGCCCACCTTATCCCGTCGCATAACCGGTCAATATTATGCGGGTGGTGAAGGGAAAATTCTTCACCAGGCTGGTTTTTCGCATATTCCCCCTTGAAATGGACGGAGGTGATCCGGTGATGTTGAAAGTAATCCCTCAGTTCCTCCAGCTCCTGCCACATCGGGTAATATTTTCCTGAAGGATCATTCCTGTCGGCACCAACCCCCAGCTCTTCTTCGATCCACAGCAGGACGAAACATAATTCCTGTGCCACCGCGTGACCGGAAACATCAAATTCATCAAGGAGTTCCTGTACTTTGTCAAATACCTGCCGGTTGATCTGCAGGTGGTTTTTAGGCCCGGTGCCCAGGCCGTAACCCAGCGGGAAAAACTTCTCCAGCTTGTGAATATCAACAGCCAGTTTAACGACAGGGCCTTTGTGCAGCATATGACATTAAAAAATAATGTCAAAGATAATGCAAGTTACAGCTTCGTCAGCATCACATCCACCGTAACCTCAATCGTTTCGGCGATATTTTTCACCACCGCGCCGGGGATCTTGATGTCGTAGTCCTTTGGCTTGACGTTGAACTTGCTGTTTCCCTGGACGGTGCCATCGTCTTTCACGGTGAAGGTCCCTTTTTCGCTTATCTTTTGGGTCACGCCATGCATGGTCAGGTCGCCTTCGATGAGCGCTTCATAGGTGCCCGCTTTGGTAAAGTCGATCTGTGACATATTGGTCACCTTTGCCTTTAAGATAGAATTGGGAAACTTGTGGCTTTCCACGTAGTTTTCGTTGAAATGTTCCTGCATTAGTGCTTTTTCAAACAAGAACGATTTCATGAGCACCATAAATACGATATCACCTGTTTCAAGATCGAGCGCGGCATTCACCTGCTTGTTCTCAGCCTGGATCGTTTCAATGGGCGTTTCGGAATAGAACTTAATATAACCGTTCTTGGTCATGTATTTCTGCGCGTTGGCAGAATGCGCTGTCATAAGGATCACAGCGGTCAGGGCCGCTATCAGGATTACATTCTTCATATCTGAATAAATTAATATGTTTGTAAACACTTATCGCGCTTAAATGTTCAAAATCCAAATAACCGGGATAATAATAAGTTGATATTAATTCTGTTCAGAGGTTTTGACCCATTGCCCGGTCGATCACCTGGCAAATCCCGTCAAAGATCTCATCGATAGTGCCCATGCCCTGAATGGATTGGTATTTGCCCTGTTTTTCATAATACTGGATCAGCGGGGCGGTTTGTTTGTGATAAACTGCCATCCGGTTCCGGATCACTTCTTCCGTATCGTCTTTGCGGCCTTCCTGTTGCGCTCTAATCAAAAGCCGCTTGACGACCTCCTCTTCGTTGACCTCCAGTGCCAGCACGAGGTTCACTTTCTGTTTCAGGTCGATCATCAGGATATCCAGGTCGGCGGCCTGGGGCAATGTGCGGGGGAAGCCGTCGAAAATAACGCCGCCGGGTTTTGCATCCTTTTCCAGGGCGGAACGGAGAATATCGATCAGCAATATATCAGGGACCAGGTCTCCTTTTTCGATGATGTTTTTGACCCGTCGGCCCAGTTCGGTCCCATTTCTTATCTCGCGGCGGAAGATCTCCCCGGTTGAAATGTGCGCCATATTGTATTTTTCAGCGATACGGGCAGCTTGTGTCCCTTTACCGGATCCGGGCGGGCCAAAAAGAATCAGATTGAACATAATGATTTAGTTTTATTAATTTTGGTTTGTAAAGATGAAACAAATATAGCGTTTTATCTCATTATAATCTACCATGAGAGCAGAACCAGGCCGAGCCATCATTTATCCCGCCATTATCCTGGCCGGCAGCCTGCTGTTCCTGCCTTTCCTGGGCAAAGTGGCGCTGTTCGACTGGGATGAGATCAATTTTGCGGAGATTGCCAGGGAGATGATCGTTACCGGGGATTACCTCAATGTTCAGATCAACTACCAGCCTTTCTGGGAAAAGCCTCCGTTGTTCATCTGGATGCAGGTGCTTTCGATGAAACTTTTTGGCGTCAATGAGTTTGCCGCCCGGTTCCCCAATGCCATCGGCGGGATCATCACCCTGCTGATCCTTTTCGAAATGGGACGGAAGCTCTATGACCACCGGATGGGACTCCTCTGGGCCCTGGTGTATGCAGGCTCAGTCCTCCCTTTCTTCTACTTCAAATCAGGCATCATCGATCCGTGGTTCAATCTTTTTATCTTTTGCGGGATATACTTCTTTTTTAAATTCCAAAATCAAAATCTCCCAATCTCCCAATCTCCCAATCGCCCAATCTTTTTGAGCGGTCTTTTAATCGGCTTGGCTATTCTAACCAAAGGGCCGGTGGCATTGCTGATTTTTGGGATTGTCGTTGTTAGCTATTTGATCCTCATCAAATTCAGAATAAGAATAAAAGTTACCCACATTCTTCTGTTCCTGGCGGGTATGATCCTGACTGGCGGCTCCTGGTTCATGGTGCAGATCGCTGCCGGGCACGCCGATGTTGTATGGGATTTCATCATTTACCAGGTCAGGCTGTTCAGCACCAAAGATGCCGGCCATGGCGGATTTCCCGGTTATCATATTGTGGTATTGCTTGTCGGCGTCTTCCCGGCCTCGGCGTTTATTTTCGGCGGTATTAAGGGCTCCGGACAGGAAAATCCAACACAGCGCGAATGGCGCCGGATATGCCTGATCCTGCTACTGGTCGTGGTCATCCTTTTTGAGATCGTCCAAACCAAGATCATCCATTACTCTTCGCTGGCCTATTTCCCGCTGACATTCCTGGCGGCGCTGTCCGTTTACCGGTATCTCCAGGGGGAAGGTACGGGACTCCGGACGGCAAAGATCCTGTTGCTGGTGCTGACCGGCATCTGGACATTGGCCCTTATCACGCTTACCATGGCCGGCCTTTATAAAGAGGCCCTCATCAACACAGGATGGATCAAAGACCGCTTTGCCATGGGGAATTTGCAGGCGGCGGTAAACTGGACCGGTGCGGAGGCAATGGTGGCATTGATCATAATAATTGCTATGACCGCATTCTTTTTGATAAGGAAGCCAATGCTCAAATTCATAGCGCTTTTTGCAGGCAGCACGGTCTTCATCTTCATGACGATGTTCGTGTTCACAGGAAAGATTGAAGGATACACCCAGCGCGCCGCGCTTGATTTTTACCGGCATTATGGCCAGGAAGACGTTTACATCAATACCCTGGGATTTAAAAGCTATGCACATTTATTCTACGGGAAAAAACAACCCGGCCAGAATCCGTTGTCGTACGACAAAGACTGGTTATTGCATGGCCCGATCGACAAGCCTGCCTATTTTGTTTATAAAGTGACTAAGAAGCAGGAATACCTGGAAAATTATCCACAGTTAACTATTCTTTACGAAAAGAACGGGTTTATCTTTGCGGCACGATATCCGGACCCTGAATCACCACTGTATGATTAATGGAAAGAAGATCTGCGTTGTGCTGCCGGCATACAATGCCGCCAAAACCCTCGAGCAAACCTACCTTGAGATACCGTTTGATATTGTCGATGAGGTGATCCTGGTGGATGACCGTAGCAGCGACAATACGGTTGAAGTTGCGAAGAAACTTGGCATCAGGCATATTATTGAGCATGAGGAGAATATGGGCTATGGCGGAAACCAGAAAAGTTGTTATGACAAAGCCCTGGAGCTGGATGCCGATATCGTGGTGATGTTGCATCCTGATTACCAGTATACACCCAAACTGATCCACAGTATGTGCTACCTCATCGCTAATGGAGTGTATCATGTAGTAATGGGGTCCAGGATCCTGGGGAAAGGGGCGTTGCGGGGAGGGATGCCCATTTATAAATATATTGCCAATCGCTTTTTGACATTGGCACAGAACATTCTCATGAGTCAGAAACTTTCTGAGTACCATACCGGTTACAGAGCATTCTCGAGAGAAGCGCTCCAAAATATCCATTACAGAGCTAATTCTAATGATTTTGTTTTCGACAACCAGATGCTGGCTCAGATTTTTTTTGCCGGCTATGAGATTGCCGAAATCACCTGCCCGACCAAATATTTTAAGGATGCCTCTTCGATCAACTTGCGCCGCAGTATCAAATATGGTTTGGGGGTGCTGGGTGTATCGTTCAGGTATTTTTTGCAGAAAAGGGGGATAGGCCGGTCCGGGATATTTTCCCCGCCATCTGTCAAACAATGATAGTCATCATTCATTCAAAATAATCAGTGTTATACCTGACGGTACGATCAACTGCACGCCCGGATCCAGTTTAATGCCTTTACAAATGCTGTTCCCACCGGAAAACTGTGATGGTTGAGTATTCGTCGCAGGAACAATAACATAAGTATTTTCATCGGGGACCAGGCCATTTGACCAGTTGGCCGGATTATGCCAGTCGGCGGTTACACCCAGCCATTCCGAACTGGCCGGAATACCGAAAAAGCCCAGATAAAGGCGCATCAGCTCAGTTTTAGTATAGGTTGTGTCATTCAGTCCGCCGAATTCATGCGAACTGCCAATGGTTTTATACGCCCCGGCATCATAGCTGACACAGGTGGTATATACCGGGCTGGAATTGGTTAATGTGGCAAATGCGGGAGCGATGGCTCCCAGCTGGTCAATGAAGTTGTTCTGACCGCCGTAAGAAAATGATAATCCTTCGGCATAAGTTCCGCTCACTCCGGTTATACTGGCCAGGTTGCCCGCTCCGTCACTCAATCCGTCAATATTGAACATAGGATGGACCGGTGTAGAGGGGTCCCATGCCCAGGTGTCGCCCCCTTCCATGTAAAGATTTCCGCCAGAGTCGAGATATTCTGCCAGGGCCTGTCCCTGTGATTCGGTCAGAACGTGGTTAATGTTGTAAATACCGAGGCAAACGAAAACGGATTTATAAATTTCCAGGTTGCCGGGGAAAACCGTGAAATAATCAACCGTTAAGCCATTTGCAGCTACTTCATTCTGAATGACCGGGCCGGAACTGTTATCGGGATCAAGGTCTAATACAAGGGCGGGGATCTGGCCTGCCATTACCTTAATAGAATCAGTAAGCGATGCTCCAGGGTCATCACTGGCCAGGAACCCAAAAGTTATCCACTCAAATGGTGTCAGCAAAGGGTCGGCTGTGACCTCAAAATTACCCCAGACGCTTTCCCCGGGATTGATCAGGCCATAATTTCTTGCTGAAGGCAGAATGCTGATCAGTGGTTCCAAAGTTGTCAGGACACCGGAAACCTCGTGTGATGCGGCCGAACCATTATTTTTCAGTAAAAGGGAAAATATAGCTGTCTCACCCGGATCAAGGATGCCATTTCGGTTTCCTGAGATATCATTTATATTGACCTTTACCAATTCATAAACAGGGGCATGTGAATCAATTGTGAATGATCCTGTCCAGTAGTCTGTTCCGTCGGTGATATTCAAATTGAAGATGATCTGGTGGTTGTCGGGAACATCCCCGGCAACGGAAAACTGAAAACCATCCGGGATGATCTTTGAAGTATCAGGGGCTATATTACCATAATATTGGACGGAATCAACCAGTGTAACATAACTGTCAACCGTTGAAATAGCGGCTTGTATATTAAAAGCAGTGGTATCTCCGACATTCTTCAGGGTGAGAGACAGCCATACCATTTCTCCGTAATCCAGATTACCGTTATTGTTTTCTGTGCTGTCATTGATTTCCGGAAACCCAAATAATACAACGTGCGGTCCTTCAGCAGGGATAACAGTGACTACCGACCGATAGCGGAAATGATTCTTTTTTGTCACTGTTACGATCAATTGTTGTTCAGGAATGAGTTGATTACTGAAGTTAATGGGTGTTGGCGACCCCGTCCCCAAAGTTGTTCCGATAATTTCTCCGTTGATGGTCAGTGCGATGAAGGCACTGTCATTTGCTGTAACATAAAAGACGTTTGTATCAGCGGAGATGACATTATCGTGCACAACCGTCAACGCCTGCGGGACCTCGGAGTAGAGCGTGGAAAAGGCGTCTCCATGGTAATGGAACAGCTTGTAAGTAATTGGTTTTACAGAATTATAGGATGAGGGCCAGGTGGATTGAAACAGGTGGTATTTCCCGGCGGCGTTTCCAAAGCATGGCAACAATCCCCGTGATACTGGATTGGTTTCCTGGTCGGGCATGAAATCGGGCCATAAGTGGTCATAGAATCCCCAGGTATATGTGTCATTCACAAATGAATAAGAAACTTCTGTCGGGGCAATTACCCCCAGGGCGCCGCTCCCCTGGCCGTTGTAACTGTGCCGGTGGAATTTCTCCGCAAGGCAATCTGAGCCGGCGTCGAATTTACCTGTCCGGCAGTTTATGGATAGTACGAAGGTCAATTCGCTGTTTGTTAATGCATTGATATCGGAGGTGGTGTAGTAGGGCTCACCCCAGAGCTGGGTATTCCCGTGATCGCGATGCTGCAGAATAAAAGAGCCGCTGTTAATGGCATTATTTACATCGGTTGCCGTGCCGCCGGTCCATCCGCCTAAGGTAGAAGGAGAAGATGGAATATAACCCTGCCCCGACGGACCGAAATAATCCACCACTGTTGCCGTATTTGTGGCGGTGGACCATGGGTCGGATGAAGGATTTCCCGAATAGATCTCATTGATCCTGACAGGATCCTTTCCCTGCACATTCTTAAAATATCCTCCAATCGATTCACTGCATATCTGGAACCAGCGGGTAGTCTGCCACCCCAGGGCAGTGATCGGGTTATCATAGAAATTTGCGCTGACAGGAGGGTTGCGCTCATAATCCAGGAACTTCGAGACCATTAGTGATAATTCAGCGGCGTTCCTTGCCGTAATACGTGCAAAAGCAATTTCGGGAAGCAAGTCCCCATCCACATCTGCGAACAGATTATCGGTTATATAAGGGTTGTAATCGCTCCCAGCGGGATGGTCATATAACAGGTCAGCGATGAGGCGGTTCTGAGGATCGGCGCCGTAATCACCGAGCATAAGACAGGCGTCGGGCGGTATATCCCAGTTGTTATAAGCGTTGTTGATATAAGCTTCGATGGCGGCAGCAGTGTTGCCACCGACTTCTGTAATGGTCACGACATGCGTCAGGATACCCTGTTCGGTGCGGAATGCTTTGATGGAATCGGCCCATTGCTGAAACTCGCTGCCATCGGGTGTGATGATCAGGTATTCACAACCGGCGAAATTACGGCTCCCCGGATTGGACTGCCGGGCATAACTTACTTCCGGCAATGATTCATGATTGACGATAAAATCTTTTATAATGGGATCCCAGTAACGGCTCCGGTATTTTCCCTCCCCAAAGATCCCGCCCCCCCCTTCAAAGCCGACAGCGATTTTACAATTATAGAAAACCACCAGTTGCTTTGTAACCGGGTTATACTGGAAAGGAGTGAATCCCATCACACCGACATCAACGCCTCTTATTTTCATGGTTTCAGCCATAACGGCAGGAGAGGATGGATAAAAAGCATCTGCCTGGTATATTTGCGGATCTTTCAGGTAAACAAGGGGTTCATTGCTGTTGTCAATCGGGATAACCGGCGCCGGTACGATGTCAATGCCATCCAGTGTATCTGATTGAAAGGAAAGGATGTTGAGGTGAGGGATCGCTCCGTTCGGCATGGCTACCAGGTATGATCTGCCGGGAAGGTTCGGGGCTCCGGGTTCATGCTGCATCAGATGCCCCGGTAGAAGAACTTGTTTCATCACTTCTTCTTCAACCTCGATTTCCATCATTGTGAATTCCTTAACAGAAAAGTTCAGCTCTACACCTGTTCTTTCCTGTGATATGAGGCTCATCCCCTCAGGACCCCATGATCCCTGATAGATGTAGGATTGTCCTTTTGTTACATCCGTGATTCCAAAAATGATTAAAATGCCGAATAGTATGATCAGGATTAATCTCAATTTCATATATAATTTATACGGGAGGAAGATGAAAAAGTTATCCGAAAAAGGATATTAGGAGATTACGGAATTCAGTATTGATAATGAAGATCATGTACAGGACATAAAGGATAAGAAAAAGTCCCCCTTCCCATCGGTTCAGGGACAAACCCCGCCATATCATGGGGATCAGTAAAAGGGAGAAAGCCGTCATGACAATTATATCCATCATTTCGATATTAGGGGCATTGAATGGATGGATTGTTGCGGCGATTCCCAGGATGCAAAAAATATTGAAGATATTGGATCCCACTATGTTACCGATGGCAATATCGGGTTGCTTTTTGATGGCGGCTACTACGGAAGTGGCCAGTTCGGGCATGCTGGTTCCGAAAGCCACGATGGTCAGGCCGATTACGGCCTCTGTCATCCCAAGCATCCCGGCAAGGTAGACAGATCCGAGCACCAGGAAATGTGAACTCAGAATCAGCAAGCCTAAACCGGAAAATATCAGTATCACATCGATCCTCCAATGGCTGGTCATTTTCGGAATGCCTGCCATGAATTCGGTCAGGATTTCCGGCCTTTTCTCCTTTTTCGACCAGTATATCCTGAAAACAGTATATGCAATCAGCAGCAGAAAAAAGACGATCCCCTCCCAGCGGTCAATTCTTTTATCTATAAAAAACGCGTAAAATAAAATGACTGAAAGAATCATCACCGGAGCGTCAATTCGTAGGAGTTGCTTGCTGGTGCGTAATGGAATGATGAGTGCCGATATTCCCAGGATCAGGCCGATATTGGCGATATTGGAGCCGATGGCATTGCCGACGGCAATATCGCCATGGTCCCGGTAAGCCGATTGCACGCTGACGATCAGTTCAGGCATGCTGGTACCGAAGGCCACCACAGTCAGGCCGACCACCAGAGGCGTAACACCAAGCCTTTCCGCCGCCGACGCTGCGCCTTTCACCAGCCAGCTTGCACCAATATAAAGGCCTGCAAGGGATAGAACAATGTATATTATGCTGATGAGCATGAAATCCTAATCTCAGTTCAAAGATAAAAAAGAATGGAAAAGGGCTGGAGGTTCGTATTTAAAACTTCTATTACCTTTGCACACTCACCCTCACACCCTCCTCACACCCACACTTCACTTGCACACCCACACCCACACCCATCTCGGGGTATTAGCTCAGCTGGCTAGAGCGCTACATTCGCATTGTAGAGGTCACCGGTTCGACTCCGGTATACTCCACGATCATGGACGATGGACGATTGAGCATGGACGATTGAACATAGGTGCCGGCTGATGAAACTACTGAAAATATCATCCTTTCTGATTCTGCCATTTCTCTTCTTCTTTGCAGGTTTATCTGAAGTGAATGCCCAGCAAACCACAGCACCTGATACCATCTATATCTCCGCCATCGATACCTCAGCTTACAATGAGCTCGATGAGGTGGTCATTACAGCTACACGGGTTTCAAAGAAAATTATCGATATTCCTTACTCTGTCGTCAGGCTGAATTACCTGGATTACCGTTACGACCGTAAAGTGGGTGCGAGCGACGTGCTGCCGGCCGTGCCGGGGCTTTTTCTGCAATCGAGATACGGCAACCACGATGTACGCTTTTCGATCCGGGGATTCGGCAGCCGCTCCAATTCGGGCATCAGGGGGATACGGATCCTGTTGGACGATATCCCCGAATCGGAGCCCGACGGGCAGACACGCATCGAAGCCATCGACTTTAATTCCATCGGCCGGATCGAGATCGTCAAGGGAAATGCCTCGTCACTCTACACCAATGCCCCGGGCGGCGTGGTTAATTTCATCAACGACATCGACTTCCACCGCTCTTCTGTCATCCAGCATAACCAGTTCGGCTCATTCGGCCTCCGGAGAAACGGTTTCAAAGCGGCCGTCAGGACCGATGATTACGGCCTGCTGACAACTTACAGTTACCAGAACTACGATGGCTATCGCGACCACAACACCGAATACTGGCATATCTTCAACATGGTGGTTGAGACAAAGCCTTCCGAATACACCAGCCTGAAGATCCTGGGTTATTTCGTGGATGGATCGATCCGGCTGCCGGGCTCACTGACGAAGGCTGAATTTGAAGATAATCCCTGGCAGGCCGACCAGCGTTCCATCGACCGGGATGATAAAAGGATCACCACCAAGGGCAGGCTTGGGCTGCGGTTTAACAGCCAGTTCGGCCGTAACCGCAACAATGAGATCGAGATCACCACCTACGGGGCTGTCAAGTATTTTGAACGGACCGCCAGGGATTACCGCATCATCAGCCGGAACGTCTATGGTCTTTCGGCCCGCTATGTCAATACCGGCAGGATTTTCAACAGGGTAAACGAGTTTTCCTTCGGAGGCGACCTGTTTGCCCAGCCGGCCAGGATCGAATACTATCAGAATATCAACGGCAAAAAAGGCGACCAGATAATGCAATTGGTGGACGAAGACATCAACAACGCAGGTTTCTATTTTTCCGACAATTTCGAGATCCTGAAGGATAAACTCTTTGTGCTGTTTACCGGCAGATATGATCATGTACTGTATCATAAGAAAGAAGAGACCCTTCCCACCCGTGACGACCGGCGGGTATTCGATGCCTTCACCCCCAAACTGGCATTTAATTACAAGCTGAAGCCCTGGCTGGCCCTCTACACCTCTTATGGCTTCAGTTTCGACAGCCCGGCCAACAACGAAATGGAAAGCCCGATTCCCGATTTTCTTTATAACCAGACCATTGAACCACAGCAATCCAGGAATTTCGAACTGGGCATCAAAGGCAACCGGATTCATGCAGAAGAAGATGTTTTACGGAGGATACTGTTTGAGGCTACCCTTTTTCATATTGACCTGAAAAATGAGATCGTTCCTTACGAAGTATTGGGAGATGTGTTTTTCCGCAATGCTGCCGAAACCAGGCGGAGCGGAATTGAGCTCGGCGGCCGGGCGGAGATCATCCGGAACATGCATTTCACGCTTTCCTGGACCTATTCTGATTTTACCTACAAAACTTACGAAGCCCTGGCTATCGAGATTGATTCCCTGGGAAACTTCGTAGAATCGGAGCAGGATTATGCGGGAAATATCGTTCCCAGTGTTCCGAAAAGCAATCTCTACCTGGCGCTTTCTTACGCACATAAGCTTTATCGGGAAAAGATCAGCGGGTTTGCCCGGCTGAGCTATATGGGGATCAGCGGGCTTTGGGTCGACGATGCCAATACCGATAAGACAGATGGCTACAACCTGGTGAACGTTAACCTGGGGCTGGATATGCGATTCGGAAAATTCAACATCATGCTCTCGGGCGGGGTGGAGAATATTTTCAATGAGATCTATGTGGGATTTACCAACACCAACTCGGCCAACAAGCGTTTTTACGAGGCCGGCGCCCCGAGGAATTATTTTTTATCCGTGAACCTGGGGTATTCGTTTTATTAATTTCTCACAGATTTTCACAGAGGTAAGCACAGATTTCACGGATTAATTTCTGTGATATCTGTGACTAAATCAGTGTAAATCTGTGAGAAAAATTACTTAAATTCCTATATTTGTAGAAATGAGAAAACTGATCATCTGCATATGTTATTACTCTTTAATGGTCAACGGTCAACATTCAGATAATGTACATCTGAATTTGTCGACAAGCTACCGCATATACCCCTCTAATGTCAACCAGACCGAGGTCTTCATCACCAAATCGCCGGTTGATCAGAACATCCTCTTTGCCTCCTGCAACACCCTTTCTTTCATCCCCTTCTTCGTCAGCGAAGGGATATATGTGACGACCGATGGCGGACAAGGCTGGTACGGCAGCGACACCTGCAAGGGCGACCCCATTCAGTTCCACGGTGGCGACCCGGGCATTGTCATCGATAAAAACGGCACTTTTATCCTGACCCGCATCGGGCGGACCCCGTTTG
>Ga0114946_10000713_pt1 | contig 22240 bp, 19 predicted proteins | sample WalLakDeSediment_FD_88676 | JGI IMG/M metagenome (GOLD analysis project Ga0114946, IMG submission 88676) | Lake sediment microbial communities from Walker lake, Nevada to study Microbial Dark Matter (Phase II) - Walker Lake 11/02/13 Deep Sediment | ecosystem: Environmental > Aquatic >...
ATTAAAGTTACGTGTTTAGCACATAGGGCCAATTCCAGAAATTCGCGATTGAAGTCTTTGGAAACCACTGTCACATGGGCTTCAGGACTGCTTTTGAGCAGAAAGGAAAGTTTTTCTGTTCCTACAAATCCTCCGCCCACCAAAAGGATGTTGAGTTGATGGACTTTAAGGAAGATGGGGTAGAGGGTGTTCATGGTTTAGACTTTTAGAGGCGAGAGTTTAGACCCGAGAGACAAGAAATAAGAATCAAGAATCAAGAATCAAGAAACAAGAATCAAGAAACAAGAAACAAGAAACAAGAATCAAGAAACAAGAATCAAGAATCAAGAAGGAAGACTTATTTTTTCGTGGAAATACGATTGGGGTACTATTGAAATAAGGTGGAAATAGGGTAGAAATAGATTGAAATAGAATAGAAATATAGTGGAAATAGGATTGGTACACAGCACTATCCCGATTCGCTATCCCTCTCGGGATCTCCTCTTTGCTACGACTTCAAACTTATTTCGCGAAGCTTATTTCACAAGGTGGTATTTCAACCTTATTTCACGAACCTTTCTGCCCAGGCAGGGTATATTTCAACTTAATTTCTACTTCTTCATAAACCTCCTTCAACCGATAACTTTCCTTCACCACTTCTCCTATGATGATAATCGCTGGAGCAGCGATGCCGGATTGATTGGCTTTTTGCTGAATGTCCCGGATGGTACCTGCGACAAATTTTTCTTCTTTGGTGGTACCATTTTGGATAATTGCCACTGGCAAATCAGGCTTACCGGCCTTTCGATAGGCTTTCAGGATCTCAGGGAGTTTTTTGGTGCCCATAAGGATCACCACAGTTGCCGTGGACTGTGCTGCTATGGCTATGTCCCGGGAGAGCTCTCCGTAACTGGTGGTGGCCGTGATGACCCAGAAACTTTCGGAAACTCCTCTCTTGGTAACAGTTATTCCTATGGATCCTGGAACAGCCACCGCTGAGGTAATGCCAGGAACCACTTCTGTGGGGATACCAAAGGCCTCGATATAATCTATCTCTTCAGCACCTCTACCAAACACAAAGGGATCACCTCCTTTGAGACGTACCACATGGCCATGTTTCAAGGCGTTTTCCACACAAAGACGGTTAGTTTCCTCTTGCGGAAAACTGTGTTTCCCCACCCTTTTGCCTACAAATATTTTGATCGCTTTGTCAGGTGCATGTTTCAGCAAACTCTTGTCCACCAAGGCATCATAAAGCACCACATCCGCATTATTCAGCGCAAATACTGCCTTTAGGGTAATCAATTCCGGATCGCCGGGTCCTGCACCAACAAGGGTAACTTTTGGTTTAATTTGCTGAATCATGCCGTGACCTCCTTTTCTCTATAATTACCGATGGCTTCAAATACTTTTGCCGCATCCCTGAAATATTGGTGGGCAAATGCTTCGCTTGGTTCATTGCTTTGGATCTGATAAGTGATTTCAGCAAATGTTTTTTCTAAATCAATCTTGCCTGTTTCTGTGAACGTTTCATCAAAGAGGGCGATAATATTTGCATAAGAATTGGTGCTTTTGCTCTCAGTCAATAAAATGGCTTTGGCTGCATTGACTAACCCTGCATAGGTATGATAAATACTATCAGACCATCTTTTTTCATGGAAAGCTTCTTCAGAAAGTTCCAATTTTTCTCTGGCTTCCAATAATAAAGTTGCCACCAAATCAATCACCACACCGGCACATTCTCCAACGCCCACTGCCACTTTATAGGCATCTTCATTTCCCCAATCTACCTGGTCTTCCTCTGTAAGGGTATCCGTTTCGGTGATGGCTTTCAGCATATCATAGAAATAGATCTGTCCTTTCCTGTCATAATAATCGAGGAAACTCTCTCCATTTTCTCCAAAATTTTCAAAATCATTGATCAGGATCCTAAATGCCTGCGGACCTCTTTTACTTGGGATTTTGATAACCTTATCGGCAAATCTCCCCTTACCATTACCCAAAGTTCCTCCACCCAACAACACCTGAAGTGCCGGAAATACGGTCTTACCCACTTTCATGGACATGCCCTGAAAACCGATATGGGCCATGTTGTGTTGCCCGCAGGCATTCATACATCCGGATATTTTGATGGTAAGGTCTTTGTTTTTAAGATATTGGGGATATTCTGCCAAAATTACTTTTTCCAACTCCTTGGCAATACCGGTGCTGCTGGCAATACCCAAGTTACAGGTATCAGTTCCGGGACAGGCGGTGATGTCAGCAAAACTATCGTAGCCCGCATCCGCCAAACCTATTTTCTTCAATTCCTGGTAGAAAAATGGTATCGCATCAACCTGCACATCTCTGATAAGGATGTTTTGCCTTAATGTAAAACGCAGCTCATTTCCTGCATATTTGCTCACCAAATCGGCCAACTGTCTGGCCTGATCGGTATAAAAATCTCCCAAATGCACTTTTACTCCAATGGACACGAATCCATGCTGCTTTTGAGGCAGTACATTGGTCAATTTCCATTGCTCATAGGCCAAATCCAAGGGCTCCTCCAGCAAAGGAAATTCAGGCTGGAGAAGCACTTTGGATTCTTCATAGGTTTGAGCGTCAATGGGATATTTTTTATAAGGCAAAGCTTTTCTCTCCTCTTTGACCAAATCAAGGAATGTCTCTAGACCCAACTCATTGATCAAAAATTTCATTCGGGCTTTCAATCTCCTCGATCTTTCACCATGTCTGTCAAAGATTCTCAGCACACCTTCAATAAAAGGAACCAACTCATCTGTTGGCAAAAACTCAGTAATCAAATCTGCATGTCTGGGCTGGGAGCCCAATCCACCACCCAAGAGTATTTTGAATCCAAGGATTTCTTTTCCTTTTTCTGATTTCACTTGGGGAATAAAACCCAAATCATGCAGGTAGGTCAATGCCGTATCCTCTTCAGAAGCAGAAAATGCCATTTTGAATTTTCTGCCCATTTCCTGGCAAATTGGGTTTCTCAGGAAGTACCTGAATACCGCATCTGCATAAGGGGTTACGTCAAAAGGCTCTTTTGGGTCCACACCGGCAGTTTCTGATGCAGTGACATTTCTAACCGTATTCCCACAAGCCTCACGCAAAGTGACATCATCTTTTTCCAATTCTGCCCAAAGGGCAGGTGTTTCATCCAAACTTACATAATGTATCTGAATATCCTGACGGGTGGTAATGTGCAGCCTCCCTGTAGAGTATTTGTCAGACACATCCGAAATCCGCTTCAGTTGTTCCCCGGTGGCTTTTCCATAGGGCAGTTTGATCCGGATCATCTGCACGCCGGGCTGTCTTTGGCCATAAACTCCCCTTGCCAACCTTAGGCTACGGAATTTTTCCTCATCTATTTTCCCCTCCCTGAAAAGCTGGATTTTTCTTTCCAGTTCAAGTATGTCTTTTTCCACTATGGGATTTTCTATCTCTGTTCTGAAACTTTGCATGATTTTTATATTTTCCCTATAGGGTTTGTGGTTTAATGGTTATTTATGTATAAAGTACTATTTACAAAGTACCAAGTATATCTCATCCTTAAAGGTGAATTGAATAAATTAAAGTTCTCTGAAGGTTTGATTCCTTACGTTGTCCCAATACTTAGTACTTTGTACCTTGTACATGGTACAACCCCTATTCAATAAACCCTACACTAACCGTGTCAAAGGTTCCTTCATCAATAAGAATAAAGCTGCCATTTGATTTATTGGATTTATAACTGTCAAAGTGGATGGGTTTACTTAATTTGAAATTTACCTTTCCAATATCATTTAATTTCAATTGTTGGGTACTTTCCTCTCCAGAGAAATCAGTATGGATCAGAGAGTCGATACTTTCGACTTTGGCCAATACCCTATTGATTCCATGCTGTAAAGTAAATTTATCACCTACCCTAAGCGGTTTGGTGTTAACCTGACATATTGTAGCGCTTACAGCTTTTTCAGAAATGGGCATCTCATCCGATTTTACCAGCATGTCGCCTCTGCTTATATTTACCTCATCTTCCAAAGTAATGGTAATGGAAGAACCTGGCGTAGCTTCCTCAAATTCCTGATCGAAGAACTGGATGCTCTTGATTTTGGACCGGGTGAGGGAAGGCAGGATGCTTACCTCATCCCCAACTTTCAAATTACCTCCGTACAATTTGCCAGAAAACCCTCTGAAATCATGAAAATTTTCCGTTTTTGGTCTGATTACGTACTGGACAGGAAATCTTGCAGTCCCACTTTCGTAAAGGTCTTCAGGTTCAAGGACTTCCAAATGATCCAATAAGGTATTGCCCAAATACCAAGGCATTAATTCTGATTTCTTGGCAATATTTTCCCCTTTCAACGCTGAAATGGGTATAAAAGTAATCTGATCCGGATTGAAATCGCTTTTTTCAGCCAGTGCTTCAAAGTCATTTCGGATTTTGATAAAAACATCTTCGTTGTAATTCACCAAATCCATTTTATTGACTGCTACAATGACATGACCTAAGCGCAACAGGTTGCTGATAAAAAAATGCCTGTAGGTCTGTTCAATTACTCCTTTTCTTGCATCGATAAGGATGATTGCCACTTGGGAGGTGGAGGCGCCTGTTACCATATTTCTGGTATACTCCACATGACCCGGTGTGTCCGCAATAATAAAGTTGGTTTTTGCAGTATTGAAATAAATATGGGCCACATCAATAGTAATACCCTGTTCTCTTTCTGCCACCAGACCGTCAGTTGCCAAAGAAAAATCAAGATAATCAAAACCTCTCTGTCTACTGGTTTTTTCAATAGCTTCCAATTTATCGGTGGTCAGGGATTTGGTGTCGTACAGCAACCTTCCGATAAGGGTGCTTTTCCCATCATCAACCGAGCCTGCTGTGGCTATTTTTATGAGTTTTCTTTTTTCCATGATTATGTTCATTTTATGACACATAAGACACTAAGGTTTTATGTTTTTTAGCCAGGACTATTTTAGAATCAAGACCTATTCTTGTTTTGGAAGGTAATTTCCCCGACTTCTTGGGTCTTGTCTCTTGCATCTAATTTCTAATCTCTCGTCTCTCGCATCTAGAAATATCCAACCTTTTTCCGTTTCTCCATGGCTGCTTCCGATCTTTTGTCGTCAATTCTTGCTCCTCTTTCAGAAATGGTGGATTGGCGGATTTCCTCAACCACCTGGTCCAGTGTTTCAGCTTCGGAAAGTACGGCAGCCGTACAGGTCATATCCCCAACGGTTCTAAAGCGGACCATTTTTTCAAAGACTTCTTCAGAATTTTCTCTGTAAACATGCTCGTTGGCTGTCCAAATCAGTCCATCCCTGAAAAATACTTCACGCTTATGGGCAAAGTATATAGAGGGTATTTTGATGTTTTCATTCTTGATATACTCCCAAACATCAAGTTCCGTCCAGTTTGAAATGGGAAATACCCTTACATTCTGGCCTTGATGGATTTTGCCATTCAGCATATCGAAGAGTTCCGGCCTTTGGTTTTTTTCATCCCATTGGCCAAAATCATCACGCACGGAAAAGACCCTTTCCTTTGCCCTGGCCTTTTCTTCATCTCTTCGGGCTCCCCCTATACAGGCATCAAATTTAAATTCCTCTATAGCATCCAATAAGGTGGTCGTCTGCAAGGTATTTCTACTGGCATATCGGCCTCTTTCTTCTGTAACTTTACCTTGATCGATGGAATCCTGAACGTTCCTGATTATCAATTCCAATCCTAATTCTTCCACCAATTGATCCCTGAATTCTATGGTCTCAGGGAAATTATGTCCTGTATCAATGTGAAGTAGCGGAAAAGGTATCCTTGCCGGGTAAAAGGCCTTTTGGGCAAGTCTGACAAGGGTAATGGAGTCTTTACCCCCAGAGAAAAGCAAAACCGGACGCTCGAACTGTGCAGCAACCTCCCTTAAGATTTGGATAGATTCAGCTTCTTTTGGATTAGGCATAAATAGGTTTGACATGTCTTCTTTGGATTATGGTTTTCATTCCATTCAAAATTTCACCTCCCTCTACTCTTTCCAAGCACCGGGTTTCTATTTGGCTCCCTTTAATTCTTAATTCATAATTCTTCATTACGCTTTACTAAGGTATCACATCTTAAATTTACCTCGCATGTAAGCCACACTCCTTCTTGGATGCTTCCCACCACCATCTACCGGCTCTGATATCCTCTCCAGGCTGAATGGCTCTTGTACAGGGCGCACAACCTATGCTAATGAAGCCTTTTTCATGAAGTGGGTTGTAGGGTATTTTATTATCCTTAATATACGCAATCATACTGTCAAATGACCAATCAAGTATAGGATTGTATTTAAAGATCTGATTGGTTTCATCCCACTCTATTTTTTGCATTTCTGACCTGTTTGGACTTTGCTCTGCCCTAAGACCGGTAACCCAAACGCTGTTGTTTAACAGTGCTCTTTTTAAGGGTTCAACTTTTCTTACAGTGCAACATGATTTTCTGTTGTCAACTGAATGATAAAATCCGTTGATGCCAATTTCATTTACCAGGTTTTCTACCGACTCTCTTTCCGGATAATAAACTTTTATTTTTATCCCATAATGACTTTCAGTAATGTCCAATAAGTCCAATGTTTCAGGAAAAAGTCTTCCCGTATCCAATGAAAATATCTGGATAGGGAGTTTATTTGATGCAATCAAATGGGTGATGACCTGGTCTTCCTGACCTAGTGATGAGGAGAAAACAACCTTGCCGGGGAATAAATCACTTAACAGTGCGAGCCCCGCTTCAGGATTGAGTTGGTCCAATTTTCTGCTTAGGTTATGCAAATTCTTTATCAGGCTCATTTTTTTCAATTTTTGTCACACCTTCCCATGCGCGCTCATGTAAATAATAAAGGACAATTTTTGTTACAACCTCAATGGAACCTATGGATATGGCCATTACCAATTGTCCTGTAACAAAAAACGAGATAACCATGGTGTCTAATGTTCCGACAATTCTCCATGATATAGACTTTATGAAACTTTTGAAATTGCTGTCCCGTCCCTTGTTGTTGACAAACCATTTCTTTATTGTCTGATCTAAAATCATATGTTGATAAATTTCAAAAACAAAAGTACATAAAACCTATAAAATTTATAGGGTAAATAGGTAAATTTTTTTACTCTTTATCCAGAATATCAGATAAGGTCTTGTTTTCAAGTACGTTAAGCATTTCATCCCTTACCTGAATCATCACATTTTTAAGGCCGCATTTGGCTTCATCCTTGCATTCTACACATGGTTCATAATAATTCAGGCTAACACAAGGAAGCAGTGCAATGGGTCCGTCCAATAACCGGATGACTTTAGATAATGGGATATCTTTTGGGTCTTTTATTAGATAATAACCGCCTCCTTTACCTTTTTTACTTCCCAAAATGCCGGCCTTTTTTAGTTCCAGAAGGATGTTTTCCAAAAATTTGTGCGAAATGCCGTATTCTTCGGAAATATCATGTATCAATACAGTTTTTTGATCCCGGTGCTTACCTAAATAGGTAAGGGCATGAAACGCATACTTTGTCTTTTTTGATAGCATATGCACAAAAATAAGTTTTTTATTTGGTCTTCAAAGGATGGGATTTATCAACCATCCAATTTTTATTTGTTCTATCTTTGTACCATGAATTACCTATCAGTAGAAAGCCTAAGTAAGGCCTTTGGAGAACGCAGACTTTTTCAAAATATATCTTTCGGCATAGATCAAGGACAAAAGATAGCATTAGTTGGCATCAATGGAGCAGGAAAGTCCACCCTCATGAAAATTATCATGGGCATTGAAGTGGCCGATGCTGGAAATATTGCCATCAACCAACAAATAAAAGTTTCCTATGTACATCAAAACCCCGTTTTTTCAGGAAATCTGACCATTTATCAGACGATTTTTGATGGAAGTGGAAATGAAACGCTTAAAGTTATTGAGGATTACCATAAGGCCATGTTGGATTCGGAAATGGGAAAGGAAAATGGAGATCTACTCCAAAAACTTTTTGAAAAAATGGATGCCCTGCAGGCCTGGGATTATGAGTATCAAATAAAAGAAGTATTGGGGAAATTGGGGCTTCATGACATGGATTTACCTGTAGGGAACCTCAGTGGAGGCCAAAGAAAAAGAGTGGCTTTGGCAAAAGCAATTTTGGAAAAACCTGATTTATTGCTTCTGGATGAGCCCACAAACCACTTGGATTTAGAAACTATTGAATGGTTAGAGGAATATCTTTCTAAAGCCAATTTGGCACTTTTCATGGTAACACATGATAGGTACTTTTTGGAAAAGGTAACCAATCAGATTCTTGAATTGGACAATGGAAATATCCATAGATATATGGGTAATTATGGTTATTTCTTAGAGAAAAAGGCTGAAAGGAGGGGAATTGAAGCAACAGAACAGGAAAAGGCAAAGAGTCTTTACAAGAAAGAACTGGATTGGATAAGAAGACAGCCAAAGGCGCGTAGCACAAAAGCAAAATACAGGGTGGATGCTTTTGAAGAAACTAAAGAAAAGGCTTTTCAAAAAAGGGAAGAAAGGGAAATAGAACTGAAGGTTACCAGTCAAAGACTGGGTAATAAAATAATTGAAATAGAAAAATTGAACAAGGCGTTTGATGGTAAAACCCTGATCGAAGACTTTAGTTATACATTTAAAAAAGGGGATAAAATAGGCATTGTTGGTCCAAATGGTGCAGGGAAAACCACCTTTTTGAATATGATTACCGGTCTGTTGCAGCCGGATTCAGGTAAAATTTCTACTGGGCAAACCACAGCAATCGGATATTATCGACAAGAGGAAGACTCTTTCGATGAAGAAAAGAGATTAATTGACATTGTCAAAGATGTAGCTGAAGTGGTGACCGTGGCTGGAGGCGCCACGATTACTGTAGCTCAATTTTTAAACAAGTTTGGATTTCCCCCCAAGCAACAGCATACCCCGATTTCCAAACTGAGCGGAGGGGAAAGAAGAAGGTTGCAATTATTGATGATTCTTATAAAAAGTCCAAATTTTTTGATTCTTGATGAACCTACCAATGACCTTGATATTGTCACCCTCAACACTTTGGAAGAGTTTTTGGATAATTTTCCAGGTTGTTTGATTATTGTTTCCCATGACAGGTATTTTATGGATAGGTTAGTCGATCACTTGTTTGTATTTGAAGGAGAAGGGAAAATCAAAGATTTTCCAGGTAATTATACAGATTTCAGAGAATGGGAAAAAGATCAGAAATCTATACAAAAAGAAGAAAAACCCAGAACTGAAATCAAATCGGGACCTATTCAGCAGGTAGCCGATAAAGCCAAGGCCAGTTTTAAGGAGAAGAAAGAGTTTGGGGAAATCAACCAAAGGATAGAAAATCTCAATATCGAAAAAGAGAGTTTGATGGATATGATTGCTGCAGGTACTCAAGATCATCAGGTATTGACCGATTGGTCCAAAAAAATTCAAGAAATAGATAGTAATTTGGAAGAATTGGAAATGAGGTGGCTGGAGTTGAGTGAGTTGGATGGCATAGAGTGAGGGGAGCGGCAAAAATCCAAAATCCAAAATCCAAAACCCAACTTCAAACTCAAAAAGACTGATTTGTAATGTTTTAGATTTAATCCATTTGGGAAATGGATTGTGGTGAATTAGGATATTACAGTTTGCATTCATCACTTTTGAAATCTGCAAAAGGTGTGCTATGTCATGCTTTAAATCCGGCCTTTCAAAAAAGCTTTCCTAACTCCTGGATCATATTTTTCAATGGCATACCTTAACATGGTACGTGGCATGGTTTTGTAGTGCTTTTTTAAAAAATCAAAAGCAGTTTGGTAGTTCCTGTTGCCAATTTCCCTTAACATCCAGCCAACTGCCTTGTGAATCAGATCATGGGGATGCTGAAGTAGGATTTCAGCTAACTTCAGACTGTCGGCAAAATCATGCTTATGAATGAAATAAAAAGTAGTGAGGACCGCGATTCTCTGATCCCAAAGGTTTCCCGACCGGGCAAAGTCAAACAATATCTTCCTGTCTTTTTCGAATAACCAAGGGCCCAGAATCAAATGGGCAGAGCTATCTACTAAATCCCAGTTATTGATGTAATTACGGTTGTTTACATAAAAATTAACCCAGCTTTCTTTTTCATGTTGGGTTTTGGCAGACTTAAACTTCTTTACCAGCATGAAAACTGAAGTAAGACGGATTTCATGGTATTCAGCCTTTATAAGATTGGCCAATTCGATTTCCTTTATTTCCTTCCAGAATTGGTTTGCTACTTTTCTTTGATCTGGCACTTTGATCCCAAGGAATTTATCGCCCTCCCCATATTCCCCTGGTCCGGTTTTGAAGTATTTACCCAATAAAGGTGCTTTTTTCGGATCCTTCAATCTTTGTAAGGCATTTAGAACTTCTTCTTCCATGGAATCTGTGTTTTCAGGTAGGTTGCTATAAAAAGTCTGCAAAAATATAAAGATCTCCAATTTCTCTATGAATCACTTTATTTTTCAGGTAAAAACCCTTCCGGAAACTTGCTGGAAGGGCTGTGAATTTTGATCATTTTGATTAAAAATCCATATCCTCATCAAAATCTTCTCTGTCCCTGTTTCTTCCATTTCGGTCTTTGAAACCACCAAATCTATAGGCAAAAGAAATGGTACCTATTCTGGTTTCCCGGTTGAACATTCTGTCCTGAACAAATCTCTGATCTTCTGTGCTAATCCTGAAAACACGGGTATTGAAAATGTCGCTGACATTCAAACTGACGGTTGCACGATTATTCATGATGCTTTTCCTAACCCCGGCATTGATTCCCCACATGGGCTCAATTTCGCCCTGCGGCAGCACAATCGGACCTCTGTAATTTCCCTGGATCTGCACTGTCGCAAAATTAGGAATGGCCATATTGCCCAGAAGGGCTACTGTCCAACTCAAGTTAGAGTTATTGAAACCGGCTTCAATATTGTCTCCGATAATCTCTGAATAGAAAATATTACCGGTAAGTGTGGCATCAAACCACTGGGTTACCTGAATCTGATTGACCAACTCAAATCCTGTAGAACTTCTGCTGTTCGCATTTTCTCTGGTTTGAATGGCCACATTGTTATCATCCAAGCGTAATACCCTAGTAAGAATATTGGTAGAGAACCTGTGGTATACAGTGGCGTTAAGCAGGTATTTTTCCCATCCTTTCATATAACCTACCTCGTAGCTGTTGGTCAGCTCAGGTTGCAAAAATGGATTACCTATAGAAAGGTTGAAAAGGTCTGATACTCTGAATATAGGTGCCAGTGCCCATATGTTGGGTCTGGAAATTCTACGGCTGAAATTGGCTGTAAATTCTTCCTCCTCACCAAGACCATAAGAAAAATAAAGACTTGGGAAGAGGTTAAAGTAATTATTGATCACAACATTTTGATTGCTTTCCTGGATGGAGCGCGTTTCAGTATATTCCCCTCTTAACCCTCCTTGATAGCCGAGTTTTCCTATTTTGTTTCGGTAACTCAGGTAAGCTGCATAGACGTCTTCTTTAAAGTTGAATCCGTCACTGAAAAAGTCATTTCTTACTGGAATAAATTCTGTGTTGATATCACCTTGGAAAAAATCCTGCTCCCTGTCCCACTCACCAAATGTTCCTTTCAGGCCGGACTCGAGCTTGCCGCCCTTGGTAAATGGCTTTTCGTAATCCAACTGCAGCACATAAAAACTGCTGCTTTGAGGCCTTTCGTTGAGTTGCAAAAGCCTGTTTGAAGGTACTTCCTGATTGAATTGATCGAAAAACAGCTGGTCATAAATTTCTTCCTGAAACCGGTTATCATATGAATAAGAAGCAGAAGAAAATAACCGCTGTCCCAAAGTGTCTATTTCCCAAGTATAGTTCAGTCCGGTTTCTATGTTATAACTTTGTCTGCTGTCATCTGTATTTCTTACAAAAAGGCTATCCAATTGACGCAAACTGTTTTCGTTTCTTTGGTTCAAACTGTTAAAAGAGCTTCTGTCTCTGAAATTACCCTGAATATAAAAACCCAAAGTTTTTTCTTCGGAAAGGTTGATATCAATGCCCGTCCGTACCAAATGGTTTATATCGACATTTTCGCCATAATTATCCTGGTCCAGAAATGGAGAGGTGCTGGGGAGAAATGATTGTCTCAGACCTTCACCCTCTCTGAACAATCTCCGGTTCTGATAATTATATGAACCATAAATATTAACATTTTTTGTCCCATAGTTCATATTGATACCAGCTGTATATTTGTCCCTTGTTCCTACAGATATATTGGCTTGGCCATTTAAACCTGTTTTTTCATTTTTTTTCAGGATGATATTGATAATTCCACCCACACCTGCGGCATCATACCTAGAAGAGGGATTGGTTATCAATTCCACAGATTTGATGCTGTTGGCGGGAAATTGAGCCAAAACACTCTCAGCATCATCTCCGGAAAGATTGGAAGGCCTTCCATTGATGTAAATCAGTATGTTTCCACTTCCCCGCATGGAAATACCCCCTTCATCGTCGATTTGAATGGAGGGTAGGGTTTCTAAAAGTTCCGTTGCGGTAGCTCCTTCTGCTACAATACTGTTTTCAACATTAAACGTTCTCTTATCTATGTCACTTTCAAACATGGAAGTGACCCCTTCCACAATTACTTCCTGTAAATTGGTGGCATCCGTCCGAATTCGAATATTTCCTACATTTAATACTTCTTTTTCTCCTAAAGAGATACTTTTAAAAACGCTTTCATATCCTATGAAACCTACTCTTAATAAAAAATCACCCATTTCTGAGTCAAATGAAAATGTTCCATCCAATTCTGACATGGTACCGGTAACCAGGGAAGAATCATTCGGATTCATCAGAGCAATATTGGCGAACTCCATTGGATTTCCCGAGTCTCTGTCTGAAACCTTTCCTTTTATCGTGTATCTCTGTGCTGATGCATTTATAGACAAAAAAAGCAATACCAGGACAGACAAATAAGATAAAACAGATTTCATTTTTATATTTTTTTAATAATTTAATTTTATGGAATTATAGAAATAATATATTTTAAAATTTTAAAATTTAGAATTAAATTCCTTTTATATTAATTTAATGACTAAATTCAAGTCATTTTAAGGAAAATTCAAAAACTCCATGAAAAAATATTTCATGGTAAATATTATTTTGTATTAAATAAATACTATAATATCCTATTAATTAACGAATCAGATGGGAAGTAGTTCAGAAATAATGTGTATATACATTAATTGACTTATATAAGTTTAATCAGTAGATGGCTTACACAAGCGGTAGGTTTTATTTAGAAAAATAGGAAAGCCTAAGTAAACCAGTTGCTTGAATTACATGGTTTTGAAAAATTTGGCCTTTACTCTGTCAATTTATTTAAAGTATGGAGGATAAGTTTGTCTACTATAGCATAGGGGTTATTGGAAAATTCTTGGGTAATACGGTTGGCAATAATGGCATTTAAACTCATGACCTCATGCCCCAAGAGTCTGCCCATTGCATAATATCCAGCTGTTTCCATCTCGAAATTGGTGAGCCGAAATCCTTCCACTTCAATTTTTCCCAGTTTTTCTATAATATCCGGAATTGCAGGTTTGATACGTACTTCTCTGCCCTGAGGACCAAAAAAACCAGGACAGGTCACAGTATTGCCAAGAATTAGCCCATCTCCTAATAGACGGATTAATTTTTTTGATCCTTCAACACAATAAGGTTTAAAGGATAATCCCAGGTCTTTTTGAATTCTTTTACCTACTTTTTCTTCGAGTTCTGAATATTCCATAATGTAAAAAGACATTAATGTATCCAGACCTATTCCAAAAGAGGAAGCCAGCATTGAGCCAGCAGGAATATCCCTTTGCATGCTTCCTGATGTACCTATCCTTATAATATTGAGGGTAGAATGTTCCTTTTTTGGCAATCGGGTATTTAGATCAACATTCACCAATGCGTCCAATTCAGTCATAAAAATTTCAATGTTATCAGTTCCCATTCCGGTACTTATGACCGTTATCCTTCTGCCTTTAAAAGTTCCAGTATGGGTGACAAACTCTCTTTTGGAAATTTTAAATTCAATATCATCAAAATATTGGGATACTTTTTTAACCCGGTCCGGATCTCCAACCGCAATAATAGTTGAAGCCAGATGCTCTGGCTTCAAATTGAGATGATAGATGCTCCCATCAGGATTAATGATCAGTTCCGACTCTGGAATTCTTTTATCCATGCATTGATTTCTTTACCTTTTCTTTGTCCTGTTTTCTGAATAATCCTTTGTAAGGGTTATATCCATTGGTGTTTTTTTGATAATAACCGGTCCCATCATAAGGTCGTTTTTCGGGATGGTCTTTACATTCTATGGAACATGCTCCTTCCAGTTCCCAACCGCATTTTTCGCAGATGGGCAAGTGTTCATTACAAACCGGATTGGCACAGTTTACCATCCTGTCGCTATTGGTGCCACAAACATGACATGTTGAAATTACAGTTGGATTGACTTTATTGACATCCACCGCAATTCTGTTGTCAAATACATAGCATTTGCCCTCAAAATCTTCACCTCCTGCTTCCAATCCATATTTAATTATGCCCCCATGTAATTGGTATACATCCTGAAATCCTTGTTCAAGAAGAAATGCCGATGCCTTTTCACACTTTATTCCCCCAGTACAATAAGTTAAAACCTTCTTATTTTTAAGGTGATCCAGTTCTTTGACTTTTTCCGGAAAATCCCTAAAATTTTCAATATCCAGGGTGATGGCATTTTTGAATCTTCCAAGCTCATGCTCATAATTGGACCTTACATCAAGAATGACTACATCCTCCTGATCTTTCAAGGCTTTGAACTCCTCCGGTTCCAGATGTTTTCCGGTTTTGATATTAGGGTCAAGATGCCTCAGACTGCTGTGTACAATTTCAGGTTTGACCCTTACATGGATCTTTGCAAACGCATGTTTGTCATAGGTGTCGATTTTAAATTCTGTTTTGGCAAATCTGGGGTCTGCATGAATGTAGGCCATGTATTTTTCACAATCTTCTTTCAGGCCGGATACTGTTCCGTTCAATCCTTCTGGAGAAATGATAATCCTGCCTCGGATATTGTTCTCAATGCAGAACAAATGATGTTCTTCTCTGTATGCCTCAATATCTTCAATTTGGGCATAGCAATAATAAAGTAGAATCCTGTAATTTTTGTTATCCATAACTTTAGCCCTGTTTCCGACAGGGTGTTTTGGTTTTATAAATGAATTTAATAATTTATTTTTTAATAGGAACCGCAGGATTACCAAATACGGTCTGTCCTTCTTTCACATCTGAGATGACTACTGATCCTGCTCCAATCCTGGCATCTTTCCCAATATTGACTCCTGAAACTACCACCACACCAGTTCCTATAAAGGCGCCCTCTTTGACGGACACCCCTGAATTGATAATGGACCCTGCCCCAATTTGAACAAAATCTCCTATTTCGGCTTGATGATCCACTATAGCTCCTGTGTTGAAAATACAATGGCTTCCAATTTTTGCCCCGGCCCCAATATTCACATTGGCATTGATAAAATTGCCATGGCCAATAGCAGCATCTGTAGAAACGTAGGAAGATTCATGAATAGCATTTACAGGCTGAACGTTCCTTTTGTCATTCAACATTTTTATCAAAAAGTGGCGGTATTTATTGTCGTCAACTGCCACAAAAGCCTCACACTTTTTGCCGATAAGTTTAAGGAAGCCGTCATCCTCAGGATGCCCTAGTACCGGAACAACATTGATCTCAGTTCCATGTAACTTTTCGTCTTCATCCAAAAAACCATATACGATAATTTGGTTGCTATTGAAAATTTCCAAGGCCGGGTGGGCTATACCCTTGGCTCCGAATATGATGACCGGTTTATCCATATTTTAATTTATTGGATGGCAAAAGTACAGCAAATCGGACTTTAAACCAAAATCAGCTCTTTTCAGGTTTGAGTAAATTTTGACCGATTTTGCAGTCCAGACATTTTTTGATTTTGCAATAGTCATGGTACAACCCGGTCATTCCCTGACTATCAAATGCGCTGACAGCATACCATCCCTGTTGGATGAATTTCCGAATAATGAAGTTGTTTTCACCCCTGATTTCCTGAAGCAGATCCAGGCATTTTTCTTTCCAGGAATCATCCTGAATAAATTTTCCATAACTGTACCATAAAGGTGTTACAAAGTTGATCAGAAGTAAGTCTAAAGTGCCTTTACTTAGATTTTTAGGCATTTTTTTGGGAGCCACTACCCCTAATCGGTAATGGCTTTGCCAATAATCGGACCGTTCAATCTGAAAGACCTGAAATAGTTGATCAAAAGCATGGGGATAGTTCAAAACAGTGGAAAATAAGTTGGGGTTTTTATGTAGAATTCCGGCCAACTGAGAGATTCTTTGATAGGGAAAGTTCTGGGGGCGTACTCCCATCATTTTCCAATCCTGTGCCTGAACAGGAGATTTTAAACTGTATTTTTTCTGATAAAAATCATATTCATTTTTTAAAAATATGCTGAATTCATCCTGCGTTTCAAATGGTATTAATTTTGCCTGTCCGAATAACATCGCCTCAAGAGAAATGAGGCGGTCACTGTGCCTTTTAAGTATTTTTAATGGCAGGCTTTCAGCCAATCTCAACATGGGTTCAGCATTGGTTTTAAATCCGAAACAATGAAACAACCATCTAAAAGCAGTCTCTTCCCAGTCGTTACTATTGGATTTTAATATTTGGCTGATTGTTATTGATTTTGCCTCTAATCGTTCTATCAGAGACTTTTCAAGCATGGAAAACCGTATGATTTCCGGGATTTCCATGATTCTTGAACCGCAAATAATATCCTCGCTACCGGAATTTAACCTTTCAAAATTCCTTAGAACCTCCAGCAAAATTTTACCTTTTAATTCCAAGGTAGGGATGATGCTTCCATCCTGGTGCATGATTGGTCTGTCCTCTTCAAATACCACATGTAAAATCACAGAATTATACCGGTTATCCTTATCATGTTCATGGGCCATCCATTCGGATGCCCTTTTGTGGATTTCAACATGGCCGAAATAGTCCATATTGCCAATTCTGATGTGGGATTCTAAAAAATCGGGACCCTCATGGAAATTATGAAATCCTATTTTTTTGATTTCAAGTGATTTCCCTTTGGTTGTCTGAAGTTTGGTTTTGTCAAAATACTGGTATTTCCATACCGCATGAAGAAAGTTTTCCTGAAAATCCATAGCTAAAAAGTTTATTGAATATGAAACAATTGAATAAATAAAATAAGCATTAATTTAATAAAAAAATCCTGTTTTAAAAACAGGAATGCTTGGTTTTTCAATTGAATAAGGAGAATGGTATATTATTTCGGAAGATATTTTTCAAGAAGTTTTCCCATCTCTTCCTGAAGTTTGGCAGCTTCTTTCCTGGCAGAATTTGCAAAGTCAGTTCCATTGCCTGCATAAATAATCCCTCTTGAAGAATTTACAAGCAGCCCACAATGGGCGTTCATGCCATACTTGGCCACTTCTTCCAGACTACCCCCTTGAGCCCCGACTCCCGGTACCAAGAAGAAATGCTCAGGAACGATACTTCTCACTTCAGCAATTTTTTCCCCTCTGGTGGCGCCTACTACATACATCAGATTTTCCGGAGTGCCCCATTGGCTGCTTTTCTCCAATACGTCCTGAAATAATGGCTTCCCCTCTTTGGAAAGGGTCAATTGAAAATCCATGCTGCCTTCATTGGAAGTCAATGCCAACAATATCACCCATTTCCCATCAAAATCGAGAAATGGTTTTACGCTGTCAATGCCCATGTATGGGGCTACAGTAACGGAGTCAAAATCCATGGTTTCAAAAAATGCTTTTGCATAAAGTGAAGAAGTGTTTCCGATATCACCCCTTTTGGCATCAGCAATGGAAAAAATATCATCCGGAATATAATCCAATGTTTTTTGAAGACTTTCCCATCCTTTTGGTCCCAAGGCTTCATAAAATGCAATGTTTGGCTTGTAGGCCACGCACAAGTCAGCTGTAGCATCAATGATCTGCCTATTGAATTCAAATACGGGATCCTTTTCTTTTAACAAATAGGAGGGTATTTTACCTAGGTCAGTATCCAGGCCAACACATAAAAATGATTTCTTTTTTTGTATCTGTTCGAACAATTCCTGCCTGCTCATTTTGGGATTTTTTTTTCAAAATTAGGGATAAAAAATAATCCTGCATGAAATGCAGGATTTAAATTCAGCGTAAATCAATGATTTCTATCTTACCATATTTCTGTGGATTGAATGTGAAATAATCATCCGGAATGTCCACATTGGTGTTAATGGATTTAAAACGGTATTTAAAAACGCCTCCCTGATCATCAAATATTTCCCATCCCATTAGGTCTTTGTTCACTTTGTCTATCCTAAGAATTACTTTTTTAAAAGGGGCACTCGGTTTATCAGCAAGCAATTCAATTTCCTGGATCACCACCTTGTTTTCTGTTTTTTCACCTAAAAGGCGGTAATTATATCCTTTTTGATAAATTGTATATACTGATGAAGGCGTCAATTCATCTCCCATTTCACTGGCATTGTTGATCGTAACCTCTTTATAATTGCCAGACTCAATATAAGTCCAAACAGTTTTGGCATTATTGAAAATTTCCTGTTCAGGTAATTTCAGATGGTATTTATCTCCTTTTATGGCTATTTCACCGCTCTGAGACTGAGTTCTGCCATCCACCAAATCTTCATAAGAGAATTCAAAACTGGCCTTTAGGCCCTTTAAAGACTTGTATTTTTGGCTTACGCCATCCAGTATTTCTTTTGCTTTGGGGTCTTTTTGGGCAAATGAAATCGAAGTAACAGCACTGAAAAGAAAGCAGGTGATGATAAATTTTTTAAACATGATTCTTATTGAATATTCCCTTTATGGAGCTAAGCCAAATCAATTAAAGATTGTTCAATAACCGTTCCAAACTTGCCTCATCCTGGATTAAAACTTCCCTCGCCTTACTGCCTTCAAATGGTCCGACAATTCCGGCAGCCTCCAATTGATCTACAATCCTGCCTGCACGGTTATATCCTAATTTTAATTTTCTCTGAATCAATGATGTACTTCCCTGTTGGTGAAGGACAATCAGTTTTGCAGCTTCATCAAATAATGGGTCTCTATCTGAGAGATCTATATCTCCAATGCCATTATCTCCGTCCTCTCCTTCAAATTCGGGAAGAAGGTAGGCATCCGGGTACCCTTTTTGCTCCCCTATCCAATCACAAATGGCATCCACTTCCGGGGTATCCAAAAAAGCACATTGCAAACGGGTTACGTCCGAACCATGGGAAAGCAACATATCGCCCATGCCGATCAATTGGTCTGCTCCACCGGAATCCAAAATGGTCCGGCTATCTATTTTCGAAGTCACACGGAAGGATAATCGGGCAGGGAAATTTGCTTTGATGATACCTGTAATTACATTGACTGAGGGTCTTTGGGTAGCCACCACCAAATGAATACCTATGGCCCTGGCCAGCTGTGCCAAACGGGCGATTGGAGCTTCTATTTCCTTTCCGGCAGTCATCATCAGATCTGCCAATTCATCGATTACCAAAACGATATAGGGCATGAAACGGTGTCCTTTATCCGGATTAAGCTTCCTTGCTACAAATTTCGCATTGTATTCTTTCAGGTTTCTGCAACCTGCTTCTTTCAGCAGATTGTATCGGTTGTCCATCTCAATGCAAAGTGAATTAAGCGTGTAGATAACCTTTTTGGTATCGGTGATGATGGCTTCTTCCGAGCCCGGGAGCTTGGCCAGGAAATGTCTCTCAATTTTATTGAAAAGAGTCAGTTCCACTTTTTTTGGATCGACCAAGACAAACTTGAGCTGTGATGGGTGTTTTTTGTACACCAGTGAGGCAAGTATCATATTAAGCCCCACTGATTTACCCTGACCTGTGGCCCCTGCCATCAAAAGGTGTGGCATTTTGGCCAGATCAATGACAAATACCTCATTGGAAATTGTTTTACCAAGAGCAACAGGTAGGTCTTTGTCACTTTTCAGGAATTTCTCTGTCCCAATGACGGACCGGGCAGGTACAAGTTCACGGTTTTTATTAGGCACTTCAATGCCAATAGTCCCTTTACCCGGCATTGGGGCAATGATACGGATACCTAATGCTGCCAAGCTCAGGGCAATGTCGTCTTCCAGATTTTTTATCTTGGAAATTTTCACCCCTGGATCAGGTACAATTTCATATAAGGTGACTGTAGGTCCGATGGTAGCTTTTATTTCCTGGATTCCAATCTTAAAGTTGACCAGGGTTTCAACAATTTTATTCTTGTTTTCTTCAAGCTCCTGCCTTGAGACAGTTACCTTTTGAAAGTCATAATTGTTAAGCAGATCAAGAGGCGGATATTGGTAATGCGGTAAATCCAATCTTGGGTCATATGGATCCAGGTTTTCTACTTCTTCAGCTGTTTTTTCTTCCCCTTCGGCTTTAACCACAGAGAATTTTTTCTCTTCTATTTTAATGAGAGGCTCTTCGTCGATTCCTGATTCGCCTTCAATATTGAAAATAGGAGAGGTAACAGCTGGTGTTGGTGTTTTGTCATCTGATTTTAAGGTCCAGGAATTACCATCATCTTCAATATCTTCTTCTTCAAGCCCTTCAAATTCCCCATCTTCATCCAAATTGTCCATGCTGAAAGGAGAGGAGGCAAGGGGTTTTTCAACATCCTGTTCATAGGGCTCATTTTTATCTGAACTCAAGAACCAATTGAACTGGTCAATATTGAAGAAATACACAATAAAAATCAGTAAAGAGCCACCAATGAGAAGAAATGTACCCCAACCCAGAAAATTGTCGGCCAATGTCCCCAATTCTATTCCGAAACCCCCGCTGAGGTCACCTAACAAGTGGTAACCTGCTGTTTTTTGAACCAGGTATCCGGTAAGCAAACAAAGCCAAAAAGTAAAAAAAAGGGCGAATACTGAATATCTGGAAAGAGAAAATAAAGATTTTTTGAATGCAAGTCTGAATCCCAGCAAAAAGATGAAAGGAGGAAAAAGAAAAGCTGCAATGCCAAACCATTTATGAATAAACAAATGGGATATCTGTGCCCCCAATAAGCCCAACCAATTCCTTGCCTCCTCGGCTGTTGACCTAATATCCTGGTCCATTTGTGAAACCACCAGATCCTGATCCGCTTTCCCTTCAAAGAGGTAGCTAATAAAGGCAAAAATCATGAACAGTGATAAAGAAATCAAAATGATCCCGAAGGTCAGGAGCAACCTCTTGTCTTTTACAAAAGACAAAGAAAACTTGCTGTTCCCTCCTTTAGGCTGTTTGGATTTGGGTTCGTTCTTTTTTCTAAAAGTATTTGATCTGGGTGTTTCTGAAGCCATTGTACTATGCAGTCAGTCTCTATATTAAATTGAATATAAGTGAATTTTAAGATATCTTTTTATTGCTTGCCCAAATATTCGGCCAAACCTTTTTTTATGTCTTTGATCATCCCCGGGCCTTCATAAATCATGCCCGAATAAACCTGTACAAGAGAAGCCCCGGCTTCCAATTTTTCAATTGCATCCTGGGCATTGAATATTCCACCAACTCCAATAATCGGGAAGGCATAGTTGGATTGCTTTGCCAGATACCGGATTACTTCCGTACTTCTTTGGGCCAGAACTTTCCCACTTACCCCACCGGCACCTATTTCCTTTACTTCTTCTTCCGGTGTTTTTAGGTTGCTCCGATCAATGGTAGTATTGGTAGCGATTACACCATCAATTTTTGTTTCAATCACAATCTCTATGATATCATCCAGCTGACCAACCGTCAAATCGGGGGCAATTTTCAGAAGGATTGGTTTGGGCTTTTTCTTTCTGTCATTTGCCTTTTTCACTTCTGTCAAAAGGTTTTTTAAAGGCTCCTTTTCCTGAAGTTCTCTAAGATTGGGGGTATTTGGAGAACTTACATTGACAACAAAGTAATCCACATAGGGATGAAGAGCATCAAGGCAATATAAGTAATCATCCACTGCATTTTCATTTGGAGTGACTTTATTTTTTCCAATATTTCCCCCAATGATGATGGATGATTTTCTTTTTTTAAGCCTGAAGATGGCTTCATCAACCCCTCCATTATTGAATCCCATTCTATTGATCAGGGCCTGATCTTTAGGCAACCTAAAAAGGCGTGGCAATGGATTTCCTTCCTGCGGCCTAGGTGTCAATGTACCGATTTCAATAAAGCCAAAGCCCAACATGGACATTTC
>Ga0114946_10000714_pt1 | contig 22238 bp, 23 predicted proteins | sample WalLakDeSediment_FD_88676 | JGI IMG/M metagenome (GOLD analysis project Ga0114946, IMG submission 88676) | Lake sediment microbial communities from Walker lake, Nevada to study Microbial Dark Matter (Phase II) - Walker Lake 11/02/13 Deep Sediment | ecosystem: Environmental > Aquatic >...
ACTATCAATCATGAGCTAATCAATCTATCGAGTATCTTGACGCAGGCTATTAAAGCTGGCTATCTGGAATATAATATCATGTCACAGGTGGAGAAATTCAAATTATCAACGCAAAATCCACGCTTCCTGAGCCTTGATGAGATTGACATGCTAGTGGAAGCGGCGCATAAGACCTATATTTATCCACTCCTAGTCTGCGCCTTGCATACTGGGATGCGCAAATCGGAACTCTTCAATCTCCAATGGGGTGATATAGATTTTCAGCAGGAGACTATCACGATCCAGTCGAAGGATGATTGGCATACGAAAAACTATAAAGCGCGCACTATTCAGATGACGCCGATGCTGAAAAGTGTCTTATTATCTCTGGAGAGTCGGAGCGTATATGTATTCGAGAACGCCGATGGCGATAAAATACGATACATTGATAGAACGTTTAAGAATATATTGAAAAGAGCAGGCTTAAAAGATGTGACATTACATACCTTGCGTCATACTTTTGCCAGCCAGTTAGTAATGGCAGGCGTTCCTCTGAGGGACGTGCAGGAGCTAATGGGACATAGAAGCTATGAGACGACACTTAAATATGCTCATTTATCCAAAGAGCATGTCAAGCGACAAGTGATGCGGCTTCCGTATGGAGAGCCAAAGGAAAAGATAAAGATTTTACGCATCTCATAGTCAAAAATTGGTCAAAAATGATTAATAATGGCGTTAATATGAAGGATAGGGAAATGTTATCAACGGTGATGATTATTGGTGCCGGCGGTCGGAATCGAACCGACATGGGCATCCCTGCCCGCTGGATTTTGAGTCCAAAGATAAGATTTTATTTTAGTTTAAACATATCCATAACAACTTGATAATACTCAGTTCTCACGGGTTCGCTTCATCTATCGTCTGAGTAGCTTTCACGTTGTTGTTGAATGCTTTGGGCAAAAAATAGACAATAATTGTTTTGATATAAAAGCAGGTGAAATTATGAAAAATAATAATTGTATGATTTCAGATCCACAAACAATAATTACTATTCGTTTCCCAATTCCTGATGATTGTTATGTTATCACCGATAAAAAACCAACAAAATATGTGATTGAGACTCTTTATAATTATTATTATCGCAAGGGCATCTCGATTGCATAGGAGGGACAATGGCAATATCAACACTCAAGAAAGCTGAAAAGATGATGAATCGAGGAGAGCATATCACTCTGGAAATGAAATCGTATCTTATCAAGCAATACTGGAATACAAAGGAATTGTTTGACAGGCTTTATGACGTGCTTCACTATAACAAAGATGTTATTTATCCACCACCGCCGCCAACGAATTATATTGACAAAAATTGAAATTCATGTATAATATATAATAATATAATCCAATTATGAGTTTTCCTCGTCAAGGGGAATGCTCACCGTAAGAACCCGGGGAGCCGTGAACGCAGAAAGGTTCATATAGGAACTTTCTGCATTCATGACTTTTCGGGTTTTTGCGTTTTACATATCTTCTCATCTTCATTCCAGATCGCATATTTGCCGCTATAATGTTGATTCAGCCCCGGATTCTCCCTCCGGGGCTTTTTTTATTCTGAGGTGGAATTATGACACAAGCCGAAATTAAAAATCTGTTTCCGGGCGATATTGTCCGGGTAGATATTTCATATAGCAAAACTCATCGTATTATCATACAAGAGGCGACAGTAATTAGCATCATTGACTATGACAAAGACGGCTTGCCGGATATGGTATATGTATCAGGTATGCCAACAGGTTGGCAACATGAGCAGACATTTTACGTTATGCCGGCAAACTGCGAATTCGTGAGACATGGCAGTAAGAGGGGTCTAACGCCTGAGCAGATGGAGAAATTCCGGAAAGTCAGGGACTTATTCAAAGAATTATTCGTGGAACTGGAGATGCAATGAGACTATCGAGCAATTTCAATAGCAATGAGTTTAAGTGTAAATGTTGCGGTCAACTGCCAAACACTAAAGAATTCCATGAAGAATTTATAGATAGACTACAGGCGGCACGGACAATCGCTGGAATACGATTTGACATAAATTCAGGCTATCGGTGCCAGAATCATAATCGCGCAGTTGGCGGCGCGGCTAATTCAGCACACTTGAAGGGTTTGGCGGCGGATATAGAAGCCAAGACTGACGAAAGCCGTTTTAAGATAATTGTGGCATTGCTATCGGCGGGTTTCACCCGCATTGGCATAGCAAAAACATATATCCATGCTGATATAGATGGTGATAAGAATCCGCAAAGGATGTGGTTGTATTGATTAAGACGGTTGTTAAATGGGTATTGCATAATCCGCAAACGATAGCGTTTATTATGACTTTTATTATCAAGACTATCAATGCGTTATCGGATAAGCGGCTGACTAAACATGAATTAGACGAGCTTAAACAAGATTTTGAGGATTATGTTGAGACGCTATGAAAAAGAAGCGAAAAGCAAAAGTTAAGCAGAGAAAGCGTGAAAGAAGAAAGAAAAAAATGCCTGTACCAGATAATTAAATCTGAGCCGCCAAAGGAACATGGTAATTGCCGGATATGCAGAGCCGATGATAAAAACTCTCAATGCACAGGATATAAGCCGGTTAAATGGATAGAATTTGAAGCGAAGTGAGGAAAGATGCCAAAAGGTGATAAATTAAATATAAGACAGGAGAGATTTATAAATAATCTGCTCAAGGGCATGACGCAGACTGCGGCATATATTGAAGCTGGATACTCAGCCAAAAATGCTATGTATCATGCTTCTCATTTAGCAAACAATAGCAAGATAAAGCCAGAAATCGAAAGACGTAAAAAGGAACAGGAAGACGAAAATAAATTTATTCTCTGGACAGCGCAAGAAGAATTGATACATGGATTATTACAGATAGCGCGCACAGCCGAAAGTGAAGCTGTTAGACTAGCGGCAATAAAAGATGGCTTAGATAGAACAGGCTTGAAACCTGTTGAGAAGCATGAGTATTCTGGCGAAATGTCAATAGAGCATATCTGGAATAAGATTATTGGGACGGATGATGATGGCGATAGCGTATAAAAGGTCATATTACGATAGGCTGAATAAGCCGGCATGGTTCAAGCTGACGGGCTATAAGCCTCATGATGGTCAGAATAAGGTGCATAATGATTCATCCAGATTCCGGGTGATGGTCGCTGGCAGGCGTTGGGGCAAGACCGTTGCGGCGGCAAAGGAAGCGGAGTGCATGATAATGCTTCCCGGAACACGCGGATGGGTTGTCTCCAAGACTTACGATCTGACGATGAAGGTTATCAGGGAGATATACTCTGATATTGTCATCAAATTGCGTCAGAAGCCGACAATCAATAAGCTAGGCGGACCCGTTAAAATCGCCTTCCCATGGGGCTCGGTGGTAGAGGGTAAGACGGCGGAGCATCCTGAAAGCCTGCTTGGCGAGGGACTTGACTGGCTGATATTTGACGAGTGCGCGACATGCAAGCAATCGGTCTGGGAACAGTATCTGAGACCGACATTGAGCGATAGGCAGGGCTGGGCGTTATTCATCACAACGCCACGCGGGTATAACTGGGTATATGACATTTGGAAACGCGGGTATGATTCGGATTATCCAGAATGGCAGAGCTTCAAGTCGCCTAGCTGGGATAATCCGTATCTCTCAAAAGACGACATCGCAGAGGCGAGGCATACGCTAACATCCGCCACATTCATGCAGGAATATGGCGCGGATTTTACCTTAGCGTCAGGGCAGGTATATAACGAATTTGACGAGGTATATCATATATTGCCAGCGAATGAGATGGCAAAAATACTTGACCCAACGTGGCGGCGCTACCGGGCGATAGATTTCGGATATGAGAATCCGTTTGTGTGCCTGTATATCACAGTTGACCCTGATGATAGACTTTATGTCTATAAGGAATATTATCAGCGACATAGAACAGTTGAGGCACATGCTAAAGCCTTGAATCAGGATGAGGGAAGATATGAGTATAGCGTCTGCGATCCTTCGGGGGCGTCTGCAAGGGCGACATTATTGGAGAACGGCATATCTACAATTGCCTTCCCATCGCTAGTCAATACAGGACTGGAGATGGTCAGACAGCAATTGAAAATCAGGGATGACGGCAAGCCGGGATTATATGTTAGTAGCGATTGCAAGAATGTAATCAAGGAATTTAGTCGTTATGTATATCCCGATACTGGCAAGGATGAGCCTGTGAAGGAATATGACCATTGCATGGACGCTCTGAGGTATTTCGTTTCTTATTGGAAGCGCGGGAGCGTTGTACATACTATTTCGCGTAGGATGGGTTATGCGGATTTGGGGATACTATAATGGCATTTGAAAAAGTAAAGCAATATATTATTAATAAGCTATCGGGAAGCAATACAAGCGGGACGGGCTATGTCAGACCAGTAGCGGAAGGGATGAAGGAATTTGATAAGGCGGCGATGCGATCTGATAGAGGCGGGAAAATACAGGATTGCACAGAGATGGCAGAAGTCGACCCGCGTATTGCTAGGATGCTCAGGAAGCTCAAGTCTGACTCATGCGTTGGCGGGCTGGCAATACATATCGAGTCGGCGCCTGATGAGGCGACTGAACAGAAGGCGCAGGAGATAATTGACGATTTATTCAAGCGCTGCAAAATCCTTCGTCTCCTCAAGGGGTGGGTGAAGGCGTGCATAAGAGACGGCGACTTGTTTCTGGAAGTGATTGTTGACGATAAGACGGGAGACATAGTAAGGCTAAAGAAGCTCGCGCCTAATATCACATGGTCAAGCGAGAATTCTGAGGGTAACTTTCCTGAAGATGAGCCTGCATATTATCAAGCGCATCCCTGGCAACCTGACGAAAAAATCAAGACATTCGAGAAGTGGCAAATCATACATATCAAATGGGATGAGGAGGATGGCAAGCCTTATGGGACGGCGTTATTCGCGCCGGGTAGATTGACATGGAAGCGCGTTGATGGCGCCGAGAAGGCGATAGTAGCGCGCAGGCAGATAAACGGGATGAAGATCCATCACAAGATAGGCTCTCCTGAGCGACCTGACTGGGAACAGGTTAATAAATACAAGATTGAGAATCAGGACACGATTGACCATCCGTTGGATCCTGTGGCGAATTATTTCACCACTGGGAACGTGGAGATAAAGGAAATTGCCGCTGACAAGACGATTGGCGATATGGAAGACGTCAAGCATCTTGAAGGGTTGTTATTTGCCCTAGCGGGCATACCGCCGGCGTTATTTGGCGGTGGGAACGAGAAAAACGTCAACCGTGACGTGCTTGATGAGATGGAAGAGGATTATTACCGCGTTCTTGAGGATATTGACGACTCATTCGAGGCGGCGTTTAGGGAGATAATTGATTTTGCTCTTTTGCTTAAGGAACTCAACCCTGATGCGCTTGAATATACGTTTAACTGGGGCGCGAAGGATAGAGACGATATTGAGTCTAAGATTACGCGTGGCGAACAGCTACAAAAGTTGGGCTTCTCGTTTGAGACGATATTTGCGACTTGCGATCTGGACGGCATCACATACGAAGACGAGATAGAACGCATCAAGAACCAAGTGGCTGAAGGGATTGTGCCTTATGGCATCGGGACGAAGCTGGATCCGATGATAGCGCAATTATTACTGGGCGTTGCATCGCAAAAGCCGGGAAACGAGGGCTTGACGGAAGAGATAAGCAAGCTCAGGGAACTAGCTGAACGGCAGTTGGGACCTGGCGACGCGCCGTTGAAGGTTATAAAGAAATGAACCTACAAGCATTTAATACTGCATTGATTATATTGACTGAGCAGATGCTTCCAGACGAGAGCAGTATTGATAGGTATATCATGCCTATCGTCAGGTATATGGTTGACGAGTGGGCAAGGATAAAGAAAATCATTGCCGATACGATTATTGACGCCGGCAGGAAGCCGATTAGCGAGGCGATATTGAATGAGCGCGAGGTCTTCTTCCCTTCGGGCAGGCAAAACATGGTCAAGCAGATGATAAACGCTTTGATTGGCTCTATGAGCCATGAAGTAGGCAAGCGAGTATCGGAAGCCAAACGGCAGGCAAAGATAGATTTCGCCATGCCGGGATTGACAGACCCGGACGTTGGTCCTATGAGGATTACATTGACACGCGAGGGCTTACAGGAAGTTATTGACGCTTTGGATTATCAGAAGGACTTTATTGACGATTACAGGCAGACAACTGAGGAGCGCGTGATGCGGCTATTGCAGGCGCGTTATGGCTCGATAACCGACTTGAAAGATAACGTCTATCGAGAATTCAGGATTGACCGCGACCAGACGATGCGGCTGTTTCATCGCGAAGTCGAGGGATACGCCAAGAAGGTTATTGATGGGACGATGGATGTTGAGAGCTTTGTCAGCAACATGGAGTCGTCAATCGGCAAGTTTTACGAAAGGCTGTATCGCGAGGGCAAGAACGTAACGGATTTGGCTGACTGGGAGCGCGAGTTGATCAGGAAGCAGACGGAGAGCCAACGTCAATATCTGAATAATTTCGCTGATTATATCCGCACCAAGCAGGCGACTGGCAAGGAACTGACATCGTATATCGAGGCTAGAGCGGATTTATATGCCGAACGCGGGTCGGCAATGTTTGAGGCAGGTCAGGTGAACGCGTGGCCGGATGACGTATTAATTGACTGGGTGATGCAACCTGCGGAGCATTGCACTACATGCCCGATATATCAATCTAATTCTCCCTATACGAAAGAGACGTTGCCCGGCTATCCGGGCGAGGGCTTTCATCTTACGCAATGCGGGACGAACTGCAAATGTCTGCTTAGGGTTAGTGATTTGTATGTCGGCGAACTGAGAGGGATTTGATATGCCATACCCGAATCAACATGCGGCTCGGATTAGAGAGCCGGAGGGATTTATTAAGACGTCATTCATCACGAAGCAAATCGCTGCTGGGATCACGATAATCGCCGGCAAGCTGAAAAGCGGTGGGACGGCTCTTGTAACGCAGGCTTATAGATTCGCAAAGGACAAATATACCGCTTCGGCGGCAAAAGAGTGGATGAAACGGAATAAGATTAAGTATATCAAATTTGAGGAAGCTGAGGACACAAAAGACACAAACGAGGTGAACGATATGGCGAAAAAAGGCAAATTGGACAAAAATGAAATATATGCCACGATTCCAAATAGTATTGAATCTATGTTAAACAAAATCAAAGACGCTATTGATAAAAATAATCCCTTTGGCATGTTGCGGGATAATGAATATGTAAGCGTTGAGGCTACTTTTGATGATTCTATAATAGTCTATAAATGGGGTGATGGAGAGCGCAAATATTATCAAGCTAAATGGAAGACAAATAAAGAAGGCGAGGTGGAGTTCTCAGATATAAAGCAAGTTGAAGTGAATGCGGTTATAAAAGTCAAAAATGAGATGCGCGAAAGAGCCGCTATGGTATCTTTGAATGAATCGGTTGATATGAATGAGACGATTGATATTTCGTTCATATTAGAGAAGAAGGAAGAGGAAGCTGACGAATTAGAGAATTATTCTAGCAAGGCAATTTTCAAGCAAGAACATTCGGGTAATAATCGCGAATATCCGCCGCAGGTAATGAAGGAGGCTATTGATGACGTAAAGAGCCGATTGCCGATTTTGATGGAGATACAGCATCCTAGAGATGGCAATATGGTGACGGATTTGGAGAAGACGGCGGCAATCATCAATAAAGTTGAACGCACCGATGACGGGCAGATAATACTTGAGGACATAAAGTTTGTGCCGACTGAGGCTGGTAAGACGATGTTTGGATTGTCTAAGACATTAGCGAAGTCGGGCGCAAAGTTAGGAATAAGTCAGAGGGCGACTGGTAAGTCGCATTATGTTAAAAACGAATCAACAGGGGCTGTCAAGGAAGTTGTTGACTGGCTACGAATCAAGAAATGGGACTTTACCGCTCCCAACGAACAGGGCGTTAAGGACGCACAATTTGAGCTATTAATGGAGGAAAACGAGATGGCAGACAAAAAGGTATTGACCGAAGATGAAGTAACCGCGCTTTTGGGCGCGCAAAAGACTGAATTTATGACTATGATTGATGAACTAAAAAATGCGCAAGCTGAACCGCCAAAGGTTGAAGAGCCGAAGGTTGAGCCAAAGCAGGAGAAGAAAGAAGAGTCAGATGGCAACAAGCTAATCCTTGAGATGCAACAGAAGTTTAATGATGCAACAGAGAAGCTCAACCGTTTGACTCGTAAAGAGCAGATGACGGAACTCATCACAACTGGCACGAGGCTGATGACTGAGGAACTAACGAAAGAGGATTATAAGCGATTCTCCGAAGCCGAAAAGAAGGTCTTGCTGGAGAGCGTAGATTTTGAGGTTGTATATCCGAAAGTTGATATGAGCAAGCCAGAAAGCATCACTGCTACGATTCTGGAATCGCTCAAAAACGAGATCAACCAGCTTGATAGGCTGATTGCGGCTTCTAAGCTCCGCGAGACGGGCTATCCGAAAAAGGGTACTGGCAACGGGATAACAAATGTCGAGGTGATAAATGAGAATGTTCCCGGCATGGAGCAAATCAAACGGCTAGAGAAAGACGTTGAACGCGCGATTGACCCGTACAATAAATACTGGAAACTCCCTGACGACCATCATGGACAGAGCGTTATCAATGAGATAATGAATAAGTATTACAAGGACAATCATGAGAAGCTGATGCTGGAAGCAAACGAGGAATTCAAGCAGGATGATATAGGCGCGCGGATTGCGACAATCAACGCTGTTGTGATACCAGCGGCATTGAGACGATTGACGGCGATGAAGTTCTGCAATGTAGTGAACATGAAGGCATTGCTGGATTTTGTGCTGATAGAATCGTATGTGCCGACAATCGAGAGCAATGTTCATACCAATCTGGCATTATTCCAGCCAACTGAGGATGGGACGCTCACAATGGTTGGGTCAACCACCGTGGGCTATCCGATAGTTGCCACTGAGAAAGGCTTCAGGACGATGATAACGACAAAGGCTATCGCTACAGCGAAAAATAGCGTTATTGATCCGGTGGTGATGTCAGTCGCGTCTATGGCGAAGCTAGGGGCGCAAATAACGGATCAGTACATATACGAATTTGTGATCGCTAGAACGCAGGGCTATGATGCTAGTGAGGTCTCGTCGTGGGAAACGCTGACTAAAGTAGGCGCTACGGCTGAATATCAGTCAGTCAATCAGGGCTGGATAAAGTATGAGCCATATAAGCATTATGACGGCAATGGCAACCCGGATGACGCGAAGCTCCTGAATCTGTTTGGCACGACATCGGGGAATGTATTGCAAAAGATTGAAATCGGTCATGGAGGTACTCCGACTGTGCTGACTTATGGGACGCATTACACAATCAATTTTGCCGATGGGTCGGTGACATTGACCGCAGCGGGTGTTTCGGCTGTCTCAACTGACGATGTGAAGGCTAAATATTCATATACGAATAACGCTAAATTCTGGAGCGTGACAGGCGGAGCGGGAACCGTGACGCTATATGACTGGCTCTTGAACTTGCAACAGATGATCGGGCAGGCAAAGGTATTGATTCGCAAGCGGCATTATGATCCAGATTTTGCCGTTGCGGGCATAACGGTTGAGGACTTGATTTCTAAGGGTCCGCAGTTTAACGCCTCGATGTCACAGCAAGGAAGCGTCAAGGACGCGTTGACTAATGTTATCACTTATGACGGCTTGCCGATGGACAGATCGGGCTGGGCGCCTGATCACTGGGTTATCGTTGGGGCTAAAGGCGCGGTAATCTTCGGCGTGCATACTCCGCCAATGGTTTCTGGACCTGTTGAAGACACAACGACTACGAGCAAGTATTACAAGTATAACGGCTTTACGGCTGTTGATGTGCCTGTGCCGGCGCAGTTCTCGCTGGTTGGCATCACAGATTTAGCGAGTTTATAATAGAATAGCGTAACTGTGTATATAACAATAATCGCTAATGGGTGTAAATATACATCCATTAGCGTTCTTGGAGGAAAGATAAATGGCTAAGTTAAAGGATACAGTAGAATATCAGGACGCTATCGGTTCACGTGACGATGCGGCATCCGCAGCCGCTGGGGCGTCATTGATTGCGTTACAGCGTCAAATTCTCGATACTGTCGGAGTATATGAAGGCGGGGCAGTAACGGCTATTCTAGGCGCGCTAAACGTTGCGGCGGCGACTGGCGCAGTTGGCACGAATAAGACGATGATGGCTTATCTGAAGCAGTTAGTCACCGAAGGCATCGCCAGAGACGCGGTTATCGGCGCGAAGAATACCGCGGCGGCAACTGGCGCGATTAGCGATGAGAAGCTATTGATGGCTTATATCAAGCAAATTGTGACCGAAAGCATCGCTAGGGATGGCGTTATTGGGTTAAAAGATACTGCCGCGGCAACCGGAGCGGTTACTGATGAAGACCTTATTATGGGCTATATCAAGCAATTAGTCACCGAAGGCATTGCCAGAGATGGCGTTATTGGGTTAAAAGACACTGCCGCGGCAACCGGGGCGATTAGCGATGAGAAGCTATTGATGGCTTATATCAAGCAAATTGTGACTGAAGGAATCGCCAGGGACGCGGTGATTGGCTTGAAAGACACCGCCGCGGCAAGCGGCGCGGTTGGCGATGAAAAACTGTTGATGGCTTATGCTAAACAGCTAGTCACAGAAGGAATTGCTAGAGACGCGGTGGTAGGCGGCTTAACGGATGCGGCAAGCGATACCGTTGATGTGTCGACAATCGTGATGCTTTTGCGACAGATAGTCGAGGCGGTTAATAATGGCACAGGAGCGGCGATTGGAGAGAATTTATCGCTTGTTGACTTGTTAGGTGCGTTTGACGGTGGAGCCGATCCACAGGGCGATATATTCCAAGCGCTTGGCGTTGACGAAAATAACTCAATAGTTGACTTATTAGGCGCGTTTGATGGCGACGCGGATCCACAGGGCGACATCTTCCAAGCTCTTGGCGTGGATGAGAATAATTCAGTCAAGGATTTGATTGATATTGTTTTAGCGGCGCAACTGCCGAAGCTGGCAAAGAAAAAGGTTGATTATGACGGCTCGTCAGGGAACGGTCAGGCAGGCGTTGTTGTGCCTTTATTTACCGTAACCGGCGGCGTTAAGTTGAAGCTATACGCTATCTGTACGGATGATTTAATAGAAGGCGAGGGTGATGGCACAACTGAGGTTGGCATAGTCGGGACAACCGATGCGCTGATAGCCACGACTACATCAGCCGCTATAGACGAGGGCGAGATATGGCATGACGCCTCTCCAGACGCTAAAGTGGAACTCGAATCTGTCGCGACAGAATATATACTTGGCGATGGGCAGAATGTTATCCAGACAATTACTACCCGTAACATTACCGATGGGACGATAGAGTTTTGCGTTGAGTGGACGCCTTTGACGGCTGATGGCGATGTGACGCCTGTATCGTAACAATAAAGCGAGGTGTTAGCTAAATGCAATTATTTGAGAAATTGGACGTTAGCAGTTATTTAGCTAAGAAGACAATTATCTTTGATGGCGATACAGGAAGCGGCGAGGTGGGCGCAGTTGACGTATTCAATATTACTGGCTTAGTCAAGGCGAGGTTTATTGCGCGCTGTACTGATGATTTAGTTTCGGATAACGACCCTGGAGGCGCGACGATCAGCATGGGCGTTAGCGGCAGTGAGACGGCATTTATCGCGTTGACAACTGCTGAGAATATTGATGAGGACGAGATATGGCATGACGCCTCTCCAGACGCTACTATTGAATTAGAGAGCGTTGCGCCATGGTATTTTATCAATGGCGAAGATGTGATATTAGACGTTGGGACGGATGATATTGTTGACGGCGCGATAGAGATAATATGCGAGTATATACCGTTTTCGGATAACGCATCGGTAGCGATAGCGTGAAGGTGATAATATGTCTTCTTTAAGTAAAGCTGATTTTATTGATGAATTGCAAGCAAGGTTGGGCGTTAGCGTTATTGGCTCATACATAGATATTGCCTTGCGCGCTTATAGCATATCCTTTCCGAAGCGTAAAGTAAGCGCGGATAATGACATTGCCGATGGCTTGTATGACTATCCTGATGATGCTATCAGTATTATCAGGATAGTTGACAGCTATTCCCGGAAGGCGATAGAGTTCACTATCGAGGATCAGGGCGAAGGCGATAAAATCCGCTTGGGACGCATAATGGAGCCGTCTTATGCCGCGCTTCTTGATACTGTGTATTATGATAATCCATTGGCTTTATCGGTTAGCAAGAGAACTACGTCTTATTCAAGGTTCGATATTGAGTATACGTTATTGCAAACGATGGCAACGATTGACGATATGGGCTTAGAGGCGATTGCCGATTATGTCGAGTATCTCGCCTTGAACAACAAGGCAAGCGCGGTATCGGTGGAAGCGGCAAATAGTTCTGAGCGCGTTGCGGAGAGCATAACTGATCAGGATAGCACAGGGGCGTCAACGACTATCAAATATTCTTCGGCAAAGGAGACGTCTAATACTTTGAGACAGCAGGCAGATGAGGCGTTAAAGCGTTTTAAGGATGCGGCAAAATATGCCGCTTATGGGACGAGGAGCTAGATAATGGGCGAACCTGAACCGGAACCAACGATTGAATATACATACTTATGGTGTACTACAGCGGAGATACAAGCCTTCCTTGACGCCGAATCGGTCATCACTATCGGCAATGAGACGGGGACGTATTCGGAAGATGACGCTATGATTCTGGAGAATGGGATCGTATATGAGATCGTATCGTATCTCAGTCCGTTTTTTGTGATCTCCGTAACGACTGTCAACCCACTGCTGGCGGCTATAGCCGCCAAGCTGACGGCGGCGCAGATCGGGCTGGCGCGTTTTGGCGCGTCAATGGGCAATGAGCCGGCTAATTGGACATACAGGCTCAAAAACGAGGCATGGGCGGCATTGCAGAGGATTGCCATACAGCAATCGCTACCTAATTTAGCGCCGAAGACTCTACCTTTAGAGCAGAGGCTTTTATTATCCAAGACACGTGAACGGACATTGATAGCGCAGGTGTAGTGTAAGATGATTAAGATAAATTTCAGCATAACGCCGACAATAGAGGAATTAAAACAGTGGGTCGAAGGATGGGAGAAAGAGGCGATTAAGGACCTGACGCCATACTGGGATAAATACGCTAGTAGATTAGTCGCTGAAGAGATAGCCAGAGTGTTTGTTACCGAAGGCTATGGCACATGGGCGCCTTTATCATATCAATATGCGTTAGCGAAGGCGATTAATTATCCCGGCAAGACGATTCTCAGGCGCAAGGACAGATACTTTAAGGCATCAACCCGCAAAGCCGCGCCGGGCAATATATATGATCGCGATGCGAATAAAATGACTTGGGGAGCTGACTTATCTTGGTTTGCAGGGGCTTATGACTATCCATATCCGATTGCTCATGAGGAAGGACGAGGGAATTTACCGCCGCGTCCTGTGTATGCGTTAGCGGAGAAGAGCCAAGCGTTAAAGGATAATCTTATTGTTGGATTGAAGACGTATATACATAAGACGATTGCTAATGAGACGAAGAAGTATTTTGGGAAGAGATAATGTTTAGCACAATACCAAAACAGATATATGACAGATTATTTGCGATATTATCCACTGCGCCGACATTGAATTATTTTAAGACTAAGCAACGGGCTTATGCTGAGGTGTCAGCGGATTTATTAGCGCCGACATTATATCCCTGGTTTTTTATTGATGAAGGCTCTATCAGCAATTTAGAAGTTCATCGGTTTCCTAAGAATTGGGTATATCAATTTATTGTCCCGATCGTATATATGAGCTTTGCGGATAAGGGCAAGACAACGGATTTAGTCTTTAGCCAGAACTTGAATGCGAATAAAGGCACAGGCGACATGACAGCCGATATTGGCAATGTGCTATGGGCGCATAAGAACGACTTTGGCGTGCAAGGCGTTATTGACTGGACAATCGGCAGGGTCGGGACGCCTGATGTGCTCACTGTTCAAAGGATATTAGTCAATCCATTGGTTCGAGGACGGCAGATGGATTTGGTCTTTCAGATAAGTGAAGTATTTCCTATATAGGAGGAATTGACAATGGCAACTAAAGGATATGCGAGTTATTTAATCGCAGGCAAGCAGACAAATTGGAATACGGTCATCAATAATGATGAATTCAACGGCATCATATATGAGTTCATGAGTTCTTCGCTCAAAAACAATTCAACGCCAATCACGCCGACACGCTTCAAGGGCAATGCGAGTCCAATGCCACAGATTGAGAATTTCCTGAGCGCGGAGGGAGATATTCAGTTTAATCTCCATGCCGATAATATGGTGATGTGGCTGGCACAGATGCTCATGGACGATATGAGCGATAACCCGGTTGTTGGCGACTGGACGGAAGTATTTGGCGATGGCATGGGCGAGGGCAAGGCATGGACATTTGACGAGGAGTTAGATGATCAGCCGGGCGATGTTGACCAAGAGCCCGGGAGGTTGCGCTTTACCTTTTCGGATGATGTGACGCTATCGGTGATTATCTTTGGCACAAACGCTAATGACAAGGCTATTATGGAGACATTGGTATTTGATGACGAGGATATTAAGACAACGATACAATACTTCAAGACTGTTAATGGCATGGACTTCAGCATCGAGCCGCCTGGCGATGAGACGGTCTTGATTGAATGTAGTAAGGAAAAGCCGGGCGATGTTGTTGAGCCTGAATGGCTAGAGGTATTTGGGAATACAGAAGGCGGCGGCAAAGCGTGGACAGATCCGGATAATCTCGATACACAGCCGGGGGCATTAACGCCAAGCCAGGCGCCAGCGTTGCTTAAATTCACCTTTGGCGCGAATGATACGATACAGGTGGATATAACAGGCACGGATCAGAATGATACGGTCATAGAAGAGACTCTAACATTTGCAAACGAGACAACGAAGACAACGACAAAGTATTTCAAAACGGTAACGGAGATAGACTTCACAAACGAGGCAGGCGGCGGCGAGACGTTGTTTATCGAAGCCAGCAAGAACGTTTATATCCATACGATAGACTTAAAAGACGATATTCTTCCCGGTCTGACTATCGAGGAAGTCAAAGGCGCGTTACCATCAACTTATGTCGGCTGTTTGGTTAATCAGGGAACATTCGAGTTAGGCGATATAATCACAATGACGCTGGCATTGATGGCAAAGCGCGGCTGGAACAGCTACATTTGCAAGTCAACAGGCAACGAAGTTGAAGTATCGGAGACGCCAACGGATGTTTCGTCATTCGATAGGGTATCGCAGGAGATTTTTCCGGCGTGGGGCATGGCATTAGAGATCAACGGCGCGGGCAATCCAACGCCGATTGGCTCAATGACGCTAGTGATAAATAATCAGCTTGTCAATCCTTCGACACGCTTCCGTAACGATAGGACGCTCCCGAAGCCTGTCAGGAACGATAATCGCGATATCACATTGACATGCAATATTGATTACGATAGCGACAATAACGATTGGGACGAGAAGTTTGAGACGATGCAGGAAGCGTCTGCAATTTTGTATTGCTATCGTAAGCCTCATGCGGGACCTGAATTGAAGATAACCTTTACTCTCCCAAGATGTCAGATCGGCGCGTATCCCGATCCTGCGGTGACGGATTATGCGGAGGTATTGCAGGAGATTATTTTGCGTCCTATTCGCACCGAGAATGCGACTGATAGCGATGAGCTATCTATAACTGTCCAATGTTTAGCGGATGAATAATAAACTTTTCCCTAGCTACAGGCTTGCTTTTTGCCGCCAATTACCCTCTTTGAGCAAGCCTGTAGCCCCCCTACACTGAAAATGTCATAAAGGAGACTAATTGATGAACGCTGGAGAAATAGCAAGCAAAAAAGCGAGCAGTAAGAACCTTTCGGCAAGTTCCACCAAACAACAAAGCACTAATAATATCGCTGGCTTGACGACTTATGACGATCTGATGTCAGAATATCAGACGGATATTGTTAAGACGCCATCGGGTTTGACTTTCATTATACAGACGATTAACCCTGGGGATTATTTGGCAATTATCGGCACGCCATTATTGAAATATATGTCCGCTCATGGCATTGACATAAGCGATCCGCAGGCGAGGACGCAGGCGGTGATGGATATGCCGGCAAACGAGCAGGTAGAAATCCTTTCAGATCCTAATTTTCAAGAGATGTTGAAGAGTATCGTCTGCGCGGGTATTGTGCCGCATGATAAGCTCAGGGTGGTTAATAAGAGAGCTTATGATTGCGATAAGAGCAAATATGAAGTATCAATAGACGTTATCCCCGTTGCGGATTTATACCATATCTTCATAGAGATAATGAAGCTCAGTCAGGGGGAGGAATTCGCAGACGAAATAGAGCTTTTTCGTGAACAGCACGAAATCCGACCGGGTGAGGCAGTGGCTGATCCGGGTCCATCAGATGGGGAAAGCTTACAGCAGGAGACCGAGCCAGATATTGTTTCCTCGAATAGCGAATCCTAATATCCAGATGCTCATAGACAATATGGTCTTTGAGCTAGGACGCAAGCAAGAGATTGAGGAAGAATCGGAATGGGAAAAGATGAAGATAGAGCATCAGCACAAGATGCTGGAGACGCTAATTAATGTGCTTGTGAAGGTAGTTAGATGATAACCTATCATCTCCCCACCGGCGGCGGGTGTGTATTTTGCACTTGCGGGCATGATGTTCCATGTAAGTATATAGAGCCAAAAAAATGGCGTGAATGGCAACTGAACAATAGGCGTGTAATCAAGGATTTTGACGATGGCAGATGTAAGATTAACGATAACAGGACAGAACCTCAGCAAGCAGGCGATTGATCAGCTTAAGAAGGATTTAGAGGAAACCACTAGGAAGCTGAACGAGGTTAGTCAGGGCAATGTCAAGGTAGATGATACCAGCAAGAAGGCGCAGGCGGGCTTATTGATGGTCGCTGGCGGCTTAGGCGCGATATCGGCGGCAGGGGTACTGATGCTCAGGTCGACTATCGGCGCGGCGACAAGGCTTGAACGGATGAAGCTAGCGCTGGTCGCCGTTGCGGGTAGCACAGAACGCGCTAACGCGCAATTCAGGGATTTAATCGAACTAGCGAAGATGCCGGGCTTAGGGTTGCCAGAGGTAAGCAAGGCGGTTACATCCTTGCAAGCGCTGGACGTTAGTTTTGAGGATTCTAAGCGGATTGTCCGCGAGTGGGGCAACGAGATCGTCAAGATGGGCGGCGGGAGAGATAACCTTGACCGCGTGATTGTGCAGTTGACGCAGATCATGGGCAAGACCTCTGGGTGGGGACAGGACATCAGGCAGATAGCGGAATCCATGCCATCTATACGCAAGCACATGATAGCGGCATTTGGCACGGCGACATCGGAAGAGTTTGCCAAGATGGGCATTACAGCACAGAAGTTCATCAAGGGCATTACTGACGAGTTAGCGAAGCAGTCGCGTGTTGCCGGCGGGACGCAGAACAGCATTGATAACTTGCGCGATAGCTGGTTCCAGATGCAGGCGATGCTAGGCGAGATATTGCTTCCGACATTCCAGAAAGTATTGGATAGTTTAGCGAAGATGGTCGAATATGTCAAAAACTTATCGGCAACTCAGCGAGAGATAATCGCCTGGGGGACGGTAAGCGTGACGGCGCTTGCGGCTATTGGCGCGGCGGTTGCGGGACTAACGTTTACTATCGCCAAGCTCAAGGTGATGATTGGTGCTTTAGCAGGCACTTGGGCGTGGTTTGCGGCGCATCCTGCTGGCGCGGCGGCGATTGCTATCGCGGCAGTTGCAGGCGCGCTGGTATCGCTATATATGAAGTCGCAAGATACGACAACGCGGGTCAATAAACTCGGCAAGGCGATAGATAGCACTAAGGCGTCTGCGGATAAGCTCAAGAAAATGGAAGGGCTGATAAACGAGATTGAGAAGCTCAGGGGCAAGACGGAACTCACCACCGAAGAGCATGGCAAGCTGAAGGACGCTCAAAGCGAATTAATCAAACTCTCTCCCGAATTTGTCGCTAAATTTGATAAGGAAGGCAATGCGATCGCCTTAGCGACTGACAAGCTCAAAGAACATATTGATAAGCTAAAAGAGATGCACGGCATTGAACGCATGGAACGTGAACGGCTGGCAATGGAGGAGATTGCCAAGATTGAGGATAAAATCAATAAGAAAAAAGCCGATAGGCAAAAGCTTGAGGCTAATCTTACAAAAGCCAGCGAAAAACGCTTAAAGGGCGAAAAAGTCGTCTTTGAACCATCTTTTGATTGGGCAGGGTATATAGGGACTCCCGAAGGGGCGATAAAGTATTTTAGCAAGGAGATGGATAAGATTGATGAGGAGACGAAAGCGCTTGAAGAGCAACTTAAGCAAGTAAGAGAATTGGTTAAATCTTTTAAGGTTATTTCAGCAGAGCCTTTTGGTCCCCCAGAGCCACGACCAGCGTATCAGCCGACAAAGGAAGAGGAAGCGGCGTTTGCGGATTTGCAGAAAGCGCAAGCCGAGGCGATTGAGGACACATATAGGCGCAGGATTGCGTTAGCTAACCTCACATTTGCTGAAGAGACAAAGGGGCATAAAGAGGCGCGTGAAAGCATTATCGCTAATGCGCAGACCGAAGAGGAACGCAAGGCGAAGCTTGACGCCCTTGACGCTAAATATCAGGCGGCAAAGATTAGACGCGATATCGCCATCCGGGACGCTGAAAGAGATAGACAGGAAGCGATACAGAAAGTTATCAATGATACTCTTGATAAGGAACAGCAAAGGATTGAGGATTTACGCAACCGCAGAGAAGAGGCGATAGCGGAGCGCGAAAGGCGGCAAGAGGAGGCTTTCAGGAAAGATTTAGAGCGTATTGGCAGGCATAACGAATTTGAAGCCGAGCAGACACAACAGCAACTTGATAAAAGCGAATCCATCAGGGGCGATGCAGACGATAGACGGCAAAAGGAGACTAAGGAGTTTTACGAATTCCTTGAACGCATTGAGGAAGCTAAACGGACAGAGGAGAAAAAAACCTTTAATGCCTATTATCAAGCTGAGGAGGCAAGGATTAGCCTGATCCAGAATAATCGCGAAAGAGAGCTTGAGCAGATAAGATTGCAGTATGAGACACGAGTGAAATATATTGAAGACGAGTTGAATTCTGAAAATATCTCTTATGAACGCAAGGTGGAACTCGAAAGGCAGTTAGATTATCTTAAAAAGAAGTATATCAGCGATAGATGGGCAGTGGTGAACAGGGCGATTGAGATGGAGACGCAGAAGACCTTTAATGCCTATTATCAGGCTGAGGAGATGCGTATAGGATTAATAATTGATAATCGTCAACGCGAGATAGAGCAAACAAGGCTGAAATATGAGACCAATAAAAAGTATATTGAAGCGGAACTGGCTGAGGAAGAAATATCTTATGAACGCCGGATGGAATTGGAACGGCAACTAGCATATTTGCGGGAGCAATATACGAGAGATGTCACAACGATCCAGAATCGTACGCGTGACGAACTGCTCAGGACGACAAGCGATACGATTGCGGCGTTGCCATCGGGACTTGCTAGAGCGCTATGGGAAGCGAGGAGCCTTCATGAGCGATACGCTGACGATATAAAGGCTTTGAACGAGGAGACGGCGCGGGAGATAAACAGAATCAATAGCGACTACGCCAAGTCGGCGGCGCAACGGCATCGAGAGATTGAAAGATTAGAGAAAGAATCGGCACAACGCAGGCTGGAGATAGAGAAGCAGCTGGACGCTGAACGCAGGGCGATATATACGGATTTTATCAAGAATTTCTTTATGAAGCTACTGAGTAGCCTTGAGACACGCGCGACTGATATGCTATCAGACGCGATATTCAAGTTTTTGAAGAACCGATTTGCCGAACAAGACCAAGACCAGGGCATTGACGTCGCGGGCATTGGCATAGGATTAGCGACTGGCAACCCATGGCCGGCGGTGGCGGCATTGGCACAACCGATGTTATCAGGTATCATATTTGATAATCCCGCGAATGACGCTCTAGCGAGGGATTATGGCAGGCAATCGGCGTTATTGTATGGGGCGTCATTTGATAATCCTATCAATGATACTCTAGCGAAGGATTTTGGCAAGCACGCGGCGGCGCTTTATGGCGCGTCGTTTGATAATCCTATCAATGACTTTAACGCGAAGCTGATGGGGACGAGGACGGCGGCATATAGTCTTGGCAGGAGGTCGGCTGATGATATGCTATCGAACTTTACACAGGGCTTTGCTGAGGGCGCCAGGACACGGGGCGAGACGGCGAAGGATAGCGAAATAGCGGAACTCTTGAAGGAGTTGAAACACGCGCTACAGAATCCAGCGGCTTTCAAGCTGAATATTGACGGTAGAGAGCTTCATAGCACAATAGCAAGACTGGACGATAAGATCAGGGCTAGGGGGAGCGGGTATTAATCCCCCATAATGAGATTTTGAAGAATTCAGAAGGGATGTTTTAATCAAATCCCCCCTACCCCCCTTTATCAAGGGGGGAGGGAAAGGAAGTTTAGCTAAAGGGGGGAAAAGAAGAGAGATTTAGATAAAAAGGGGAAATGAGGAAAAAATTTCCCTTTATCAAGGGGAAGGAAGAAGAGATTTAGCTAAAGGGGAAAATGAGAATTGATATGGGACATTATTTTTTTACTGAATCATACACATATAAACAAGGCGTCGCGGCAAGCATCTCCGGCGGGACGCCAGCGGCGGGGCATTTGCCGCCGGATGCGATTGATTATGATAAGGCGTCTTATTGCGAGACTGACGGCGCGAATCCTGAGCTGGTGATTGACTTGGGCGTGGCGAGGACGGTGGATTCGCTTTGGCTTAAGCATGATAATATCGAGACGATTGAAGTGTATCATTCATCTGACGGCATCGCATGGACAGAAACGGCAGGCGGCGATGGCGTTATAGATATGGGCGATGGGATATTATGGTATTTCGGCTTTACCGCGCAAAGTAAGCGATATTGGAAGATTAAGGTTGCGACTAAGGCAGGCGCTGGCAACGTTAAGTTTTATGAGGCGATGCTGATGGAATTGAAGCTGACGCTTGAGGATGATATTGATTTGCCAGCAGACGTTAGAGTTGATAAAGTTGACACAATCGGCGGGCATTACGTCATGGCTGACGGCTCAACTCTTAGCTATGCGGGTCAACGGATATTTGCGAGGATTGCGGTCATGTTTCAATATACTCCAAAGGCGAATAAGGACGCGCTTGAGGCGTTATTTGCGTCTCCTATTAGGCAGGCGTTGACGATTGTGCCAGATGAGGCATATCCAGAGAATATTTATAGGGCGATATGGCAAGAGGCGGATTTCAAGCTGAATTATTCTATCCCATATAAGCCGAATGGGTTTAGCGGGGAATTGAATTTTATTGAATATTGAAAAAGTTGAGAGTAGAAGGAAGAAATGGAAGAGGCGGAATATATAAAGTTTTTGCAGATGAAGCGGCAAGCGGATAATCCCTTTATGCCGCTTGTGAACGCGGCGCAAGTATGGATGAGTAGCAATAATCATCTTTATACGCGCTTGCATCAGCAGGAGGATCCGGGGGCGGATAATGTCTGGAAAATTGCGGACTTCCTTTATGCGACATTCTTTGGCAGGAAAGAGACGGCTATCGCGGCTGATACGGTAGCTATAGACGCGGAAGGGATAAACGGAGTATATTGCGAGCTTGACCAAGACGTTGAATTCACTATCGGCGCGGGGGCGGAATGGCAGAGGCTGTATATGGTGTTGAAGCAGGACGCGACAGGCGGCAGGGTGGCGAGCTTTGGCGCGGGCTTCGGAACGATAGGGAATAAAACCGCCGGCGTTGAGGAGTATTCTATCATTAGCCTGATATATGACGATGAGAATGGATTATGGCATGAGATGGCTGGCGGCGGCGGGAATGGCGGCGGCGAAGTAATGGAGAGGTTCTTATGGTGGTAATAATTAAGCGATTCCCATGGTGGTGATTATATGTCTGACCCGGATTATGACGAATCATTCGATATAGACGTACCGGAAGTTAGCATTGCTGACGAGGCTATACTCGGTCATACACCGGCACAAATAGACGTACCGGAAGTTAGCATTGCTGACGAGGCTATACTCGGTCATAC
>Ga0114946_10000715_pt1 | contig 22233 bp, 15 predicted proteins | sample WalLakDeSediment_FD_88676 | JGI IMG/M metagenome (GOLD analysis project Ga0114946, IMG submission 88676) | Lake sediment microbial communities from Walker lake, Nevada to study Microbial Dark Matter (Phase II) - Walker Lake 11/02/13 Deep Sediment | ecosystem: Environmental > Aquatic >...
CATGACCAGGAGGTTCCACCGGCCGAGCAGGGACCGGGCCGCATCCAGAACATCCTGGGGGATCCGGGCCCGCCGGTAGATCTGGTGCCAGAGATCCCGGTTCGCCTCCACGCCCTCAAGGTAGTCCGAGAAGGTCTTGCCCTGCTGGTAATGCTCCCTCATGGTCCACTCCTCCCCATGGGCCTAGGGCCCGGCAGCGGCCTTGGCCGCCTTCCTTCGCTTGTTGATATCCAACTCGCGCTTCCGCAACCGGATGGCATCGGGGGTGATCTCGATGAGCTCGTCCGCCTCGATGAACTCCAGGGCAAGCTCCAGGGTGAGCTTCCGCGGCGGCTCCAGGCGGATGTGCTCGTCGGCGGCTGTGGTCCGGATGTTGGAGGCCTTCTTTTCCCGGCAAGCGTTCACGTCCAGGTCGCCCGGCCGGACGTGCTCCCCCACGATCATCCCCCCGTACACCGGGGCGCCGGGGCTCAGGAACATGCTGGCCCTCTCCTGGAGGGTGAAGAGGGCATATCCCACGGCCACCCCTTCCCGGTCCGCCACCAGGACCCCCTTCTTTCGCCCCGTGATGGTCCCAACCCACGGACCGTACTCCAGGAAGCGATGGTGGAGGATTCCCTCCCCCCGGGTATCGGTAAGAAACTCCGAGCGGTAGCCGAAGAGCCCCCGGGTAGCGATACGAAACCTCAGGCGGGTAAGGCGGCGGTCCGTGGGACGGATCTCCTCCACAGTGCCTCCGCGGGAACCCATCTTCTCCATGACGACCCCCACCATAGCTTCGGGGACCTCGATGGCCACCTCCTCGTAGGGCTCAAGGCGGGAGCCGTCGGGGGCCGTCTTCTGGATCACCCGTGGCCTGGACACCTGGAACTCGTATCCCTCCCGGCGCATGGTCTCCATAAGGATGGTGAGATGCAGCTCACCCCGCCCCGACACGGTGAAAGTGTCGGGAGAATCGGTCTCCTCCACCCTCAGAGCCAGGTTTCGCTCCAACTCCCTGAAGAGGCGCTCCCTGAGCTGGCGGCTGGTGACGTACTTACCGGCCCTCCCGGAAAAGGGAGAGTCGTTCACCGAAAAGTCCACCGAGAGGGTGGGCTCCTCCACGGCAATGCCCCGAAGGCGCTCTCTCACCGAGGGATCCGTGAGGGTCGTACCGATCTCAACCCCATCCACCCCGGCCAGGGCCACGATGTCCCCTGCCGCCGATTCCTGAAGCTCCAGGCGCTGAAGGCCCGCGAACTCGTATAGACGCGCTACCCGGCTCTCCCGGACATCTTCCTCGTCCTCCTCCCTCAGGAGGCCCGGAGAGCCAAGAGGGAGCAAGACCACCCGATCCCCCACCCGTACCCGTCCCCGCTCGATCCGTCCGATGGCGATCCGGCCGATGTAGGGAGAGAAGTCCAGGGTGGAAACCAGCATCTGGAAGGGGCCCTCGGGGTCCCCCGGTGGCGGGTCGATGTGGCCCAGGATAGCCTGGAACAAGGGGACGAGACCTTCCGAGCTCTGGCCCGGCCCGCTCATGGCCTGGGTCAGATCCGTGGTGGCCCACCCGTTCCGCCCCGACGCGTAGATGAAGGGAGCGTCGAGTTGGGCATCCGTGGCGTCCAACTCCATGAAGAGTTCCAGTACCTCGTTGTGGACCTCCGCCGGCCGGGCATCGGGCCTGTCCACCTTGTTGATGACCACAATGGGAAGCAGTCCCAGAGCCAGGGCCTTCCTGGTGACGAACCGGGTCTGGGGCATGGGTCCCTCGCCGGCGTCCACCAGGATGAGGACGCCGTTCACCATACGGAGGATCCTCTCCACCTCTCCCCCGAAGTCCGCGTGGCCGGGGGTGTCCACGATGTTGACCTTGGCGTCCCCCCAATGAACGGCCGTGTTCTTGGAGAGGATGGTGATGCCCCGCTCCCGCTCCAGGGGATTGGAGTCCATGACCCGCTCCATGACCTCTTCATTGGCACGGAAGGTACCGGCCTGTCGGAGCATCTGGTCCACCAGCGTGGTCTTACCGTGGTCCACGTGGGCGATGACGGCCACGTTTCGGATCTTCATGCAAGGGCCTCGTCGGTGCCTGCCCCCGGGGCAGGCGGGAAACGTTGTAGCACAGCCCTGTAAGATAACAGATCCGAGGAACCATGAAGGGGGGGAAGGGGGCGTTTGGCTCAGTCTCCCAGCACGTAGGCGAAGATGAGGGGAGCCACGATGGTGGCGTCGGACTTCACCAGGAACTTCGGAGTGTCCACCTCCAACTTGCCCCAGGTGATCTTCTCGTTGGGCACGGCCCCCGAGTACCCGCCGTACGACGCCTCCGCATCGGTGATCTGGCAGAAGTAGCCCCAGAATGGGGTCTCCTGCCGGAGGTCCTGTATGATGCTGGGCACCACGCATATGGCGAAGTCCCCGGCGATCCCCCCGCCGATCTGTAAGAAGCCCACCGAGGGGAACCCCTCGTCCTCCCCGTTGTTCTCCAGGTACCAGTCCATGAGGTGCTGGAACTGCTCGGTGCCGGACTTCACGCACTGGTGATGGGCCACCTTCCCCATCCTTACGTTGGCGCTGAAGATGTTCCCCATGGTGGAGTCCTCCCACCCCGGGGTGTAGATGGGAATCCCGGCCTCCTTCGCCGCCAGGACCCAGGAATTCTTCGGATCGATCTGATAGTGCCGGGCCAACCCAGGGTCGTCCAGGACGTCGAACATGTACTCGAAGTGGAACTTCCTCTCCCCTTCTCGGGCTGCCGAAGCCCAGCGATCCAGGAGCCGCCGTTCCAGATGCCGCATCACGTCTTCCGGGATGCAGGTGTCCGTGACCCGGTTCATCCCCCGGTCGTAGAAGGCCTTCTCCTCGGAGGCCGAGAGGGCCCTCCAGTCCGGGACGAACTCATAGTCTCCGTGGGCCAGGAGGTTGAACACGTCCTCCTCCAGGTTGGCTCCCGTGCATGAAATGGCGTGGACCTTCCCGGCCCGGATCATGCGACTCAGGATGATCCCCAACTCCCCGGTGGACATGGCCCCCGCAAGGCTTACGAGCATCTTGCCACCCGCCGTGATGTGGGACTCGTACGCCTTGGCGGCCGCCAGCGTCTCCCTGGCGTTGAAGTGCAGATAATGCTGTTCCATGAAGCGGCGAATGCTGCCCATTCCAAGTCTCCCATCGGACGAGAACGTTTCCCCGGATAGTAGGCAGGTTTTCGCCCGGGCGCGACTCCCTCACCTCTCCTTCCTCAGCACCCTGCCCGCCAGGTCCCCGGTGAACTCACCGTCCCGAATGGCGGCCCGTCCGTTCACGAACACGTGGACCATTCCCTCCGAGAGCTGATGGGGCTCGGTGAAGGTGGCCCTGTCCCTGACGCCGTCCAGATCGAACACCACCACGTCCGCTGCCATCCCCTCCTTCAGAAGGCCCCGGTCCGGAATCCGGTACACCAGGGCCGGGAGGGACGTCATGCTTCGTATGGCGAAGGCCAGGTCCACCACACCCTCGTCGAGAACGTAGTGACGGATCTTCCTGGGAAAGGCCCCGTACCCCCGTGGGTGGGGAACACCCTCCATCCAGGGGACCAGGTCCCCGTCGGAGGAGGTCATGGTCCAGGGCTGGATCATGAAGGTGCGGATGTCCCGATCGTGCATGTTGAAGGACACAATGCCCGGTGAGCTCGTCTTGAAGAACTCGATGGAGAGATCGATGGGGTCCATGCCCCGCTCCTGGGCCACTTCGCTCAGCCGGCGCCCGGCGATGGAGGGATCCTGGCGGCTGCCATGGAGTTGGATTCGCTCCGCTCCTCCCCGCCGAGCCAGGTTCTCCACCATCTCGGCCCGGATCAGGCTCAGGGTGGTCGAATCCTCCAGGCGTGCCACAAGGGAGTCCTGCCCCCCCACCTGGGCCCAACGGGGTAGGAGGGCAGCCGAGAGGCCGGTGGAGGAGGCCGGGTAGGGATACTGGTCCGCCCACACCTCGACTCCCTCCTCCCGGGCCCGCTCGATCCGGTGCACGATCGCCTGGGAAAAGCCCCATACGTTGGGCCCCAGGACCTTTGCATGGGTGAGCACTCCGGGAATCCCCGCCTCCCGGGCCACGGTGATGACCTCCTCCACGGCGGCCACGACCCCGATGGTGTAGTCCGCCTCGTCCCGAACGTGGCTCTGGTAGGGAACGCCGAACTCAGCTGCCACCTTCCCCAGCTCCACGTGCTCCCCAACGTCCGAGTAGCTCCCAGGCGTGTAGAAAGGAGCGGCTGAGAGCCCCCAGGCTCCCTCCTCCAGGCCGGACCGGAGGAGAGACTTCATCTCTTCTAGCTCGGCAGGCGTGGCGAGTCGGTCCTCCATGCCGATGACCGCTTCCCGGAGGGAGCCGTGGCCCACCATCTGGCCCACGTTTACCCCCAGCCCATGCCGGAGGAGGGCTTCCCGCTGGGCCCCCAGGTCAAGGGGGCTCCGGCCGTCGGGGTTCACCAGGACCATGGTGAGGCCCTGGGCCAGAAGAGGTCGGGCGTGGCTGAGCCCCTCCGTGGCCAGGCCCCCGCCGGCGTGGGTATGGGTGTCGATGAACCCCGGCGCAACCATGAGGCCGGTGGCGTCGATCTCCTCCCGGCCCCGGGCATGGGAGAGGTCCCCCACGGCGGCGACGCGATCCCCCCGGAGGGCCACGTCCGCCCGGAACCATGGATTTCCGGTGCCGTCCAGGACCATGCCGTTCCGTATCAACACGTCGTAGGTCTCGCCCATCCCCTCGAGGCCCGCGTGCCTGGCCCCCAGGGCCGAGCCACCCCAGTCCGGGTCCGCCACCCCTTCCCAGCGTCCCGTGGAGGCGTGGTAGCGGATTCCGTGGATCCGCCCGAAGGCACCCTCCCGGGGGTTCTCCGTAACGTCCAACCCCAGGGCCCGCAAGGCCTCGCCCAACTCCGGCCGGTACCCCGCACCCTCATGGGTCTCCACCACCACCCCGCCGGTGCGGTCCGCCGCCACCCTGGGGGCCGTCACGGCTTCCGGAAGGGCGAGTCCGCCGTCCACGAAATGAATGACGGCGTTCACCACCGCCACGGGGATCATGGCCCCGCCGGAGGCTCCCAGGACGAGCAGAGGGTCCCCGTCCTCGAAAACCATGAACGGGCAGATGTTGGAGCTGGCACGCTGTCCCGGCTCGGTTTCACCCAGGTAGCCGCCCAAGGTCGTGGCGTAGAGGAAGCCGAGGCCCGGAGTCACCACCCTGGATCCCCAGGCGGGCCCCAGAGTCTGGGTGAGAGCCACCGTCATACCGTAGGAGTCCGCCACGGAGAGGTGCGTTGTGTGGCTGTCGGCAAGGCCCCCGGGAGCCACTGGACCAGCCTCCGCCCACGGATCCCGGGCCGCATCCCATCCCACTCCGGCATCCGAGCCCGGGCCCACCCCCACCGCGGCAGCTGCCTCCAGCCTCACCGTCAGGTCCGAAGCTCGGCGGGAGGCCCATTCCTTGGATGTGAGCTGCCGGGCCGACTCCGGTGTACCCTGGAAGCTCCAGTCCTCGGCGGCGAAGCCCAGGGCCAGTCCCACATGGGCCGCCCGCTCGGCGGGGCTCATGGCCGCGAGGTCGAAGTTCTCCAGGATGTGCAGAGCCCCGATGGCCAGGGCCCCGGCTGAGGGGTTGTGGCTCCCCACCAGCTCGTACCCCCGGTAGCTGCCCCGGACGATGAGGGCGTCCTCGGCCTGATAGTCCCTGAGGGATTGGAGAGTGACGACGCCTCCGTTGGCCTGGATGTCCGCCACCATCCTCTCGGCGATCTCCCCCCGGTAGAAGGCCTCACCGTCCGTCTTGGCGATGGCCTCCAGGGTGGCCGCCAGGGCCTCGTTCACCAGGAGCTCCCCCTCGCCGTAGGTGGTCCCGTCGGGCTTCAGGTAGTGCATCCGGGTGCCCGGGAACTCGGCGGCCTGCTCGGCCCTGGATGCGAAATGGGCCGCCTCCAGGCGATTCACCCGAAACCCCTCCCGGGCGTAGCGGATGGCCGGGGCCATCACCGTCTCCAAGGGAAGGGTCCCATACTCGGACTGGAGGCGGACGAGCCCCGCCACGGCGCCTGGAACCCCTATGACCGCATACCCGTAGCTGGCTTCCTGAGCCGTCCGGGGATCGTAGCTGGCCGGGACCTGGGTGGTGCCGTCGATGCCCCGGACCTCACCGTTGGACAGTCGAAGGAGGATCTGGTTCCTCCCACCGATGCCATTCATGGTCGGCTCCACCACGGCGAGGACGAAAGCCGTCGCCACGGCGGCGTCGGCGGCATTCCCTCCCGCCTCCAGAATCTGGACGCCGGCCCATGTGGCCAGGGGTTGCCCGGTGGCGACCATTCCATGGGGGGAGTAGTCCACCTGCAGCTGGAAGGGGGGCGGCTCCTGGGCCTGCAGCCCGGGGGAGAATCGGGCGAGTAGGACAAGCAGCAGGAGGAGGGCGGGGGGAGCTGAACGAGGACTGCAGATCATGGAGATCTCCATGAGAAAGAATCGATGGTGAGAACAGCAATCTGTCACGGAAGTGGGATGAGAGGCCAGCCCCCGGCCAGCACAGAGGGAGGCACTTCCGAAATGAGCGGGCCAGGCGGCGGCAGCGCCCGTCCGCGGAGCGCCGGCAGCACGCCCGTCCGCGGGGCGGCAGCAGCGCCCGTCCGCGGAGCCCATGACGCTCCTGAGGGCCCATTACCTCAGGCTCCTATAGGCCCATAATGAGAGCGGGACCCGATGGGGGTCGGGTCCCGGGGCATGAGCAACGGAGGTCGGAAGCTTCTACTTCGCGGAGTATCCCCCCTCCTCCAGGAGCTTGCGAAGCCGAGCTTCCCGTTCCGGCAGACTTGTGCGGGCTATGAGTCGGGCGAACCGGATCCGGTCATCCTCAGACACGCTGTCCAGAACTCCTATGGGCGCACCGTATCGGAGCAGGATCCGCTTGGCATCCACAGCCACTGAATCGTTCACTGAGCCCCCTTCTCACATGGGGTGGACCATGGTATGCAAACAAATAATCTTAGCGGATTCCCACCAGCTGTTCAAACAGTACCGGACGTGGACCTCCCCCCGTCCTTCACGGGCCCTGGGGGACGAGGCTGGGGTTCGGGAACTGGCCACCCCCCCGGCTTCGCCCTAGCCCCATGGGTTCGCGCCAGCCCTGCGGCTCCGGCCCGCCGCCAGCAGCCCACTGGCCCCGACCCAAGCTCCCCGCCGGCAGGCTCCGGGCTCCGGCTCCTGGCCGGCAGGCTCCGGAGAGACGGAAAGTGAGCGATTCTACCCTCCAATCCGGCTGGCACGCACTTACCGGCAATAATCGACGGTAAGTGAACGATGGCGAACAGGGCCCGGGGCGCCAACTCACTTACCGGTAATAATTACCTACAAGTGCAACCCCGCCATGAGAGGCAGCAGATTCTTCCACCTACCGTCTCTCGCTCCTCCTCCTCGACCCTCACTTCCTGCCCGGCCGACCTAGCCCCAAGGGGTTACCCGGTCTCGAGTCCGCGTGGGGAAAGGTCGTGTTTCGGAGCCTCTGAGCGATTCAGCAGTGTGGCCGCACCTGGGAGTCGGTTCGGGGATTGAGAACGAGGAGCTGCTTCGGGTCTCCGGGCTTGTCACAGAGCACTTCGACGATCCGGCCTGGTGGCATGCCCCCTCGCCCTCCACGGCATGGAGCTTCGGCGGGGCCAGGCTGTCCGGAAGCGCTTGAAGCGCTGCAGGTGGTGGAAGGGTCCAGGGCCAGACTCGCGAAGTCCATTCGGTTTCGTTATAACGGAACTGATCGTGGATCATCCGTCTCACAGCGTCCAACGCCGGGTCCAAGACCCATCCCCCTCCCATGGAGGCATCCCATGCTGAAGAGGCTCGCCACCACCGCCGCCCTGACCCTGCTGCTGGTCTCCTGCGCCGGAGGCCCACCCCCCGAACCGCCCGCCCCTCCACCGCTCGATCCCATCGGTACCTATGACATAACAGTCGCCCTCGAAGGTATGGAGATCCTGGGTGTGATGGTGATCCGGGGCTCGGCGGAGGCCGGCTATACCGGGAGCGTCGACACCGATGCGGGAGGGGCCGCCCTGGCCGGCATCGTGGTGGACGGACAAACCTTATCCTTCACCGTTCCCGAAGCCGGCGTAAGCGCCAGGGTAACCTTCGAGGGGGAAGGGTTCTCCGGGGGGATGGAGGGGGCCATGGGGAACGCCATCATCTTCGGGAAGAGACGCGCCGGAAGGTGAGCCCGGGGCGCAACGAACCTAGGGCCTCGGCATAGGTGCTTCGTCCGCCGGTTGGCGACCGTGCACCAGGTGCCGGGGCCCTGCGACAATAGAGCCTCGGCGTAGGTGCTTCTCCCCCGGACATCCGCAGTCCCTCGTCTCCTACCAAAGGTGAGGGGCTGGAGCCCCTGTCCGGCGGCGACTCCTCATCCCGATCCGGCGGCGACCCCTTATATTGGGGGTTCTCTTCGTTTCCCGAGCCCGGAGCCGACCCAATGCCCCGACCCCGCTGCCAGGTCCCTTCTATCGGTGATCCCCCCTTTCTCCGCTTCCGGTCCTTCCTTGCCCCAGCGCTGGCTGTCGCCGCTGCCGTTCTCGCCACCCCCTTCGGTGACGCAGCAGCTCAGGTAGCCGAGGCGGACAGGGCCATGGTGCAACGGATCGTGGAAGAGGGAACCGAGCGCTCCCAGGCCATGGAGCACGTGATCTGGCTCGCCGACATCTTCGGTCCTCGCCTGACCGGGAGCCCGGGATTCGAGGCAGCCGGGGCGTGGGCGGTGGAACGGCTCCAGGCCTGGGGACTGGAGAACGTCCGCCTGGAGCGTTTCCTCCTCGGTAGGGGATGGTCCCTGGAACGCTTCAGCGCCCACCTGTTGGAGCCTTCGATCCAGCCCATCATCGGGATGCCCAAATCCTGGACCGATGGCACCGGCGGTCCTGTGGTGGCCGACGTGGTGTACGCACCGATCCTGGTTGAGGAGGACTTCCAGCGCTACCGGGGCACCCTGGCCGGGAAGATCGTGCTGACTCAGACGGCCCGGGACGTGAACATGATCGAGGGGCGGGTCACCCTCCGGATGAACGAGGCAGAAATCGAGGAAGCCCGCACGGTTGCCGATCCCCGGGCCGCTGCCGCGGCAGCGAGGGCCGCCGCCGGGGAGGCGGTAGCCATCACGCCTCCCCCTCCACCCCGCCCCTCCTCAGCCCAGATCCGGGCCTTCTACGAGGAAGAGGAGGCCATGGCCCTCCTGGAGCGTGGGCCCGATTCAGACGTGGCTCCGGGAGGGAGCGACCTCTCCTGGACCACCCAGCGGCTGGACGGTGGGACGATCTTCGTGACTTCAGGGGGTTCCCGGGAGCTTGGAGCGGCGCCGGGGCTGCCCAACGTGGTCCTGGCGGTTGAGCACTACAACCGGATGGTCCGCGTCCTGGAGCGGGGCGTCCCGGTGCGGATGGAGCTGGACGTTCGGACCCGGTTCCATCCCGAGCCCGTGGGCGGCAACGGCTTCAACGTCCTGGCGGAGATCCCGGGCTCGGACCCCGAGGTGGGGCACGAGATCGTCCTCATCGGGGGCCATCTCGACTCCCACCACGGGGCCACCGGCGGCACCGACAACGCCACCGGGGTCGCGGCCATGATGGAGGCCATGCGCATCCTGAAGACGCTGGACGCCCGCCCCCGTCGCACCATCCAGGTGGGGCTCTGGGGGGCCGAGGAGCAGGGGCTCATGGGGGCCAGGAGCTACGTGGAGCGCCACCTCATGGGCGAAGACGGCCCCCGGGAGGGCTACGCCGGGTTCTCGGCCTACTACAATCTGGACAACGGGACGGGGGCCGTGCGAGGGATCTGGCTCGAGGGGAACCAGGCTGCGGGACCCATCTTCTCTTCGTGGATGGAGCTTCCGGAGCTTTCCGCCCTTGGGGTGGATATCGTGGGGCCCAGGACCGTGGGATCCACCGATCACGTGGCCTTTACCCGGGCTGGGCTCCCGGGCTTCCAGTTCATCCAGGAACGCCTCGAATACAGGTCCCGGACGCATCACACGAACATGGACACGGTGGACCGGGTGCAAGCCGACGACGTACGGCAGCAAGCCATGGTGGCGGCCATCTTCGCCTGGCTCACGTCCCAGCATTCGGAGATCATCCCCCGGCCTGATTGAGGGCCGGCGCGGGCTGGCCGACGACGCACGGGATGGCCACCCCGATTCAAGCGGATCAAGGGGTTTTTGCCCAAACTGTGAGCAGGCATCATCTTGGTGTCCATCGACCCGGTGGCGTTCCCTGACGCGTGTTGGACGGAGGGAGGTGTCCCATGGCAGAAGACTCGTCCGGTCTCTCCCGCTCCGTGGAGGACTACCTCAAGGCCATCTATGCCCTTTCCGAGCTCGGGGACGCAGCCTCCACCTCCTCCATCGCCCAGGCCTTGGATGTCCAACCCGCCTCCGTGACGGGAATGATCAAGCGCCTGGCCGAATCCGGGTACCTGACCCATGTCCCCTACCGGGGTGTGCGTCTCACGGGGGCCGGGACCCGGGAGGCCTTGCGGATCCTCCGCCGTCACAGGATCATCGAGACCTACCTCACCGAGCGGCTCGGGTACCCCTGGGAAGGGGTGCACCCGGAAGCCGAGCGCCTGGAGCACGCCGCGTCGGACCAACTCATCGAGCGGATGGCGGCGGCTTTGGAGAACCCGAGCCACGATCCCCACGGCGCTCCCATCCCCACCCCCACGGGGGAGATCGAGCCCACGGATTCCCTCACCCTCTCTGAGCTGGCCCCGGGGGAGGAAGCCCAGGTCCGGGCCGTCCGGGACGACGACATGGAGGGGCTCCTGGCGGTGGAGGCAGCCGGCCTGATCCCCGGCGCCCGCATCCGGGTCCTGGCAAGAACCCGCACTCCCCCGGCCATGAAGGTGGAGGTGCAGGGCTCTCCCGGCCCCGGGTTGGACGTGGCCGTTGAGGTGGCCAGGAGGGTCTTCGTTGTGCTCCTGCCCCCGGAGATGAGGGATGGGGGGGAGCGGGGATGAACGGAAGGGTCCTGCTCGGGGTGGCCGGTGGGAGCGGTTCGGGCAAGACCACGGTAGTGAAGGAGCTCCTGGCACGCCTCCACCCCCGGCCGGTTTCCGTGATCCACCACGACTCCTATTACTCGGACCTGAGCCACATCCGTTTCGAAGAGCGGGTTCGGGTGAACTTCGACCACCCGGATGCCCTGGAAACCACCCTCCTGGTCCAGCACCTCACCGAGCTCAAGGCCGGGACGGCGGTGGACCTACCCGTCTACGACTTCTCCACCCACACGCGCACGGGAGACACCCGTAGGGTGGAGCCCACCGGGGTCATCATCGTGGACGGGATCCTGGTCCTGGCGGATCCCAGGCTGAGATCCCTCCTGGACATCAAGGTCTTCGTGGACACCGACGCGGACATCCGCTTCATCCGGCGCTTGCGACGGGACCAGCGGGACAGGGGCCGCTCCCTGGATTCGGTGGTGGAGCAGTACCTCACCACGGTCCGCCCCATGCACCTGGCCTTCGTTGAGGGGAGCCGCGCCTACGCCGATATCATCATCCCCGAAGGCGGCCGGAACCGGGTGGCCATCGACCTCCTGGTCTCACGGCTGCAGCTGGCCCAGAGATAGCTATCCCCTCAGGGAGTGATGAGGGCCTTGGTAACGCGCAGCGCTTCCACGTCCGCCAGGGCCTGGCCCGCCTCCTCCAGGGGATAGGTCTTTCCCACGATCCGCTGCAGGGGGAGGGCCTCGCTGTGGCGCGCCAAGAGGGTCAGGGCCCGGGCCAGGTGGTGGAAATCGGTTCCCCACTGGCCCAGGATCCGGGCATGCTTCCGGTTCACGTCCCGGTGGGGATTGATGGGGACCTCCCCCACGTCCGAGTAATGCCCCACCACCACGTAGGTCCCCCCGTCCCTCAGGAGGGAGAGACCCTCCGGCACGGCGGACGGATGACCGGCGGCTTCGATGACGACGTCGGGCCCCCTACCGCCGGTGAGGGCCAGGATGCTGTCCTTGCGCTCCTCCGGCGTGGTCCCTTCGAGGTCGTAGGTCCCATCAACCCCCAGGGCCTTGGCGAGCTCCAGGCGATTGCCGGGCGCACCGATCATGAGGACCCGGCCGGCACCCGAGAGGCCGGCAAAGGCGGCCGCCGAAAGGCCCACAGGTCCGGCCCCCTGCACCAGCACCGTGTCTCCCATGGACATCCCGCTCCGGTCCACGGCGGCAAAACCGGTAAAGAGCCCGCACCCGCCCCCGATGACCTGATCCGCCGAGAGCCCCGGGGGAATCCGGAACACCTTCACGCCTGGCTTCAGGTAGATCCGCTCGGCCCACCCCCCCAACAGTCCATCCCTGGCAGAGTAGGTAATCCCGTAGACCTTGCGGCTCGGGCACCGGTTGGGCTGCCGGGCCACAAGGCAGTGCCAGCAGGACCAGCAGGTCTCGTGGACGTCGTAGAACGTCACCTCGTCGCCGAGCCCCAACGGCGTGCCCAGGGCATCGGTCTCCACGCCCCGGGTCTCCAGGATTCGGCCCACGCTGACGTGTCCGGGAATGATGGGGTAGGGTACGCCGGCCAGCTGCCCGTGGAAGAGGTGGACGTCGGTGCCGCACACCTCGCTGGCCACCGTCTCCAGGAGGACCGAGCCCGGCTCCATCACCGGGTCGTCCAAGGCCCAGAGCTCCAGGGGAGCCTCAGGGGCCGTCATGACCACCGCTCGTACGCTCATGGCGCAAAGGTATCGCCGGAGGGGAGCGGGGGCCACAGGACCTGATTGCGCCCATCCATCAGAACCCTATGAAGCAGCTCGGCGTCGAGAAGGTAGGGTAGCCGCCCAGAATGGCCACGCTCCGGCGAACGGCGGAACCCAGCACCCCAAATCCGTCGCCCCGGAGGGACGGTATGCGGACGGTCCCGGAAGGGTTGAAATTCCCGCCTCGTACCCAGTTCACCCAGTTCCGGTCCAGGGCCGCCACGGTCAATTCCGCCACGGCGCCGGGGGGAAGGCCGTCCTGGAGGGCCACGGCCACCTCCTGCTGCAGGACCCCCCGGTTGAAGATCCCGAATTCCCTGGGAAACACGATGGTGGTGTCGGACTCCGAGATGGCCAACCCCACCAGAGCCACGGAATCCGCCTCCGCCTCGATCCCCATGGGTGCCAGGGCGCGCCTGAGGTTCCAAATGGTGGCCTCGGCGTAATAGGCCCAGGCTCCCGGTGATCGGTTCCAGGTCACCACCAGGTTCCGCCCCGGCGACAGGGCGCACGCCGGAAGCCGGGGCCTGGTGATCTGGATGTCCTGGGGAATCACAGTCCCTCCCCGGAGCTCGAGCTCTTGGTCAAAGCGGATCTCCACCTCCACGCGGCTCCCGGGACCCAACAATTCCTCCAGCCCCGGGCTGGCGGTGAAGCACGCGCCCTCAACCTTGTCCGCGCTTCCGGGCAGGAGACACTCTGCCTCCAATCCCGTCACCAGGGGGACCTCCAGGGTGTCCCCGACCACCATGGCCACAGAAGCCCTCATGAGGTCCCGGGCCGGCCGGGTCCCCAGCGTCCAATGGAGGAATGCTGAAGCCTGGGGCTCCCCGTCTCCCAGCAGTACGAAGACCTCCGCCACCAAGACGTCCTTCGGCAGAGCAACGGAGACCTCGTCCAGTTCGCATCCGGCCAACCCGGAAGCCGCGGCCAGGGCGAGGCCCGACACGATCTGCCATCTCCTGAACCTGGCGGAGGCCATCAGAACGACACCTCCAGCCCGACCGTTGGCAAGAAGGGAAACATGGAAATCCCCGTCCGCACCGGGGGGTCCCTATCGTACTGATAGAAGTAGAAGAGCACGTTTCGCCTGTCGTAGACGTTCAGGATGCTGACGTAGGGAGTCATGCGGCCCCATGGACGCTGGAGGTCCCAGCGGAGGCTCACGTCCAGCCGGTGCCGGTTCGGATACCGGGCACCGTTCCGGTCACCCAGGAGCACGCCGTAGACTCCGGCGCCCGTGATGCCCGAGTCATCGGAACCGGAGTCCCAGTCCAGCCCGGGGCCCCGGGTCACCCGGGGAGCGAGGTACGGGTAGCTTCCCAGGGGCCGCGTATAGGGGAGCCCGGTCCCGAAGTTCCACCGGACCCCGAGCTCCATGTCCCTGCCCAGCTCCCTCTGCAGGACCAGGTCCACGTCCAGCCGGCGGTCGAAGATCGGCGGGTAGGTGATGGCGGGGGCCGGATCCAGGCCCGAGAGGAAGTCCGGGAAGGTCCGGCTGGCCCGAAGAAGGGATACCGCCAGCCACCCGGTGGTTCCGCGGCTGGTGCGCCGCAGGAAGACGTCCAATCCGTAGGAGCTGCCGGTGCCGGGGAGGTAATCGTCGTCGGGGTCATTGGGGTCGTCTCCCAGGTTCGTCACAATAACCCCGTCGAACCCCCGGACGTAGGCCTCCACCGAGAGGAACCATCCCTCCCTGGGATACCCCTCGAACCCCAGCTGCGCCTGGTCCGACACCACATGGGGAATCTGCTCCCCTGCCAGGACCCAGACATCCAGCCCCACGGGAAGATCTTCGTCCCGGATGGAATGGAGGAATTGGGCATAACGGCCAGCCGAGCCCTTCATGGCCCACCGGGTTCCCGAAAAGAAGCGCTTGGCGGAGACACGGGGAGAAACCACCACCACGCCATCACCTTCCGAGGGGTCCCACCGGTCCACCCTGCTCCCGACCTCCAGAATCCACCGGGGGTTGGGCCTCCACTCTCCCTGTACATAGCCCGAGAGTTCCGATCCGTCCCCAACCCCGGCAAAGAACTCCGTGCCGCCGGTGGCCACCAGATTGTCGAATCCCAGCCGCCGGTACCCTCCGCCTGCGCCCAGGATGACGAACGAAGCCGGACGGATCTCCAGGTCTCCCTCCAGGGACCCCTGGTGGATGGCGCTACGGACCTCCGTGTCGTCGAAGTCGGGGAACAGGAGCCCCGAGGTGAACCGGGAGAACCCGGAACGAACCTCCCACCACCCGCCGTCCTGCCGGGGGCGGGTCCAGCGAGCCCCCACCAGGTCATTGCCCCAGTCCCAGTCGATCCGAAGGGGGAACGTGGCCGGGTCGAGCCTGGTGAGGTCCAGCACGTCCCGCCCTGTGTAGCCGGACACCGACACCCGGCTGCCTCCCTTCGTCCATCCTTCCAGCACCCCCTGGACATCCGTCAAGTGGTAGGGGAAGTCCAGGACCGGGCGCAGGAGCTGGTCGAAGTAGGAACGCCGCCCCGACATTCTCCACCGGACGTTGCGGAATCCCAACCTCTCCACGGTGGCCGCGGGGATCCCCCCGCCCAGGGCCACCCGGGTGGCCAGGAGGGACACTCCTCCGTCTACCCCGAAACGACCGTCCCCGGGGTCGGTCTTCACGTCCAGGACGCTGGATACCCGGCCTCCGAATCGGGCGGGGAAGCCCCCGGACCGCAGTTCGGCCCGCTCGATCATATCCCCGTTGAAGACCGAGAAGAAACCTCCCAGGTGGGTGGGGTTGAAGATGGGGATACCGTCCAGGAGGATGAGATTCTGGTCCGCGGAGCCACCCCGGACGTTGAAGGCCGAGGAGAAGTCCGAGACGGTTACCACCCCGGGGAGAACGTCCACGGCCCGGAGGGGATCGGCCTCAACGAGGCCGGGGATGGCTTTGATCTCTCGGCCCGCCAGCTCCCTCACGGTGAGCCCCGCCTGCTCCTCGAACCGAATCCGCTCCCGGCTCATTTCCGCCTCCACGGAGATGCCCTCCACGGCCACGGCCACGAAACGCAGGGAGAAGTCCTGGTTCATCCGCTGGCCCGGAAGCGCCTCCACCTCCCGGACCTTCGTCTCGAAGCCCAACCGGCTAAGCTCCAGCACATAGCTCCCCGGAAGCACAGGCTCCAGGCGATAGTACCCCAGCTCGTTGGACTCCGCACCCCGGACCGCGGTTTCGGATCCACGCGGGAAGAGGCGCACCAGCACCATGGGAATGGGCACGCCGCTATCGTCCCGGATCCTCCCCTGGATGGCCCCGGGGATCGGCTCCTGCCCCACGGCCATTGGAGGAAGCCCGCCCAGAGCCATGGCTACCAGGAGCGGCAAGGCCAGGGGAATGGCCAGAGGGCGAAATCTCCCCGAGCCCCGGACCGGGGGAGGGAAGTCCTCCAATGTTGAAATACGCTGCGTCATGGACTCATCCTGACCACTCCGGGCGGGCCACGTACGAGATCCCCTTGAAACCCCTGAGGCGAGGCGGGGGATCCCACCGCTTCGCCAGGGGACGGGCCCCGGCTCCCGAGCCCCTGTCCCCCCCTCGCCCCCTCCCCTCTGTGGCCAACCATGGTTACTCTTCCGGCCGACGCCCATGCGAATCTTCTACTCCGACCCCTTCGTTCTCCCCCTTCCACGGGGCCATCGGTTTCCCATGGAGAAGTACGTCCTTCTCCGCCGCCGGGTGGAGACAGGGAAGCTGGTGCCCCCCGGCAATCTCCTCCTGGCCGACACCGCCACCGACGAAGAGCTCGCTCTGGTCCACCACGCGGAGTATCTGCGGAAGATCCGGGAGGGAGACCTCACACCCATGGAGACTCGGCGCATGGGGTTTCCCTGGTCCCCCGCCCTGGTGGAGCGCTCCCGCCGCTCCGTGGGGGCCACCCTCGGTGCTGCCGCTTCGGCTCTGGAGCGGGGGATGGGAATAAGCCTTTCCGGCGGCACCCACCACGCCTTTCCAGACAGAGGAGAGGGATTCTGTGTCTTCAACGACGTGGCGGTAGCGAGCCGGGCGATGCAGGCGCAGGGCCGCGCGGATCGTGTGGTGATCCTGGACCTGGACGTGCACCAGGGGAACGGGACTGCCGTCATCTTCCGAAACGACCCCACCGTCTTCACCCTCTCGGTCCACGGGGCCAGCAACTACCCGTTCCGGAAGGAGCCGGGCGATCTGGACCTGGAGCTTGCGGACGGCGCCGGAGACGAGGAATTCCTGCAGGTGGCCCGGGACGGAGTGGAGGGGGCCCTGGGAACTGGCACCTTCGATCTGGCCTTCTTCCTGGCCGGGGCGGACCCATTCAAGGGAGACCGCCTGGGGCGACTGGCCGTAACCAAGGAGGGCCTGCAGCGGCGTGATCGCCTCGTCCTGGAAGCCTGCCGTGAAGCTGGGCTTCCGGTGGCCGTAGTCATGAGCGGAGGCTATGCTTCCCCGGTGGAAGACACGGTGGACATCCACTTCGCCACGGTCCGCATGGCGGCGAGGATGGCCTCAAACTATGGCCGGGGGCACGCCCCGCCGGGCGCGGCCCCTCGAGTGAACCGAGAACGCTGACAGCCGGTGACGGCCGAAAGGGAAGTCCGGCGCCACTCCCGTCCGGAATCCCCATGATCCGGCGCAGCAGCTTTCAAAACCGAGACCGCCATGAGCTCCGATGCCCTGAATCGCCTGGAGTCCCTTCCCCGCCTTCCCATGGCCTTCCTGCCAACTCCACTGCTTCCCAGCCCCAACCTTCGGGCGGCCCTGGGCGCCGAGGCTCCTCCCATCCTGGTGAAGATGGACGACTGGACGGGGCTGGCCCTGGGAGGCAACAAGGTACGGAAGCTGGAATTCGTCCTCGGGCAGATGGACCCCGACACCCGAACCGTCATCACCTGCGGGGGACCTCAGTCGAATCACTGCCGGGTCACGGCGGCGGCGGCGGCGCACCTGGGCCTGGAGTGCATCCTGGTGGTGAACGGCCGGCCCCCGGATCCACCCACGGGCAACTCCCTCCTCATGCGACTCTTCGGCGCCGAGATCCGTCCCGTGCAGGGGCGTGAGGACCGGGCCCCCGCCATGGAGGAGGCCGCGGAGGAAGCCTTGACCGCAGGGAAGCGCCCCCTGGTCATCCCCCTGGGGGCTTCCACCCCCCTGGGATCCCTGGGGTACGTCCGGGCGGCCGTGGAGGCGGACCGCCAGCTGGCGGAAGGGGGCGGCTGGGGGCAGGGCAGGACCTGGATCTTCCTCTCCAGCTCCTCCTGCGGCACCCTGGCGGGGCTGGCCCTGGGCTTCGCCCTTCTGGGCCGGGATCAGGTGCGCCTGGTGGGGGTGAGCCCCGACATCACCGCTGAAGAAATGGTGACCACCACCCGGGAGCTGGCGGCCGGCGCAGCGGCGCTCCTGGGAGTGGAGGTGGAGCTCCCCGATGGCCTGGTGATCCCCGACGATCGCTTCGTGGGCGAGGGGTACGGCATCCCCACCCCCCAGTCCCTGGAGGCCGCCGCCTTCTTCGGACGCCACGCTGGCATGATCCTGGACCAGGTCTACACGGCCAAGGCCGGAGCGGGCTTCCTGGATTGGATCCGGCAGGGCCGTATTCCGTCGGGCGATACCGCTCTCTTCTGGCACACCGGAGGCGCACCGGCCATCTTCACCTGAGTCCCGGACCCGTTCACCTCCGAGCCGGCCACCCCGGCCCCCTATTCAGAGATATCCGATCAAGAACGTTTCCATCCTATCTGGAGGTTTCCATGCGGCTCGATCTCCACACCAGATTCAGGACCCGTCCCAGTTCCATAACGGCGCTGCCAGCCGCCCTTCTTGCCCTCCTCCTTCTCCCGGCACTGGCGTCTCCCCTCCAGGCTCAGGACAAGACCCTCACCCTGGACCACTTCCTGGAGATGGAGTCCGTCTCCAATCCTCAGATCTCCCCGGACGGCACCCAGATCCTCTTCTCCCGGGGAGGTGTGGACAAGGTGAACGACCGGCGGTACTCCGGCATCTGGATCATGAACACGGACGGGTCCCGGATGCGGTACCTCCTGGAAGGGTCCTCCCCCGTCTGGTCCCCCGACGGGACACGCATCGCCTTCACCGCACCGGGCCAACCATCCGGCTCCCAGATCTTTGTCCGTTGGATGGACGCTGAGGGGGCCACGACCCAGGTTACCCGGGTGGACCGGGGACCCTCCAGCCTGCGTTGGTCCCCGGACGGGACCCAGATCGCCTTCACCCTGCAGGTGGAGGACGTGGAGGCCTGGACGGTGAGGCTCCCGGCCCGCCCCGAAGGGGCCCGCTGGAACGAAGGCCCCAAGATCGTGGACCGGCTGAATTACCGCCGAGACCGGCAGGGATTCGCCGACACCAGCCACTCACACATCTTCGTGGTCTCCGCAGTTGGAGGGACGTCCCGGCGCCTCACCGACGGGGAGTGGAACCACTCGGGACCCGAGTGGACTCCCGACGGGAGGGAGATCCTCTTCACCTCCCTCCGGGTTGAGGACGCCGACTACCAGTGGCGGGAGTCGGAGATCTACGCCGTGAACGTGGAGACGGGGTCCATCCGCCAGCTCACCACCCGGCAGGGCCCCGATTCCGGGCCGGTGCCATCACCGGATGGCCGTCTGGTGGCCTACCAGGGATCCGACTGGTCCACCGACACCTACGTGGAACCCAGCCTCTACGTCATGAACATCGACGGCTCCAGCCCGCGCCGCTTGGCCGGGGAGATGGGGGGTGGCATGGGGAACGTCACCTGGGCTGCGGATGGGAGCGGCGTGTACTTCAGCGCCAGCATGAAAGGCAACTCCAACGTTTGGTTCGCGCCGCTGAGGGGAGAGCCTCGCCAGGTGACGGAGGGGAACCATATGCTCTCGTTCTCGTCCATGGACCGGAACGGGAACGTGGCCGCCACCCTCAACAGTTACCATGAGCCCGGGGACATCTGGACCTTCAACGTCCGGACCCCCAACCGCATGAACCGCCTGACCCGGGTGAACGAGGAGCTCTTCAGGGGCGTGACCCTGGGCGACGTGCAGGAGATCTGGTACACGTCCGTGGGCGACCTGGACGTCCAGGGGTGGTACATCACGCCGCCGGACTTCGACCCATCGAAGAAGTATCCCATGATCCTGGTGATCCACGGGGGGCCCCACGCCATGTACAACGTGGGCTTCAACTTCTCGTGGCAGGAGCACGCCGCCAAAGGGTACGTAGTCCTCTACACGAACCCCCGGGGGAGCTCGGGCTACGGGAGCCCCTTCGGCAACGAGATCAACAATGCCTACCCCGGCGAGGACTACGACGACCTCATGAAGGGGGTGGATGAGCTCCTGGCCAAGGGGTTCGTGGACGAGCGGAACCTCTTCGTCTACGGCGGCTCCGGCGGAGGGGTGCTGACGGCCTGGATCGTGGGGCACACGGACCGGTTCGCCGCCGCATCCTCGAACTTCCCCGTCATCAACTGGCTCTCCTTCGTGGGGACCACCGACGGGACCAGCTGGTACCGGAACTTCGAGAAGTTCCCCTGGGAGGATCCATCCGAACACCTGCGCCGCTCCCCCCTCATGTACGTGGGGAACGTGAAGACCCCCACCATGCTCATGACGGGTGAGCTGGACCTGAGGACTCCCATCTCCCAGACGGAGGAGTTCTACCAGGCCCTGAAGGTCCAGAAGGTCCCCGCGGTGATGCTCAGGTTCAAGGGCGAGTTCCATGGGACCTCGTCCATCCCCTCCAACTTCCTCCGCACCCAGCTCTACCTCCAGAGCTGGTTCGAGAAGTGGAAGAGATGAGGGGGACACTCCTCTCCGCGTTCCTCCTGGCCGCCCTCCACCTCGGGGGAGCGGCCCAGGAGGGGCCACATCCCGCCGGGCCGGCCCAGGCGGACCCCCGACAGGCCGCGGTGGAGAACGGCCTCACGACCCTCCTCCGGATCCGGGACCGAGAGCCGGAACGCTACACCCTGCGGGACCGGATGGAGCAGTACCGGGTGCCGGGAGTGAGCCTGGCGGTGGTGGAGGGTGGCGCCATTGCCTGGGTGGGGGCGTACGGGGTTGTGGAAGTGGGGGCATCCGAGCCCGTCGCTCCCGAGACCCTCTTCCAGGCCGCCTCCATCAGCAAGCCCGTGGCGGCCCTGGCGGCCCTTCGGCTGGTGGAGGAAGGGGTCCTGGAGCTGGACGCCCCGGTGAATCGCTACCTCCTAGGATGGCAGATTCCGGAAAACGGCTTCACGGAGGGCCGTGCCGTCACCCTGCGGCACCTCCTGACCCACACCGGGGGCCTCACGGTCCATGGCTTCCCGGGCTACGCCGCGGGACTCCCTCTCCCCTCCGTGCTGGACATCCTGGACGGAGCCACTCCCTCCAACACCCGACCCGTTCGGGTGGACACCCTGCCGGGGAGCCTCTGGCGTTACTCCGGGGGCGGATACACGATCCTGCAGAAGGTCCTGGAGGACGTTACCGGAAAGCCTTTCCCGACGCTGCTCCGGGAGTTGGTCCTGGACCCGGTGGGCATGACCCTCTCCAGCTATGACCAACCCCTGACCCCGGAGCGGCAGCGGTACGCCTCCAGGGGCCACCTTTCGGTAGGTGCGCTGGTGGAAGGAGGGTGGCACCTCTATCCGGAGATGGCGGCGGCGGGCCTGTGGACCAACACCACGGAGCTGGCCCGCCTGGCCCTGGAGGTGCAGGCGGCCTGGCGGGGGGAGGCGGGCCGCATCCTCTCAACCGAAATGGCCAGGGCCATGCTGACGCCTGGGATGGGTGGATGGGGGCTGGGATTTACCATCATGGAGGAGGGGGCGCCCCGCTTCGCCCATGGAGGCTCCAACCATGGGTTCAAGGCCCAGTTCGTGGCCTTCCGGGAGGAGGGGCGGGGGGTGGTGGTCATGACCAACGGGGACCAGGGGACCCGCCTGGCCCAGGAGATCGTCCAGGCCGTGGCGGAGGTCTACGGGTGGCCGATCCCGGGCCCCCGGGAAGTGGAAGTGGCCTCCTTATCACAGGAGTTGCTTGCAAGAGTGGCGGGTCACTACTCGGTGGACCTGCCGGGCCGGACCGTTCCGGTGACCGTTGAGGTGGAAGGAGATCACCTGCGAATCCGAACCGGAGAAGCCTCACCCGGTGATGATTACTTCCCCCTCAGCGAGACCCGCTTCATCGAGCTTTCCACCGGGGAAGAGATGGAGGTCGTCCTTGACGGAGCGGGAAAGGTGGTGGAGCTGGTCCTGCAGCGGGGCCTAACGGCGCGGCGGGTGGGGGGATAGGCCCGGTTCTCCCCCACGAGGCGGCGGGGCGCCGGAGTCCTCCGATTCAACCCTGGAACATCCCCACTCCCTCCGCCTCCGCGGCCACCTGGAGGCTCCCGTCCAGGGTGGCCAGGGGCACCCCCAGGCGCACCGCCAGCTCCAGGTAATGGGCATCGTACGCCGACAGGCCTCTACTCCGGGCCAGGAGGCGGGTGGCTTCGAAGACCCGCCGTCGGTGGAGAGGCTCGATGACGATGGGGAG
>Ga0114946_10000716_pt1 | contig 22232 bp, 14 predicted proteins | sample WalLakDeSediment_FD_88676 | JGI IMG/M metagenome (GOLD analysis project Ga0114946, IMG submission 88676) | Lake sediment microbial communities from Walker lake, Nevada to study Microbial Dark Matter (Phase II) - Walker Lake 11/02/13 Deep Sediment | ecosystem: Environmental > Aquatic >...
GACCCCGTCGTCGGTCGTAAAGCCTGTGATCCCATAGGGCTTGAGGAGCACGTCGTCGCCAAAAATGGCCACTGGCTGGAAGTCGGGAAGGGTCAGCACCTGCACCCGCCGGTTGTCGCGCTCCACGATGTAGACGAGGTCGTCGAGTACGAAGATGCCGTTTGGCCGCAGGAACTCGCCCGGAGCCGATCCCTGGCGGCCCATGCGTCCCACCAGGGCACCCGTCTCGCCGTCGTACGCGATGACCACGTGGCTCCCCTTGGCCGTGGCGAGGAGGAGGATCTCGCCGTCGGGCGCCCGCCACGCGGCAGGCGAGTCCACGTCGTCGAGGGTGTCCATGGGGGTCAGGAAGGCCTCGGTCAGGCGCACCGGTCCGGAGACGGAGGGTCCGGCCTCGGCTAGAGCACCGGCGTTGGGGGCCGGGGCGGCGTCGCCACAACCGGCCAGGCCGAGCGTGGCAGCGAGGATGACAGGGAGCGGGGCGCGGCGGAGCGCGCTAAGATCGTTACCCATTCGTTACCTCTCTTCGTTCGGGGACCGTGTACACCGACCCGGTCCCAGGTTCAGGTTGGAGGAAGCGCCGCACGAAGGTGGCTGCGACACCGTCCGTTACTCCAGCGAGCTCTTCTGCCATGGTTCCTTCCCTGCGCTTCACACCGATCCTTCCCGTGGTCGCCCTCCTCGCCCTAGGGTCGCCCTCCGCCGGCCATTCCCAGGAGGCGGAGGCCCGGGCGTGCGTGCCCGGGGGCACGGGGCCCTCGAGCGGTCCCCTGGCCAGGCTCACCCAGCCAGCCCGTGCCCCCGACGAGCTCCTGGCGCTGGTGGAGATCCCGGCCGGGGGGTCGGTCAAGTACGAGATCCATCCCGGTTCCGGCCGGATGGAGGTGGATCGATTCCTCTCCATGCCGGTGGCCTATCCCGCCAACTACGGCATCCTCCCCTGCACACTGGCCGGGGACGGTGATGCGCTGGACGTGATGATCCTCACCCGGGAACCGCTGGCCCCAGGGACACTCATCCGGGTGCGCCCCCTGGGTCTCCTCCGGATGCTGGACGGGGGAGAGGAGGACCACAAGCTCCTGGCCGTTCCCCTGACCAGTGTGGACCCCGGGTTCGCCGGGGTGCGGGAGCTGGACCACCTTCCCCAGGAGACGCTGGCCCGGATCGAAGCCTTCTTCCGGGTCTACAAGGAGCTTCCGGACCCGGAGGTGGAGGTCGTTGTGGGGCCCTGGGAGGGGCTGGAGGCGGCAACGGCGGCGGTCCGAGCCGCGATGGATCGGGCAGAGATGCCCTGATCGGACCCGGACCGCCGTTCTCGAGGCCAAAGGTCAGTGGTCGTACTTGACCCCGAGCGTGAAGCGCCGATCGTAGAATTCCTCCTGCATCATCCGGGTGCTGACCCCCTGGTAGTACCGGAGGGGCTGGTTGGTCAGGTTGTTTGCCTCGAAGAAGACCCGGAACTGGGGGGTCACCGTGTACGAGCCGTTCACGTCCACGTGGGTCTGGGTGTCGTAGTAACGGTCGAAGAAGGCCGAATCTCCGATCTCCCCCGGGTCGATGAAGTCGTGGGCATAGTTGTAGGATCCTCGCAGGGAAAGGGGACCCACGTCGTAGGAGAGGGAAGCGTTCCCGGTGTGCGGCGCGGTGCCCGGAAGGGGAAGGTTCTCCGCGTCCCGGCCCTCCACGTTCAGCCCCTTCACGGAGGAGTGCGTGTACGTGTAGTTCAGGTAGACCCCCACGCCGGGGAGGAAGGCGAGCTGCTGCTGGTAGGCCAGCTCCACACCCCAGAGGTCGGCGCTGGCGCCATTTCGCGGCTGGCGGATTCGGGAGAAGACTTCGCCGGTCTCCGGGTCCACCGCGTTCCGGTCGGTGAAGGTGAAGATGAAGTCATTCACGTCCTTGTAGAACACTCCCCCGGAGAGGATCCCGATACCCGGGAGATACCGCTCCACCATGAGGTCGAAGTTCATGGATCGGGTGGGGTCCAGGTCCGGGTTGCCCAGGTCCAGCTCCATGTCCTCGAAGGTGACGATCCGGAAGGGCACCAGGTCGTAGTAGTTAGGACGGGACAGGGTGTTGGTCCACGCCGCCCGCACGACCGTGCCCCGGGAGGGCTCGTAGCGCAGGTGCAGGCCGGGCAGAACGTCCGTGTAGGAATCGCTCCCGCTGGTGGGCCGGACCTCGTCGGTATCCTCGTTGAACTCGTTCCCGATGTAGTCGATGGAGGTGTGCTCCACCCGGACCCCCGCCACTAGGGAAACGCCGTTCCGGAAGGAACGCTCCCACATGGCGTACCCCGAGGTCACCCTCTCGTCGGCGTCGTAGTTTGCAGCGGCGTACTCGTCCGGCCGGTCCTGGAGGCGGAAGAGGGTCGGGTCGTTCAGGTCCAAGCCGCCCAGGAATCCGGGGGTGGTGAAGTCGCCGGAACGGTAGTCGCCGGCCCGATAGGGAACGCGGCTGAAGTCCTTGAAGGTGGTCTGGCCCATGTTGCCGAAGCCGTCGATCTGCGGGATGGGGCGAACGAAGTCGTTGCTACGACGCTTCGACTTGAGCCGGATCCGGGAGCCCACCTTCAGGGCGTTCTCCCCTCCTACGGCTGACCCCAGGGGGATACCCAAATCCACCCGCGCGTTGAGGTCGTCCTCCTCAGTGAAGCGGTTCTCCAGTTCCATCCGGCGGAAGGTGAAGCGATCCGGGGTCACGTCGGAGTCATTCACGGCAGAGAAGCTGGGCTTCCGGGGGTTGGAGATGTCGGCGCGGATGGGGATGTCCCTGGACCTCCACTCGATGTAGCGCTCGTCCGGCCGGTCCTCCGAGGCCCGGGCGTAGCCCGCGGACCACTCCAGCTCATAGCGCGCAGCCAGGAGGTGCTCCCCGCCGGCGTTCAGGCTCAGGACCCGCTGATCCTCGAGCCGGGTGTTCTTGGTCCGGCCGTTGTCCCCGCCGCCCTTGGTCTGGCGCCGGATTTCGGCTTCCTCCACGATCCCCTGGGCGTTTGGTTCGTCCAGGGCGTACCGAAGCCGCCAGCGGTTCTCCCAGTCGTCCCGATGGTTGTACATGGCCCGGGCGAAGAGACGGGAGCCGGCACCCAGGTCGTAGTGCAGCGCACCGCTCACGCTCCGGCGAAGACGCTGGATGTCATAGCGGCGGACGTCGAACTCGCCCACATAGGGTGCGTTGCCGGTGCCCTGCTCCCACTCCGCTTCGATATTGTCGGATCCCAGGTGGTGATTGAACCAGGAACCCGAGAGGGTGAAGCCCAGGCGGCCGTCAATGATCCTGTCCGCGTAGACCAGGGAGCCGATCCCCATGGGCTGCTCCGCCAGATTATTGTATCCGCTTCCCAAGGTGGCCGAGATCCGGCGTCCAGGCGGATCCTGACGGGTCACGATGTTCACCGTGGCCCCCACGGCGTCCGCCTCCATGTCGGGGGTCAGCGCCTTGATGACCTCTACCGACTGCACCATGTCCGCAGGGATGAGGTCGAGCTGGACCTCCCGGGTATCTCCCTCGGCCGAGGGAATGCGCTCCCCGTTCAGGGTGACCGAATTGAGGCGGGGCTCGGTCCCCCGAATCATCCCGAAGCGGGCCTCCCCCTGGTCCACCATGACGTTGATCCCCGGGATCCGCTTCATGGCGTCCCCGATGTTCTGGTCGGGGAAGCGCCCGATCTGGTCGGCAGCTACGATGTTGGAGATGCTCATGAGACTCTGCTGCTGCTGCAGCGCCCGGGCCTGACCGTCCTGCCGGCCCACGGCAGTGACGCCCTCGATCTCGATGGCTTCGACGGTAAGCCTCACCGGTACGTCCACCGACCCCTGGGCCGGCACGGATACCGGAATCCGCATCGTCGCATATCCCATATACTCCACGATGAGCGTCTGCTCGCTCGCCGGCACCCGCGAGATCCGGAACCGCCCGTTCCGGTCCGAGTTGCTGGCCAGACCTTCCCCTTCCACCAACACGTATGCTCCCGGGAGAACTAGACCCGAGGATGCGTCTACTATCTGCCCGGAGACCACGCCCGTCTGGGCCAGGATCGGGAGGGGAACGAGGAAGGCCGCGAAGGCGATAAGGAAGAGTGTGAGCACCTGACGGAACCGAATGATCATTGACCGCTCCTTGGGTAACGACTCGTTTCGAGGTGGAAGTCCCCGGACTGCGTATCTCTAAGGATTGCGGGCTTAGATCACCAACTCCCGATCAAACCGTAACTCGGATGTAACGAGGTCCATGGGAGACAGGTGCACTCCCTGTGGGCGACTCATGAGGCCGGCAAGGGGGTGGCTTGAAATGGTCGCACCCGGCCGCTCGTGCGCCCGCTCTCGTTGACGATGCTCCAGGGGCTTTTCCCGGCGACGTGACGTCCTCCTTCCGTGAGCGATCTCTTGATACGCCGCGGGAAGGGAATAAGGACGGATCCTCCGTGCTGCCGCTCCGGCAACGAGACGTGTCACCTGCGCCGTTGGCGCCGCATCAACGCACGGTGTCCCGGGGCCTTCCCACCATGGGGACGAAGCGCACGGGGATCGATGCCTCTTCCACGACGCCCCGGGGCGTCTTGCGGAGGATACGCAGGTCCTGGACGACATCTCCCACCGGCACCACCATGACCCCACCCTCGGCCAGTTGCTCCACCAGGGCCGGCGGGACCTCAGGGGGCGCCGCCGTCACCACGATGGCGTCGAAGGGAGCGTGCTCGGGCCAGCCGAGCCACCCGTTTCCAGCCAGGACCTGGACGTTGCCGTAGCCGGTCCGCTCCAGGGCAAGGCGTGCCCGCTCCGCCAGCTCGGGCACGATCTCGATGGTGTATACCTCCGCCGCCAGCCCTGCCAGAACCGCCGCTCCGTACCCCGAGCCGGTTCCGATTTCAAGAACCCGGTCCGTGGGGTCCACCTCTGCGGCCTCCGCCATGAAGGCCACGATGTAGGGCTGGGAGATGGTCTGCCCGTGGGAGATGGGCAGGGGATGGTCGCCATAGGCCAGGGCCGGGCGAGCCTCCGGTACGAAGAGATGCCGAGGCACCTCCCCCATGACCCGGAGCACCGCCGTGTCCCGAACTCCACGGGCGGCGACCTGGCGGCGCACCATGTTATGACGCAGGAGAGCCAGGGCCGAGTCGGTTACCTGTCCGTCGGACCCGGCCATGTCCGGACCGCCGCCTCTGCCCTGCTCCTGGGGGCAGCCCGTGGCCAGGGCGAGGATGGCCGCCATCCCCAAGGTCAGAACCGCTGCAGATCTCCGCATGGCAAACCTCCCGGTATTGAGGCGCCGCCGCCCCAGTCTTCCCGGGCCGGCGACGGGCATCGTCTCAGAATCCTCCCAGACCTCTGAAGGTCACGTGGACGCTGGCGCCGAACCGCTGGTAGAAATCGTTCCGGAACCCCGTCTCGCTCCGAGACCATTCCGCCCGAAACGTGAAGGCGTGGGTGGCGTCCATGGGTCGGATGAGCGGACCACGTCCCCTCCGCCTCCCATCTCCAGGTCCCAAGTGGAGCGGACGGCGAGGGCGGCGCGCCCCGCCAGGCCTCCCTCCTTCCGGCCTGGATCCAGGTACGCCGGCAGGGACAGAGTCTCCGAGAGGAACCGGCCCTTCTGCCATGACGTCATTTGCCAGCGGAGGTGACCACCCCCCACGGTCCCCACCAGGGTCTCCCGGAGCTCCCCGGCCACCTCGGCGGTGGAGGCGAGATCGAGCTGGACGGACCGGGCTCCCAGCCACGGCTCCACCGTCAGCTGCATGGTTCTGCCCAGGGTTCGGGAGAAGAGGAACGACGTACCGACCTTGAAGCCCACACCCGTGAGCCCGCTGCCGCCGCGCCGGAACGCCATGAGGCCCGCCCCCAGCTGCGTCTCCCGTGCCACGGGCCCCTCTACCTCCCGGTCCGCCTCACCCGCCGGGAGCTCCGGAGAGCCGGCGTGGGCGGCGAGTCGTTCCTGGAGACGTCCCAGGGACGCAGGGGTCACAGGTACAGCCCTCCCGCCGTCTCCGTCCCCGAGGCCTTCCGGACGGAAATGCTCCATGGGAAGGTCCGCCGGTGGAGGGGGTGGGGGTGAGGGAAGTGGGCAGGTGATCGGACAGGGTCCTCCGGGATCCGGGTCCCCTCCCCCCTCGGCCCGGACGGAGGGAGGCATGCCCGTCTCGTCGAAGAGCCGGAGATTGCCCATGAAGAGCCTGAGGTCGTCCTGCAGCATCCGCAGCGCACGCAGCCGGGCATCCTCTTCTGCCGCGAGCTGGGCCAGAGAGGTCAACGTGGGAGCTTCCGAGGAAAGGGGATCCACCGGCGGAACCCGGTCATCCATCTCCCGAAGCTCATCGAGCTCCGTCTCAAGGTCCCGGACGCGGGCTTCCAGAGCCGGCCGCCTCTGGAGATCGGCATCCTCGGCGGCCTGGCGGACGGTGGCCAGCTGACCTTCCAGGGCGCGGATCAGAGCCCGTCGGACTTCCCGGGCCGCCGGGGCGACCTCTCCGAGCTCCTGCTCCAGGAGGGCGATACTGTCGGCCAGGTACTGGGCCTGCCCCAGGAGCTCCGTCCTCGAGTGTCCGGCTCCTTCAGGAAGGGAGAGGAGCTCCCGGGCCACCGCCAGGAGCCGCTCGGCGGCGCCGCTGCGAGACTCCCCCAGGACCTCCACCCGCCGGGACTCCACGGCGTGGGAGAAGCGCAAGGCACTGGGGTCGGTGAGGGTCTGGGCAAGGGAAGGGACCCCCGGCCAGGACCCCAGGAGGAGAAGGACCAACGACCACACAACACGTGGCATGATGGAAGCGACCTTTTGGATTCCTCGACTACGGGTTTCCTTCTCTAATCTACGACAGGGGTACGGGGGGGAAAGGTGGGTGAGGCTGGGGCCCACTGGGCGAGGGGCCGGGCGTCTGAAGGAAGCCGGGCCGGAGAGGCGGTAGCCCGCATGGCCCCTGCGTGACGTGGGTGGGTCTGTGAGGAGGGCGGAGGCGCTGCCCAGGTGCCGGTCGGACCAGAAGGGGCAGGAGGAGATTCGCAGGCGGCTCCCCCGGTCCATTCGAAGGGAGCCACCCGCGAAACGCAAGCCTCAGGCTCGGGCCTTCAGCAGGTCCCGGATCTCCGCCAGGAGTTTCTCCTCGGCGGTGGGCTCGGGGGGAGCCGCCGGCGCTGCCGGTGCGGCCTCTTCCTGTCTCTTCAACCTGTTGAAGGTGCGGACCAGCATGAAGACGGCAAAGGCCACAATAAGGAAGGAAATCAGGGCGTTGATGAAGATGCCGTAATTGATGGTAACGGCTCCGGCCTCCTGGGCGGCCGCCAGGGTTACGTAGGGGCCCGCCACCTCGCCCTGGGAGAGAGTAATGAAGAGCTCACTGAAGTCCACGCCTCCCAGCAAGAGCCCGATGGGTGGCATGATGACGTCGTCAACCAGGGACCTGACGATGGTGCCGAAGGCGGCACCGATAATGATACCCACCGCCATGTCCAACACATTGCCTTTGACGGCAAACTCCTTGAACTCCTTGAGCACGGCACTTCTCCTCTTGGAAGCAGGTGTGGGCTGCCCCGGAGGGGGCAGGGACTGGAGTGGGACGAAGAGAATGTAGGGCGTCATGTCGGATTGGCAAGCCGAGCCGCGCACGACTTTGTCCCTTCTTCCGACCGCTCTTTGGGAGATGGGCAGGCCGGCGCTTCGCGAGGCGGGTAGGAGGGGCCGTTGTAAGATGGGCAGGCCGGGCCTTTGCGAGGCGGGTAGGAGCGGCCGTTATGGGATGGGCAGGCCTGCGCTCTGTGGGATGGGGAGGAAAGGCACTCGCGATAGGGGTAGGATAGGCGGCAGGACGCATGAGCGCAGGTTACGCCGCAATTCCAGCGCGGCAGAAGCATGAGCTTCATGATCCGGTGGCTCCGACGTTCGCCAATCGCTTCCGTGCGTGACGTTGTGCGAACTCACACCTCCCAGGTCCGACCCGGAGGGGGACCCCCAAATCCGCTTTCCAGCACGGCCCCGAAGTCGCTTCCGGGTTTTGGCATCTATTTGCCCCCCAAACCCGGACCGAAGCCTATACGCGAACGAACAACCCGGGTTTCGACATCTATTTGCCCCCCAAATCCCATGGCCGTGGCAACGGGAGGCTACAGAACGGAATTGGGGGTGGTCATTCCGCCCTCGACCTCAACGAGGGGCTCAGGCATCTCTCTGCCGGGACTTACCCGAGGCCACCCTTCTCTGCCGGGAAAGGTCCCGGGCCTGGGAGATGGCTTCCTCCGCGTTTTGGGATGAGGGCTCGGGGAATGGCTTCCTCCGCGTTGTGGGATGAGGGCTCGGGAGATGGCTTCCTCCGCGTTGTGGGATGAGGGATCGGGAGATAGCTTCCTCGGGTTATGAGTCCAGGATCCGATTCTACCGGGCGTCGCACCGTGCGGCGCTACACCGACGAGGAAGTTAGGCAACTCCTCCTGCGGGCCTCCGAGCTCGAGAGCCAGAGCACCAGGCTCCCCACGCCGGCAGACGGCCCCACCCTGAGCGACCTGGAGGTCATCGCCTCGGAGGCGGGTTTGGATCCCGCCCTTCTCCGGAAGGCCGCCCAGGAGCTGGACGTTGACCGCACCGGCGCACCTCCCGCGGCCGGTTCCGCCGGGTCCCTCTTCCTGGGAGCTCCCCACACCCTGGAGTACGATAGAGCCGTGCCGGGGGAGGCTTCGAACGCACTCCTGGAGGCCCTTGTGCCCCTGATCCAGAGGGCGGCGGGGGGCATGGGGCAACCCTCCCTCATGGGTCGGACCCTGAGCTGGGTGTCCGCTGATCCCCAGCGCACCCGGGTGCTGCAAATCTCCGTGAGTGCACGCCGTGGCGAGACCCGCATCGCCGTGCAGGAGCGCTACGGGAATCTTGCGGGTGCCCTGTTCGGAGGCATCATGGGGGGGGTGGGTGGAGGTGTGGGGATGGGGGTGGGCATGGGTGTGGGGCTGGGGGCGTTGGGTTCGGTTCTCTTCGCCTCCCTCTTTCCTCTGGCCGTCGTCGGAGGTTCCTACCTTCTGGCCCGGTCCATCTTCCGCCGCACAGTGCACGGGCGGATGCGCGACCTGGCCGGGCTCATGGAGGAGTTGGTGGCGACGGTGGAAGACGGGTTGGAGGAGGAGACCCGGAGGCTGGAAGGCGGGGAATAGGGAGGCGAGTCGGGGGCTTCCCTGGCGCCGATGCTTGTGGGCACCGGGATCGGGAGGGTGCCGGGATCGGGAGGGCTCCCCGGAACGCTTGGGCTCCCCGGCCCAGCTACTCCCCCTTCCCCTACCCTGCCGATGCCCAGAAGAGGAGGAACTCGTCCAGGACGATGTCCCTCTGCTTCAGCCGAACCTCGAAGGGCTCGATCTGCTCGGCGGTGCTCCGCCAGCGGGCCCAGATTCCCTCCAGCTCGGCACCCAGCTCCTGCTCCAGGTCCAGGATGGCCTGTTCGTACTCCCCCAGCTTCTCTTCGGCGCTCCGGAGGCGTTCCTTGGTGCGGACGGTCTGGGACCGGCGGGAGGACATTCCAGAGAGGCTCCGGGTGCGGCTGCGGCCCCCCAGGAAGAGGGAAAGGACTTCTCCCGCACCTGCGATGAGCTCCTGCTGGCGCCGCTGGCCCGTGTCCACTTCCAACTCCCGGACCCTCCTCTCCGCCTGGGACTGACGGTTCCTGGCGGTCCTGAGCTTGCTCTCGTAGCCTGCCCGTAGCTTTCCCGCATCGGCGTCGGCCCGTTCTTCGGCGGCCGCCAGGCAGCGCTTGCGAAACTCCTCCTCGGACTCGTCCACCCTGGAAAAGAGCTTCAGGGCCTCGTTCTGGAAGAGGGTGACGGTCCGGTTCCGGTAGAGATGGTCCGTGATGGCCTTCCCCGACGCCCGGAAGAACGCGGCTTGGTCCAAGGGGACCTGGGGAAGTGCGTACACGATGTCTGCCGGGGGGTTCTCCCTGAAATCCCTGGGATCGTAGTCCACGATCCTGGCCGCATCGGGTCGGACGGAGTCCCGGAGGGGAAAGAAGACGGCTTCCCATTCCTCCTCGTGCCGCAGCCCGCTCCTGGGCTCGTCGAAGAGGAGCTTCACCCGGGCCGCCAGGCCAGGTTCCATGCGGCGTCCTCCGGGACGGATCCCCACTTCGGCGATCCAGGGGGCCGCCGGGTCCAGGTACCGCACGGGCGTCTCCGACGACACCCGGGGGAGCACGGGGCTTTCGTCGTGGGCCAGGGGCGCCGCGAGGGAAGCTGCTGGGGAGCCCGGTGCGCGGGCCGATCCGGAGGGCGGCACAGCGGCCCTCGGGTAGGCCGTTGCCTGGGCTGGTGCGGCGGCGGCGTCGAACGCCGACGCCTGGGCTCCGGAGTCCGTACCCCCGAACGCCGGCGGCTGGCCGGCCACGGCCGGGGTCCCGAAAGACGGCGTCACCCCTCCCTCCATGAACCCATCGGACTTCAGGCGCAGGAGCTCCGCCCGGGTTAGAGGACCCCTCAGGTACGACATGGCCCATCGGGTGGTGAACAGGACCGGCTCGTCGGATCCCGCCGTCTTCATGACGAACTGGCGCTTGCCCAACCCGCCGATCCGGGCGTCCCACGCTTTCACGTCCACGTCTCCGGAGGCGGAGCGCATAGCCTCGATGATGCGGGCCTTGTCCCGCTCCGTCTGGAGCCGGCCCACCATCCAGGTGCCGGCGTTGGACATGAGCTTGTAGTCCATGTCCACGGGGTTCTGCGTGGCCAGCACCACCCCCACTCCGTGGGCCCGGGCCTGCTTGAAGAGGGTGAGGATGGGTCGTTTGGAGGGGGGCTCCGCCGTGGGAGGCGCAAGGCCCATGACCTCGTCGGCATACACGAAGGCCCGGAGCTCCGACGTTCCGGGTTGGCGCCGCATCCAGGTGACCAGCTTGGACAGGAGGAGCGTCACCACGAACACCCGCTCCGTGTCCGAGAGGTGGGAGAGGTAGATGACGCTGGCCCGGGGCCGGCCGTCGGGAGCCCGGAGGAGGCTGTGCACGTCCAGGGGCTCCCCCCTGATCCACTCGGCAAAGGAGGGGGAGGCCACCAGGCCGTTCAGGCGCATGGCCAGCCTCATCCTGTCCCGCTCGGGAAAGAAGGCGTCCAGGTCAAACACCCCCAGGCGGCGGATCGGGGGTTGCTGGATCTGGCCGATGAGGGTGGCCAGCTCCAGGGACTTCCCCTCCCGCCACGAGTGCTCCACCAGGTTGGAGAGGAGGATGTGCTCCTTGCTGGTGAGGGGGTCCGTGTCCAGGCCTGCCATGACCAGGATCCCCGAGACCAGCCCCTCGATCTCGTCCCTCACCGTCTCCGCGTCCTCGTCCAGGGAGACACCGGGGGGAGAGAGGTTGCCCAGGACGTTCAAGGAAACGCCGGCGCTGGATCCGGGAGTGATGACCCGAAAGTCCACCTCCTTCCGGAGCCGCTCCATCCGGCCGGATTCGATCCCCGAGGCGGCGAGCCCCTGCTGCCAGAGCCGGGCCGTCTCCTCCGCCAGTTGGTCCATGGTGATCCCCTTCCTACGGGCCTCCCCGTGGTCCACCCAAGGTTCGAAGTCCTGAGTCCGGAAGGCGGGGAAGTTCAGGAGGAGGTTCCCCATGTCGCCCTTGGGATCCAGGATGAGGGCCGGGATCCCTGCCGAAAGGATCTCCTCCAGGAGGACCACGCCGAGCCCCGTCTTTCCCGACCCCGTCATCCCCACGATGACACCGTGGGTGGTGAGCTGGTGGCTGGGCAGGTTCAGGCGGGCGCCCATGGGCTGGGACGATTCGGCATCCAGGACCTGACCGAGGTAGAGGTCTCCGGGCTTCCTTCCCATGATGTCTCCTTGCGTGTCTCTGCGATGGTGTCTCCGCCACCGGCCCCCGAGCGGCTCCGGCGGTGGAGCCGCCACCTACCGGTCTTTGGTCAACCGCGCCAGTTCCACTTCTGCTGCGATGCGCCCAAAGCCGGGCCACCACTCATCCTGCACCAGCTCTTCCAGGAGTTCCACGGCTCCGGTCGTGTCCCCCTGCACCAGAAACCAGTTGGCCACACCGTAGCCCACCGTCTCCCTGCGATAGGGTGCGTCGGGCCCGGGGTTCAGGAGCTCGTCGGCCGTCAGCACCCCCTTATAGAAGAGGAGGTCATGGTAGTAGGCCACGTTCTCCTGGAGCTCCAGCCCCACGGGAATCTGGTCCAGAAGCTCCGCCGCCACCTCTTCCTGCCCGGCTCGGAGCGCCGCCCGGACGGCCCACTCCGTCATGGCCACCAAAGACTCGGGGTCGTCCCTGTTCTGGGAGCAGCTCCGAAAGTCCGGGGCCTGGGCCTCCAACGCATCGGCCTCTTCGGCCATCTCCAGGCAGCGCAGGTACTCGCCGGCTGCGTCCTGGAAGCGGCCGGCGAGGAAATAGGCGAGGCCCAGGTGGTAGGCCACGTCCCAGTTCATGGGCGCCAGCTCGCGGGCCCTCTCCAGGTCGGACACCGCGGCGTCGAACTCACGGACGGAGATATGGCGGTGCCCCCGGAACCGATAAAGGCGCCAATCGTTCGGGGCCAACTCCAGAGCCCGGGTGTAGAGGGCCATCTCCTGCCGGTACTGCCAGAAGTTCCGTCTCACGCGTGCGGCGTCGATAAGTAGGTCCACGTCGTCGGGGGCCTCGGCCAGAGCCCGGTCCGCCTCTGTTATGGCCCCGGTGGTGTCCTCCATGGCGTAGAGGATATCCCCGAAGAGGGAGACGCCCTGGGGTGCCCGGGCGGCTTCGATGGGATCCATGACGATCTCGGGGAGGGCTTCCGCCGGGGCGACTCGCTCATGGTCGTTGGAACAGGCGCTTGCCAGCAGCACGGCGGCAGCCAGGGGGAGTGCGATTCTGCGCATGGACGTTTCCTCTCTCAGAACAGGTTGTTGAATCGGACCCAGAGGTCGTCTCCCAATCTCCAATAGTGTTCCACGGCACGGTTCGCCAGGCCGTGGGAGTACTCGGTAAGGAAGATCTCGGCCCGGGCCGGGTCCTGGCGGTAGAGGGCCAGGGCCTCCTCCTCCATTGCAGCCTGCTGTGCCAGGGCCTCCACTTCCATGGGCTCCCACACCTCCCGGAGGACGCCCTTCATCTGCTCATAGCGGAAGTAGGAGAGCTTGCTTGCCCGCCTGAAGGCCCACCAGGCGCAGTCCCGGCTGAACTCCCGGCGCCCGTCCACCCTGTACGACTCGGGCATCTGGCTGATCCCGATGTAGAAGGGGACGTGGGGCGTGGTGGCCGGGTTGTCGTATCCGAGCCAGACGACACCTCCGATGGGATCCGGGAGCCAGTCCCTGGACTGGGTGATGGTGACGTAGGTGGCGGTGGGGGAGGCGATGGTCCGTTCCCGCTCCACACCCAGGAGCTCCCGGAGGTCGGCGTTCATGAAGGGGTTGGCCACGGGGCTCTTCACCGCCTGTCCCGCCTGGTCCACCATCGTGAGGCGCCGGGTCATGTCAAAGGGCGTGTCCTCGTAGTAGTCACGGAAGATGGTCCGGATGTCCCCCACGGAGACCTTCTTCTCGGGCTTCACCGAAAGAGGGTAGTTCTCGGCGTTGGGGTCCAGATTCAGGGAAGGAGCCAGGAGGCTCAGGGCCCGCCATTCCCGCCTACGGGAGGTCAGGCTGTTCCGATCGGCATAGGCATAGGTGAAGCGGAAGGACTCCGTGCCATCGGGGTCCCACCATCCCATTTCCTCCGCCAGGGAATGGACGTTGTCGGAGGCCATGTACCGGTCCGGGTCGCTCAGGTCCAGCTCCAGGATCCGGTGGGCGTTGGCGCTGACGGCGATCTCGTCGTCGGGAATGCGGACGGCGGCCCACACCGCTCCCACCTTCCCCTGGCCGGGGCCCAGGATCTCGAAGAACCAGACCTCCTTGGGATCGGCGAAGGTGAAGCACTCGCCCCAGTCGTTGTACCCGTATTCCTTGGTGAGCTCGTCGGCGATACGGATGGCTTCCCGGGCGTTGCGGGCCCGCTCCAGCACCAGCCGGTAGAGCTCCGGGGCGTCGATGAGGCCCTGGGTGCTCCTGAGCTCCCGCTTCCCCCCGGTGGTGGTCTCCCCGATGGCGAGCTGGTGCTCGTTCATGGCGGGATAGGCGGTGTCCATGAACTTGAAGGTCTCGGCCACCTGGGGGATCTCCCCTGCGGGGATCCTGTCAGGATCGTCGGGTCCCGTGGTCCGCTTGGGTTGCATCCATAGGGTGGCCATGGATCCCGGTGGATGGCTGCGCCTGGGCTCCATGCTGATCCAGGTACGGTCGGTGCCGGAGTCGCAGGAATGGCTCGTCATGGTGGAGCCGTCCACGGACGCGTCTCGTCCCACCAGGAGACTCGTGCAGCACTCGGTGCAGGGGCCGTCGTCGTCGAGATGGAAGAGGGGTTCGGTGGGCCGGGACTGGCCTGTCAGGAGAAGGAAGGAAAGAGAAAGGAGTCCAAAGAGGTAGGTGTGGACCTTGGAGAAGTGGCGCATGGCGTGGCTCTCCTTTCGGCCGAGGGGTGTCGACGGGGACAGTATAGCTTCCCGGGGCGGTGCCCGCCTCCCCGAAACTCCTGCCAGGCCGGGGACGTACTAGGAGGATATCCAGGGGAAGGGTGTGTCCTGCCATGCCCAGGCTTCAGAAGCGAGGTTGACCCACATGTTCAAGCGTTCGATACCAGGTGGGTCGTCATCGCCGCTCTACCGCTGCGCTCCTTCCATCCTGGTGCTCTTCGGCGTACCTGCCATCCCTTTGGCCCTGGAGGGCCAGGAAGCTCCTTCCCTCGGCACAGCCGTGGTATCCGAGGGTGCAGGGCGCATCTGGGGGCGGGTAGAGACGGTGTCGGGGCGGACGCACGAGGGATTCATCCGTTGGGACAGGAACGAGGGGAGTTGGGCGGACGTTCTGGACGGGCGCAAGGACCTGATCCTTGAAGAGTACCTGGTCTGGAACGATGGAGCGGCATCCCCCGAGCCGGTGCCGGAGCGGGTGGTGGAGTACGGCGGGTACCGGATCTCCTTTCCCGATCACCTGTCCAGCTTCCCCTCCACCGCCCAGTCCGGGATACGGTTCGGCCACGTCCGCCGGCTGCAGGTCCGAGACGAGAGGGGAGCCACCCTGGAGCTCAAGTCCGGCATGACGCTGGACCTCTCGGGAGGAGGCACGGATCTGGGCCGGAGGGTCCGGGAGATCCTGGTGGAGGAGCCTGGAGGGAGGGTGGTGGAGCTGGGGTGGGGCGATCTGGTGGCCATGGAGTTCGCCGCCGCCCCTCCCGGGGCCTCCCCCTCCGGGCGGCGGCTGCACGGGACGGTGAGGGACCGCTTCGGGCGGGAGTACACGGGGTTCGTCGCCTGGAACGCCGACAAGATCCTGGACACGGACGGGTTGGAAGGCAGGGAGGGTGGGGCCAGGAGGGAGGTTCCCTTCTCCAGGATCGCATCGGTGGAGAGGACGGAGGCGGGAGCCCGGGTGACCCTGGCCGAGGGCTCCGTGCTGGAGCTGGCGGGTCCCGGAGACGTGGGCCGGGGGAGTTCGCGGTTGCTGGTCTCGGACCCGAGGCTCGGCTCGGTGGAGCTCCGATGGAGGGACGTGGAGTCGGTGCGTTTTCATCCCCCGGCTCGGACCCTGTCCTACGACGACTTCGATGGTGGCCTCCCGCTGGTGGGGACCGTGGTCACTCGGGAGAGCCATGAGCTCACGGGCCGGATCCGATGGGACGCCGACGAGGAGTACTCCTGGGAGTTCCTAGGGGGCAACCGGGAGGGTGTGTCCTTCCAGGTGGAGCTCAGTCAGATCGCAACAATCGAGCGTTTCGGCGGTGAAAGGGTGACGGTCGGGGTTGGGTTGGGGGTGTCGGTGGAGCGGGAGCGGAGGGACGGCGCCCGGGTGACCTTCCGGGATGGCCGTGAGCTGGAGCTCTCGGGCTCCAACGACGTGAGCGGCGACAACAAGGGGATCTGGGTGCGGGCGGACCCGGATTCGGAGTGGGTCTCGGTTCGCTGGGAGGACTTTCGGGTCCTGCGCCTCCACCATGGAGCCCTACCATGACCGCACGACACCGATGGATGCCTTCCATGCGCAGCAGGGCTTTTCGAGTGTCGGGCCTCGTGGTGCCCCTCCTGGCGTGGATCGGGTTGCTCTCTGCACCGGCCTTGACGCCGGGACCGGGCGGCGAGCTTGCGGCCCAGACCCCGGCCTCCCAGGCCTCCGCCGCCCCGGATGCCTTCCTGGATCCCACAGCCGGCCCACTCTGGACGGCGGCCCGGGCCAATTGGCAGGCCATCGACAGCTCCGTGGTGCGCTACACCGCCGTCATCAAGCAGCGCATCGTGGCAGGGCTCCGGACACCCCTGAAGGACCGGACCCTCTACCGGAACGAATCGGCGGTGCGGGCCTTCTGGGACAGGGACCACGACGCTCTCCTCCAGGTCCTGGGGACGCGGGCTCAATACCCGGGACGGGACAACCGGGAGATGGGGGACGCCCTGAGGTGGATGGACGACCTCACCATCGACGACCCCTTTGAGCCAGGCGGGGACCGACTCCTCTTCGCCCTGGGGGGTAACCGGGAGCGGGATCCCGAGGATCCCGACGAGGCGGACATCTGGTTCCACCATCCCCTGGGGGCCGGGGCCGATACTGTCTATCGCTATCGAAGCGGCGATACCCTCACCCTGTCCCTTCCCGACGGTCGGCGCCTTCGGACGGTGCAGCTGGACGTGTTGCCCCGAATCGCCGACTCCCGGCGCATCACCGGCACCCTCTGGATCGAGCCGGAAAGCGGGGCCCTGGTCCGGGCCGTGTACCGCCTGAGCCGGGAGCTGGACGTCATGCGGGACATCGCCGATGTGAGGGCCGAGAACGAGGCCGGGGAGTTCAGGATGGTGCCGGGGATCCTGAAGCCCTGGACCTTCGCCATGACCCTGGTGGCCATCGACTACTCCCTGTGGGAGTTCAGGGTCTGGCTCCCGCGGTCCATGCGGTTGGAGGGGGAGGTGGGCATCGGGATCATGAAGATGCCCATCGCCTTCGATCTCTCTTACGGCATCGAGTCCGTCACGACGGTGGACGACCTGGAAGGCCCGGTACCCGCTGGGACCGAAGAACGTCGCTTCGAGAGCCGGGAGGAGGCCATGGAGTTCCTGGCCCGGCTCATGACCGATCCCGACGGGGTGAGGTACGCGCCCGCCGCGAGCGTGGCCAGGGCCCGGGGCCTCACGGACCCGGACTCGGCGACGGGTGAGCCCGGGGAGACCATGGCCTGGACCTCGTTGCGGCGAACGTCCCGATACCTCATCCCGGAGGACCCGTCCATCCTGGAAACGAGCCCTCACCTGCCGCCACCCATCTGGGAGAGCGCCCCGGGTTTCGCTTCGGAGGAGGAGCTTTCGGACATGGTCCGGACGCTGGCGGACCTGCCGCCGGTGCCGGTGTACGGGATTCCCTGGGACCTGAATTGGGGGTGGGCCCGCCACGACCTGCTGCGCTACAACCGGGTTGAGGGGCCTGCCATAGGAGGCCGGTTCGAGGCGCAGGTTGGAACTTTCATGGGGCCGTTGGACGTCCAGGCTTCAGGGTTTTTCGGGTTCGCGGACCTGGAGCCCAAGGCTCGCCTGGTCCTGGAGCGGGGGACGGTGCGTCGCAGGGTTGCCCTGGGGGGTTACCGGGAGCTCAGGCCCACGGATCCCCAGGGCCGTTACCTGGGGCTGGGTAACTCCCTGAACGCCTTCCTCTTCGGCCGGGACGACGGGGAGTACTATCGGGCGACGGGAGCGGACCTCCTCTGGCGTCCGCCCAAGGCTTCCAGGCCGTCCTACTCGGTGAGGGTGTACGGGGAGCGGCAGGACGCCGTGTCCAACAAGACGGACTTCGCCCTGTTCCGGGCCTTCGACGGGGGCGGGACCTTCCGGTCCAACATGCAGGCCGAACGTGTGGAGGAGGTGGGAGGGGAGATCAGCCTGGCGCCCTGGTGGGGCACGGACCCCCTGGCCTCTCAGGTGGGCCTGGAGCTCTACGGCCAGGGCGGGGCGTGGCGGTATTCCGACAGCGCGGCCTCGGAAGAGTATGTCCGGGCCAGTGCCGTTCTGAGGTTGGCGGTGCCCCTGGCGTCCGCCCGGTGGAGGGTGGGGGTGGAGGCCGGGGGCGGCACAACGTGGGGGGAGGCTCCCCTGCAGCGGAGCTGGTTCCTGGGCGGGCCCATGAGCCTGAGGGGATATTCGGCTTCGGTGCGGTCCGGGAGCTCCTTCGCCCGGGGACGGCTCGAGGTGGCACGGACCTATCCCCAGGCGGTGACGCTGAGTTGGTTCGGCGACGTGGGGTGGGCGGGTGCCCGGGCGGACCTGGGGACGGCTCGGCCTCTCTACGGGGTGGGAATGGGGGCGAGCCTCCTGGACGGCCTCATCCGGATGGATCTGTCCCACGGGCTGAGAGGGCCCGAGAAGCGCCTACGGTTCGACCTCTACCTGGACGCTCTTCTCTAGGCCCCCTGCCTGCGGTCCCAGGATGCCAAGGGGGCTGCCCGGCCTTCGCGACGGCGTGGGCAGCCCCCTTGGCATCCTGATCCTTCTTACTCTACGATGTCCAGGAGCTCGATCTCGAAGATGAGGGTGGCGTTCGGACCGATGTTCGGGCCGGAGCCCTGGGGACCGTAGCCCAGCTCCGAAGGGATGAAGACCCGATAGTGGCTTCCCACCGGCATGAGCTGAAGCGCTTCACCGAATCCGGAGATCACGCCCCCTACACCGAACACGGCGGGCTCGCCACGGTCGTAGGAGCTGTCGAACTGAGTTCCGTCGATGAGGGTCCCCCGGTAGTGGATGGAGACCATGTCGTCGGCGGTGGGTCTGGGCCCATCGCCCTCCCGGAGCACCTCGTACTGAAGCCCGCTTTCGGTGACCTCTACGCCTTCCTTGGTCCGGTTCTCAGCAAGGAACGTCGCACCCTCCATGGCATTCCTGTCGGCCTCATCAGCGTGCCGGCGAATCTCCTCCTCCTGGATGGCCTCTCCAAGAGCCATAAGGGCGGTCTGGATCTCGTTCTCCGGCACGGCGGGCTCCCGTCCGCCGATCCCGTCCCGGACGCCGGCCATGAAGGCGTCCAGGTCGAGGCGGGATTCCGCCGCCTGGATCTGCTCGCCCATCTGGTGGCCGATCCCGTAGCTCGCCTTCTGGTCTTCGGTAGTGAGGGAAGGGGCTCCGGCCTGGCCTTGACAGGCTCCAAGGGCGAGGAGAGGAAGGGTGAACACGACGGCTATGATGCGACGCATGATGCAGTCCAGGCTGAAGGTTGTGCGAAAATCCCAGGAGGGAAGCTAATGATTGCGGGAGTTTCGGCAACTCCGGACGGCTGCGTGTGTCGCTGTGCAATGGAAGTTCGGCCACCGCCCCTGTCGGCCGGACGAGATCCGAAGGAACCGCGCGCCGGTCAGCCTTGTCTCTCAAGAGCCTCTTCGCCGGCCCCGTCGGCCGGCCACCGGCCCTGCGTGGCCGGACGTCAGCCCCGCCAGCCGGCTACCGACTCCGCCGGCCGGACGAAGTCGGAAGAAAGGGGGCTGTTCAGGTCGGGCCCACTCGGGGTGGGAGCGTTCCAGTTCGGTTTCGCCCCAGAGCGGACGGGGTGCTTCAGGTCGGCCCCACTCGGGGCGGGGCAGGGGGTGGCAAACCTTACACGGGCTGCGCTGAAAACTGCGCGAAATGAGTTTGCCACCGTATCGGTGGCAAACCCAACATTCGCTCGAGTGGCCGTGGGCTGGGTGCACGATTTGCCACCTATGTGGTGGCAAACCCCACAATCGCTCCTTCCGGCGTCACCGTTGTTTGGTTTCCCCCCCCCTCAAAGGGACGGCGTTCTCCACGCCGTGGCGCGGTCGAGTCTCGCCGAGCTTTCGGGGCCCCAGGGGTTCGGGGTCTTCGGGGGGCCTGGATCGGGATCGTCTTCCAGCCCCGCTGGTGAGGTTGGGGCCTTGGGAAGGGGTCAGCTTCCCGCCCCTGCCCGCCCCTCCTCCAGCCGGCGATACAGTTCCGGCCGACGATCGTTCAGGAAGCTGAATCTCTCCCGGACCCGGGTCACGGTGCCCGGATCCACCTCCCCTACGAACGCCCCGGGGGTGTCCTCCGCCGGGATCTCCGCCACCACCTGCCCCAAGGGGTCCAGGAGAGCCGAGTCCCCGGAGTGTGGCTCCCCTCCCCCGGCCCCGACCCGGTTCACTCCCAGGACATAGGCCTGGTTTTCCACGGCCCTGGCCCTGAGGAGGAGGGACCATGGCTCTCGGCGCTTGGCGGGCCAGTTGGCGATGACGCAGAACAGATCGGTGCGGGAGGCTGCCAAGCGGAAGGGCTCCGGAAATCGGAGGTCGTAACAGATGAAGGGGGTCACCCGGACCCCTTCCAGGTTCGCCGTGGTGAGGGACTCCCCTGGGACGTAGTGGTCCTGCTCTCCGGCCAGGGAGAAGGGGTGGAGCTTGCGGTAGTGGAGGATTTCCTCACCGTCGGGGCCGAAGATGGAGCATGCGTTGGCGGGCCGGGGACGGGCGGGCTCGGCGTAGCCCCCAAGGACGAACACCGAATGCCGCCGGGCCAGCTCTGCCAGGAAGGCCCGAGTCTCTTGGGCGAAGGCCGCGACCTTTTCCGATTCCATGCTGAATCCCGTGGCGAACATCTCCGGGAGGACCAGGAGATGAGGACGGATGGGGATCTCGTGGGAGGAGCCGGCGCCGGGCGAGCCCCTCCCGCCGGTGGCGGCACCCCGGGGCTGCACGCCGGCCAGGGAAGATCCGCGCTCCCCGAGACGCTCCAGGAGAGCCTCCGCCATGGCTTCCACCCGCCGGAAGTTTTCTCGGGGGTCCTCCCAGGCGATGTCGGTCTGGAGGCCAGCGACGATCATCGTGGGTCCCTCCTTTCGAGTGCGGATGGCGCGGCGAGGTCCGGGTTGCCTGCTGCGACGCCCGGGTTGCCTGCTGCGAGGCCCGGGTTGCCTGCGGCGAGACCCGGGTTGCCTGCTGCGACGCCCGGGTTGCCTGCGGCGAGACCCGGGTTGCCTGCTGCGACGCCCGCCTTCATGGTGCCATTCTCCTGAGTCGCTCCGCCGCCGCCTCGAGGGTGTCCATCGTCTTGCAGAAGGCGAACCGGGCCAGGCGGCGCCCCTCCTCAAGATCCAGCGAATAGAATGCCGAAGGCGGAATGGTAGCCACCCCGTGCTCCTTCGTGAGCCAGTAGGCGAAGGCCCGGTCGTCGCCGTCGAATACCTCCCGGAAGTCCGCCAGAATGAAGTAGGTCCCTCGAGGGGGCGACAAACGGAAGCCCACGTCCCGGAGGGCCGACACCAGGAAATCCCGCCGGGCCGTGTACTGGGCCTGGAAGCGGGTGATGTAGTCGGTGTTGTGGTTCTCCAGGGCGTAGGCCACGGCCCGCTGCAGGGGCGTGGCGATGGCGTAGGTGAGGAACTGGTGGGCTGCCTGGGCGCCGTCCACCAGAGGCTTGGGCCCCGTGCCCCAACCGATCTTCCAGCCCGTGAAGGAGTAGGTCTTGCCGGCGCTGGAGAGGGTCAGGGTCCGCTCCCGCATCCCCGGCAGGCTGGCCAGGGGAATATGCCGGGCCCCGTCGAAGACCAGGTGCTCGTAGACCTCGTCGGTGAGGGCCAGAAGGTCGTGCTCAATACACACCGCAGCCACCAACTCCAGTTCCTCACGGGTGAACACCTTTCCCGTGGGATTCATGGGGGTGTTCAGGACGATCATGCGGGTCCGGTCGGTCACCAGGGCCCGGAGCGCGTCGCCGTCCAGAGCGAAGTCCGGGAAACGAAGGGTCAGATAACGGGGGACGGCCCCCGAGAGGGCCAGCCCCGGGGGATAGCTGTCGTAGAAGGGCTCGAAGAGGATGACCTCATCGCCGGGGTTCAGGATCCCCAGGAGGGACGCCGCGATCCCCTCCGTGGCCCCGGAGAAGACCACGATCTCCTCCATGGGATCGTACTCCATGCCGTAGCTCCGCCGGTAGCTTTCGGCGATGGCCCGGACCAACTCCGGGTGGCCCCGGGACCGGGCGTACTGATTGTCGCCGGACCGGAGGGCCCGGACCGCAGCTTCCACGATCTCCGGGGGACCCTCGAAGTCCGGGTAGCCCTGGGCCAGATTGATGGCGCCGTGCTCCTGGGCCAGGGCCGTCATCTCGGCGAATATGGTGGTGCCGAAGGGGGCGAGCTTTCGTGTGATCACGGTCTGGATCCTGGATCCTCGGTTGCGTTGGTACGGACCCGGGTAGAATAGGGGAGAGGCGAAGACGGGGCCA
>Ga0114946_10000717_pt1 | contig 22229 bp, 17 predicted proteins | sample WalLakDeSediment_FD_88676 | JGI IMG/M metagenome (GOLD analysis project Ga0114946, IMG submission 88676) | Lake sediment microbial communities from Walker lake, Nevada to study Microbial Dark Matter (Phase II) - Walker Lake 11/02/13 Deep Sediment | ecosystem: Environmental > Aquatic >...
TCCTTCTGGGAGGCCAACATGGATCTCGTGAGCCTTGACCCGGACCTGAATCTATACGATCCCGAATGGCCCATCCGAACCCACATGGTCCAGCGTCCTCCCGCCAAGTTCGTGTTTGCCGAGGATGGGCTCTCGGCACGCAGAGGTGTCGCGCTGAATTCCCTGGTATCCCAAGGATGCATCGTGAGCGGTGGCACAGTAGACAGGTCCATCCTCTCTCCCATGTGCCGGGTCAATAGTTACGCTCGCGTGGAGGAATCCATTCTGATGGATGAAGTGGATGTGGGACGATACTGCGAGATTCGAAAGACCATCGTGGACAAATACACATCCATTCCCCCCAAAACGCGCATCGGGTTCGACCCGGAGGAAGATCGAAAACGTTTCACCGTCTCCCCAGGTGGTGTTGTGGCCATCACTCCCGAGGATTTCGCGTAAACTTAATCGTCAAAACTTTCGCTTGGGGCAGCGCATGTATTTCCCCAGACAGAACGACGCGACATGTCCCCGGTTCAACAAAATCTCTTTGTTTCCCAACCAGTTGCACCAGTGGAACAGCTCGTTCTCCACCACGGTTTTCAAATAATCCGGACACGGATCGATAGATACGTCCTTCTTCTCGATATCATCAGGTTTTCTCTCCCCGGGGTCCTTTCCTGCACTATCGTCCCGCTCCTCCTTCCTGGAATCGTCCAGGGATTTTTTAGCTTCCTCCGATTCTCGAATCCGCTGCTCCCTGGCTTCTCTGCGATTGGCCTCCGAATCGGATGCCCATACGTTGGTCTGCGTCCCGGTCTCTGGTGGCATGCCAAGCCGCTTCACAACAAGGGCATGGGGTAGACCATACTTGGACGAAAGCACACCGGAAGACAACTGCCTGTCCGTGTCGAATCCACGTCCAGGCGCCAGAACCTTCAAGGAACGATCCAAAAGCTCCTCGTCTGTCAGATCCTCTCTCTGCCGAGCAGCCAGGACTTGAACCATGGCCTGAACGAAAGCCAAACGCAACTCAAACGCGTTCAGTCCTTCCGAAGGCCTGAAGAGCTGATCGCTGACCATGCCTATCGTCTTGCCTTCATATTTCAGAATACGCCTGGCCAAATCATCCTCCCCAAAACCCATTCAACGGAACAACCACCCCATCCACCCTTGTCTTGAGAACCTCGATCAGGTTGTTCCTTTCCTTTCTCGTCCCAGCAGTGTATCAAGCAACACATAAACCGATGGAATGAGCAGCAATGTGAGCAAGGTGGAGCTTACCATGCCTCCAATAATGGTACAAGCCATGGCCCTTCTCATCTCCGAGCCATCTCCGCTGGACAGGGCCAAGGGCACCAAACCAAACACCGTAGTAGCCGTGGTCATGATGATGGGACGCAACCTGGCCGGACCGGCCTGCAGAATGGCCTCTCGTCGGGTCAGGCCCGATCTCCTCAGTTGGTTGACGAAGTCCACCAATACGATCGCGTCATTCACAACAATTCCAGCCAGGATGATCCCTCCTATAAAAACCACCACGCTGATCGTTTGACCTGAAAGGAAGAGGGCCCAGATCACTCCAACGAAGCCAAAGGGAATGGAAAACATGATGGCGAAGGGATGAATCAGCGATTCGAATTGCGACGAGAGCACGATATAGACCAGGACCACAGCCAACAGGAGAGCGAATCTCAGACTGTCAAAGGAACGTGTCATCTCTTCGTTCTGTCCCTTCACATCCATGGTATATCCAGGCGGAATGGGTTGGTTCGCAATGATCCTGCTCACATCGGCCGCTACGCTCCCCAAATCCCTTCCGCTGACAGTCGAAGAGAGAAGAGCCGCGCGATGTTGGCTGATCCTGTAAATCATGCTAGGTCCTTCCCTGATTTCGAGTCTGGCCAGGGCCGCGAGAGAAACCGAATACCCCAAGGGCGTATTCACGTGAAAAGACTGCAGATCAGCAATGCTCTTCTTGTATTCCTCGTCGGTCCTCACCAGGATATCGATGTCCGAAGCGCTGGCACTGAAACGCGTGGCCACTTTCCCTCTCAGTTTCTCCCGCAATTGTTCCGCAATCTGTCGAACCGTGAGGCCATAAGCGCTCGCCTTGTCCCGATCCACGATGACATGGACCTCGGGATATCCGGATTCGATGCTGGAAACGATTTCTCCCAATCCGGGAACATCCTCGATCAATCCAATCACCCGTTCACACAAGTCTCGCAGGACTTGCAAGTCGTGCCCGCTGATTTCCACTTCAATGGGAGTCCTGAAGGTAAACAGGGTGGGCTCACGAAATCCCATCTCAACTCCGGCCACATCGGCAAAAACGTCCCTGAGTTTCTGAATCATCACGGTCGAAGAAGCGTCGCGTTCCGATTTGGCAACCAGAGCCACAGTCAGCTGGGCAATGTTCTCTCCCTCTTCGTCCGTATGGCTTCCCGAACGTGAACCAGCTCCCACGGAAGAGAACAAATGCCTGATCTCCGGATGAATGCCACAATGCCGTTCTATCTCGGCGATCACCTGGTCTGTCTCTTCCAGCGGCTTATCCTGAGGGAGCGTGACATCCACCAGGACTTCGCTCTGGTCCATGGGGGGCAGGAGTTCCATCCCCAAGATAGGCAGGAGGCACAGGGAGAAAAGAAAAGTGACAGAGGCAAGGAACAAGCTATTCAAGGGACGATCGACGCATTGTTTCAGTACTCCGAGATAAAGAACGCGAACCACTTCGAAGCCTCCTTCAAAGGCATTCAAAGCCGCTTGCAGGAGATGAGAAGCCCGGCCGCGCCCTGCTCCCTTCATTTTCGTCGTCTGCTGGTCCAAGCCCCATCGCATCTTGGCCGCCATCATGGGAACCACGGTCAAAGAGACGGTCAAGGAGGCCAGCAGGGAAAAGGCGACTGTGACCGCCTGATCCTTGAAGATCTGTCCCGCGATTCCTTGCACATAAACAATGGGATAGAAGACAGCGATGCTGGTAAAAGTGGAGGCCGTAACCGCTTGGGCCACTTCGTTCGTGCCTCTTTCCGCGGCCTGTTCATAATCCACGCCCATGGCTCGGTGGCGGTGAATGTTTTCCAGAACCACGATCGAATTGTCCACAAGCATTCCGATCCCCAGGGCCAATCCTCCCAAAGACATCATATTGAGGCTGATTTTCGCCAGATACATGAGATTGAATGTTGCCACCACGGACAAGGGAATGGCCACAAAAATGATGATGGTATTGGACAACTTCCTCAAGAAAAAGTAGAGAATGATGGTGGCAAAAAGCCCCCCATACAGTCCTGTCAAACAAACCTCCCGGATCGCGCTTTGAATGAACACGGATTGATCCGACACAACCGTCAGCTTCACATCCGAGGGCAGATCGTCCTGGATCTTCTGTAACGCAACCGAAATGGCGGAACATACCGTGACGGTGTTGGCTCCCCCCTCCTTGAAGATCTCCAATTGAATCGCATCCTGACCATCGATTCTCGCGATTCGTTTCCGTCTCTTAAAGGTCTTCACGACTCGAGCCACATCCTTGAGCCGCAAGTCCCCAGTGTCCGGTCCAAGGATGACATTCCCTATCTCTTCCCACGTCTTGAATTGATTGACCGTTCGGACAAGGTACAAGGCTCCCGCATCCTCCAGATGGCCGCCTGTCATGTTGACGTTTTCCTGAGCCAATCTGTCCACGATTTGGGAATACGGGATTCCCAAGGATGACACCTTGGATTCATCGATTTCCACGACAATCTCGTCCTCCAGACCTCCGCTCACCCTCACAGAGGCAATCCCGGGAATGGGCTCCAGAGGCCGCTGAATCAAGCGTTCCGTCAAGATTCTCAGTTCCGAGATGTCTCTTCCAGTGGACGTGACCCCAGCGCTCAGAATGGGATCCAAGGTCGGATCAAAGCGAAGGATGACAGGATCCTCCACTTCCTCCGGGAGCGAAGAAGCCACCATCTGGACCTTCTCCCGCACGTCGAAAGCCGCCATGTCCATATCCGTACCCCAAGCGAAGTCCACCATGACATCGGAAAGCCCGGCCTTGGATATGGAGGTGACTCTGACCACATTGGTCACCGCGGCCACCATCTCCTCAATGGGTTTGGAAACGAATTCCTCGACCTCCGATGGAGCCGCTTGGGGATAGGACGTGCGGATGGTCAACGTGGGATAGGAAATATCCGGCAGAAGCTCCAGAGCCAGTCGCTGAACGGAATAGAGTCCGAAGACCACCACTCCAACCACCATCATGGAAACGGCTACCGGACGTCTTATAGCAAAGGCTGGCAGGGACACATTCTCATCCTTTTGGCACCTAGGGAGCGTTGACATTGGTCCTGACAACGCGGACCTTCGCTCCGTCCCGAATCGTATTCTGTCCCACCACGATAATGGGATCCCCAGCTCGCACTCCGGAGAGGGCCTCAACGCGCGTTTCATCTTCCAGCCCAGTCTCGATCTCGGTCAGGTGCGCCACATCTTCCTTGACGGTAAAAACCTGTTTCTGGCCTCGGGAGTACAGGATCGCTTGTTTAGGGATGATCAGTACCCCCTCGTGGCGCTCCAGCACGACGTGCAAACGACAGAACATGCCGGGGCGAAGCTTCTGGCCTGGATTGTCCACTTCCACGGATACGGTCACCGTGCCGCTCTTGAGATCGACCATGGGGCTGATGGCCGATACGCTTCCGTGAAACTCTTCCTGATCCATCGCGTCCACGACCATCGTCACATCCTGTCCCACCCGAATATTCCTGATCTGCTTTTCGGGCACGTTGATTTTGACCTCCAGAGTCTCGAGTGCGGCCATCAGGATGGGTTTCCCCTTCTCCACCAACATCTCTCCTTCCACGACCTCCATGCTCATGATCATCCCTGAAATCGGAGCTCTCACATGCGTGTAATCCAACCTGAGACGAGCTATCTCCAGGGCTTTCCGCGTGGCTTCCACCTGGGCCAATGCCCCTCTGCGTTCCTCTTCGGTGGGTCCCTGCAGAAGAAGATCCAGATCCCGCTCAGCCATCTCCACTGCGCTCAAAGCCCGTTTGTACTCGGACTCGAATCGATCCAGTTCCATCTGAGGGATCATATCGGCTTCCCGAAGCCCCAGGCCTCGTTCATAGGATTTCTCGGCTATGGACAGGGCTTCCTTTGCCTGCTCGACCGCGGATCGGGCCTTCTCCAAATGCTCCTCCCGGGGAGGCGCGATCATGGCGCGATACTGAGACTCCGCGCTTTCCAGGCTCGCTTTCGCCTGTTCCATGGACAATCTGATCTCGTCATCTTCGAGCGTCAGGAGAATCTGTCCTTCCTGAATCATGTCCCCTTCAGCGAAATACACCTTCTTGACCGTTCCAGGGATCTTGGGAAACACCATGACCATCCTGGGGGAATGGATCGCGCCTGTGGCGAAATAGGAAAGCACCATATCGCCGGTAGTGCAAAGCGTGGTTTCCACGGGAACAGCCAACAATTCCTCGGCCCCGGACCTGTCGGCTTTCTCCATGGCCTGCCTGGCTCTTCTCTGGCCCACGAAATATCCCACCAACAGTCCCAGACATACCATGCCCAGGGACACCACGATCCACGTGGCCACCTGGCTTCGAAAGGACGAGTCGCCTCGGTTCACAGCGTCCGTTACTGCGTCCATAGGTTCTCCAGTACCTCGTAGGCATAATTCGGAAGCCGGCCCGTAACCTTGGACAATTCGGCTTGAGCGAGGCTCAAATTGAACAGCGCGGTACTCAACGCGACCTGACTTCCGGTCCATTGGCTCGTATTCTCCAAAACCTGCGTGCTCGTAGTCACACCCAGAGCGAACTCCAATTCGCTTTTCCTCAAGTTGACCTCGGCCGCCTCGATCCCCTTGCTGGCGGCTCGCACAGAATAAAAGGCTTCTCGAAGTCTGGCGACCACAGCCAGGACTTCTGTATTCAGGGCTCTGCGGAACTCCATCTCGCCTCGAATCGCCTCGTCGAAAGCATTTTCCGCCTCGAAAAGACCGCTTCTCATGGAGGAACCATCGAAGATCGAAAAGGTTACGCTTCGATCCGTCCTGGAATCCTTGCGCCTGTCGCTTCCAAATCGAACCCTGCCTTCACCGATCTCCGACTTCATGGAACTGTCTCCCCAAAGTCCCATGGTCATGATGGCACGAACATCCCACACGCTTCGCACGTACTCCTGACCAAAACCATTGTTCCATGTCTCGGAGTAACTTCCAGCCATGGTAAATGTGGGCCGTCGAACGCTTCTCACTAGATCTATACTCAGACGGGATGCCTCCACCGCCATGCTGTTCAACAAGCACTCGGGTCTTTTGAATTGGGCTTCCATAATCAACTGATCCGGATCCAGGGAGAGAACCTCTACCTCTTCCAGGAAGCAAAGATTTCCCTCCAGGATGAGTTCCTTCTCCCTGGGAAGTCCCAGCATGTTCTTAAGCGCCGACAAACTCGTTTCATAGGCTCCTTCGGCTCCGATCTGCCTCGCCTTCTCCTGCTGCAGCAGGGCATCCGCATTGATCAAATCCACATGGGTCGTCGCTCCGATCTCCTTCCCTTTCTCGAACTGTTCCTTGTACCTCTTGGCCTGCTCTACGGCATGGCGTGAAATATCAAGATTCTTTCCCACCGTCAAGGTGTTATAAAAGCTGGAGGTCACGTCATAGACGACCTGAAGCGCGGAAGAGTGCAAACTCAATTTGGCCATCTCCGTTTTCAATCGCTCCAGCTTCAACGTAGTGGTCAATCGCCCCCCGGTATAGATGGGCCAGGTGGCTCCAGCCGTGGTGATATAGTCCTTATAATCTGGGTCCTCCGATCGGGCAGCGAAGAGTTCACGAGCCACATACTTCCAGAAGTCGTTTGACAACGCCTGCAAATCCCCTGTCTGTTGATAACTTTCCCAAGCCGCTGTCAGCGTGCTTATATCTCCGGCTTTGCCCAGTCCGAAGTCTCCCGTATTGATCCTCCGCATGTCTATGTCGATACGGGGAAGCAGGTCGATTTGAGCGTCCCGTTCCTTGTGCCTTCCCTCCAGCACATCGTTCTTCCCGGATATAAGACGGAGATCTCTCCTGATGGCCATCAGGATACAATCCTCCAGGGTCAACTCCACAGCCTGCGAAGGAAGGGACAGACAAGAGACCACGCAGAACAGGAAAAGGCGATGAAAAAAACGAGACAGGGAACGCAGGGGAATCGAAACTGAAGTCATGAGCCTATATCATACCTCATGGTCAAGTTGTCCTGGAAGCGACCGTTGTGGAAGCGATCAGATGTCGCTTCTTGAGAACAACCCTTCCCGGGGGAAGGATGCCAGGAAAAAACTTTTCCGTGGCTAGGGACGAAAACGCCTTGATCCGCGTCAAGTCAAGTGTATTGTTCCATGAAGTTCCTGTCAATCCGTTCGTGGCTCAACATGGCTCAACCCCATGAATCTCTAGTTTGCGAGTTTTTCCAACCTTTCCATGAATGCAATGAGTTCTTTGGCCCAACGGTCGATTGATGTCAGGCTGTAGAACTTCGCCCTTTCCGATAAGGTCTCGCCAAGATGAGGGTATGTTCGGAAGGACCGAAGCAGCTTGGCCAGGGCATCAGAATCGCCCTCCGCTCCGTAAAAGGGCAAGAAGGTTCCTTCCGGCAATTCGCTCCACCAACCCGAAGGCGAGGAAACACAAGGGATTCCGGTGGAAAGAAGAGAAATCCCTTCCAGATCATGATCCTCCATGCTTTCCAAAGGCAGGTGCAAGATCAGGGACGCACTGTATACGAGTTCCGGCACGCGGAATGGATTCACCATCCCTGGTTTTTCCCCACTCTTGATGAGGCAGCAAGGATTTCGCCCTTCGACATAGGCCGGCGGACAGATCAGAAAGACGGGGTCCTTCTCGAACCCAACCGCCATCACCGCATCTCGAATCCACTGGCTATGCTCCACCGTGCTGCATCGACAGACGAACAAAGGGGAGGAAGACTCACGTTTCATGGGCAGGCCGCAAGACGACCATGGCAGAACGGCCGCCGGCAAGAGAAGGAGTCTCTCCCTGGGCCATGAGCGACAGAGCCGCGCAAATTGCGAGGAAAGAACGCATGAAATCCCGATCCCTCTTTCCCTCTCAAGATCCATCCATCTCAACACCCGTTGTCCCACCCTTCCGTCAAGATATCCTTGCCTGTACGCCACCGACAAGGTTGTGTCCACCGGGTATCCGTGTGGCACCCAGGTTTCTCCCAACAGAACAAGGACGCTTGGACCTGACAACCGCGAGACATGGAAACGATCTGGATCGAAAAAGAGTCGTTCCACCATAGAAGCGGGCATTCTCTCCGCAAGAGCCTCTCTCAATCTTTGTGTCGGGGGCTGGTATTTCCCTTGTGTTTGCATAATAATATCTGTTATAAATAGTCCTTTATCCTGCACCAGACAGCCTGTCCTATGAGGAGAAGGTATTCATGCAGCCAGTCAGACCCTTGTTACTATCTGTCACCCCGGTCTCACCTGTGGCCAATCATCAGCAATTCCTGTTTCTTTGTCTGCTGCTTTTGGTCGTTCTAGCCGGAATCGTCCTCCTATTCTGGCAGATCTGGCTCCTTGGGGACAGGGTGAACCGAATCGCAACGTCTCTCAATGGATCTCGCACCAGGCAATCCAAGGCAAAAACCGGGATCAAACGCCCCTCCTTGGAGAAAAGGATACCCGAAGAGCCGATCGAGGATCCAAAGGAAGAATCTCACACGAATCAGACCCTTCCGCAGGAGATGCCCACCAAATTCACATGCTCCTGCGGAAGGAAATGGAAGATCTCATCACCTGGTCATTACAAGTGTAAATGCGGCAAGAAATTCACGATATAGTCGGTTTCTTCCGCCGTTTTTTCGATCATTTGGGGCCGGCTCCACGCTTCCTGAGACGTTCCCCTTCTTGCTCGGAGAGAACGACGATGGCGACCAGTTCCGGACCTCCACCATCACCTGGCTTCATTTGAAGCGCGACATGGCATCCGGGCTTCAAAGAATCCTTGGACAAGGGTTGGGGTTGGTGTATCTTGGCCCCTTTTTCCAGGATGACCTGAATCGTCCCACCGTCGGAACGCTTCATCATGAGGGGTGGATTGGATACGACTTCTCCCACAATCAGTGCGGGCCTGTCCCCCGCGCCATGCCTTCCGCCTCGGCCGGGTTGGATCGGTGTACGTTCCTCCGAGAGGACCATGATGCGTCTGGCCAGCACATCTCCTTGCTCATGGACCTTGCCAAAGACCCAAATTCGCTGTCCCTCCGCGAGGGAAGAGGGTGCGACTGGGATCATTTCTTCGATACGCACGTTCTCATCCAATGTGACGGTCCTGGTCTCTCCCATGGGATTTTGCAGGGCAACCACATCTCCTTCCACCTTCTGAACCGTGGCGATTCTCGGTCTGCCTGGCCCTCCTTCTCTTTCTCCCTTGAAAGGCCTTCCCCTCTTACCCGCTCTCTCCTGCCCCCACGCCATGCCCAGGCCCAGGAGTATCATCCATGCCACAAGCCACCTTGTTCTCATCTTGTTTCTCCTTTCTTGAATGGTTTACAACAAGGATCGTCCCATACAGGAATTTAGACGTGGATCAAGAAGAATCGGTTTAGAGTTCAGCCTGTCCCATGCTATTCTTCTCTTCGATGATATCGCGATCCTTTTCCAACTGGAACATTCCATGGCCAGGCACAATGGTCCTCTACCTTGGCATAGGGATTCTGGCCTTTTGTCTGAGAATGCCTCACGCCTGGTATGCATCCAGTTCCCCTCTCGTACAATCCCCGGTGGTAGACGCCAAACTGCATCATGATCAAGCCCTGTTGTACTTGCTTGGCATCAGAGGAAAGAAACCTTATTTCAAACCTCCCTTATATCCATGGATCCTCTCCCTTGTCTATCGATTCGGTCGAACACCCCAAGGAAATCCCGAAGCCATTCCCTACCTTCAGGCCCTGGCAGGCGTTGCGAACTGCTTGCTCATCGTAGCGTTGACTCAACGACTCTATCATCGAAAAGCGGCCTGGGCATCAGGTATCCTAGCAGCCCTTTACAAGCCTTTTTTCCTCTTTGAAGGCCAACTTTTGGATCCTTCTCTGACCCTTCTTTTGCTTCTTCTTTCCTGTTGGACCCTTCTTCGACGTGACAAGTGGGGCGGTTTTGCCGGAGGGTTTCTCGGACTCTCCAGTTTGATGCGTCCCAATCTTCTCTTATGCGTTGTTCCCATTGCCCTGTATTCTTTCTGGACAGCAAGGAAACGGGACAAAGTCCTACGGACCTTTATCTTTCTGCTTCTGGCCCTTCTCCCTCCTTGTTTCACCTTGCTCAGGAATGGACTGGTCTCCGGCCAATGGATCCTGATATCCAGCAATGCGGGAATCAACCTATATACCGCCTGGCAGCCGGACGCGGACGGTTTTTCCGCCATCGAACCTGGATACGAGTGGGAAAAGACCATGAGATTTCCCAGAAGCATAGGATTGACCGAGGAAAGAGACATCTCTCATTTCTGGACCCATAAAGCCCTGCAATTCATTACAAACAATCCGACTAGGTCTCTTCATCTTTTGGCAAAAAAGGCTCTCGGGTTTTGGAGCGGCATTGAAATCCGCAACAATATTGGCCCGGATGTGGTTGCATCCTTCTCTCCCATGACAAGACTACCCTTGCCTGGATTTTCCTTGATCTTTCCCCTAGCTTTATGGGGCGTCAGTCTTGTTTCTTCCAAGAAAGGAACCATGGAACCATGGATCCTGGCCATGTACATCCTGGGTGTTTATGTCTCGATCCTTCCCTTCTTCGTCTGCGGAAGGTTTCGTCTGCCGGCGGTCCCTTTTCTCTTCCCTTGGGCAGGATTGGCGCTAACCGAGTGGCCTCCGATCGCGAGCAAGAAACGACTGGCTTTTTGCGCAAGTATGGCGCTTTTGGGAATCCTTCTCACCTTTTCGATTCCAGCGGAAATCAAGCGAGGAAAACCGCATCGGGATCTATGGCTTTTGGCTGTATCCCACCTGGAAGCCGGACATAGCGAACAAGCTTCCCACTTGGCCCGCGAAGGATTAAACCATTCATCCTTTGATCCGGATCTCTGGGTAACCTTGGGAAACGCCTTATACAACCTGGAGGATTATTCAGGGGCACAGAATGCCTTTGAAGAAGCCTTGACTTGGGCTCCGGATTATTCCGTCGCTCAAGCCAATCTGGCCGCTACGCTCTTGGTGCGAGGAGAAAACCAGGCAGCCATCGACTGGGCACACAGAGCGCTACATCTGGATCCAGACAACCATCAGGTACGCACCATCGCCTTGCAGGCATCCCGCAACATGAAAGAGGCAGGGATTCATTCAATCGAGCCTGGAAGAGAATCTGAGCACATCCCCGAGGCTGCTGCCCTTCCATGAATCCGGTCCCGTCCTCCTTGACGTGCCTCCTGAATCTTTCGCCCTCATGGGCTTACCTGAAGCTTTTCCTCCCATGCCTCCCCACGGATCCTTGCGCATGGACAAAGCGATCCTTTTCCTTGCCGCATCCACCTCGATCACCGTGACGTTCACCCTTTGGTTGACCTTGACGATCTTCGAGGGATCACGTACAAAACGGTCTGCCAGTTGACTGATATGGACAAGACCATCCTGGTGAACTCCTATGTCCACGAACGCGCCGAAGTGCGTCACGTTGGTGATGATCCCGGGCAACTCCATCCCGATCTTCAGATGCTCCACCTCATGGACTCCGGCTTGGAACGAAAACACCTCGAAGCTCGATCGAGGATCCCTTCCAGGTTTGGATAGCTCCCCGAGTATATCCTCCAACGTGGGCTCGCCAATCCCCTTTGAGATGTAGTCCGCCACACGTATTCCTTCCCTTCTGGTTTCCTCTCTCATAAGTTCCCCGATCGAACAGCCCAGATCCCTGGCCATGGCTTCCACCACCCAGTAGCTCTCTGGATGAACAGCGCTCGCATCCAGGGGATGGAGACCCTCCCGTATTCTCAAGAATCCAGCGGACTGTTCAAAGGCTTTGGGTCCCAGCCTGGGCACTTTCAGAAGTTCCTTGCGGGACGAGAAGGGTCCCTGCTGGTTTCGATACGTCACGATATTCTCCGCCAAGCTTGGACCGAGCCCGGAGACATACATCAGCAAATGCTTGCTCGCCGTGTTCAAGTCCACTCCCACGGCATTGACACAACTCTGGACCACCTCGTCCAGCCTTCGTTTCAACCCGGACTGATCCACATCGTGTTGATACTGTCCCACGCCGATGGATTTGGGATCGATCTTAACGAGTTCCGCCAGCGGGTCCAACAATCTCCGTCCAATGGAAACTGCGCCTCGAACCGTCAGGTCCAGGTCAGGGAATTCCTCCCTCGCGATCTCCGAGGCCGAGTAAACCGAGGCTCCGGATTCGTTGACCATCACCACCGGGATCTCCTGGGGCAGCTCACAAGACAGAACGAAGGCTTCGGTCTCCCTGCAGGCCGTACCGTTTCCAATGGCAATGGCCTCCACGCCATATTCCCCGCAGAGGGACTGGAGTGTCTCTTTCGCTTCCTCTCGTTGGACCCGACCACCATGAGGATAAAGGATCCCATGGTGAAGCAGCTTGCCTTGAGAATCCAATAGGACCCATTTACAACCGGTTCGAAAGGCAGGATCCATGGCAAAAACCCTCTTCCGGCCCAAGGGTGGAGCCAAGAGCAGTTCCCTCAAGTTTTCGGCAAAGACCCGTATGGCCTCCTCGTCGGCCCTTTCCTTGAGCTCCTTGCGAAGCTCGGTTTCCATGGAAGGCGCCATGAGTCTCCTGTATCCATCCTCCACGGCCGTAGCGACTTCTTGCGCGGCCAGGTTGTTCCCTTTGACAAACATAGAGAACAATATCGGAAGAACCCGCTTTTCCTCTGGCGCGATCTTGGGACGCAGTTCACCCTCTCTCTCCCCCCTGAATATGGCCAGCAGACGGTGGGAAGGGGCTCGAGTAACGGGTTCCTTGTATTCGAAATAATCCTTGAACTTGCTGTTCTCGATGTCGGCTTTTTGGCCTGCATGACTCTCCAGAATCGCCTCGCTTCGAAAGATCGACCTGACTCGATCCCTGGCTTGGAGGTCTTCGCTCATCTTCTCCGCCAGAATGTCTCTGGCCCCGGCTAGAGCTTCCAGGACATCCGGTACGTCTTTCTCCAAATCCACAAACCTTTTCGCCTCCATCCCCGGGTCAAAGGCCGTTTCCTCCTGTCCCGAAAAAAGGCGCTCAGCCAGGGGAGCAAGTCCCTTCTCCCGAGCCACCGTGGCGCGAGTCCTCCTCCTGGGACGGAACGGCATATAGAGATCCTCAAGCAGGGTCAAGGTGTCAGCGCTGGAGATTTGCCGTGCCAACGATTCCGTGAGAAGAGATCTCTCTTCCAGAGAGGACAGGATCGATTCCCTGCGCTTTTCCAAAGCCTCCATGCGCTGAAGCCTGTCCCTGACCTCAGCCACAGCCACCTCATCTAGCGACCCGGTCATCTCCTTCCTGTACCGTGCGATAAAAGGAATGGTGGCGCCCTCTGCAAGGAGAACCGCTGTCACTCTCACCTGATTCTGACGAAGGTTCAACTCCCTGGCGATCTTTTCAATGTGGGGTGATTCCTGAAGGTTCATGGGGCGCCATGGTGCCACAGAAAGGGTCACGCTCGCAAGGGCCGACAACCTCGACATCAGAACAGACAACCCTGAGAAATGGAAAATATTCAGTGAACCCGATCTGGGCGTGGGCTTGATATCAGCAGGGCGAGGCGTGCATGAATCTTCTTGTTCCATGTCAGGTTCGCTTGGACCATGACTTTCAGTCCCAACGATCGCCGCCATTGTGAAAGGACACATTGTCTGATAGTTTAAGTTTGGAGATCGAATCATGTTGACCGCTGAGAAACTCATTCAAGAGCTCTGTTCGGCCCATGGGCCATCCGGTTTCGAGTCGGATGTCGCAGAACGGATTCATCGGCTCATCCATCCCTATGTGGATGAAGTGCGAAGGGATTTCCTGGGCAATCTTATCGCCCTGAAAAGGGGACATTCGGCCAAGGCTTCTCTCATGATCGCCGGCCACATGGACGAGATCGGCTTTCTGGTCAGCGGACAAGAGGATGAATTTCTGCAGATAGCCGCGGTGGGAGGACTGGATCCCAGGGTGCTTCCGGGACAGGAAGTCTGGGTGCATGGGCAAACGAAGCTCAAGGGAATCGTGGCATCCCTTCCCCCTCATGTTCTGTCCGAGGAAGATCGTCAGAAGGTCAGCTTAATCCACCAATTGTATGTGGATGTGGGCTTGTCCGAGAAGGCCTTGTCGCAACAGGTAAAGGTGGGAGATCCCGTGACCCTGGCCACAGAACCCGCGGCCCTGAAAGGAGGCTGTTGGTGCGGAAAGGCCATGGATGATCGGGCTGGTCTGGCCAGCATGATCCTGACCCTCTGCCAACTGAAGTCAACCAGACACGCGTGGGACGTGTGCGCCGTGGCCACCGTACAGGAGGAGGTGGGACTCAAGGGAGCTCAAGTGAGCGCGTTTGGGGTTGAACCCACCGCCGCCATCGCCATCGATGTGGCCCACGGCAACATGCCAGGGGCGGACGAGGCAGACACCGTGGACTTCAGAAAGGGTCCTGCCATCGCGTTCGGACCCAACATTTCTCCCTATCTTTTTGATCGACTCACATCCACAGCGGACCATCACGGAATACCATGGCAACGGGAAGCCGTGCCGGGACGCTCAGGAACGGACGCCTGGGCCATGCAGGTGGTGAGGTGCGGGATCCCCACAGCCATTCTGGGAATTCCGCTCAAATATATGCATACGGCCGTGGAGACCCTTTTCCTCAAGAATGTGGAGAGAACAGCGAGACTTATGACTGCCTTTGCTTCGGAATTGGATGAGGACGCTTTGGAGAACATCTCGTTAAAAGAGGTGGACCTTGAATCCATTAGAAGGATGCCAAAGGATGATTGACACTCTAGGTCTGCTTTCTCCTCTGCCTGGCGTCTCAGGCCAGGAAACCCCGGTGCGCGAAGTCATTCTGGATCTCGCGGCCCGCCATGCGGACGAAGCTTCCGTGGACAGTATGGGAAATCTATTCTGCCTCAAGAAATCCGGGAACAACCAGGGAAAAAGAGTCATGGTATGCGCCCATATGGATGAGGTTGGCCTCATGGTCGCGCGGATAGACTCCAATGGACTTCTGCAATGTCGCGCCGTGGGCGGGATAGATCCACGTGTCTTGATGGCCCAACAGGTTTCCGTGGGAAAAGATGGGATACTCGGTGTCATCGGACTGAAACCCATCCATCTTTCCAAGCCGGAGGAACGGACGAAGAATCCCACAATTCAGGATATTTTCGTGGATGTGGGCGCTTCTTCTCACGAAGAGGCCCTTCAATCGGTCCATGTGGGAGACGTGGCGACATTTACCACCCGGTTCGAACGGGTAGGCGATCTGGTGAAGGGAAAAGCCTTTGACGATCGCGTCGGATGTGCTGTCCTGCTGGAGCTTTTGAAGGAAGAGTTCCCTTGGGATCTCCATGCGGTCTTCACCGTGCAAGAGGAGGTGGGACTCCGAGGAGCGAAGGTGGCCGCTTTTCGGTTGGATCCAGATCTCTGCGTGGTCCTGGAAGGAACCGTCTGCGATGATCTCCCCGACAAAAAGGACCGAGGTCGAACGACACGACTGGGAAATGGAGCCGTCATCACCTCAAGGGATCGATCCGTGGTGTGCGACCCAAGACTCGTATCCACGCTCATGAAGGTGGCGGAAAGGGAAGGAATCCCCTTCCAGATGAAACGTCCCTTGACAGGAGGCACAGATGCAGGAAGCGCACATCTGACAGGAACAGGTGTTCCCAGTTGTGTGGTGTCCACACCATGCAGATATATTCATTCTCCAGCATCCCTGTTGAACCCCAGGGATGTCGAAACCGTACTTCGTCTCTTGCGAGCCAGTCTCGAGGAGTTGTATTCCGCCGTGGGGAGAAGAAGCTCTTCTTCCCCGCCATGTTGACGCGAGGAAAGGACGGGAGGTCAAGGTGGAAGATTTGGTTCGAAGGCTTTCCGAGGCCTACGGTCCCTCCGGGGCAGAGGATGGCGTCAGGGAGATCATTCGAGAAGAAATCAAGGAACATGCGGACGAGATCCGCGTGGATTCCATGGGCAATCTCGTCGCACGAAAGAGGCTTGCCGACGGGAAAGTCCCTCGGATCATGATCGCGGCTCACATGGATGAGATCGGAGTGATCGTCACACACGTAGATGAAAAGGGATTTCTGCGCGTCGCCCCGGTGGGAGGTCTCAGTGCCCTTTTCGTCTCCGCGTGTACCTTTGTCTTCCAGAACGGTATCGTGGCCTCGGCAGGGGTGGAACCCCTTGCCGGAAACAACGTCCCTTCCATGGACAAGTTGTACTTGGATGTGGGAGCGTCCAGTAAAGGGGATTGTCCCGTATCGGTGGGAGATATTGCCGTGTATCGAGTATCCTTCCAGAGTCAGTGCGGGCGATGGATCGGCAAGAGTATGGATGATCGAATCGGCTGCGCGATTTTGGCAACGCTTTTCAAGCAAGCGACCCAAGGGAATTCTGATCTTTACGCGGTGTTCACGGTTCAGGAAGAATTGGGATGTCGTGGAGCGGTAACCAGTGCTTTTGGTATAGACCCACACATCGCCTTGGCCGTGGATGTGACCCGAACCGGAGACGTGCCCGAATGCTTGCCCATGAACGTCTCTTTGGGCAAAGGACCGGCCATCAAGGTCAAGGATTCAGGCATGATCGCTCATCCGGCGGTTCGAGAACGCTTGGTCCACCTGGCGGAAGAAAAGAACATCCCCTATCAACTCGAGGTTCTTACAGGTGGCGCGACCGATGCCATGTCCATGCAATTGACTCGGGAAGGCGTGCCCACCGGCTGTGTTTCCATCCCCAGCCGTTATGTCCACCAACCCGGTCAAATCGTGGATTGCCAGGATTGTCTGAACGCGGTCAAGCTCCTTGATGCGTTTCTCGACAAACCGCCTTTTCCAGGGTAATCGTTGGCTTAAGTTCTTTCGAAAAAGGAGAAATCATGCCTCAATCCCAGATTGCCGCGCAACTGTACACGGTTCGCGATTTCACCAAGACACCTGAAGACATCAAAAAGACATTAAAGAAGGTGAGAGAGATCGGCTATGAAGCGGTGCAACTCTCCGCTCTGGGCCCCATGGATACCCAGGAACTGGCATCCGCCTGCAAGGACCTGGGACTGGCCGTGGCTGCGACGCACACCGGCTTCGACCAAATCAGGGACAACATGGATGAGGTGGTCAAGGAACATGAGACACTGGGCTGTAGCTATGTGGCGATCGGAGGTCTACCCCAAGAGTATCGCCATGCCGATGGATGGATGGCTTTTGCCAAGGAAGCGACAGGGGTGGCACAAAGGCTTCAGGAAAGAGGCCTCACCTTCGCTTACCACAATCATAGCTTCGAATTGGAGCGATTCGGGGAAAGAACTGGATTGGATATACTGTATGGAGAAAGCGGTCCTGAGTTCACGGCGGAGATCGACACCTACTGGATTCAACACGGGGGTGGAGATCCGGCGGCCTGGATCAGCAGGGTTTGTGGGAGAAGTTTCCTGGTACATTTCAAGGACATGACCATGAAAGGCAATCAGCAGATCATGGCCGAGGTGGGAGAGGGCAACCTGAATTGGCCCTCCATCCTGAACGCGTGCAAGGATGCTGGCGTGATCTGGTATATTGTGGAGCAAGATACCTGTCAAAGAGATCCATTCGAGAGTCTGGCCATCAGCCTGAAGAATCTACGCGGTATGGGACTTCATTGAGACAAACTCTAGAAATGGGGTCGACTTCGTAGTAAAATAAATATCTTTTGTCCTTCATAGAGCGGAACAAGGACAATATTGAAAACAGGAGTCTCTTATGGCCAAGCGTTTCTTATGTCTTCTTCCTTGGCTGGGCGTTGCCTTCGCTTTGGCCTCCACTGCAAAGGAATACCCTTTCAGGGGAGCCAGAAGATGCAAGGCTTGTCATGCCCGAAAGGATACAGGCAATCAATACGGGAAATGGAAGGCTGGCCCTCACAGCAAGGCGTTCGAGAGTTTGGGAACAGACAAGGCCAGACAAGCCGCGATCGCACTGGGAATCGAGAATCCACAGAAAAGCGACGCATGCCTGCAATGCCATACCACCACCCACGGAGTGGATTCGAAATGGCTCCGAGGACTGACTCTCCAGGAAGGGGTAAGTTGCGAATCCTGCCATGGCCCGGGAGGCCACTATTGGCGGACCGAGATCATGAAAAACACTGAACTGGCCAAGACCCATGGACTTCGCCTTCCCAACGAGGAGGGTTTCTGTTTGTCCTGTCACAATGACCGATGCCCGTTTTATGATGGATTTGACATAGATAAAGGCATGCAAACTATCAAGCATTGGGGTCCCCCAGGGGAAACAGCTGAAGAATGAGACTTCTCAGACCTGGCAGGACAGTCGCACTGTGGCTGTTCTGGACCACCGCGGTGGCTCTTCTGATAGGCGTCTTCCTTCCGTCCTCCCGCAGCATCTCCTATTTTCATTCCCCGGGATTGGGACTTCTCTGGCTTCTTGTGGGTCTAGCCACCTTGTTATGCTTTCCCAAGAGCTGGAGAAGGCACAGTGGTGTCTCTCAAGGGCTTTCCCACCTGGGATTCGTGTTGGTTCTCTTGGGCGTTCTGGTGAGCGGCCGCCTCGCTAAGAGGGGTGTTCTCGCCTTGCCTGAAGGGGGAATGAGCCATCAAATCCTGCTTCAAACCACGGGCATGCAAGAGAATCTGCTGGATTTGCCCTCGTCCCTGCGCCTGTTACGTTTCGAGATCGACACGTATGGTCCTCCCCTGCGTGAACTGCACCTTCTTCACTGGAGCGATTCCAAACAACGTTGGATTCCCTTGAAAACCGTGCCGGCGCAACCGGGAGAAATCCTGGAAACAGCAGGTTGGCGAATCCGGGTCGTTCATTCCGTCGACATGACCGGTGGACCCGGAGAGAGTCTCGTGGTTTTGGTGGGACCGAAGGAACAAGAGGAACAAAGGGTGCTTTTCGCCTCGGAACCCCATGATCCCCAGTCTTTCCTGGCCCAGGATCTTCGCCTCTTCTACTCGGCGCATGTGGATGTGAAGGCCTACAGAAGCACCCTTCAAGTGGAGAAGAATGGGACACAAGGTGAGGTTCTGGTGACCGAAGTCAATCAACCCGCTCATTGGGAGGGTTGGCGCATTTATCAAGAGTCCTACTGGGAAGACCAGGGAAGGGTCTGGAGCCGCATGGAGTTCGTACAGGATCCCGGGGTGGGAGTGGTATTTTTGGGCTATCTTTTTCTGGTTCTGGGTGGACTTTTCGGTGTATTGAACGGAGGAAAACCCCATGCTGAATAATGCTCTGTGGCTAAGCTTCTGGGGAAGCATCCTCTCCTATCTTGTCTGCGCCATTCTTGCTGGAATACAGGCGGGCAAGAAGGATCCTCGCATGAGGATACCTCTCGCGTTCCTGATTCTCGGAGCGAGCCTTCACGGTCTTCATTTCGGGTGCCGTTGGATGGCGCAGGGACAGCCCCCCATGGTGCAACAAGCGGATTTGTTCGTCTTGCTCTCCCTATCCGCGGTCCTCACCTATCTGACGGCAGGCAGACGACTTCTTCCCTCTTCTGCCATGGGTTGGATCGCGCTCATGGCTCTGCTCCTCATGGCATGGCAAGCCAGGGAAGGCTCCGCCGTGAAACCCCTGATTCCAGCGCTCAGAAGCCCTTGGCTCACCATCCATGTCTTCTTTTGCATGGTGGCCTATGGAGCCCTGGCCATGGGAAGCTTCACTTGTTTTTGGATCCTGTTGCGCGTCTCCCCGGAAAGCCAGCAGCAGGTCCGGCGATGGGTCCCTTTCGCTGAGCGGATGATCCGAATCGGATACCTTTTTCTGACCCTTGGAATCGTGACCGGATCCATATGGGCTCAACGCGCTTGGGGTAGATACTGGGGATGGGATCCCAAAGAAACCGCGTCCCTGGTCACCTGGATCGTCTACCTGGCCTATCTTCACTATCCCAAAGGACCCCGATCCGTCCGAAGGGCCGCTTTCCTGGGAATCGCCGGCATCCTCTGCGTGGGATTCACCTGGTTTGGCGTTGCCCTTCTTCCGGGACTGCACAGCTATCAGTAGCTAAGGGCTCACGCAAAAATAACTTCACATTGCGGCCAAATCTAAAGCCAATCAACCTCCTCAGAATGCGAACTTATTGTTGCGTGACCCCTTAGGCCCGTGCCAATCACCCATTCCATCCGCGATGGCACATCTCGACCAAGATGCATATCTAGCCCAATCTTGTTGGATCTGGTTCCAGACAAACCACGGATTCATTTTTGCGAGCGACAGGCTGGTTGTTGTCACAAGCCGAGATCTTCAAGGTCCTTTTCCAATTCCCGAGGATCGCATTGCGTCCAGGACGTACCCGGGTGGGGGGACAGAAAGACAGGTCCTCGTCCATCGAACACCAGAAGAATCCATCGTCTTTTCGTCGCTTGCGACAACAACAATTCCTGGACAGACTGTGCGAAACGATCCACGTGTAAGAGATTCCAGTGTGCCGGAAACTCCACGAAGAGACCCAATGTTTCGGGAATGCCCGAATCCAACATAAACGCCAAAGGATCCTCAACTTCAGCCGCAGGCTCCAGGTCCATCCCCCATCTCCAGAGCCCATGATCTCTTCGGCCCAGCACACGAGCGGCCATTTGTATGCCCTCTTCAGGACTTTCTCCGCATCGGTAGCGTTTGGCCGCCACGGACAGACTGTCCAGATAAGGCAGCCCCAGGTCGGATTCTCGAACACCGCCAAAGCGAAGGAGCGTCTTCCGTTCGAGTTGAGGCACCGAGAGAACCAACAGCGATGGATCCTGGGAAAAAATCGGCAGGGAGGGACCCAGCAACACGATTCGTTCCTCGCGGCCACGCAACAGAGATTTCCAGGGAGTCTCCAGGATCGCCCCGGTCTGTTCCTGATCTCCAAAAGCCAGCCGATACACCGGAGAAAGGGCGGGAACATGGTGGTTTAGCCAGAAAGGGGCGCCTTCTCTCTGTGGAGCCCTGATATGGGGATAGGCCCTTCCAAATTCATAGAGATACGTACAGTCGAACTCAAAACCACCATCCAACAGGAAAGGGGAGATCCCATGTTCCCTCATGGCGGTCCCGCCCAACTTCCATCTCGCCTCATTCCAGTCCAGGTATTCCCTGTTTCCAAGCAGGGACCACGCAACCATGGTGGCCAAGAGAACGATCAGGGCTGTCCTTCGGACAGGGACCTCGGCCATCCAATCTCCCAGCAGCAAGAGATAGAAGAGAAACATGGGAAGGACGGACCTGTCGAACACCCATGGGTAGAGAAGTATAAAGGGAAGCTGTCCCAATCCTGCCAGGCAGAGAAAGACATGGATCATTCTCTTCGGATGGTCCCTTTTCAAAAGCCCGTGAACCCTGCCACAGAAAAAGCCCAGACTGAGACACGACGCGAAGGTCAAGAAGATCCAGAGGTAAGGAGCCCCCTGACCCAAAAGGGGAGAGAGGTTTCCATACAGGGTTTCTGTAGAACCCAAACCGAATGGATGAATGATGTTCATCTGAAAAGGCATTTTTCGTCTCAGTAGAACCGTATATCCGGCTCCCACCAGTGTCCCTCCCAGCCCCCAATATCCTTTCCAATCTCTTGCCCAACGCGAGGTTGCCCCAACCAGGGGAAGCCAAAGGAACGCCGCGAGAAGATGAAATTCCATGAAACGACTTCCACTTTGCCGCAACAAACCTTCGGGCCGTGTCAGAAGCTCCAGGATGAGGTCCATGGCACGCCGGTTGATGGCCCCAGCGCCATGAAGGCCATAATACCAATACAGCACACAGACCGAGGGAAAGACAAAGGCGATCCATGCCACAACATATACACGCTTCCACGGTTTCGGTTTGGCCATGATCGCCATGGAAAGACACGCGGCCACAGGAAGAAAGATTCCAGGCTGTCGCACCGCCAAGGCTCCAGCGGAACACAAACCCGCGGCCAAGGCATATGGAACGTTGCCTCGTTGGAGAAAGAGAAGCAACCAGAAATGCGTCGCGATGCAAAGAAGAGCGACAAAGGTAACATCGCTCATATACGTGGATCTCAAATGGAGAAACAGGGGGTTGTACAGA
>Ga0114946_10000718_pt1 | contig 22224 bp, 23 predicted proteins | sample WalLakDeSediment_FD_88676 | JGI IMG/M metagenome (GOLD analysis project Ga0114946, IMG submission 88676) | Lake sediment microbial communities from Walker lake, Nevada to study Microbial Dark Matter (Phase II) - Walker Lake 11/02/13 Deep Sediment | ecosystem: Environmental > Aquatic >...
CTGGTCCGCTTTCTCGTGCTCTCGGCCAAGGTTTTCGGCGTGATCCTGTTCTTCATGCTCGTCCGCTGGAGCTGGCCGCGGTTCCGGTTCGACCAGCTCATGAACCTCGCCTGGAAGGTGATGCTGCCGCTGGGCATCGCCAACCTCGTCACGGTCGCGACGATCGAGGAGTTCCGCCCGCAGCTCACCGCGGCGCTCGGCAGCGGCTGGGCATCCGCCGTGGCCGTGGCCGCCCCGTGGGCCGTGTTTTTCCTGGGCTGGCTGGCCGCCGGCCTGCTCACGCCCTCGGGCACCGACAACACGCCGATCCGCGCCCGCGGCCCGCTCAACATCGACCATGCGATCGATGGCGATGCGTTCGGCGGCCCTGTGGCCCACGATTCCGAACTGGTGGAGGCCTGACATGAAGCCGACCGACCCCGCCGTTACCTGGCTCGAAGACAAGCCCTTGGGCCTCGCCGAACGGCTCTACCTGCCGCTGTTCGTGCAGGGCCTTTCGACGACCGCCCGCCACCTCGTGAGCCCAAAGGTGACGGTGAGCTTTCCCGAGGAGCGGCCCACGGTGGGCAACCCGCTGATCTATCGGGGCGTGCACCGGCTCAACCGCGACGAGGAAGGCCGCGTGAAGTGCGTGGCCTGCTTCCTCTGCGCCACCGCCTGCCCCGCCCACTGCATCGACATCGTGGCCACCGAGAGCCCCTGGCCCGACCGCGAGAAGTATCCGGAGAGCTTCCAGATCGACGAGCTGCGGTGCATCTTCTGCGGCATGTGCGAGGAGGCCTGCCCCGTCGACGCGATCGAGCTCACGAGCCTTTTGGATCTCACCGGTAAGAGCCGCGAGGAGATGATCTTCGACAAGGAAAAGCTCCTCAGCGTCTACGACATGACGAAGGACACCGAGCCGATGAAGTCGGCCGCGCTCGGAGGCACGCTGTGATCGCCGCGCTTGCCCCGCTCTCGCCAAATCTGCTGCTCGCCGGCGCCGTCACTGCGGCCGCGGCGAGCCTTTGGCTGCTCCTCCCACGCCGCTCGTCGGGGCGGGCCGCCCGCTGGGCCGGCACGCTCCTCGGTCTCGTCGCACTCGCCGGCTTCATCCTGACCGGCCACCGGCTCGGTGGCCTCGGCGAGGAGGCCGTGTTTCTCACCGTGTCGCTCGTGGCCGTCGTTTCCGGGGCCGCGACGGTGGTCTCGCGGTCACCGGTCTATGCCGCGATCTGGTTCGCCCTGGCGCTCGCCGGCGTCTCCGGCGTGCTCCTCGTGCTCGGCGCGCAGTTTCTGGGCGTGGCGACGATCATCGTCTATGCGGGGGCGATCCTCGTGATGTTCCTGTTCGTGCTCATGCTCGCCCAGCCGGCTGGCCTGGCTCCCTACGACCGGGTCTCGAACGAGCCGCTCCTTTCCGCCGTGGCCGGCGGCGTCCTGCTCGGCATCCTCTCGCTGTCGATCGGCCGGCTCTCGGCCGAACCGCCGCTCTGCTGCCAGATGCCGTCGAAGACGGCGGCACTGGCCGGATCAAAACTGGCCGGATCGGAAGCATCGGCGCCGGCAGATGCGGCCCCGGCGACCGACCGCCTCGCCGAGAATCACGTGGCCCGCCTCGGCGGCGAACTCTTCGGCCGCCACCTGCTCGCCGTGGAGGCTGCGGGTGTGCTCCTGCTCGTGGCGCTCGTCGGCTCGATCGCGATTGTCTCCCGCGGGGCGACCGTCGAGCCCTCCCCGACCGCGGGCGGCACCGCCAGGAGTCCGGCATGACCGCCATCGCCCTGCTGCAAAACTCGCTCACCGTCGGTGCGATCCTGTTCGCACTCGGCCTCGTGGGCATCCTCGCCCGCCGCAACCTGATCGTGATGTTCCTCTGCGCCGAACTCATGCTGCAGGGCATCTCGGTGAGCCTCGTGGCCTGGAGCCGCTACCACGGCGACTGGGGCGGGCAGATGCTCGTGATCTTCGTACTCACGGTGGCCGCCTGCGAGGCGGCGATCGCGTTGGTGTTCGTGCTCCAGGCCTTTACCCGGACGGGCCGGCTCGATGCCGCCGCCTGGCAGGCCCTCCGCGAGTCGAACATGCCCCGCACCGTCGATCGGGAACTGCCCGCGCTGGATGCGGCGGCCGCCCCCTTCCCCACGCTCACGCCGGCCGGCATCTTGCCCGCGGCCGATGAGGACGAACTCCTCCAACGCGAGCACGTCTGACCCCCGTCTCCATCACATTTCATGCCCGACCTGTCTCCCGCCCTATTGCTTGTCCTCGTGCCGCTCCTGCCGCTCGTGGGCTCCCTCGCCACCGTGTTGTTCGGGCGGCTTCTCGGGCCGCGCGCCCACTGGCCGGCGGTGGTCTCGATCGCCGCGGCCGCCGTCGCGGCCGTCACGCTCCTCTTCGGGCTCGGTCGCGGCCTGGCGGGGGGCCACACCGGCGACGCTCCCGCCGCCGTGGAGTTCGTCACCACGCTCTGGCAGTGGGCGACGGTAGACGGCGCGGTGCCCTTCTCGATCCCGATCGCTCTGCGGCTCGATCCACTCACGGCCACGATGTTGGCGCTCGTCACCTGCGTCGGCCTGCTCGTGGCCGTCTACTCGATCGGCTACATGCACGACGACCCGGGCTACCCGCGGTTCTTCGCCCTGGTCGCCCTGTTCGTGTTCTCGATGACGATGCTCGTGGCGGCGAGCAACTTCCTCCTCGTCTACGTGTTCTGGGAGGCGGTGGGTGCCTGCAGTTACCTGCTCATCGGCTTCTGGTTCGCGAAGCCGGAGGCGGCCCGGGCGGCGAAGAAGGCGTTTCTCGTCAACCGGGTGGGCGACTTCGGCCTCGCCGTCGCCACGTTTCTCCTCTGGCTGACCTACGGCACGCTCAATTTCCACGACACGATCCAGGCCGATGGCACGCTCGTGCCCGGGATCCTGGGTGCGGCCCGGCTCTCCGGCGCGGAGGGGCTGGGTATCGTCGGCGGTGCCGTGGGCACGGCGATCTGCCTGTTGTTCCTGCTCGCCGCCTGCGGCAAGAGCGCCCAGCTGCCGCTGCACGTCTGGCTCCCGGATGCGATGGAAGGCCCCACGCCGGCCAGCGCCCTCATTCATGCCGCGACGATGGTGACGGCCGGCATCTACCTCGTCGCCCGGACCGCGCCCCTCTTCGTCGCCTGTCCCGGTGCGCTCACGATGGTCTCGATCGTCGGGGCCTCGACCGCGCTGATGGCGGCCCTCATCGCCACCGTGCAGAACGACCTCAAGCGGGTGCTCGCCTATTCGACGATCAGCCAGCTCGGCTACATGTTCGCGAGCCTCGGCACGGGCACGCTCCTCGGGTTCACGGCCGCCATCTTCCACCTCGTCACCCATGCCTTCTTCAAGGCCCTCCTCTTCATGGGCGCGGGCTCCGTGATGCACGGGATGGGCGGCGTGATCGACATGCGGCGGTTCGGCGGGCTGCGGCATGTCATGCCGATCACCGCGGCCACGTTTTTCGTCGGGGCCCTGGCCCTCGCCGGCGTGCCGCCGCTCGCCGGCTTCTTCAGCAAAGACGAAATTCTCGCCACGCTCCATGATCGCGGCTGGCCCGGCGGGCATCACGGCGAGCACCATGACGAGCATCGCGACGACCATGGTGGCAGTGACGGCCACGCGTTCCTCCGGCTCGCTCCGGACGAGGGCCGGGCCGCGGGTGCCCTGCGTTCGGTCTCCTTCGCCGAGACCGCCTTACCCCCGACAACTTCGCCACCAAACACTGGTGGCGACACGCCCACCGTCGCGGCGGCCGTCGGACTCGACGCCCTCGCCACGCCGCGGACCTTCCGCATTCTGTTCTGGATGTCGCTCGTCACGGCTGCACTCACCGCCTTCTATACGTTTCGCGCGGTGTTCATGACGTTCACCGGGCCGACCCGGATTCCGGAGGAAGCCGGACATCACGCCCACGAGTCGCCGCCGGTGATGACGCTCCCCCTCATCATCCTCGCCGTCGCCTCGGCCGTCAGCGGCTGGCTGCTCTTCAGCACTCACGCCCTCGCCGATTTTCTCGCCCACACGCCCTCGCTCGCCGCCCCCGCGGTCGCGGCCACGGCCGTGCCTCCGGCCTTCCACTTCGACATCGCGCTCCAGGGCACGCTCGCCGCCGCGATCGGTATCGCCATCGCCGCCCTGGGCCATCTCGGCCGCCGGAGCGACGGCCCGCAGATGGAGCGGTTCCTGGGCCCCTTCGAAACGCTGTTCGCCAATCGCTTCTACATCGATCAGATCTATCAGGGCCTTGTGGTCCGCCCGCTCGAGATTCTGGCGTTCGTCGCCGCCGCCTTCGATCGCCACGTGATCGACGGCCTCGTCGACGGGATCGGCCGGCTCCCCGGCGCCGTCGGCGGCTGGGCCCGGCAGCTGCAAGGCGGCCTCCTGCAGCGGTATGCCCTCGCCGGCGTGCTCGGCACCGTGCTGATCGTGCTCGCCCTCGCCCGGCAGCTCCTCTGATAACCAACGTTTTAACCGCTCAATCCCCCCTCTCACCATCCTCCACCGCCTCATGAACGGCCTTCCTCCCGCCACCCACCTGCTGCTCGTGATCGCCGCTCCGCTCGTCGGCGCGCTCATGGCCTGGCTGTTTCGCGGCCGGGGGCTCAATGCAGTGCGGCAGAGCGCCGCCGTCTCGGCGGTCGTGACGCTCTTCTTGGCCGGCTGGCTCGTCGTGCGGGCCCTCCGCTCGGAGGCCTTCGCCGCCGGGATGCCCTATGCCCTCATCGAGGTGCCCTGGCTCGTGGGGGGCATCTTCGACGTCAAGCTCGCTCTCGGTCTCGACGGGCTCTCGCTGTGGATGTTCGGCCTCTCGGCCCTGCTCTCGCTGACGGCCGTGTTCGTGAGCTGGGAGGCGATCCGGGAGCGGCCGGCCGGCTTCTATGTGCTCCTCCTCGTGCTCGAGGCAGCGATGCTCGGCGTGTTCGCCGCCCGCGACGTGATCCTGTTCTACGTGTTCTTCGAGTTCACGCTCGTGCCGCTCTTCTTCCTGATCGGCATCTGGGGTCACGAGGAGCGGCGGCGGGCTGCAGTGAAGTTCTTCATCTACACCCTCGCCGGCAGCCTGCTGACGTTCCTGGGCCTGCTCGCGATCGTGCTCTGGAACGCCTCGCATACCGGCACCGTCACGTTCGACATCGAGGCGCTCACCGACGCCACGCGGATCCATCCGCTACCGATGACGGCATCGGCAGGCTGGCTGCAGATGATCGTGTTCCTGGCGCTGCTCGCCGGGTTCGCCGTGAAGGTGCCGATCGTGCCGGTGCACACCTGGCTGCCGCTGGCCCACGTCGAGGCGCCCACCGGGGGCAGCGTCGACCTCGCCGGCGTGCTCCTCAAGATCGGCATCTACGGGTTCCTGCGGTTCTCGCTGCCGATGCTGCCGGAGGCGACAGCGGTCGCCGCCCCGTGGCTCTTCGGCCTCGGTGTCGTGGGCATCCTCTACGGCGCGCTCGTGGCCCTCGTGCAGACCGACCTCAAGCGGCTCATCGCCTACTCGTCGGTGAGCCACATGGGCTACGTGGTGATGGGCCTCTTCGCGCTCACGCCGCTGGCGGTGGAGGGGGCGAACCTGCAGCTCGTGAACCACGGCCTCTCGTCGGCCGGCCTGTTCGCGCTCGTCGGCATGATCTACGAGCGGTTCCACACGCGGAGCATCGGCAACCTCGGGGGCATCGCCACCCGGGCTCCGTGGCTGGCGGTGCTCTTCATGCTCTTCACCTTCTCGAGCATCGGGCTTCCCGGTCTGAACGGGTTCGTGGGCGAGTTCATGATTCTCGCCGGGTCGTTCCAACGGGCCTGGAGCGGCGTCGCGACGCCCTGGTCGCAGCCCTACCTGATCATGGCGCTTCTTGCGGTCGTGGGCGTCGTCCTCGGCGCGTGGTACATGCTCTGGGCGGTCGAGCGGGTGTTCTTCGGCGGCTCGCGGGAGCCGCCCCACGCCCACGCCCCCGAGCGGTGCGACCTCCACTGGCACGAGTGGGCGGCGCTCGCCCCTCTGGCCGTGTTCGTGATCTGGATCGGCGTCATGCCGGGCACGTTCCTCGCCCCGGTGTCGGCCGCGATCCGGGAGTCCACCGCCGCCGCCACCCAGGCCTTCACGGAACGCATGGAGTCGCTCGAACCCGATCGTCAGATCGTCGTGATCCCCCGGTAACCCCGCATGTCCACGTCCCTCGAAACCTTCCTCCTCGTCTCCCCCGAGATCACGCTCGTCGTCGCGGCGCTGGTCGCCTATCTGGCCGGGGCCTTTCTCGGTCTGCGGCATGGCTGGCTCGTGGCCCTGCTGGGCATCGCCGCCGCCCTGGGCGTCGCGGGGGGGCAGCCGGCCGGCGGCGTCTCCACGTCCTCGGGCGGTGTCGTGATCGATGGCTTCTCGACCTACGTCCGCTGGACGGTGCTCGGCCTCGGGGCCTTGCTCGCCCTCGTACAATCGGGCGACCTGTTCCGCTCGGCCGTGAGCCGTGGGCCGGGCCTGAGCCGAAGCGGCACCTGCGAGGAGGCCGGCACGTTCCTCCTCTTGCTCGCCGGGCTCTCGCTCGTCGGCGTGGCCGACGACCTCGTGCTCCTCTTCGTGGGCCTCGAACTCGTGTCGATCCCGACCTACATCCTCCTCGCGCTCAAGCGAACCGACGCCCACGGCCAGGAGGCGAGCCTCAAATACTTCTTTCTCTCGCTCATCGCCTCGGCGGTGTTCCTCTACGCGGTCGTCTGCCTCTATGGCATCGGCGGCTCGACGAGCCTGCCGGTCATCGGGGCGAAACTGCGGTCGCTCGATCCCGCCGTTGCCGGCATGGCGACCGTGCTCCTGCCGGCCGCACTCGGCATGGCGATCGTGGGGGCGGCCTTCCGCCTGGCGGCGGTGCCGATGCACTTCTACGCCCCCGACGTCTACGAGGGGACGAGCCCGGGCAACGCCGCGGTGCTCTCCACGCTACCCAAGGTGGCCGGCATCGTCGTGCTCGCGCGGCTCCTCGGCCTGGCGCTCGCCCCGGAAGGCACGGCGGCGGCCGCCGCCGGCCCGGCCGCCGCCGCTCATCTCGAGTTGTTCTGGAAACTCACCGCGATCCTCGCCGCGGTGACGATGACCGTCGGCAACGTGATGGCCCTCTGGCAGCGCAACCTCCGCCGGCTCCTGGCCTGCTCGTCGATCGCCCATGCCGGGTATCTGCTGGTCGGCGTGGCGGTCGCGGCGGCGGCGGCCTCGACCCGCACCACCGCGCCCTTGGGCGACAGCGGTGGCATCGACACCGGCTGGACATTCGCGCTCTCGGGGCTCAGCGCCACGCTCTTCTATCTGGCCACCTATGCCCTCGCCACGATCGGCGTGTTCGGCGCGATCGCCTACCTCGGCCACCGCTGGCCCGAGTGGACGAGCGGCAGTGGCCCGCGGCCACCCCGGGAGGAGATCGCGACGGTCGACGATCTCGACGGGCTCTCCTCGACGAATCCCGTGGCCGCCTTCGCCCTGGCCGTGTTCCTCTTGAGCCTCGCCGGCATCCCGCCGCTGCCGGGCTTCTGGGGCAAGCTGTCGCTGGCCACCGCGGCCCTGCAGGTCGACTGGAACGAGGCGATCACATTCGGCAGCCGGCGGGCGGCGTTCGTGGCGCTGGCGGTCGTGCTCGTGCTGAATGCGGCGATCGCCGCGGCCTACTACCTGCGGCTCATCGCCGCGGCCTTCTTCAAGACGACCAAGCGGGGCGTGCAGGCCGATGGCGGCATCGCCGCGGGCGTGGCCATGCTCGCCTGCCTCGTGCTCGTGCTCGTCGTCACGTTCCGCCCACAGGCGCTGTTCCTGGCCGCCTCGCGGGCGGGAGAATCGGTTTCGGGAATCCTTCCGGCCGCGGTCGCCACCCACCCCTGAGCGCTTCCCGCATGACTCCCGACACCGAGTCCGTCACCACCGTGCTCGCCGCCATCGCCGACCCGGAATCGGGTCGGCCGCTGACCGAGATGGGCCAGGTCGTGCAGGTGGACGCGTCTCCCGCGCGGATCGCCGTGACGGTCGGCCTCACGACCCACTCCGCCGTGCTCTGGCCCGCGACTCGCGGGCGGATCGAGGAGCAGCTGCGGACGCGGTTTCCTCAGGTGCCGGAGGTCGTGGTCACGATCGTGCCGCACGACCGGCCGCCTTTGAAGCTCGGCCAGATCGGCCTCGAGGCCAAGAGCGTGATCGCCGTCGGCAGCGGCAAGGGGGGCGTGGGCAAGAGCACGATCGCCGCGAGCCTCGCCATCGGCCTGGCCCGGGCGGGAAGCCGCACGGGCCTCCTCGACGCCGACGTCTACGGGCCGAGCGTGCCGCATCTCCTCGGCCTCTCCGGTCGGCCGCAGGTCGAGGATGGCAAAATCCAGCCGATGCTGCTGGAGGTGGGCCCCCACACCATGCCTGTCATGTCGATGGGCTTCCTCGTGCCGCCGGGCGAGGCGGTCGTCTGGCGGGGGCCGATGCTCCACGGGGCGATCACGCAGATGCTCCGCGACACGGCCTGGGGACCGCTCGACTATCTCGTCATCGACATGCCGCCGGGCACGGGTGACATCGCGCTTACGCTCTCGCAAGCCCTGCCGCTCTCCGGTGCCGTCGTGGTCTGCACGCCGCAGGACGTGGCCCTGCTCGACGCCACGAAGGCGATCGCGATGTTCCGCAAGGTCAACATCCCGCTCTTGGGCATGGTCGAGAACATGAGCTTCTTCGTCTGCCCCGACACCGGAAAACGCTACGACATCTTCGGCACCGGCGGCGCGAAGCGAACGGCGCAGGAGCTCGAGATGCCTTTTTTGGGCGAGGTGCCGCTCCAGATTCCGATCCGCGAGCATGGCGACGCCGGGAAGACGGTCGCCAACTACGACGACCCGGCGAGCCGCCCCTATTTCGAGTCGATCTGCACGCGGCTCGTGGGCAACCTCGCCGCCACGACCGCCGCCCGCCCGCCGCTGCCAAGCCTGCCGGTGCTGTAATAACGCAGCTCCCACATCAGCCATAGGCGCTCGGAGAAGTCTGCGGTCCGTCGGGAAGCGAGCCGCGTCGTGGTCACGTTCTGCACACCTGCACGAGCAGCCAGACCAGACGCCGGGCTACCCGCTCGCACCCCGTGGGCCAGTCGTCCCGCCCGCCGCTACGAGCGGTGTCGCCCCGAGACGACGCCGCTCCACAACGTTCGTCGGGCTCCGTACTGCCGCCTGCCTCGACGGCGGGGGCAGGCGGAGGCTGATGGTACAGTGATCGCGAGGGCCGGGGCAGGGCGGCTCCGGTCGGGGGAGCGATCCCTCCGCCGGCCCTCCGCTGATTCAATCCTGAGGAGATCTTTCATGCAGCGACGGCGCGAGGTGCTAAGCCGGTTCATCGCGGGGGCGACGGCGGCCGTCGCGGGCCATGCAGGCGGCGCGGACCCCCGGGAGGAGCAGCCGCGGATCAGGATCGGCCAGATCGGCGTCGGCCACGCCCATGCCGACAAGCTCGCCGCCTGGCGGCAGTCCGCCGACTACGAGGTGGTCGGGATCGTGGAGCCCGATCCCGCACTGCGGGCGCGAGCCGAATCGCAGGAGCCCTTCGCGGGGCTGCCCTGGATGACACAGGACGAGCTCCTCGCGAAGCCCGGCCTCCAGGCCGTGCTCGTGGAGACGGAGGTGCGCCGGTCGCTCGACGCGGCGGAGGCCTGCGTGGCCGCCGGAAAGCACGTCCACCTCGACAAGCCGGCCGGCACGTCGCTCGTGCAGCTGCGACGGGTGCTCGACACCGCCGCGGAGAAGCGGCTGCTCGTGCAGATGGGATACATGTACCGCTACAACCCCGGCATCGTCTTGCTGCGCAGATTCGTCGCGGAGGGCTGGCTCGGGGAAATCTTCGAGGCTCATGCCGCGATGAGCAAGGCCATGTCGCCGCTCAGCCGCCGCCAACTCGCGGCCTATCCCGGCGGCACGCTCTTCGAGTTCGGCGGATACCTGATCGACATGATCTACAAGCTCCTCGGACCGGCCGAACGGGTGGTCGGGTTCACGCAGCACGTGGCAGCGGCCGACGATGGGCTCGCCGACAATGGGCTGGCGGTGCTCGTCTACCCGCGGGCCCTGGCCACGATCCGCTCGAGCGGCACCGAGGTGCAGGGGGAACGGCGGCGGCAGTTGGTGGTGTGCGGCACCGAGGGAACCTGCCGGGTCCAGCCCCTCGACAATCCCGGCGTGACGCTCACGCTCTCGAAGCCCCGCGGCGACTACCAGGCGGGCACGCATGAGATCCCGCTGCCCCGCTACGTGCGGCATCACGACGACGCGGCCGACATGGCACGGGTGATCCGCGGTGAGAAGCCGACCGACTTCCCCTACGAGCACGATTTCGCGGTCCACAAGGCGCTGTTTCAGGCGTGCGGGCTGCCGCTCGACGTCTGACCCTGCCCGGTCGGTTTGCGCACGCGTTCTCGAGGGGCGTTCCTCACCGCCCGTATCAAGGGTGCGAGGCGAGCAATGCGGGCCCCGGCCGTGGATGTCCGGTTCCGCGGATCAAAGAGACACCCATCAGCCGGATGTCGCAGCCTCCCTCGGCAGATCGATGCCAAAAGTCAGCACTCCAATGCCTTGACCATTGGCCGTGAACACTGGCACGTCACCGCGACAACTGGTTCAAAGCGACGCAAGCAATCGCTCATATTCAGCATGCGTGCCAACAAAGAACCAAACGATTGTGTCTGGCTTCGTGCGAACGCCGACGGCACGGTACGAGGCTGTAATCCGCACCGACCACACGGGGAGCGTCGGGTGCACCTGCTTGAATTGGAGGCTTGGATGGGCCGGATCCGCCATGAATTGGCGGTACGCGAATGCGGCCCGTTTGCGAACCGACTGTGGCAGCCCGTCATAGTTGCGCCAGAACGACTTCCGTGTACGCGACTTCACATTCGCTCTGGGTCAAGGGTCGAGCACTCCCCGCGATCATCTTCAGCGATCACTTCAGAAACGAGTGTCGAGAGTGCCGCGGTGTGGATTTCGCTTGCCCGCCGCCACTCTCGATCCTCTTTGAGTTCGTGCAGCACAAACCGCGCTACGGATTCCTGTTCGACTTCGGGCAGCTGGCGAAGTTTCTCAATCACGTCTTCTAAAACTTTGATCATCGAATGCCACTCCTGAAGGCCATGGTCTCCACCGGCACTCGCCCAGCACCATCTTTAAAGATACGCCGGAATGGAGTTGTCATCAATAAAAATCCTGCCCTGGGCAAGTTTCCGCTGACGTGCCCAGTGTTCCAGTTCGCTCACCCGTAGATCGGTGTCGGAGACACCGATCTACGGGTGAGCATCCGCGCTGGCGGCTTAGCGCCAGCGGTTCCAGGGCGTGCTGGCCGAGAGGCTCTGCCAGCATGACACCGCGAGCATCGCGAAGAGGATGCCGATGTAGGGCTGACCGCGGGTGTAGCCCCACCAGGCCGCGGCGCCGCCGGCCGCCACACCGACCATCCCGGCGATGCGGTAGGCATCACCGATGCCCAGCGTGAGCAGTCCCTCGCGGACGATCTGCCCGCCGTCGAGCGGTGGCACCGGCACGAGGTTCACGAGCGGCCAGAAGAGATTGATCGACAGTAGAAACTCGAACGTCGCCGCGGCGAACGGGGAAGCGAAGCGCTCGCCGGCAAAGAGGCCGAGCCGGTCGCCGAGCAGCGGAAAGGGAAAGGGCACGATCCGGCCCGCGGCCTTGAGGCCCAGGATGATCGCCGCCGCGAGCGCCAGCTGCGCTGCCGGCCCTGCCGCCGCCACGAGCAGCCGCTGGAAGGGACGCAGGTGCGAACGGCGGCCCCAGAGCTCGGGGATCGCCAGCCCGCCGAAATGGTAGAGCACGACATGGGCCGCCTGGCCGAAAGCGCGGTAGGCCAGGGCGTGCCCCAGCTCGTGGACGAGGATCGACACGAACACCGCGCCCGCCCAGAGGGCGAGGTATTGCAGGAGCGCCCGCTGGTCGTTGCCCGCCCACCACTGGCACGCGTTCCAGCCGAGCAGCACGGCGGCCACCCAGAAGAAGGCCGACACCCGGACGGGAATGCCGGCGACCGCGAACTGGAGATCGGCTCCGGTCTTCTGGGGTTCGGCGAGCAGCATGGCGGCATTATGCCGCATGGCGGCCGAGCGTGCTGCCGGCACTGTCTTCGGCCGGGCTGTCGCCGGCAGCGCCACCGCCGAGCGCGTCGAGGTCGAGCGCCCGCGGATCCTGCCCCGTGGCGATGGCCAGCACGGCAGCGGCGGCGCGGGCGGCCGACCCTGGCCGGGCCACGGCGGCTGCGACGGTATCGAGCCGCTCGACCAGCGTCTGCCGCGCGGATGGCACCGTGAGCCACTCGACGACATGGTCCGCCGCCCGGCTGGCCGGATCTTCGACCGCGAGGTATTCCGGATAGATCGCCTCGGACTCCGCCGGCGGCACGCCGACTGGCGGCCAGGCCACCGGACGCGGCGGCCCGATCGGCTCACGGCAGGCCAGCAGGTTCACGAGCGTGATGAACCGCGCGTGCCGAAACCAGCTCTGTACGAGGTAGGCGACTCGGCTCACTTGGTAGACGATCACCGTCGGCACCCGGGCCGCGAGGAGTTCGAGCGACACCGATCCGCTCACGGCGATCGCGGTGGCGGCCGCGTTGATCAGGTGGCGCGTGCGGCCCGACTCGACGGCCACCTGCAGGCCACCGAGCCCCGGCTGCATCGCGGCGAGCACCTCCCGGATCCTGGCGGCATGCCGGTCGTGGACCGCGCCGACGACGAATCGTGCCGCGGGCACGCGGTCATGCACGCCCGCCGCCGCCCGCAGAATCGATCCCAGGTTGCCCTCGATCTCCTGCGTGCGGGATCCGGGCAGGAGCAGCACGAGCGGCCGCCGCGCATCGCCCGCGGGAGCCCCCGCGGCATCGAGGTCGAGCTCGTCGAAGAAGGGATGCCCAACGAGCGTGCTCCGCAGGCCCTGGGCGGTGAACCATTCGTGCTCGAAGGGCAGCGCCGAGAGGACGTGATCGATGAGCCGCCGCATCTTGCCGATGCGCCACTGGGCCCAGGCCCAGACCTGCGGCGGGCAATAGAAGACGACGGGAATGCCGTGCCGCTTCGCCCGCCAGGCGAGCCACCAGTGGAAGCCGGGAAAGTCGACGAGCACGCAGACATCGGGCCGGGCATCGAGAAAGCTGCGTTCCGCCCGACGGGCGAGGTCGACGAACCGGTGGATGGCGAGGAGCACCCGCAGAAACCACATCACCGCCAGCCGTGTCATGTCGGCGACGAGCGTGCAGCCCTCCGCCTCCAGGCACGGACCGCCGAGGCCCACGCACTCGACATCCGGCCGCCGGGCCACGAGCTCGCGCACGAGGAGCGCCGCGTGGTGGTCGCCCGAAGGCTCGCCGGCTGATACGAAGACGCGCATAAAAAAACTCCGCCGGGCCCGGGGGGCCCGACGGAGTATTTCAGGTGCCGACCGGCGGCCCTAGATCAGTTGGGGGCCTATTTTGAGGCCGGCTCGAAGCCCTTGGCGACGCTCCCGAAGACCATCGTGATCTTCTCGTCGTCCGCCGCCTTCTCGACCTTGCCCTTGCAGTTGTTGCAGCAGAAGCCGACCTCGACGCCGTCGATGGCCACTTCGGTGCCGGCCTTGACCGGGCCGCCGCTGAATGGGCAGCCCTTCTGCACGAGCTGGCCGGTGCTCACCAGCTGGTGGTGGGCCTTGGCGGCGAACTTCTCGGGATTCGAATCGAACGCCTTCTCGCAGTTGCCACAGCAGAAGTAGACCGTACCGCCGGCGAAGTCGGCGCTCTTCTCCGGATTGCAGCCCTTGCCCGACACGGGGCACGACGCGGCGGAGGGTTCCTTCACGGCGGCAGACACGACGGCGGCGAATCCCGCCAGGGCGACGAGCAGGGCGGCAGGGGCGAGCAGTTGACGGTGCATGATCAGGGTCTCCGAGGTTCGTCTCGAGCGCGACAGACGCTCCTTGAGCGGATCATGATAGACCCCCGACAGAGGCCGGTGCAATCTCCACTCCCGGCCCTATCCGCCGCGGATTCGCGGTTCGGGAAGGCCGGCGGCGATCACGGCCCCTGCGGCGATGACGGCCGCCCCCAGCACGAACACGCCGCGGAAGCCGAACGCATCCACGGCCGCGCCGACGACCGGGGAGAGCACGAACGGGGCCCCCAGCGCCGCGCCGACGACACTCACGTACCGGGCGTGATCGAAGGGGGTGGGGGCGAGTTCGAGCGCGTAGTTCGTGAAGATCTTCAAGGTGATCGGATTGAGCCCCAGCACGGCATAGGTGAGCCAAAACCAATCGGCGGCGAGCCGGCCGGGCAGCACAGAGAGCACCGTGACCACGAGCGGCGTCAACGCCGAACCGGCCATGAGGGCCACGAGCACGATCTTGGTGCCGCGGCGGTCGGCCACGGGACCCGCCACAAGACTCACGACGCCCGTCGCGATGTTCTGCACGACGACCCATGCGAGCAGACTCGAGATCGGCATGCCGAGCCGGTCGCGGGCGAACGCCTGATAGTGAGGAAACAGCATGATGACGGCGGAGAAGCAGGCGGCGACGAGCGACACCCTCGCCAGGGCCCGATCGCGGGCCAGGAGCCGGATCCACTGTCGGATGGCATCCACGAACCGGCCCGCGCCGGATCGCGACTGCGCGGCGGTCGGCACGGCGGCCAGCGGTGCGGCGGGATCGGCCGGCTCGTCGAGCAGGAGCGGCGCGAGGGCGGCGAGGGCGAAAAAGAGGGCGGTGATGCCGAAGATCTTCTGAAATCCGTCTGTCTGCTCGAGCCAGGGGCCGAGCCACACAAGCGCCGCCGCGATCGCCGCCACACTGCCGAGTGAGGTGCTCACGAGCAGCGCCCGGCCGCGGTGGCCCGCCGGAATGAGCTTGCCCTGCAGGGCCGCCGCCACCAGCTGGTTGAGCCCGTTCGTCATGGAGAACGCCGCGTACAACACGAGGAACACGATCGCCAGCAGGTCCGGCCGGCTGCGGAGCGGCCCCCAGACCAGGGCCAAGGCGGCGAAGCAGCCGGCCATCGCCAGTGTCGTCCGCACAAGCAGCAACTTCTTGTGCGGACGTCGGGCGACGGCCCCCGCGAACACCAGCGGCGACAGGCTCTGCCCTCCCCGGTTCAGCACGGGCAAGAGGCCGCGCAGCACGCCCGAATCGACCACGGCGTCGAGCACCGCGGGCATGATGATCGTCTCAGTCTTGAAGATCCACCCGACCCTGACGATGACGTGATAGCACTCCAGCCAGAGCGTGTTGCGGAGCTGGCGGTTGGCCTCGGCCGACGTGTCGTGGCTACTGCGCTCCTGCATGCTCACCGCGCGAGTGGCTGCGCCGCCAGGAGCAGCTCGAGGTAGCTGCGCCGCTCCGGATCACCGCAGCCGAGCTGGTGGGCGAGCGACTCGAGGCAGGCACGGGCCTGGGGCACTTCGTCGGACCGGGCCTGCAGCTCGAGCTCCACGAAGTCGCCGAGGTCGCGCACGCTGTCGAGCGCCACCTCGACGTCGGCTCCCTGCCAGGGCACGCGGGCGGCCCGCCGCCGTTTGGCGACGTCCCGCACCAGCCGAAAGCCGAGCGCCTCGAGGAGCGCCGTCCACCGCTCGATGGTGAGCGCCGCGGCACCGACGCTCGCGAGCCCGAGTTCCACCTCTTCCCGCGTTTTCGTCGCCGTGTCGATCCGCGGGCCCTTCCAGGTGATGGCCACGTCATCCCCGACCAGCCGCAGCCGCAGCGCCTCGTCGGTACGGGCAAAATCCCGGCAGGGGTGGGCAAAGTAGCGATCGACCTGTTCGACGGGATCGCGGAATCGGGCCGCGACCCCGATCAGGGCTTGTTCCAGAGCGGCCGCATCGGTGACCCGGAATTTCAGTTCGACTTCGTACACGGTTCGCCTGCGTACACTGGGAGAAATCCCTCGACATCGAGTACCCGATGATACCCTGCCATCGCCGCTTCGCCCGCCGCCCACTCGTGGTTCTCGCAAGCGTCATCCTCACGGCCGGCACTGTCATCCTGCCGGCCGGCTGCGCTTTAACTACCTCACCAAACCATCCCGCCGTCGGCCGCGTGATGGGGCCGCTGCCGATCGTGTCGGTCGCCGCCGACCCCCTCCCGGCGCCGAAGCTGATCGGCAAGGTCACACTCTTGAACATGTGGGGCACGTGGTGCCCCCCCTGCCGCCGCGAGCTCCCGGTGCTCGTCCGGCTGGCGGCTCGTCTCGCCAGCGAGCCCGCATTTCAGTTCGTTCCCGTGTCGTGCGGCTCCGGCGACTACGAGGATCTCGCCGCCGACACCCGCGACTATCTCGCCCGCAACAATCTGCCCGTCAGCGCCTGGGCCTTCCCCGATCCCGTGGCGGCCTCGGTGTTCGCCTCGGCCTACGGTCTCCAGGCCTTCCCCACGACCTACCTCATCGGGCCCGATGCCCGGATCGAACGGGTATGGGTCGGCTATCGCCCGCGGGACGAGGCCGACCTGGCCGCGGCGCTCGTCGAGGCGCTCAAGCGGATCGACCGGCCGGCGCCGTGATCCTCGATATCAATCTCGCCGGCAGCGGCTACCGGCACTCTCCGCGGGCTCGACGCATGAGGCATTCACGCCGCCGACGTGACATTTTCTCGCACGGCGCCGGGGTGCCGCGCAGCGATGCGAAGTAGGCTGACGGCAGGACCGTCGGGCCGTTGAACGCCCGATTCCCATTCCAGCAGCGTCTCGACCGTCACGCCCAAGGCGCTGGCAAAATCCGTCTCGGACAAACCCACGAATCTCCGGATAGCGACGACGTCTGCTCCCGATTCGATCTGCCCTGCCGCGATCCGGCGCCTGACCTGCGCCGAAATCGAACGTGCGAAATCGGCGGGGGAAAGCTCTTCGATGTCGTCGCTCATGGGTGTTTCCCTTTCAGAAAATCGGCGTACAGCATCGATTCTCGGCGTGTTGCTCGGCGAGCCGAGACGATCCGGATCAGGCTTTCCGCGGCCTCCGCGACCACCACGAGAACGATACCTCTCGAGATCGGGCCAATGCAAATGAAGCGATCTTCGTCGAGGGAGTGCTCCCAATCGTAGATCTCGAGATAGTCCACTCCTGAGGTGAAAAGTGCCTGCACTTCCTCGAACGCGATGCCGTGCTTGCGTCGATTGCGAACGGCTTTCTCTTCGTCCCAATCGAAGCGGATACCCATACGTCAGGCCTCGATGCGTGCGAGCGATCAGCGGCGGCTGGCCATGCCTCGCAATGATACACAAATGTACACTCTTGGCAATCCCGGCGAGTGCCGTAGCCGTGACGACATGGCTCGATGCCGAACTGCACTATCTGTGGACAAGTTTATGACTGCCCACCGCTGATCTCGCGATCGCCTCCCGACGATACCATTCGTTTAGGAGGCCACAGCATGCACTGCAGCGAAACGAGTCGGGATTCGAGTCGTGAGACACCAGGTAGGCGGCCCGTGGGTCGCCTCTCGCGGCGCACGGTGCTGCGAGCCGCGGGCGCCAGCGTCGCCCTGCCGCCACCGCTGGATGAGCACCTTGGCCTCGAGCAGCGTGTCGAACGCTTCCCGCTCACCTGCCGCCCCGGCAGCGGCACCCGCGTGGAAATCACCGCCCCGCTGGCGTGAGAACGAATGACGGATGCACGGGCTTCAGGGTTGAATCGTGACAAGGTGAGCACAAACAACCGGAGCCGGTACGCACACCGTATATACTAAAGCAATGTCGGAGTTTAGTTTCCGCATCGTCGCCCTGGAGCATGTCGGATGAAAATCAAAGTGGTCATTCACAAGGCAGAAGAGGGTGGCTACTGGGCTGAAGTGCCCAGCCTGCCCGGTTGTGCCACGCAAGGCGACACCTTCGAGGAACTCCTGACGAATATCTATGAAGCGGTGGAGGGCTGTCTCGCCGTCGATATTCAACCGCCGCATGAGGACTGCGACGCCCGGATCGTGGAAATCGCCATATGAAGCACGTTAGCGGCAAGGAGTTATGCCGATGCGTGCAACACCACGGCTGGCAACTGCTGCGAATCCAGGGCAGCCACCACATCTACGGCAAACCGGGCGTGAACATCCGGCTGTCGATTCCGGTTCATGCCAATCAGCCGCTGAAGACAGGCCTGCTGCGACATCTGCTCAAACAAAGCGGATTGAGTGAGAACGATCTTTGAGACGGATGCGCATGCGGTCGTCAACAATGCCGTGAAGCATCCCCGGCCGACGGTCGTGTAGCTGCCGGGAGCAGCAGGTGCTCGAACTGCTCGTGAAGGGCTATTCCTACAAAGACGTCTCGAAGGAACTGGGCATCTCGACGAGCACCGTGGGCACCTACGTGCAGCGGATCTACGAGAAGCCCCAGGTGTCGAGCCGCCGCGAGATCATGGAGCGGTCGGGGAAGTAGGCCGTCTCCAGGATCCGGGACAGCCGCGGCGCCTGTGGAGAAGCTCAAGCGAATCGATCAGCCAGCGCCGCCAGCCGCGCGATGAACCCGGCCGCCGCGGTGCCGGGATCGGCGGCTTTTGTCACGGCCGCCGCGACGGCCACCCGCCGAATCCCGAGCTCGACGAGCTCGTCGAGCCGATCGAGCGTGATCCCGCCGATGGCATACACGGGAACCGCCGTCTCGGTGGCGACAGACCGCAGGAAGTCCCGCGGCGCGAAGGCGGCGAACCCCTTCGTGTCCGACGGAAAACAGGGGCCGATCCCGAGGTAGTCAGCCCCGGCGGCGACGGTGGCCCGGGCCTCGGCGACATCGTGCGCAGTCGCGCCAATGACCGCATCGGGCCCGAGAACCCGGCGGGCCAGGGGCACCGACAAGTCCTCGCTCCCGACATGGGCTCCGGCGGCGCCGACGGCAGCGGCCACGTCGACCCGGTCATTGATGATCACGAGCGCCGGGTTCGCTGGGTCGCGCCGCCGGGCGAGGTCGATGGCCGCCCGGGCCCGGGCGACGAGAACTGGCACGGGCAGCGTCTTGTCGCGAAGCTGGAACATCCGCACGCCCGCCTCCAGCAGCTGCTCGACGAGCCGTGCGAAGGCCGCCTCGTCGGATCGCCCATCGACCAGCACGCAGACGGTCGCCGCCGCGAGGCGGTCGCGGGCCCGCGCGGCCGTGACGGCCAGCCGCTCGATGTCGTAAACACGATAGCGGAGCCGCTCGAACCAGTGGGACGTCTCCGGGGCCACCACGGCCGCCATCTCCTCGAGGCTGCGGAGCGCCTGCGTGGCCCGCGCGGCGTTTGCGGCGAGCAGGTCGGAGACGGCCCGGCGGGGGAGCGCGGCCTCCGCGGCGAGCCCGACCCCCACGTCGCCGGTCACGTCCCGGAGAGCCAGACGGTGCCGCAGGGAGTCGCGTGCCAATACCGTCGCCAGGTCGTGCCGGAGATTCTTGGCGGCTGCGGTGAGGGGGGCATCGTCGAACGTGAAGCGCACGACGTCTTCGATCACCCGGAGGGCCTCGCCTGCCCGGTTGGCCGAAGCGTCGATCGCCCGCCAGATGCCTGCCGACCCGCCCTGCCCGCCTTCTCCTGTTTCCACCGCTCGCTCGCCTGAAGGTACCCACGCCGCCGGCTCGATGCCGGCCTGCGGCCGTGAATTTCCCGGGTTGTACCGCGCCCCGGACGCCTTGGCGAAAATCGGCTGGGTTCCTACACTCCCGCCCCCTTTCGTGCCCTGCCGCTGCCGGGAGTCGATGTCCCATGGGTGCCGCCCGCTACCTCACGCTCGCCTGGCCGGGGATGCCCTGGCTGTGGCTGCGCGGCAGCATGCTCGGGCTCGGCCTCGCACTGGCATTCGCCATGACGCTCGACGTCGCCGTCGTCACGACCTGGATCTGGCCCGAGCTCGTCGACCTGCCGTTCAAACTGGCGGTGTGGAGTGGCGCCGGGATCGTCTGGCTGCTGGCCACCGTCTCCGCCCTGTCCGCCTTTCCGCCGCCGCTGCCGACCCGCCGCGACGAGACCGTGAACCGGCTTTTCGTGCAGGCCCGCGACGCCTATCTGGCCCGTGACTGGCTGGCGGCGGAGGCCCGGCTCCATGAACTGCTCACCCGCGCCCCCACCGACGGCGAGGCGCAGCTGCTCTTGGCCACGCTCCTCCGCCGGGTCGGTCGTGCCGACGAGGCCCGCACCGCCCTCGACAAACTGTCCCGGAGCGATGCCGGCCTGCCGTGGCGGAGCGCGATCGCCCGCGAACTCGACCTCCTGCGGCGGACCGCGCAATCCCCCGCCGACACGGCTGCCGTCGCGATCCTGCCGCTGGACGCCGATTCCCCTGCCGGCAACCGCCGCGGCATGGCCGCCTGAGCCGGCGCGATTTCCGAAGAAAGTCGCGGTTTTCTCGGGGCCCAGGTCGCTGGCACAGACACGGGCGACCGAGACCCGTAAAATACTTTCGACCATGCGGTTTTGGCGTGCGGTTTGCACGGGGAATCGGATGGTGCCGGGGTCTGCCGCAATGGCATCCCCTGGTTCAAGCCACGTTGAAGAGCAATCTGGCGGCCTCGAGGAAAGTTTCATGTACGAGCGATTCACCGACCGTGCCCGCAAGGTGATGCAACTGGCCAATCAGGAGGCCCAGCGGTTCAACCACGAATACATCGGCACCGAGCATGTGCTGCTCGGCCTGATCAAGGAGGGCAGCGGCGTCGCGGCGAACGTGCTCAAGAACCTCGACATCGACCTGCGGAAGATCCGCATGGAGGTCGAGAAGCTCGTCCAGAGCGGCCCCGACATGGTGACGATGGGCAAGCTCCCCCAGACGCCCCGGGCCAAGAAGGTCATCGAATATTCGATGGAGGAGGCCCGCAACCTCAACCACAACTACGTCGGCACCGAGCACATCCTGCTGGGCCTTCTCCGCGAGCAGGAGGGGGTCGCCGCACAGGTGCTCATGAACCTCGGGCTCAAGCTCGAGGATGTCCGTGAAGAGGTCTTGAACCTGCTCGGTCACGGCATGGAGGGCGAGGGGAGTGAGCGGGCCGGGATGGGCGGCCGACAGCCGGCCGGTGCCGGAGGGGGCGGCGGCGAGGGCAGCCCCAAGGCGGGCAAGAGCAAGACCCCGGCCCTCGACAGCTTCGGCCGTGACCTCACCGAGCTCGCCCGGCAGGGCAAGCTCGATCCGGTGATCGGCCGCGAGAAGGAGATCGAGCGGGCCGTGCAGATCCTCTGCCGCCGCACGAAGAACAATCCCGTGCTTCTCGGCGAGGCGGGCGTGGGCAAGACGGCCATCGTCGAGGGCTTCGCCCAGCGGGTGGTCGACGGCAACGTGCCCGAGATTCTCGCCGACCGGCGGATCGTCGTGCTCGACCTGGCGATGATGGTCGCCGGCACGAAGTACCGCGGCCAGTTCGAGGAGCGGATCAAGGCGGTGATGAACGAGGTCCGCCGGGCGAAGAACACGATCCTCTTCATCGACGAACTGCACACGCTCGTGGGTGCCGGCGGCGCCGAAGGGGCGATCGACGCCTCCAACGTCTTGAAGCCGGCCCTCGCCCGCGGTGAGATCCAGTGCATCGGGGCCACCACCCTCGACGAGTATCGCAAATACATCGAGAAGGATTCGGCCCTCGATCGGCGGTTCCAGATCATCATGGTGGAGCCCGCCACGAAAGACGAGGCGGTGGAAATCCTCAAGGGTCTCCGCGACCGCTACGAGAGCCACCATCGCGTGAGTATCTCCGACGCCGCGCTCGAGGCGGCCGTCGAGCTCTCCAGCCGCTACATCACCGGCCGCTGCCTCCCCGACAAGGCGATCGACGTGATCGACGAGGCGGGCGCCCGCGTCCGTCTCAAGGCGATGACGAAGCCGCCGGATCTCAAGGAGATCGACGAGGAAGTCGAGAAGCTCAACAAGGAGAAGGAGGAGGCGGTCGCCAACCAGGATTTCGAGAAGGCGGCGGCGCTCCGTGACCAGGCCGACAAGCTCAAGAAGAAGAAGCAGCAGATGACCCGCGACTGGCGGGACAAGAGCCGCGAGGCCGATGGCGTCGTCGACGACGAGGTGGTCGCCGAGGTCGTCTCGAAGATGACGGGCATTCCGCTGACCCGCATGTCGACCGAAGACCAGGCCCGGCTCATGGGCATGGAAGGCGAGCTCCACAAGAGGGTCATCGGCCAAGATGCCGCGATCAAGAGCGTGTCGAAGGCGGTCCGCCGCAGCCGGTCGGGGCTCAAGGATCCCAAGCGGCCGATCGGCTCGTTCGTGTTCGCCGGGCCGACGGGCGTGGGCAAA
>Ga0114946_10000719_pt1 | contig 22186 bp, 20 predicted proteins | sample WalLakDeSediment_FD_88676 | JGI IMG/M metagenome (GOLD analysis project Ga0114946, IMG submission 88676) | Lake sediment microbial communities from Walker lake, Nevada to study Microbial Dark Matter (Phase II) - Walker Lake 11/02/13 Deep Sediment | ecosystem: Environmental > Aquatic >...
CCCCCAGCTTTCGTCGCGATATTCGAGCAGCACCAGATGCCCGGGCGCGACGACATCCATGGGCCCCTGGGGTGCCGGGCCGCGCCGATCCTCATCTATATAGGGCCGGGCCCAGCGCATGGTCTCGAAATCCAGCCGCGCCGGTCCCACGCCGCGGACAAAGACGTCCGCGCCCTCGTCGTCCACCGTGAGGACCAGCGCCGCGCGCAGCCCCGTCGGCTCGGGATAGCCCTCCAGCAGCATGGCCACGGCCGCTTCTTCCTCGGGGAGAGACTCGAGCACCGCTACGGGTCCGCGGTAGCCGTGGCGCCGGTCGTAGCTGTGGAGACCCGTACGGACGGCATCCTGGGCCAGTGGTTGCAGGCGGCTGTCGATTGTCGTGACTACCGTGTAACCGGCCGTGTATGCCTCCGGTCCAATGCGGTCCAGCAGCTCCTGGCGCGCCATTTCCGCGATCCACGGCGCGCGCAGGCGGACCTGGGCGCCGTGGATTCGGGACACGACGGGCTCTTCGGCAGCCGCCCGCATCATCTCGCGATCGATCAGGCCGGTCTGGTACATCCTGCGGAGCACGTAGGCGCGGCGTTGGCGCGCCCGCTCCGGGCTTGCCACCGGATTGTCCAGCGAGGGTGCGCGCGGCAGCCCCGCAATCAAGGCGATTTCCGCCAGCGCCAGCTCGTTCACCTTTTTGCCGAAATACACTTCCGCGGCCGCGCCGACGCCGTAGGCACGCTGGCCGAGGAAGATCTTGTTAAGGTAGAGATCCAGGATCTCCCGCTTCGACAGCAGGCGCTCTATGCGCAGCGCCAGGAAGATTTCGCGGACCTTCCTGGAGATGGTCTTTTCGCGACCCAGGAAGAAATTCCGGGCGACCTGCATGGTGATGGTGCCGCCGCCCTGGGCCGGCTCGCCGGTGGCCGCGACCGCGATCGCCGCGCGGGTCAGTCCCTGCCAGTCCACGCCCGGGTGCTCGAAAAAGCGTTCGTCCTCGGCTGCAAGGAAGGCGCGCTGGAGTTCCTGCGGGATCTCGTCAATGTGCAGCGGGATGCGCCGTTGCTCGCCGAACTCGGCCACCAGCAATCCGTCGCGACTGTAGACACGCATCGGCACCTGCAGGCGTACCTCGCGTAGCGACATGACGTCCGGCAGGCTCGGCGACACATAGAAATACGCGCCGATCGCGGCGAGGGCGAGTCCGATCAATGACATCGATGCGAGGGCGACGATGCCGTAGAGGAGGCGCAAGATGGTTTTCATCGGGCGGGGAGGAGTTCTACTTGCCTTTTGCCAAGGCGCTCAGCATATTAACATCTTGAGGGACGTGCCCTGAAAGAGGCATCGGACGGCTCGAACAGCCAGTAGACGGGGCGCGGGAGCCGGGTTCATGGGGGGGCCTTGAGCTGCAGGACAGCCGTTTGGGTAGGGAAACTTGGCCGTTCTTCCGGTCGTTCGCCGGTACGGCGCCCGCAGGCGGCCGCCGCTGCGCAGGACGGCCTTTATGCGGGCCGACCGAGCTTGAAATCGCTCGATTTCCCTTAACATGAGATATGTCAGGCCGTGAACTCGTTCACGGATTCTCGGCCGCATTCTGCGGCAGTGTTGGCCCTCGACGCATGGCGCGTCGGTGAGCGACCATGCAGGGTCCGTTGCATTACCTAATGTCCTAGTCTATCTTCGCCTTCCAAGCCCCGGATGCAAAAGGAAATTCTAAAGTGCTTTTCGGGAAATCCAACAAGTCCCTCCTAGGGCTGGATATTACGACTTCCTCCGTGAAGCTCATCGAGCTCTCGAAGTCTGGGGACACATACCGCGTCGAGGCTTATGCGGCCGAGGCGACGCCGCTCAATGCCGTCAACGAGAAAGCGATCGTCGACGCCCAGGTAGTCGGCGAAGCGGTGCGCCGCGCGATGAAGCGCTCGGGCGCAAGGTCGCGCGATGCGGCGGTGGCCATCAGCGGTGATGCGGCCATCACCAAGATCATCCAGATGCCTTCAAGTTTCACCGGGGCCGAGCTCGAGGGCCAGGTCGAGTTGCAGGCCGACCAGTACATCCCGTTCCCGATGGAAGAGGTCAGCTACGACTTCGAGGTCATCGGACCGACTGAGAAAGATCCGGACATGATCGACGTCCTGCTGGTCGCGACCCGTACCGAGAATGTCGAGCAGCGCCAGGCGGCTGTCGAGGCTGCGGGACTGAAGGCGCACATCGTTGATGTCGAGGCTTTCGCGGTCGAGAATGCCTGCCGGCTGTTGCGCCACCAGATGCCGAACCAGGGTGACGGCCATAACGTCGCGGTGATGGATTTTGGCGCGAGCAGCACGACGTTCAGCGTGCTGCGGGACCTGAAGGTCGTGTACACCCGCGACTTCGTGTTCGGCGGCCAGCAGTTGACCGAGGAGATCATGCGGACGTACGGACTCACGCTCGAGGAGGCCGGACGCGCCAAGAAAGAAGGCGGATTGCCCAGCAACTATGAGCCGGAGATCCTCGAACCCTTTATTGACGACATGACCCAGCAGGTCAGCCGCTCGTTGCAGTTTTTCCTCGCCTCCGGGACCAACCGGGAGCAGCCGGACCAGCTACTGATCTGTGGCGGCTGCGCGAATATCCCAGGGGTGGCGGACGTCATTGCCAGCAGGGTCGGGATCCCCACGGAGATCGGCAATCCGCTCGGCATGATGAAGATTTCATCCAAAGCCCGCTCTCAGGGCGTTATGAAAGACGCCACCGCCCTCCTGACGGCATGCGGACTGGCGCTCAGGAGCTTCGACTGATGCCTCGTATCAATCTATTGCCCTGGCGCGCTGAAGAGCGCAAGGAACGCCGGAAGAACTTCGCCATCGCGTCGTTGGTGGCGATTGTGCTCGGCGCGTTGATCATGTGGCTGGTCAACATCGGGATCCAGGGCCGAATCGATCACCAGAACGCCCGCAACCAGCGCCTGCAGCAGGAAATTGCGGTACTTGACGAGCAGATCAAGGAGATCCGCAATCTGCAGGTGCGCAAGGAGCGGCTGCTGGCGCGCATGTCGGCCATCGACAACTTGCAACAGGCCCGCCCGGAGGTGGTGTTCCTGTTCGACCAGGTGCTCAGGATCATGCCGGAAGGGGTCTACCTGACCGAGTTCACGCAGAACGGCCGGAATCTCCTCTTCAAGGGCGTAGCCGAGTCCAGTACCAGGGTTTCCGCGCTCATGCGCAACATTGCGGCTTCGCCGACGCTGGCCGACCCGCGCTTGCAGGTGGTGCAGTCGGGGCAGGCCCAGCGCGGGGCGGCCGCTCGCGGCCCGGGCCGGCGGGCCGAGTTCACCCTGGCCGCGCGCCAGGCCAGTTCCACCGACGACGAGAAGGAGCGGCTGTGAATTTCATAGATCAGCTCCGCACGCTGGACCCCAGGGACGTCGGCCGCTGGCCGTTCGTATTCCGCGCGATCACCGTCGGCATCCTCTTTGTGCTCGTCGCGGTCGGCGGCACCTACTATTTCGTGTGGCGCAACATGATTCCCCAGCTCGAACAGGTACAGCGGCAGGAACAGGACCTGCGCACGACCTTTGAGAACCGCCAGAGGCTGGCCGCCAACCTGGATGCCTACAAGGATCAGCTGGCGGAGGTCGAACAGACCTTCGGCGCGATGCTGAGGCAGCTGCCGGGCGAGACCGAGGTGCCGAGCCTGCTCGTTGATATTTCACAGACCGGGCTCGCCGCCGGACTGGAGGAACGGCTGTTCCAGCCGATGGGCGAGGTCAGTCGCGAGGCCTACAGTGAGCTGCCGATCCGCATGCAGGTGGTCGGCACCTATCACGAGCTCGGCAATTTCGTCAGCGGCGTCGTGGCGCTGCCGCGCATCGTGACCCTGCATGACATTTCACTGCGGCCGGAACAGCAGCGCGCCGCCGGGCAAGCCGGCCCGGCAGGCAGGCTGGTCATGGACCTCACCGCGAAGACCTACCGCTACCTCGAGGATGGGGGCCAATGACGGGACCCTGCCGAAACCTGCTCCTTCTCTTGGCCGCCACCGCGGTACTCCTGGTGACGGGGTGTTCGCGCGGCATGTCCGACCTCGAGGCCTACGTGGCCGAGATCAAGGCACGTCCCGGCGGACGGATCGAACCGCTGCCGGAGATCAAGGCCTATGAGACTTTTGCCTACGAACCCGGTGACGCCAGGTCGCCGTTTACTCCGGACTCGCCGGCGGCCAGCAGGGCCGATGATGGCGTGCGGCCGGATGCGGACCGCAGGCGCGAATTCCTTGAGGGGTTCCCGCTCGACACGCTGAGGATGGTGGGTACGCTTCACCTTGGGGGCCGCTTGTACGGCCTCGTGCAGACCAGCGACAGACTCATTCACAGGGTCGTCGTCGGCAATTACCTGGGCCAGAACGACGGCCGAATCATTTCCATCACCGATTCCGCAGTCCAGTTGCTGGAGATCATTCCGGATGGTCTCGGCGGATATACCGAGCGTGCGGCCTCCATCGGATTGGGTGAGACATGAATCTCCGGGAGATATTAGTAATGATGCGCGATCACAGGCGGAGCAACAGGACGAACGCGGCCTCGGCGAGGTTGCGGCACGCTTGGTGGGCGCTCGCGGCGCTGCCCTTGCTGTGGTGGTGCGGCGCAGCCAGTGCCCAGCAGGATCTGCAGCTGACCGACCTGCACGTCAGCACACTGCCCGGAAACCGGGTGGTCCTGGTGATGACGACGAGCGGGCCGGCCCCCGAGCCACTGTCTTTCACCATCGACAATCCCGCGCGAATTTCCTTTGACTTGCCGGGCACGAGCCTGGGCATGGCGGAACGCCGGCGGGACGTCAAGCGCGGCGTGCTCGACACGGTCATGCTGGCCGAAGCGCAGGGCCGCACACGCGTGGTGTTGAACCTGGACATGATGGTCCCTTACGAAACCACGGTCGAGAATGACAGGATCACGGTGACCCTGGGCGGCGCGGGCGCGGCTGTCGCCACGGCCCGCCCCGGCGTCTTTGGGCAGCCCTCGGGTGCGCCCGGCGCGGCCCCGGCCGTCGCCGGCCAGATCACCGGCGTGGATTTCCGGCGCGGCCCGGACGGCGCAGGAAGGGTCGTTGTGTCGCTGAGCGACCCGAGCATCGTCGTGGATATCCGTGAAGAGCTCGAGAGGACGGTCGTCGACTTCCGCAATGCGGCTCTCCCGGATGCGTTGCTGCGTCGCCTCGACGTGCTCGACTTCGCGACGCCCGTGCAGACCGTGGACAGCGTCCGCTATCCGGGCGGCACACGGCTGGTCATCAACGCGACCGGCGACTACGAGCAGCTTGCCTACCAGGCCGATAACCAGTTCAGCATCGAATTCCGCCCCGTGGAACGGCAGGATCCGACGCAGTACGGCGCATTCGACGAGCGCAAGGAATACACGGGACAACGCCTGACGCTGAATTTCCAGGACATCGAGGTGAGGGCCGTATTGCAGCTGCTCGCGGAGACCAGCGGGCTCAACGTCGTGGTCAGCGATACCGTTGCGGGCAACGTCACCCTGCGGCTCGACAGCGTGCCCTGGGACCAGGCCATGGACATCATCCTGACCACCAAGGGTCTCGCGATGCGCCAGGTCGGCAACGTCATTCTGGTCGCCCCGGCCACGGAAATCGCTGCCCGCGAGCGGCAGGAGCTGGAGTCCAAGCAGGACATCCAGCAACTGGCGCCGCTGCGCGCCGAGTTCCTCCAGGTCAACTACGCCAAGGCTTCCGATCTCGCGAACCTGATGAGCACGGGCGGCGGCGAGGGCTCGATTCTGTCGGCTCGCGGCCGGGTGGCGATCGACGAGCGGACCAATACGCTGCTGATTTACGATACCTCTGAGCGGATCGCCGATATCCGCCGCCTCGTGGCGGCCCTGGACATCCCGGTGCGGCAGGTGCTGATCGAATCGCGAATCGTGGTGGCGAACGACGACTTCAGCCGCGACCTCGGTGTGCGCATGGGCGTCAGCTATATTCGCGAGCGCGGCCAGGATGGCCTGATCTCGGTCACCGGATCGGGACAGGGCGCCAACACGACCGTCGTCGCCAACGCCGCCGGCGCGGCACAGCCGCTGCTTGCGCCTAACCTGCTGGATCGCTACAACGTCAACCTGCCCATTTCCGAACCGGCCGGTCGTTTCGGACTCGCCATCCTGGGCCAGGACACGCTGATTGATCTCGAGCTGGCGGCGGCGCAGGCCGAGGGCCGGGGCGAGATCGTCTCGAGTCCCCGGGTGATCACCGCCAACCAGAAGCAGGCGGTCATCGAGCAGGGTGTCGAGATTCCCTTCCAGGAGGCGGCCGCGAGCGGCGCCACGGCGACGCAGTTCAAGAAGGCGGTGCTCAGCCTGACGGTCACGCCGCAAATCACGCCGGATGACCGCATCATCCTGGACCTCGAGGTTACCCAGGATACGGTCGGGCAGTTCGTGCCCAGCGCGACCGGCGGCCAGGTACCGAGCATCGACACGCGCAAGGTCATTACCCAGGTGCTGGTCAACGACGGCGAAACCGTCGTGCTGGGCGGCATCTTCGAAACGGAGCGCCGCGATTCCGAGGACAAGGTGCCTTTCCTGGGAGACATTCCCGTGATGGGCCGCCTGTTCAAGCGGAACAGCTCCGTATCTAACAAGCGCGAACTGCTGATCTTCGTGACGCCGAAGATTCTGCGTGAGGGCAGCAACATCTACTGAGTCCGGGGCGGTTCTCGGACCGACGGTTGGGCCGGCGCAAGCCGGCCCAACCTTATGCGATTCGTGGCGGGTAAAATGAGCATCCCGAACATCTTCCTGGTCGGCCCCATGGGGGCCGGCAAGAGCGCGGTCGGACGGCAGCTCGCGCGGATGCTCAAGCGGGATTTCTACGACAGCGATGCCGAAATCGAAGCGCGCACGGGAGTGGATATCCCGTTCATCTTCGAGAAGGAGGGTGAATCGGGCTTCAGGCGCCGCGAGCGCGAGGTGATCGATGCCCTGACGGCGCTCGATGGTATCGTGCTCGCGACCGGGGGCGGCGCGGTTCTGGACCCCGGGAATAGAGAATTGCTGGCGTCGCGCGGCCTGGTGGTCTACCTTGACGCCTCGGTGGATCAGCAACTCGAGCGCACGCGGCTGTCCAGCCACCGGCCGCTGCTCGATACGCCGAATCCCGCCGAGCGCCTGGCGATTCTCATGCAGGAACGGGCGCCGATATATCGTGAACTTGCGACGCTGACCGTGCATACCGACGGTCGCATGGTCCGCGAGGTCGCGCAGGAAGTCCGCCGGAGACTGGCGGCAATGAGCAAAGACAGCTGAGGCAACGGATGCACGCGCTGAATGTGCCGCTTGGCAACAGGTCGTACCCGGTCGTGATCGGGCGGGGCATCCTCGGCAGGCCCGAGGTGCTGAGCCCTTTTCTCGACGGGCGCCAGGTGCTCGTGCTGACCAACGAGACCGTAGGGCCGCTGTGGCTGAAGCCGCTGCGCAATGCGCTGTCGGAACACGAGGTTACAGTCCACGTCCTTCCGGATGGCGAGCAATACAAGACGCTGGAAACGCTCGAGTCGATCTTCGACATTCTCGCTGAGGGCCGCTTCCATCGCGACGCGACGATCGCGGCGCTCGGTGGCGGCGTCGTCGGCGACCTGGGCGGCTTCGCCGCAGCCTGCTGGCAACGCGGCATAGGCTTCGTGCAGTTGCCGACGACATTGCTGGCCCAGGTGGATGCGGCGGTCGGGGGCAAGACGGCAGTCAATATCCCTGCAGGCAAGAACCTGGTGGGCGCGTTCCACCAGCCCAACGCGGTGATTGCGGACATTGCAACGCTGGCCACCCTCGGCCGCAAGGAGTACTGCTCGGGCCTCGGCGAGGTCGTCAAGTACGGCCTGGGGCTGGACGCCGGCTTGTTCGAATGGCTCGAGGGCAACATGGACGCGGTACTGGAGCGCGACCCGGAGGCCCTCGAGCGCGTCGTTTACTGGTGCTGCGCGCTCAAGGCCGCGGTGGTCGCCGAGGACGAGCGCGAAACGGGCCGGCGCGCCCTGCTGAACCTCGGCCATACTTTCGCCCACGCGATCGAGACGGCGATTTCCTATGGCGCCTGGCTCCACGGGGAAGCGGTTGCGGCGGGGATGGTCATGGCGGCGGAGCTTGCCGCGCGGCTCGGGATGCTGGAGCGGGACGCGGTCAGCCGCCTCGAGGCCCTGTTGTCGGCGGCCGGCCTGCCGACGCGTCCGCCGCCGGTCGGCGGCGCGCGCCTGAAAGCACTGATGCTGGTCGACAAGAAGATCGCCGGCGGGCGCCAGCGCTTCGTGTTGCCGGACGGTCTGGGCTCGAGTGTGGTCTGCGCCGATATTCCGGCGGCCGACCTGGACGCGGTACTGGCGATGGCAGATCCGCAGTGAGCGAGCCGCTGGCGCCCTGGGCGACCTGCGAATCCCGCTCACCCGGCCGGCGCCACGCCGAACCTCCGCCGCGCTATCGCGGCGAATACCATCGCGACCGTGACCGGATCATCCACTCGACGGCTTTCCGCCGCCTCGTCTACAAGACCCAGGTGTTCGTGAACCACGAGGGCGACCTCTACCGCACGCGCCTTACGCATTCTCTCGAGGTTGCGCAGATCGCCCGAACGGTCGCCGGCGCGCTGCGGCTGAACACTTATCTTACGGAAGCCATCTGCCTGGCCCACGACCTTGGCCACACGCCCTTCGGTCATGCCGGACAGGAAGCGCTCAATCGCTGCATGGCCGACTATGGCGGGTTCGAACACAATCTCCAGTCGCTGCGCGTGGTCGATGAACTCGAGGAGAAATATGCCGGGTTCCCCGGCCTCAACCTCATGTTCGAGACTCGTGAAGGCATCCTCAAGCATTGCTCCGCGCGAAACGCGCGCACGCTCGGGGAGCTGGGCCGTCGCTTTCTCGAGGGGCTGGAGCCCGGGCTGGAGGCGCAGCTGGCCAACGTTGCGGACGAGATCGCCTATAACAATCATGATGTGGACGACGGGCTGCGGGCGGGGCTGCTCGAGCTGGAGGAACTGCGGCAGGCCGGCCTGTTCCGCGAGCAACACGACGCGGTCCTGGCCTTATGGCCGGGGTTGTCCGGCCGTCGCCTGGTGCACGAAATCGTGCGCCGCATGATCGGCCGGGTCGTCGAAGACCTCGTCGTCGGCTCGCAGGGCGAACTGAATGCCTTGTCCCCGGACTCGCCTGAGGCAGTGCGGCACGCAGGCAGGCGGTTGATACGATTCACCCCTGAAGTCGGCGCGGCGCACGCGGAACTGAAGCGTTTCCTGCGCGAGCGGCTGTACCGCCACAACCGCGTCATCCGTATGACGACCAAGGCGCAGCGCACGGTCAGCGACCTGTTTGACGCCTTCATGCAGGAGCCGCGGCTGCTGCCCGAGGACCACGCCCGCGAGGCGGAGCGCAAGGCAGCGGCCCAGGGCGAGGCCGGCCGGGCGCGGGCCGTCGCGGACTATATCGCCGGCATGACCGACCGCTTTGCGATTCTCGAGCACAGCCGGCTGTTCGATCCGCGCGCCCGGACCTGAGCGAGCTCGCGGACGGTCCCCCGCATTGCGGCCTTCCCCGACGCTGGGCGCCCCCTCCCGGATGCTAGAATCGCGGGCCCGATCAAGGCCGGACCCGATCAATGAACATCAAGGACATCCCCCTCGACGAGCGGCTGATCTTCGCCCTCGACGTGCCTGACGCCTGGGAGGCGCGCGAGCTGGTACAGGAGCTCGACGACTCGGTGCGTTTCTACAAGCTGGGCCTGGAGCTGCTGATGGCCGGCGGGTATTTCGAGTTGCTCGACTGGCTGGCAGGGCGCGGCAAGAAGATTTTCGTGGATCTGAAGTTCTTCGATGTCCCGGCGACGGTGTCGCGCGCCGTGGCGCGGCTGAACTCGCGGGGCGTGACATTCTGCACCGTGCACGGGAACCAGGGGATCATGGAGGCCGCCGTCGCCGCGCGGGAGGACGTCAAGGTACTCGCGGTCACGGCGCTGACCAGCCTGGACCGCGGCGACCTGGAGGATCTCGGCTTCACCTGCGATGTGCCGGAGCTGGTGCTGTCGCGGGCGCGGCGCGCGCTCGAGGCAGGCTGCGACGGCGTGGTCTCGTCGGGGCTCGAGGCCGCGCGTTTGCGCGAACAGCTCGGCGGGCGCCTGCTCGTGGTGACGCCGGGCATTCGTCCGGTGGACAACCGGCCGGTCGACGACCAGAAGCGCGTCGTCACCGTCGACCAGGCATTCGCGCTGGGCGCGGATTACATCGTGGTGGGCCGGCCGATCCGTGATGCCGAGGATCCGAAGGCTGCCGCGGAGGCCATCCAGGCCAGCATTGCAAAGGCGGTGGGCGCATGACTGCCGAGCTCAAAAACGATCGCCTGCTGAGGGCCCTGTCGCGCCAGCCGACCGACCGCACGCCGGTCTGGATGATGCGCCAGGCAGGCCGCTACCTGCCGGAGTACCGTGCGACTCGCGCCAGGGCCGGCAGCTTCATGCAGCTGTGCAAGGCGCCCGAGCTGGCCTGCGAAGTCACGCTCCAGCCGCTCGACCGGTTCCCCGTCGACGCCGCGATTCTCTTCTCAGACATATTGACCGTGCCCGATGCCATGGGGCTTGGCTTGTATTTCGAAGAGGGCGAGGGCCCGCGTTTCGAGCGCACCATCGCCCGTGCCGCGGACGTCACCGCGCTGGCCACGCCGGACCCGGAGCAGGAGTTGCGATACGTCATGGATGCGGTCCGCCTCATCCGCCGCGAACTCGACGGCCGCGTTCCGCTGATCGGCTTCTCGGGCAGCCCATGGACCGTGGCGACCTACATGGTCGAGGGCGGCACGAGCAAAAACTTCAGCAAAATAAAGGGCATGCTCTACGACCAGCCCGTGCTGCTGCACGCACTCCTGGAGCGTATCACCCGCACCACCATCGATTACCTCAACGCGCAGGTCACCGCCGGCGCCCAGGCCGTCATGGTGTTCGACACCTGGGGCAGCATCCTCACGCCGAAGACCTACCACAGCTTTTCGCTGGACTATATGCAGCGGATCGTGGACGGCGTTACCCGGGTAGCGGATGGCCGCAAGGTGCCCGTGGTGCTGTTCACCAAGGGCGGCGGACCGTGGCTCGAGGCGATGGCCGCTACCGGCTGCGACGCCTTGGGCGTGGACTGGACCACGGACCTGGCCGAGGCGCGGACGAAAGTGGGGCAGCGCGTTGCCTTGCAGGGCAACCTGGACCCGGCGGTCCTGTACGCGTCACCGGAAGTCATCCGCGAGGAAGTTCGCCAGGTGCTGGAGAGCTTCGGTCACGGCCCGGGCCACGTGTTCAACCTCGGCCACGGGATCCATCCCGAGGTAAAGCCCGAGCACGCGGGCGCCATGATCGACGCCGTGGTCGAACTCAGCCCCGCTTTCCACCGCTGAAACGCCTCGGATCCCGCCATTATCGACCAGTAGCGGGAGCGGACCGTCACAGGCCCGCTGAGGGAGCTGAAGATTTCGCCGAGCGAAGCGGGCCTGTGACGGTCCGCTCCCGCGGTCCGCAGCACAGCGGGCAGAACCCGCGCCTACGCGTCCAGCGACGGATCGCCCGGCGGGGCCCAGTCGCCGACAGGTTCGCGGGCAAGGATCGAGTCCATGATCGCCGTTTCGCGGCTGACAATCGCGCTGATGAACTCGTCCGAGCCCTTCATCGCACGGAAAGCGACGAACCCGCGCTCGATGAAGTCATGCAGCTCCAGCAGGCCGGCCATCTTCGCGGGGCCACGGCCGAGTTTCACCGCGTTGTAGATGAACGGCTTGAAGACCACGCTGTCCAGCGACTCGCCGACTAAGCGAACGATGCTGACCTGGCGTCGCCGGGCCTCCAGGTTGCCGCAGCGCCGATAAGCCTCGGCGTAACGTTCCGCGTCGAGCCCGTTCTTGAGGCCCATCTCGCCCCACAATACCGCGACCATGTCGAGATCCAGCTCCTGGCTGATCGCGTGCAGCTCGATGCCGATGCTGATCGTTTGCAATGCCGGTCCGGGCATGACACGCGACATGACGGGGTAGACTCGCTCCACGCCTTCGTCGCGCGCGGAAAAGTCCTTGTCGCCGTATAGATCGGTCAGGAAAAACTCCACCGCCTTGCGATAACGAGAGACCTCGAGCAGGTCGCGATACGTGTGTCGTAGCCTTTTTGCCTGCCATGCGGCGAGCATGCGGCACTCCGGGCGTAATCCCTGGTCGTCGTACTGACGCAGCCGGGCAAGTCGGCTGCGCTCGAGCTGCTCGGCCAGTCGCCGCGCCCCGGAATCCCTGCTTTCAGCACTGGTCATGGGCGGGCATTGTAGACGCAGGCCAATGATTTTGCGTGTGTTCTGCGACCATTACGTATTGCGGGTTCCATCACTGTGACGAGTTGCAGCGCGGTGGTATGCTGCGATTATCAAACGGACGTTTGAGGCGTGGTCATGACAAAGAACAACGGCTTGCAGCCGGTTGCCGACAGTCAACTGACGCGACTTGTCAGGGGCTCGGCCAGCCAGGTGTGGCACGTGGGCCGCAGCGTGTATTCCCGTGCGGGCTCCGGGAGCAGCCGCCTGGTCGGCAGCCTGCTGGGGTTCGGCGGGCGCCTCGACCGCGAGGCGAAGAGTCGCGTCTTCGAGGTGCGGACAACCGCTACGGAGACCTGGGATCGGCTGGAGAGCGCCTTCGCGCACCGGGTCGCGCGGGCGCTGAATTCGCTGCAGATCCCGACCGCGCGCGATGTTCACGAACTCAGCAGCAGGGTGGAGGCTCTGCAGAAAGCTGTCGTGGCACTGGAGCGTCGGGCCGCGCAGGCCTCGTCTCCGGAGCCGCGGGCTGCGGCGCGCGGCAAGCCGACCAATCGCAAGAAGCCGGCGGTACGCTCGAAGAAGAAGGCCGCGGCGCGGACCAGGACCAAGACCAAGAGCGGAAGCTGAGCCGATGCTGCAGACCCAGCAGACGCACCTGGACGAGAAGTCGGGTGGGCCAAAGATCGGTCTCGCGCTCGCCGGCGGCGGGCCGCTCGGGGGAATCTACGAAATCGGCGCGCTGCTGGCGCTGAACGAGGCCATCGACGGCCTCGATTTCGCCGACGTGGACGTCTACGTGGGCGTTTCGGCGGGCTCCTTCGTCGTTGCCACGCTGGCCAACGGAATTTCCGTTGAGGAAATGGGGCGCCTGCTTGTCAGCCGCAAGGGCCGGCCGCAGCGCTTTGATCCGGCGTTGTTCCTGCAGCCCAATTTTGCCGAGTATCTCCGGCGTGCCGCGCAGGTGCCGAAATTGCTGGTCGAGGGGCTGTGGGAGTTTGCCTGCAACCCGCTGAAGCAGGGCCTGGTCGAATCCCTCAGCGGATTGTCCAGGGCCATCCCGACGGCGGTTTTCGACAATCGACCGATCGAGCGCTTCCTGGCGGATCTTTTCAGTAACCGCGGCATGACCAATGACTTTCGCCGGCTGTCACACAAGCTGCTGATCGTGGGCGTGGACCTGGATACCGGAGAGGCCGTGCGGTTCGGCTCCGAGGGGCATGACGACGTGCCGATCTCCAGGGCCGTCCAGGCGAGCTCTGCGCTGCCCGGACTCTATCCGCCCGTGCAAATCGGCGATCGCTATTTCGTGGACGGCGGCCTGAAGCGCACCCTGCATGCATCGGCGGCCCTCGACGAGGGCGTCGACTTGTTGTTCTGCGTGAATCCCCTTGTGCCCTACGATGCAGGCCTCGCGCTGCCGGGCAGCGACAAGCGACATGACTCGCTCGTCGATGGCGGACTCCCGGTCGTCCTGTCGCAGACGTTTCGGTCGCTGATTCATTCCCGCATGAAAGTGGGCATGGCGAAGTACGAGACCAGCTATGTGGATCGCGACGTCGTGCTGTTCGAGCCCGATACCGGCGACTCGAAAATGTTTTTCGCCAACGTCTTCAGCTATGCCAACCGGGAGATGGTCTGTCAGCACGCGTACCGCACGACACGGCGGGATCTCTGGCTGCGGCGGCGTCACCTGGTCCCGATCCTGAAGCGGCATGGCGTGACGATCAACGAAGCCATTCTGCGGGACGGTGACCGGCACTTTACCAGCGCCCTGTCCCGGCGCCCGGACCCGATGCGCCTGGGGAACTACAAGAACAAGGTTGCCAACCGCCTGGATGCGCTCCTTGATCGGCTGGAGATCATTGTCCCTTCCTGAGCTCCGCTTCGCCTGCAATGCCTTGCGGGCACAGCAGGAAAGCGCCCCGATCCGAGAGCCGGTAGTCCAGGGTTCGCTCGCCCGCCTTTAGGATCAACTGCCAGCCGGGTACGAGTGCCTGGGTGTACAGCATGCCGGGCTGGGGACATCCCAGCGAACCATCACTCCATGTCCCGTGCCATGCATCGACGACGACCAGTTCCCCGACAGCAACGCCGCTGCGCCGACTGGCGTCGGCCAGCACGGGTGCCAGCAGGCGTTCCGGAGGAAGCGCCGGGTCACCATTGGTCGGCATAAGCGCGCCCTCCCCGCTCAACAACTGGGTCGATGCGTGGTACCGCGGCTCGGCCTCGCCCGCCTCGTCGGTGGCAGGAACCTGCGCCTTGCACGCCACCAGGGCAAACACCAGGCATACGAGACCGCCGCATCGAGTCGCGTTTCGGTGTTGGCGCAGCGCGGTCGGCAACAGCATCATTTGTGCACGCCGGCCTCAGGCCTTGCCGTCGCGCAATTCCCGCCGCAGGATCTTCCCCACGTTGGTCTTGGGCAGTTCCTTGCGGAATTCCACCAGCCGCGGGACCTTGTAGCCGGTGAGGCTCTCGCGGCAGAAAGCGATGAGTTCCTTGTCGGTGACGCTTTGTCCCTCGCGGCAGACGACGAACAGCTTGACGATTTCGCCCGACTTGTCGTCGGGCATGCCGACGGCGGCGGCCTCGAGCACGGCGGGATGCGTTACGGCCACGCCCTCGACCTCGTTCGGATACACGTTGAAGCCGGACACGAGGATCATGTCTTTCTTGCGATCCTCGATGAATACATAGCCCTGCTCGTCCATGCGACCCATGTCGCCGCTGCGGAACCAGCCATCATCGAGCATGACCTTGGCCGTCTCGTCCGGGCGATTCCAGTAGCCGGCCATGACCTGCGGTCCGCGAATGCAGATCTCGCCGACTGCGCCGATGCCGAGGTCCTTGCCGTCCTCGTCACGGATGCTGACTTCGGTCGAGGAGATCGGTACCCCGATGGAGCCGTTGAATTCCTCGTTGGTCAGCGGGTTGATGCAGGCGGCCGGCGATGTTTCCGTCAGGCCGTAGGCCTCGATCAAGGGCTTGCCGGTGACTTCCTTCCAGCGCTCGGCCACGGCCCGCTGCACGGCCATGCCGCCGCCCAGCGTCACCTTCAGGTGGCTGAAGTCGACCTCGTCGAAGCCCGGCGTATTCAACAGGCCGTTGAACAGCGTGTTGACGCCGGTGATGAAGGTGAATTTCTGCTTTTTCAACTCCTTGATGAACGCCGCCATATCGCGCGGGTTCGTGATCAGGATGTTGTTGCCGCCCATGAGGGTGAACACGAAGAAGTTCGCCGTCAGCGAGAAGATGTGATAGAGGGGCAAGGGCGTAATGACGACGGACTGACCCTCGGTCACCGTCACGCTGAGCCAGGCGCGCGCCTGCAGCAGGTTGGCGATGATGTTCCGGTGCGTGAGCATGGCGCCCTTTGCAACGCCGGTCGTGCCGCCGGTGTACTGCAAGAAAGCGAGGTCGTCGTGCCCCAGTTCGGGCGTGTCCATGGTCTGCCACTTGCCCTCCTTGAGGGCCTTGTGGAAGGCCACGGCATCCGGGATGTTCCACTCCGGCACCATTTTCTTGACCTTGCGGATCACGAAATTGACCAGCTGTCGTCTTGGCGTCGGCAACATGTCACCGATGGCGGTGACGACGACGGTCTTGATCGCCGTGTTGTTGCGGACTTTCTCGAGCGTCCTGGCGAAATTCTCGACGATGATGATGGCCTTGGCGCCGGAGTCCTTCAGCTGGTGCTCGAGCTCGCGCGGGGTGTACAGCGGGTTGATGTTCGTCACGGTCAGGCCCGCGCGCAGGATCGCCGCGACGGCAACGGCGTACTGGATGATGTTGGGCATCATCACGGCCACCCGGTCGCCCTTCGCCAGCCCCGCGTTCTTCTGCAGCCAGCCGCCAAGATAGCGGGACATCTCGTCCAGCTCGCCGAAGCTGATCGAGTGCCCCATGTTCGTGAATGCCGGGAGACTGCGATACTTCGCGAAGGACTGTTCGAGGAAATCCCGCAGCGAAGAGAACTCGTTTACGTCGATCTCGGCGGGCACGCCCTCCGGATATTCCTTCAGCCAGATCTTTTCCATAACTCCCCCGCTGACTCCCTGGTCATTCCTGGTCTGTATCGTTGTGTATTGTAAGGTCGAGCAGCGGCTCCAGCGCCGGCCAGACGTTGTCGACAATGACGGACTGTGCCGCGGCATTCGGATGGATCCCGTCGTCCTGCATCAGCTCCACGTCCAGGGCCACCCCCTCGAGGATGAAGGGAATCAGCCCGGTGCCGTATTCTTGTGACAGTTCATGGTAGATGGCATGAAAGGACTCGGTGTAGCGTGGGCCGTAATTTGGCGGGATGTGAATTCCGGCAAGCAGCACCCGCGCGCCCGCTGACTCGGAAAGTTGAATCATTTTGGACAGGTTTCGTCGAATCTCAGCTGTGGGAATGCCGCGCAGCCCGTCGTTGCCGCCCAGTCCGATGAGCACGATGGACGGCGAAAGCCGCTCCAGGGCGCCGGGCAGGCGGGCCAGTCCACCGCTGGTGGTATCCCCGCTGATGCTCGCATTGACCACGCGGTGAGGGCGACCGGCGGCCGCGAGGCGCTCCTCGAGCCGGGTGGGCCAGTTTTCGTCGATCGTGAGGCCGTAGCCCGCACTCAGGCTGTCGCCGACGACCAGGACCACGGGTTGCGTCGCCGCGGCGGCGGGCGCAACGAGTACCATGAACAGTAAAAGGATTTTGTACATGCAACAGGCGACCGGAAAACAGCCGGTTCTTAAGTCTCGCGGGCTGACCAAGAAGGTTAGCAGTCCCGAGGGAGAGCTTACCATCCTGGACAGCGCGGACCTCGAGATTTCCGCCGGCGAGTCGGTGGCGGTGCTCGGTCCCTCGGGAGCCGGCAAGTCCACGCTGCTGTCGCTGCTGGCAGGCCTCGATCTGCCGACCGAGGGCCAGGTGTGGGTGAACGGTCGCGAGTTGACCGCGCTGGACGAAGACGGCCGCGCCGCGGTGCGGGCCGACCAGGTGGGGTTCGTGTTCCAGTCGTTCCACCTCGTGCCGGCGCTGACTGCGCTGGAGAACGTCATGCTGCCGCTGGAGCTGGCCGGGCGGCCCGATGCACGGCGCACGGCGCGTGCGGCCCTCGACGAGGTCGGGCTCGGTCCGCGTGTGGGCCATTACCCGCGGCAGCTCTCCGGTGGGGAGCGCCAGCGCGTCGCTATCGCACGCGCCTTCGTGGGCAGCCCCTCGGTGCTGTTTGCCGACGAGCCGACCGGGAACCTCGATTCGCGCACCGGGGGCAAGATTGCGGACCTGATGTTTCGGCTGAATGCCGAGCGCGGCACCACGCTCGTGCTGGTGACCCATGATCGGGCGCTGGCGGACCGTTGCGACCGCCAGCTCGAGATGGACGCCGGGAGAATCCTTTGAGTGCGGTGTCCTTCGGGCTCACGCAGGTGGGCCGGGAGCTCAAATCCGGCGAGGTGCGCGTTCTCGCGGCCGCGCTCGCGCTCGCCGTCGCGGCGATGACCGCGGTGGGGTTTTTTACCGACCGGGTCGCCCAGAGCGTCCAGGCGCGCAGCGCCGAGGTGCTCGCGGCCGATGTCGTGCTGCGCTCCAACCGGCCGATCCCGGAGGCACGGGAGGCACTGGCGACCAAGCTCGGCCTGGTCACGGCGCGGACCGCCTCGTTCCCGAGCGTCGTGCTGGCGGGCGAGGAGAGCGCGCTGGCCGACATCGAGGCCGTCGAGCCGGGCTACCCGCTGCGCGGTCAACTGAGGATCAGCACCCGATTCGATGCCGAATCCGAGACCGTGGACCGCGTGCCCCGGCCCGGGGAAGCCTGGGCGGATCCGCGCCTGCTGGCGCGCCTCGGCGCCGAGATCGGCGCGATCGTCGAGCTGGGCCAGATCGAGCTCGAGGTCACGCGCCTGCTGGATTTTCGCCCCGACCAGGGCTTCAGCTTCGCCGAGCTCGCGCCGACCTTGCTGATCAATTACGAGGATGTCGCAGCCAGCGGGCTTGTCGCGCCCGGCAGTCGCGTTTCCTACCGTCTGCTGCTCGCCGGCGACGCAAGCGCCCTGGCGACGTACCGCGACCGCATCGAGCTGGGGGTCGGCGAACGCCTGCGGGGTATCGAGGACGCCCAGCCCGAGATCGGCAACGCGATCGAGCGCGCCAGCCGTTTCATCGGCCTCGCGTCGCTGGTCAGCGCGCTGATCGCCGCGGTCGCCGTGGCCATGGCCGCCCGGCGCTTCGCCACCCGGCACATGGATACCGTCGCCCTGATGAAATGCGTGGGCGCGCCGCGCCGCTTCGTGCTGGTTGCGATGCTGGTGCAGCTGTTTGTCGTCGGGCTGGCAGCTTCGCTTGCCGGCCTGGCGCTCGGCTGGCTCGCGCAGGAGGGTCTCGTGTTGATCCTCGCCGACCTCGTCGGCGACCGCCTGCCGCCGCCGACCTTCGCACCGGCGATCGGCGGGCTGGTGCTGGCGGCCATCGTGCTGGCCGGATTCGCATTGGTGCCGATCATCGAGCTCTGCCGGACGCCGCCGGGCCGCGTGTTGCGACGCGACCTGTTGCCGCCGGCCGCAGGGCCGCTGGTCCTCTATGGCGCAGCGATCGGCGGAGCCCTCGCGCTGCTGGCGTGGCAGATCCGGGATGCGACGCTGGTCGGGTGGCTTGCGCTCGGCACGGCGGCGGTCATGCTGGGTCTCGCGGCGGGCGGCTGGCTGCTGGTGCAGGCGGCGTCGCGCTTGCGTGGCGGCGGCGGCGCATGGCGCTACGGGCTCGCCAACGTCAGCCGGCGCGGGCCGGAGAGCATCATCCAGGTCGGGGCCTTCGGGATCGGGCTGATGGTGCTGCTGCTGCTGACCCTGGTGCGTTCGGGGCTGCTGGAGCAGTGGCGTGCCACGTTGCCGGAAGATGCGCCGAACCGTTTCCTGATCAACATCCAGCCGCACGAGGCCGAGGGGGTGGGCAATTTCCTGGCCGAGCGCTTCGGGGGCGGCGAGCTCGTGCCACTGATCCGCGCGCGCGTCACCGCCATCAACGGCCGGCCGGTCGCCGAACTCGAGTTTCCGTCCCCGCGCGCGCAGTCTTTCATCGATCGTGAATCCAACCTCAGCTGGGCGCAGGAGCCGGCGCCGGACAATCGCGTCGTTGCGGGGCGCTGGTGGCCCGTCGGGGACGAGGCGGAGGTTTCCGTGGAGGTCGACTATGCGCGCGATCTCAATATCAAGCTGGGCGATCGCATCGAATTCGACATCGCGGGCGAGCGACTGACCGTCAAGGTCACCAGCCTGCGCGAGGTGCAATGGGATTCCTTCAACCCCAACTTTTTCATGGTTTTTCCGCCGGGGCTGATGGAAGGTTATCCGCTGACCTATATCTCGAGCATTTACGCCGACCGGGCGCTGCGCAGTGATGTCCTCGAGCTGGTGCGCAGTTACCCGAGCGTCACTGTCATCGATATCGAAGCGACGATCGAGCAGGTGCGCGCTGTCATGGACCAGGCCTCCCTCGCCGTGCAGTACGTGTTCCTGTTTGCGCTGGGTGCGGGAATCCTCGTCATGCTGGCGGTCGTGCAGTCGACCCGTGAGGAACGCCTGTACGAGAGCGCGATGCTGCGCACGCTCGGCGCACGCCGGCGCGTGGTACTGGCCGGCGTCGCCGTCGAGTTCGCCGCGCTGGGGCTGATCTCGGGCATCCTGGCGGCGGCCGGAGCGTCGGGCGTCGCCTGGCTGCTGGCGCGGCGGGTATTCCAGCTGGAGTTTGTCGCGGACCCGTGGGTCTGGGTCGCGGGACTGGCGGCCGGCCTGTTCGTGGTCGGCGGGACCGGCGTGCTGGCGACCCGGACCGTCGTCACCCATCCGCCCGCCAACGTGCTGCGGGGGTACTAAAATATAACCATTGCTTACCGCATCAGCGTTTCGACGGCACTGCACAAGTGCGTGATCGTTTCTTCGCGCGCGCAGCCTGGACGCCATGCGGCCGCGATGGTGCGGGATGGCTCCGGGTCCCGGAAGCGGCGGACGGCCATCGCCGGGGCGCGGGCTCCTTGCGGGTCGACTGCCAGGCTCGGCAGCAGCGTGATGCCTACTCCCGCTGCAACCATCTGGCGCAGGGTTTCGAGGCTGGTGGCGCGAAAGTCGGGAGCTTCCCGGATTCTGGCGAGGCGGCAGGCCGCGAGGGCCTGGTCGCGCAGGCAATGGCCTTCCTCCAGCAGCAGCACGGTCTCGCCGTCGAGGTCGTCGAGCGACAGGCGCCGCCGACGCGCGAGGCGGTGGCCCGAAGGCAACGCCACCTGGAAGCTCTCTGAATAGAGCGCCCGCGTGACAAGGCGTTCAGCGGGAATCGGCAGGGCGAGTATCCCGACATCGATCTCGCCGCTTTTCAACAGTTCGACAAGGTGATGCGTCTGGTGCTCCAGCAGCAGCAGCTTGAGGTGCGGGAAGCGTTCCCGCAGTGGCCCGGCAATGTGCGGCAAAAGGTACGGCCCCACGGTCGGAATGAGGCCGACGCGCAACTCGCCGGCCAACGGATCCTGGAAGTTGCGGGCCAGTTCCTCGATCTCCCGCGCCTCGTCAAGCACGCGGCGGGCGCGCTCGACGACACGCTCGCCGATATCGGTGAGCCGGACCTGCTGTCCCCGCTCCACCAGCTGGACGCCGAGCTGGTCCTCCAGCTTCTTCAGTTGCGCGCTCAGCGTCGGCTGGCTGACGAAACAGCGCTCGGCCGCCTTGCCGAAATGGCGGCTCTCGGCCAGCGCCACGAGGTAGCCGAGCGCACGCAGACTCAAGTGAAGGTTGATAGGTTTCATCTATCGAAACGATAAATTCAATTCATTGGATAAATCAAGCGGCCGGCCGAATATTGCTTAGCAGCACTGGCCAGAAATTTTCCGCATTCAAGCTCAAGGGCGTCGTCAGCAACGACACCCCGGGGCCTCACCGAGGCCCAGGCGCCGGGCGCCCTCCGCAACGATGGCGTCCCCTTTCAGCGCGGGCTGCAGGATCGTGGTGCGTCGCCCGGCAACATCAGGAAGCCCCGGCCAGGCTCCGTGATCCAGAGTTCCCGCACCCCGTCCGCAAAGCGGCCGCCCGCGGTCGCTACCGCAGGGAACAGCGTCACTTCATCATCCCCAAGGTTCATGATCAGGCTGCCGTCAGCCTGTTGGCGCGCTGAGATTTCGAGTTCGGCGCATTCGAACTCCAGCGCGCCGGCCAGCCGATAAATCTGCTCGGGATCGACCGGCGTAGCCACCGGCAGCAGCCTTATGCTGAACGTATTCTCGAAATGCAGCCCGGTGGCGGGCACGGGCGCCCGGTTCATGGTGGCACTCATCAACAGCCGGCCCTCGCCATCGACCATGGCGGCATGCATCTCGTAGCCCAGCGCAGGACTGAGCTCGGCGCGCGGCACATCGAGCTGAACCAGCGCCGGGGAGTCTCCGGGGGCAGGCAGGACCTGCTCGGCCACGAGGCGACGTTCGCCGTCCTCGAAATCCGCTTCGATCACGTAGACCGCCAGGCGGGCGCCCTCGGGCAGAGGGATCCCGGCGGCGAAGTCCACGCGCGCCCGAAACGGCACACTCTCTCCAGTGGCGGCCGCATCGCCCGGGTTGTCCGCTGCCGGCGGGGGTGCCGGCTGGCACCCGCTAAATGTGCAGAAAGCGAGCACGATGATGGCGATCCGGCTTGGTGACATGGGCCTGCCCTCGAATGATGCCTGGCGGCGGGCCGCAGCGGCCGCTGGGCCGGCATTGTAACGGCCGCGATCTCTGCTGAGCACCCTCGGCAAGTACGCAGGACTGCGTAAAGTCCCTACCATTTTTCATGCAGGTTATTGATCTGTATCAATTCGCCTGCACGAGTTCTGCTTGCAAAATGTGCCGGCGGAAAAAATTCGCAGTACGCCGCCCGGCGGCGTCGGGGAA
>Ga0114946_10000721_pt1 | contig 22181 bp, 22 predicted proteins | sample WalLakDeSediment_FD_88676 | JGI IMG/M metagenome (GOLD analysis project Ga0114946, IMG submission 88676) | Lake sediment microbial communities from Walker lake, Nevada to study Microbial Dark Matter (Phase II) - Walker Lake 11/02/13 Deep Sediment | ecosystem: Environmental > Aquatic >...
CTACGGTCATGATTCAATCCTCTCAATCGCCAATTGTCAATCCTCAATCGTCAATCGCCAATCGCCAATACGCCGCCGCCATGGCCTGGGCGACGTCGATATCCTGCTCCACCGAGCCGCCGCTGACGCCCACCGCGCCTACCACTTTGCCATCCTTGCGCAGGGGCAAACCGCCGCCCACCAGTGTGATTTTGGGCAGGTTAACGTCAATGCCATAGAGGGAGGCGCCGGGTTGGGCCGCCTGACCAAGCTCGTGGGTAGGCAGGCGCACCACGGCCGCCGTGTACGCCTTGTGGGGCGCCAGGGTCACGCTGACGATGAGGGCATCGTCCATGCGCCGGGATTCGATAACGTCGCCGTTTTGATCCACGACGGCCAACACCATGGGCACGCCGATTTCCCGCGCGCGGCGCATGCCCGCTTCTACCAGGCGGTCGCAGTCTGCTAATGTGAGTTCCATCCCGGTTTCCTCTTGGGAACGGCCGTTTTCCGCAACGGCCGTCGACTCCCGCGGTAAGTTTGCCACAATGATCGCAATCAGGGCGCGCTGTTCGTCAATGCGCGCCAGGACGTACAGCAGGTCAGACAGGCGGTTGACGTACTTGATCAGGTGGGGGTTAACGGCCGTTTGCCGATTCAGCGTCACCAGCCGCCTTTCGGCGCGGCGGAAAATAGCGCGGGCCATGTCCAGCGCCGCCGCCGCCGGGGAACCGCCGGGGCGCACAAACTGCCCCGTCTGGATCCATTCCTCATTGTAATGGTCAATCAGCCGCTCCAGCCGCTCCACCTGGGCTGGCTGCACCTGGGGCACGGCAAATTTCAGAGGTTTGCCGCCCGGCGCAAAGGCCGCTTCGGACATGATGGGAATCAGCTCCCCCTGCAAATCAATCATGTGGCGGCAAAGATCGTCGTGTTGGGTGGCGGCGCGGGCCAGACCCAGGGCTGAGGTACCCTCGTCCATGGCGCCATAGACCTCAATCCGCAGGTCATCTTTGTCTACGCGCACGCCTCCCAGCAGAGAAGTCTGGCCGGTGTCGCCGCCGCGGGTGTACACTTTTCCGCTCATGGCAGCACAGTAACCGAGTCAATAATGCCGACAATAGCCACGTCTAGTGGCGCCTTACGGTGCTCTTCGCTAATCACGCGGGCTGCGCCACCATGAGTCCACAGCACCACGTCTCCCTCGCCGGCGCCCAGGGTGTCAACGGCCACCAGGCGGTTGTTGATGGGGCGCATATCGCGCGGGTCTAATTCATCAATCACCAGCAGCTTAAAGCCGGTGAGGGATTCTTCCTTGCGGGTGGCCACAACGGTGCCAATTACTTTTGCTAAACGCATGTTCTTACCTCTTAGCTTTCCCACACCAGGCGCAGGTTTCGCCTTTGCGCCGTTTCTTGGGCCAGGGGCGTCAGGCGCGCGCCGGGCGGCAGGCGCAGCGTGGTTCCGGATGTGATAGCCGCCAGTTCGCCGTCGGTAATGATGGGGTTACGGCCGTTCTCCGCCCACGCCACGTTCATCAGTGGCGCCGTCACAGCCGGTTGGCCTGCCTGTAACTGGCCAATAACCGCGGAAATAAACTCCCCTTCCCGTACCAACTGCACGCCAAATTCCATTAAGGTTTCCAGGTTAGCCATCATTTTGCGGCGTAGAGCGGGCGCGCCTTTATGATCGTCGCTAAAAATTAGGCCGCCGTTGCCATAAGGGTCCGCGCCATCACATACGGCGATCACCGGCTTGCCGGCCAGCAATGCGCCCAGCACCAATGTCGTGAACAAAGAATCCATCAGTCCCAGGGCCAGGTGGGCGGCCGTATTCATGGACAGGGTGGGCAGCAGCACCAGATCCGTATTGCGCACCAGCCCCGGGGTATTTACCCACTGCTGGGGGCCAATGATTTCGCCGGCGCCTGCCTGGCGCACTTTATCCTCGCCAATGACGTGCAGCGCCGAGGCGGTCATGCCTACGGTGAGCTTATGCCGCCCTCCGGCAAGCAGCCGGATCGCCTCCATGCCCACCACGTAGCCGGTGCTGGCCCCGCTAAAGAGCATTAAAACCTGCCGCTGCGGCGCATTGGCAATCAGCTTGCCGCGTACCAGGCTAACGACTTTGGCCACAATCTGGTCTATAAGCGCCTGATCCATCCTCATCTCCAAAAAAAGAAGAAGTTACACAGAGAGGCTAAATCAAAAAACCGTGAACCTCTGTGCCTTCTTCGTGAATCTCCGTGTTACTTTCTAGGTATTATCAAAGTCCCCATTTGCCCGCTGCGGATGCCCACAGCGTTGCCCTCATCGGTGTCCAGGTGGACTTCGGTGCGCCAGCCCGCCTTAACGCGCACCAGAATGCCGTGCAGCGTGGTGGGGCGCGGCCCGTCCAGGCGCAAATCCAGCAAGTTACCGTGTTTGACGCCCAGGGATTCGGCCGTTTTGTCGCTGATGTGGATGTGTCGCCGGGCAATAAATGCGCCGCCGCCGCCGCCGCCGGGAAGGATGACAGCCCCTTCCGGGCCTACCAGCGTAATGGGCTGGCAGGCGGGGTCGACGCCGTCGGTGGCTACGGGCAGTTTCAGGCCTAAAATGAGCGCGTCGGTTTGCGATAGTTCAACCTGGGAATACGGCCGTGTTGGGCCTAATACCCGCACCTTCTCAATGCACCGCTTACGACCCACCACCATCACCTGTTCGCGCGCCGCATAATACCCCTTTTGGTACAGCTCGTTGTAAACCGTCAGGTCGTGCCCCTGGCCAAAAAGTGTTTCAACGTGTTCCGGGCACAGGTGTACATGGCGCACGGAGATGCCAATGGGCACGAGCAGCTCAAGATGGGCATTAAGGGAGATAGGCAGCGGCTCCAGTTCCGCGGCTATTTCCGGCTGCCTGTCCGCTAGACGGCGAATCACTTCTTGCGAGATGCGGTCGATGTTGAACTGCATCCCGTTCAACTTCATGATTGGTAGCGTGGTTACAGTTTCCATGTGCATTCACTTCGTTGTCCGCAATCCGCTGCCCATAAATAGTTTACGGATTACGGATTACCTTCCATGGATCAGGCCGCCTCGTCGTCTGCGTCACTTTTTTGCGGGCGATGCACAAAGCAATAGTCTGAACCGGGTTGGGCGGGCAGCTTGCACGGTTCGCCAGATTTGGTGATGGCGGCGCATGGCTTAGGGGTGGTGAGTTGTTCCGTGACGGCCGTTTCCGTTTCCGCTTCTGGTTCTTTCTGTTCAACGCTAGCAAGCGGCGCCGGCGCGGCGCCGGCCGTTTGCTGTTTGCGCCCCCGGTCCAGGTTTTGGATTAAGGCCTCAATTTCCGCATGGGGGCGGGGGATGACGTGCTGCCCATACACCTGGCCAATGCGGGACGCCGCCGCTACGCCGGCGGCCACGGCCGCTTTTACGGCGCCCACGCCGCCCACAAACTTCACCGTGATCTTCCCGCTGCCTTTCGTATTCTCGTAGCCCAGCAGGGTGATGTCGGCCGCTTTCACGGCGGTATCGGCGGCTTCAATGGCGGCCACCAGGCCAATTGTTTCAATCAATCCCAATGCTTGTTTCATTGGATACCTCGCTCGTGAAGCATGAGGTTTTTACGTCTCACGCCTCATGTTCTCGTAATTTCTGCAGCACCAGCAACACAATTTTGGCGATGAGCGCCGGGTCGTCAGGTAGGGTGGGTAACGGCCGTTCCTCTACCGGCTGGGTCCAGGACGGGTGCGCTTTTACCGGATTCCGCCTCTGATCTGCTTCATCTTCAGCAAAACGCAGCGGCTTGCGAATGATCATGCGCGCCGCGTTCGTTCCTATCAGGCGGCAAAAGTAATCCGCCTGGCCGCTATAGGTTAGCGACAAAACCGGCATAGCGGGAGGCATACGCCGTTCGTGCAGCACGACCGCCTGGTGCGAAACCCCCACGCCAATGCCGAACCGGGAGCTTAAGGCGGCCGCGTAAGCCAGGGCCGCCATATCCCTTTCGGCCGCGTCAATCAAACGGCAGGGCACGCCCTCTTCCTCGGCGCCAATTTGCACCCAATGGTACAAGGCGACATCACTGCCCTTCAGAAGCGCAACGTGGATGGACGGCCGTTCATTCTCATCCATATCCATCTGCCCTACTACCCTGCCTTCCGCCGTTCAAAATAGCTCAATACCAGGCCGGTCGCCACGGCATTAATCGGCCCCAGCTTGCCGCGGATGTTGGCTGTACCCACTACCGTGCCAAACTCCGCCAGCTTATCCATCAACATTTGCGACAGCTCAAAATCCTGCCCGGAACCGCCCACGATAGCCACAAACTCAATGTTGCGCAGGTTGCCCAGAGGCGCCACCGTTTGCAGCGCCCGCAGGCTGTTCCGAAAGAAGACGCGCCGCTTGGCTTCGCGCCGCACCTCGCGGATGCGCGCTACGGTGTGCTGAGTGGGAATGGGAACCAGCCCATTACCCGTCACCAGCGCCACCCGCCCAAAGAGACGCGGGTCCAGCGGCTCTTTAAAAAAGCGCACCGAATTATCTTCATTGCGGATGTGAAACAGGCTTTCCACCTTGGCCAGGGGGTACCGCTTGATTTCTTCAGCTACGTCCACGTTAGCCCCGGTTGGCAGATCTAACTCCCGCTGAATCAGCAGCGAGACCATATTACCGGCCCCCGCCAGGTGAATGCTTTTGACCGGCTGCCCCTTGACCATCAGCGCCGCGTCGGTGGAGCCGGCCCCCAAATCCAGAATTGCCAGCGGCGCGTCAATGCCTGGCGTGGTCAGCGTACCCAAAATGGCCATATTCGCTTCCACGCCGCCCAGCTCGACCCGCACGCCAATTTCCTGGGCCAGCCCCAGCGCCAGTCGCTCCATCAGCAGTTGGTCGGTATTCACCATGGCGGCCAGGCCAACGGCGTTTTCCATAGAAAATTCCTGCGCCAATCCGCCGGAAACCTGCTGCGGAACCAGGCAGTCCACGGCAAGGACGTCGCGAATCTGGATCTCCGCCAGCGGCTTTTCGGTGACTTCGCTCATCGTCTGGCGCACACGCTCAACCATGCCGCCCACGTTGGTTCCCGGTTCGCCTTCCACGTTGACCAGGCGGCCAACCTGGCCCAGCCCGGCCATAATGGCGTCGGCGCCGCCATCCATTTCCACAACGGTCGTGCGCGTATCCCCTATCAACTTCAGCGTCCCGGCCGGAATGCGCCGCGTTTTCACGTCTCCGGCCGGCGTGCGAATGACTACGGCCGAACGCAGGCCAATCAATGCCTTAGCGATGGGGATGACCATTTGCGTCTCTTGCGGCGTCAGGTCAAAGAGGGTGGCAATGCCATAGGGATTACACAACTGGCGGATCACCTGCCCATGCTCGCCTACTTCCACCGCTGCCAGCATATTCAGCGGCACCTGCTCAATCAGGCGTACCTCGTCCACAAAAGGCAATATCTGCGGCAGGCGGTTGGCAATCAACACGCCGTCATCCGCCTGCACAATGCCGCCCCGGACGTCTACGCCGGCCTCCAGCGCCCGCTTGATCAGGGATGCGGCTATTTCGAAATCATACTCTTTCGGAACCACCACAATCACCGCTGCGCCGCGTTTGATGGAAACCAGATTTTTAACGTGCACCGTCTGCCCCACGCCAATGCCCATACCGCCGGGTGAACCGGGATTATGGCCGATCATAGTTGATTCGGTGATGATGGTTTCGGTGATGGTCTCCATGGCGATGTCGCCGATGACCGGGGTGGCTTCATTCAGAAGCGCCAGTTCCAGCTCGCCATTGCGGATGCCGGCGTCCTCCATGGCATCCCGCAGGGCCATCCGCATGCCGGGGATGTTGCTCAAAGTGCCTTTGATGCCGGTAGTAGGCACGCGGCTGGATCCCAAAAAGCGGGGCGGCGTATGGAAATCTATGATTTCGGCGATAGCTACTTCAGTTGTGGAGTTACCCACGTCAATGCCGGCGATAATCATGGTTCGTCGTCTTGCCTGCTTATCCAAGAGGCTGGTGGCCTGGTAGTCTTGTAGTCTGGTAGTCGCGCAGCCTAGTAGGACTACACGACTACTCGACTACTCGACTACCAGACTTACTCTTTGAGAACGCCGCGGGCTTCGTAAACGCCGGCCGCTTCGCGCACGAAGTTGGCGCACACCTTGGCCTGGTACTGATTTTCCAGTTCATCGGCCATGGCCAACAGTTCCGCCTTGGTAGAGCGGTTGGGGCGCAGGGCGTTGTACATGGCCAGCACGCGCTCGTCGGAGACGCGGGTCAGCTCACCGGCGCGGCGCATGTTGCCGGCCAACTGGGGCCGGCCGATGCTCTCGCTGATTTGCGCCTGGTACTCCAACGTTTGCGGGGTGATGCGGATCTCATCGGCCTGCACAGCGCCGGACACAACGGCGTCCAGGGTGATGTCGTCCAGGGACTTGCCTGTAGCGGTTTTCACCAGCTCACGCCGTTTCACGGATAGGGGATAGTCGGACTTGTAATGGAGGGAACGGCCGTTGGCCGCCGGAGCGGCTGCGCCATTACCCCCATTCAGCTCCGCCAGAACTTCTCTGACTATTGCTGCAATCAAATCTTGTTGTGCCACGGTACCTTGCCTCCTAATTAAAGCGCACTTCCAGCTCAACCGGTTTCTTGCCGGGAACCACAAATTCGGTTTCCCGGATGTGGAACACAGCGGCAATAGCCTGGTATTTGGGGCGCGCCATCTGGTCGTTAATCTGCGCCACCGGCGCCGGGGAATCCCCCTTGGCGTAACGTGCGGCATTGCGACCAATGTTCCGGTAGGTTTCCAGCGTAATCACCGGGGCCTGTGGGAACAACTCAATATTTTGCAGCGGGAACAGATCGCGCTGATGGATAACGGTAGTGCCCCGGGATTGGATGCCAATGGCAATGCCGGAACCACACAGTTCTGCACCGCGCTTGCCGATGAAGGCAACGTCAGAGGTATGCCACACGCGAATGACGCGCGCTTTCATGCCTTCTTCTTCAATACCGGCCATGATCTCGCGCAAAACGGCCGCATGGGGAATTCCCGTGATCGTCTGCTGCTTAAGCTTGTCACCAAAGGCGGGAGCCAGGGCAATGACCACCTCGGTGGGAGACGCGCCCTGTTTAGCTTCACCCAGTTCGCGTAGGGTCATACTGGCAGCGCCATTGGGAGAGAGTATCGTTGGTTTCGATTCGGCCGTTGTCGCGCCGCTGGCCAAAACCTGGGCCAGAATCTCTTTAACAACGTCGCGAACCATTGCTTCATTTACTTGGGCCATGGAACTTGCTCCTTAAATATCCTCGGGACTCATCGCGTTACGAATGTTAGCCAGTTGTTCCCAGCGCTTGCCTGTCAGGCGGTAGCCTGTACCCGGTCCCTGGTAATCATTCAGGTCGTTGATCGCCGCCACGACGTTGAAGTCCTTATCCAAAATGGCCGACGTATGCAAATAATCACCCGACACGCGCTGCTTCTGGATGTTCAAAACTGCTTCGGCCACATCCGTGAAGCCACGCTTGGCCAACGCCTTCACCACGTCCACGCCGGTTATACCGCGTTTCAGCATTTCCTGCGCCGCCTTCGTGTCCTGCACTTTGTCCCGTTCCGGCATGTCCTGGCTGCCATGGGCGTAAGTAGCTGCTTCCACTTCCGCATCGGTAATCGCAGGCAGGCCCAGCTCGGCGAACACCGCCTGGATTGCCTTGGCCGCCTTGTGCCGCACCTCAATGATCTCTTCCTCGCGAACCGGCCGTAAACCGCCATCCACCTTCAGATCGCGCTGCAGGAGCAGGTAATCATCATAATCGTCAGAGTCAAAGTTCGATCCGGCAAACATGTTGTCATAGTTTGGTACAGCGCTGTAGCCGGAAAAGATGAAGTCCGTGCCCGGCAGGAATTGACCCATCAGGCGGGCCGTGCGGCGGAAGGGTGAATGGGAGAAGGTCTGGTCGTTACCGGAAGCAACCTCCAGATCCAGGCATGTGGTCACCAGATTTTCTGCCAGAACAGCGCGAATGCCGCCGGGTACGCCGCCGGGTACGCCAATGCAGCTAATGGAGCCGTTTTGTAGACCTTGTACGCCGGCGCCCTTGGTCAGCATGACGCACTTAATCTCCAGGTAAAGCATGGACTTGCCTTCGGCGTAGGCCATCTGCACTTCCGAGCCAGTCCCCGAGGTAAAGCGCATCTTCAGCCCGCGCGAGGCATAGGCCGAGGCCAGGAATGCTTTCGACCAGGGCGTGTCGTCCCCATCCACGAACACCTTTTCGGTGCCATAGACGGAAACGGTTTCGGCATAAGCGGTTAAGCCGCGCAGACCCAGTTGCAATTCAATGGACTCTTCCAAAGCATCCTGGCTGAGCGCGCCGGGACGGCCGACCTGGCCGCCCACCAGCAGCGCCAGGGCGTTCATAGGCCCATAGTTGAACACAGCCACGGTTGTTTCGATTTCGTCGAAGCCGTAATAGGTTGCCTCGGCCGCATCGGCGGCCATCAGCACCGGATTGTCTTGCAGGTTGGTTACGTGAGCCTGGTTGCCGGGGGTGCGACGGGCGCGCATTTTCTGGATGCCCATCATCATCTCCACCACGTTTAGCTCGTCCATGACGGCCGCAATTTTGGCCGGCGTCAACCCGGAGAAAATCTTTACAACTTCGGCGCGGGGCACATTGATATCTACAATTTTGCGGGCGATTTCCACGCAGGGAAGCGCCATCATTTCCTCAGCAATCTTCGTGTTGATGGCATAATTGGCAATGAAGAGTTCATTGAAATCAAACTCTTCCCGCTTCTTTCCATCCATCTCCACGATGACGCCGTTGCTTACCTTAATGCTGGGTTGTGGATCGTTGGGGCTACCCATAGCGATCAAGCCAACCTCGGGCCATTCTGTGACGAACCCATCTTTGTTGACTTCGCGCGCGTCCAAAACCTCGAATCTTTTTTGTCGTTTTGCCATCGTCTTTTACCTCCCGATGAGGGGTAGAACGTCCTTCGTTAAATGTAGGGCACGCCGAGGCAAGCCGGGCTTTCACCCAACGAGCCTAGGAGTTTGACGCCTACTTCGCGCGCGGTGAGAACTGCCTGGCGTACGGCCCCAGCGTCGCCGCTGAAGAAACCGATGACCTCATTGCTGAAAGAGGTGCCGCTGGCCGGGCTGGCGTAACCGATCATGTTGACGTCGGCTGATTTAACGGCCGCATCCACCATCATCACGCCAATACCGGCCGGCGCGCCCACGCAAAGACCAAAGGCGCGGCCAATAGGGGCGCCAAAGGCTTTTTCGCAAGCATAGCTGGCGCGGGCGGTGTATTGCAGTTCGATGTGTCCCGCGTCATTGGCATACACGTCGCCAAAGGTGCGCGTCAAGTCCTTGAGGGCCACCTCAATGGCGCGGCGGGCGTCGGAAACCTCTTCAGCGCCAAAGATAATGAGGCAGCCATGACCGGCGCCGCCCTTGGTATCACGGGCCAATTCGATGGCTACGACCTCGGTGTTGGTTGCTTTGACGGCTTCGTCGGCAGCCATAATCTGCGGGCCGGCGCCAGTGCGGGCGCTGAGAATACCGATGGAACGGTATTTGGGCGCCAGCTTCATTTTTTCGTGGACCACCGGGTCAACGTTGGCAATCACGATGCCGATAGTGTCGCCAAAAGCCGTGCCTACAAACTCGGTCATGCCGGGATTGGCAAAAGAGGCGGGCTGGGCAGCCGGGCCGCCATTACCACCTACTTTGTCCATTACTTGTGCGACAATCATGTCTAAAAGTTTGTCATCCATTGTTTCTTAACTCCTGTGTCAGTGGGGGCGTAGTGTGTCACATATGCCACCTACGCCCACTCACCTTGACTCCGAAAAAGGCGATCGGTTTTTATTACCCTTTCACCGGCAGTAATACCTCGGTGTCGGTATGTGGGCGTGGAATGACGTGAATGGATACCACTTCGCCAACACGTTTGGCAGCCGCGGCGCCAGCGTCGGTGGCGGCTTTGACAGCGCCAACGTCACCACGAACCATGACGGTCACCAAGCCGGACCCGATTTTTTCCATGCCCACCAGCGACACGTTGGCCGCCTTGACCATGGCGTCGGCCGCCTCGATCATGGCCACCAGACCGCGGGTTTCGATTAAACCCAGTGCTTCTCCTTGAGCTTTTTCCATTATGATGTTCTCCTTTTTTAATTGTTCTGGTTCAACAGGTAATCTCTGAGTTTTGAGACTCCGCAACCAGTTACTGCGGATACACAATAAATTTCACCAGTAACCCCGGCTTTGCGTAACAACTCCGCGGCGCGCTCGGGATTTGCCTGCGGCGCATCGGTTTTGGTTACAACGCCAATGGTTTTCTGGGGAAATGTCAGAAAAAAATGGGGCGGGAAGAATGGTTCGGTACGGGCAGCGTCTTGTACAGCCACAATGAGCTGCGCATCAAAAGAAACCGAAACGAGGATCCGCCGCCAATGGCCCATTTCCGCAAACTCGCCGGGGGTGTCAATGCCCCAACCGGAATAATCCACCATTTGCGTCTTGCGAATGGCGGCAAGCTCTTTATTTTCCAGGGCATGCAGAAGGGTGGTTTTACCGGCGCCTACCCCACCCATGAGCATGAAGCGCCACGGGTTGGCGGTGGCGGTGGTGATCATGCCGTTTAGCGAGATTTTTTGGCGCATTCGCTTCCTCAACCTGCTTAAGTTCGCGTGATTAAGGCGGGATAGAATCCTAATATCACGTGCATGCCCCGGTTGGCGGCTTCCAAAGCTGTTTGGACGCTGGACAAACGACCGCTTATGACCAGCGTGCCGCTAAACCGGTCTAAGAAACCAATCTCTACGTCGGCCGCTTTCAAGGCCAGATCGCCGGCGATAATGGCGCTCTCCCCAGGCGTGATGGTCATGATGCCGATGGCCTCGGTCTCATTGAGGCCAACCCGTTGGCACAGCGGCTTGTCGGGGTTGGCGATGACGTGGGCGATGGTGACCTGGCGGCCCGGTACGTACTCCTGAATAATGCGGCTGGAGACGTGGGTGGGGCCGGGTTGCTCTTCTTGGCGGAAATGCTCATTCATCGTTGCTTCAGCTTAGCAGTGCGGCGGAGGGGGTTCAATTCACGAATCAATGGCAGTTGTGCACAATTCATTGATATTTTGTCCGGGCAATGCGCCAGGTATAGGCGCAAAGAGGCTTGAAAGGGCGTTTTTCGACATTTTTGGGCGGGTTATACAGCCCTATATTTAAGGAAAGGCGGCAAGAGGGAGGGTGAGGGCAGCGGCCGTTTCCCACAAACTACCGCCCGCCGCGCCAACACCATGGAAAAGTGTACAGCTTGCATCATTTTTTGGATTGTGACCCAATGGGTAAACCTTTTATGATGAATGGGGCGTGAAACGTAATCGACGCTGGTCACGCTTCACGGTTCAGCCATTCAACCTGCACGGACGCTAGAGGATTTCCGATGTTCGCTGTTGTCTATCACGGTCCCGGCAAACTGGGTCTGGAAAAACGAGCCAGACCTACCATTCAATCTCCCACCGATGCCCTGGTGCGCGTAACGCACACCACCATTTGCGGCACGGACCTGGCCATTCTCAAAGGGGGCGTCCCTACCGTGGACAGCGGCCGGATTATTGGTCACGAGGGCGTAGGAATTGTTGCGGCGGTCGGCGGCAGCGTAACAAATTGCCAGCCCGGAGACCGCGTACTCATTTCCTGCATTACGGCCTGTGGCCACTGCCCCCAGTGCCGGCGTGGCCTCCCTTCCAACTGCGTCAGCGGCGGCTGGATATTGGGTAACACCATTGATGGCTGCCAGGCGGAGACCGTGCGGGTACCCTATGCCGACAATGGGCTGCACGCCATTCCTGCTAATATCAGTGATGAAGTAGCGCTGATGCTCGCGGACATTGTGCCCACGGGGCTGGAAGTGGGCGTTATGAACGGCGACGTGCAGTTTGGCGACGTGGTCGCCATTGTCGGCGCCGGGCCGGTGGGGCTGGCTGCGCTGCTGGCGGTCCAGTTTTTCTCCCCGGCCCAGGTCATCGTAGTGGATATTGACGAGAATCGCCTGGCGCTGGCGCGCCGCCTGGGCGCCACGGCGACCATCAATAACCGCAATGGAGAAGCCCGGGCGCGGATCCTGGAATTGACCAACGACCGGGGCGTAGATACAGCCATTGAAGCGGTGGGGCATCCGCTGACCTGCAAACTGGTGCAGGAAATTATCGGCGTGGGCGGCGTCATCGCCAATATTGGCGTCTACAGCGAGAGCGCGGAATTGTTCAAGCAAAGTTTGTGGGTCAAAAATATCACCATTCGCATGGGCGTGGTAAACACAACCACCATTCCCCTGCTGTTGCAAACCATCCAGGGGGGCAAGCTCGACCCCTCCCCGCTAATCACCCACCGCCTGCCGTTTAGCGACGTGCTGCGCGCCTATGATATTTTTGCCAATGCCGCCCAGGAACAGGCGGTGAAGATTGTGCTGCACATGGATGAGCAAAAAGCGAAACCGGTCAAGCGGTATGCGGAAGAAGCATTGATTGATCTGATTGTAGAACAGGTTTTGCAACGAGTTTAGGGTAGCGCAAGATGATTCTGACTATTAACTGCGGAAGCTCAACGATTAAATATCAGTTGTTTATCAGCGGCGTGGCCAGGGTAGCGGCCAAAGGCATCGTGAGCCGTATCGGGGAGGCAGGCTCCTATTTTGAGCAGGAGGCCGGCGGACACAAAATCCGGGAGGCGGCGCCGGTGCCCAACCATCACCGGGCTTTTGAAATTTGCATCCAAAATTTACTGCACCCAGAGCATGGGGCCATCGCGGACATTCACGAAATCGAGGCGGTTGGTCACCGGGCGGTGCACGGGGCGGATCTGTTTATTGCCTCCACGCTGATTGACGAGGACGTCATTGCCAAAATGGAGGAGTGCGTGCCCCTGGCGCCGCTGCACAACCCGCCCAACCTTGTCGGCATACGCGAAGGGCTGGCGCTGCTGCCGGACGCGCCCCACGTGGCGGTGTTCGATACGGCCTTTAACCAGACCATGCCGCCGAAAGCATATCTTTACCCGCTGCCCTATCGGTTTTATCAGGAGCACAAAATTCGCAAGTATGGCTTTCACGGCACCTCGGTGCGCTTTGTCAGCCAGCGGGCGGCGGAGGTGTTGGCACGGCCGTTATCCACGCTGAAAATGGTAGTCGCCCACCTGGGGAATGGGGTGACGATGACGGCCGTTTCCGGCGGCCAGGCCGTGGATACCACCATCGGCTTTGCCACCTTTTCCGGCGTCATGATGGGCACCCGCTCCGGCGACATTGACCCCGGCCTCATCTTCCACCTGCGCCGGCAGCTAGGCCTTACGCCGGACGAGATTGAGCGCATTTTATACAAAGAAAGCGGGCTGTTAGGCGTTTCTGGTCTGAGCAACGATATGCGCACCATCACCGCAGCGGCCAAAGCCGGCAACCCGCGCTGCCAGTTGGCCATGGAAATATTCGCCTACATGGCGACCAAATACACCGGCGCATTTGCCGCGGCCATGGGCGGGCTGGACGTGGTGGTATTTACCGCCGGCATCGGCGAGAACAGCCCGGAAATCCGCGACCTGATTTGCCGGAACCAGGAATTTTTGGGGATTGAGCTGGATCCGGCGCGCAACGCCCTGGCCGTGGGCGGCCGAGAGATGGTCATCAGCAAAGATGGCGCCCGCACCATCGTCCTGGTAGTGCCCACCGACGAAGAGCGGATGATTGCCCTGGACACCATGGCCCTGGCAAAACTGGGAGCAGTCGCCCAATGAACCCGGAACTGGAAACGATTCTCCACCAGGCTAACCGCGTCTTTAACCACGGTCCGGCCGTCCCCAACTATCGTGGTCCGGTACAGGTGGGCGTGGATCTGGGCACGGCTTATACGGTATTGGTGGTGCTGGACGCCGCGCAACGGCCGTTAGCCGGACGATACCAGTTTGCCCAAATTGTGCGCGATGGGCTGGTGGTGGACTTCATCGGCGCCATTCAACTGCTAAAAAAGATGAAAGCGGAGGTAGAGGCGGAACTGGGGTTTGCGTTGGAAACGGCCGCTACCGCCTATCCACCCGGCGTGCCCCTGGCCGAAGTCAAAGCCACGCGCAACGTGTTGATTGGCGCCGGGCTGGAATGCAGCCAGTTTGTGGACGAACCGACAGGGGCCAACGCGCTGCTGCAAGTGCGCGATGGGGCCGTGGTAGACATTGGCGGCGGCACCACCGGCATTGCCGTGGTGGAGAACGGCCAGGTTATCTACACCGCCGACGAGGCCACCGGCGGCACCCATTTTTCCCTGGTTGTGGCCGGCGCCCTGGACGTCCCCTTTGCCGAAGCGGAAAGAATTAAAACAGATCCTACTCAAAGCGGGTTGGTATCCTCATTGGTCTACCCGGTGATGCAAAAAGTGGGCAGCATTGTCGCCCGCCACATCACCCCCTTTAACGTACAAACCATTTACCTGGTGGGCGGTACCAGCAGCGTGGCCGGCATTGACGAGGTCATCAGCGAGATGACCGGCGTCAAAACCATCACGCCGCCCCATCCGATGTTCGTCACGCCCATTGGGGTGGCCATGGTGGATGGGAAGTGATGGGTAAAAAACGCCTGATCATCATCGGCGGCGTGGCGGCCGGCATGAGCGCCGCGGCCAAAGCGCGGCGCACCAATCCTGACCTGGAGATCGTCGTTTACGAAAGGTCCGGCTACGTCAGCTATGGCGCGTGCGGCTTCCCTTACTTCATTAAGGGGGAAGTTGCCCGGCTGGATGATCTAATCGCCCGCACTCCGGCGCAGATGGCCGCCCAGGGGGTCACCGTGCACGTGCAGCATGAGGTGGTAGCCATTGATGCGGCGCAAAAACGGGTCCGGGTGCGGGACCTGGCCGTCGGCAGGGAGTTTGATGACCGCTGGGACAGGCTGATCATCGCCGCCGGGGCCAGCGTGCAGAAGCCGGCTATCCCCGGCATGGGGCTGGCCGGAGTGTTTACGCTGCGCACGGTGGAAGACGCCGTGGCGATTCGTCGCTGGCTGTTGACGGAAAGGCCGCGGCGTGGGGTCATTATCGGCGCCGGCTACATCGGTCTGGAAATGGCCGAGGCGCTGGCCGCCCATGGGGTAGCCGTGACGGTGGTGGACGCCGCCGCGCAGGTGATGCCCACGCTAGATGAGGAGATGGCCGCCCACGTGTTGGCGGCGCTGCAAGCCCAGGGGGTAGCGGTTTGCCTGCAGCAGCCGGTGCAAACGCTGGTGGGGGCCACGCTGGTGCGCGAGATTGTGCGCAAGGTGGCGGCCGAGCTGCAAAGGCGGCAAGAGGGGATAGCGCTGGCGGGAGACGGCCGTTTACGGGTGCGCGAAGTGATCACCAAAGGGCAAACCTTCCCCGCCGACGTGGTCATCGTCGGCATAGGCGGGCGGCCTAACGTGGCGCTGGCCCAGGCGGCGGGAATCGCCCTCGGGCCGACGAGGGCCATTGCCGTAGACCGGCAGCAGCGCACCAATATTCCGGACATTTGGGCGGCGGGAGCGGTCGCCGAAGCGCATTCGCTGGTGACGGGCGCCCCGACCTATCACCCGCTGGCGCAGACGGCCAGCAAGCAGGGACGGGTCGCGGGCGTGAACGCCGCGGGCGGCGCGGCTGAATTTGGCGGGGTGGTGGGAACGGCCGTAGTCAAAGCGTTCGATCTGACCATCGCCCACACCGGCCTGAGCGAGAAGCAGGCGCGCACCCTGGGGTACGACGCCGCCAGCGTCGTCATTCAGGCGGAGTCGCGGGCTCATTACATGCCCGGCCACGCGCCCATCCACGTCAAACTGGTCTACGACAAAAGCTCACAGCGCGTGCTGGGGGCGCAAATGGTGGGGGCCGATGGCGTCGCCAAGCGCATTGACGTGGTTGCCGCCGCCCTGCACGCCGGCTGGGGCGTGGGTAACCTGGCGGAGCTTGATCTGAGCTACGCACCCCCTTATGCCCCCGTGTGGGATCCCATTTTAATCGCCGCCAGGGTTGCCCTCCGCTAACCTCTCAAACGTGTTTTGGCTGGCGATACATGGCCGGCGTCATGTTTGTTTGTCGTTGAAAATGCCGGTAAAAATTGGTCACATTAGGATAACCGACAGCTTCTGCCACTTGAGCAATGCTCAGATCTGTTGTCCGCAACAATTTTTGAGCTTCTTCCAGACGCACGCGCGTTAAATAACGCATATAGTTGACGCCGGTACGGGCTTTAAACTGCGAGCTCAGATAGGATTGGCTGAGATTAACGGCTTCAGCCACTTCTTGCAGCGAGATATCCGACCGCTGGTAGTGGCCATGGATATAGGTGATAGCATCTTGCACAGCGTCCCGACGCTGAAGGCGGGCTTGCACCAGGGTCATAATTTCCGTCATACTATTTAGGGTCCAGGCGCGTATTTCAGCCCCCGTCTTCCAGGATGAGAGCGCGCGCACTTGCTGGTGCAGCGCCTCCAAAACTTGCGCCTCGCTTACACCGGTATTGATAGCGCCCCAAGCAATCAAGGTTACCAATTCGGTGCAATGATTCTTCATAGCCTCCGGTGTGCCCTGGTAGCGCTGGGCCAGGTAATCGATAATTTCGTTGACTAAGTTTTGGGCTATTTTCTGCTGGTTCATGGTTACTGCTTTCACCAGCTCTCGCTCTCTTTGCACCCGGTACATGATGGAATCATTATCTGGTGGTAAGACGTCTTCAACCTCCTCAATGCCGATAACCGTCTGTTTGGCCAGGTGACGATAGTAACGGCGAGCCAGGTTCGCTTCGGCATAAGAGAAAGGAATTGACTCAATATTCCTGTACCGCTTGCCAAAACCTATGGTAACGGTAAAAGGCGTCTGGCTAACAATGGTCTGGAAAATACGGTTTCCCAACTCCCTCATTTGCATAGTCGTCGCCAAATGCTGGTCTGTTGACACAATCGCTACCACCCGCCCCGGACTGCTGTATCCTACCAGCGCCCGGTTAGGGTCGGGTAATTCTTGACGCACCTGATGGACCAACATGGCATAAATTTGCTGGACTTCGGCGCCTGCGCGGTTGCGCATTATCTGGTCAAAATTGTCTATTTTCGTCACCATCACGACAGGCCAAATCAGGCGCTTGCCTAAATAAGACAGCGATTCTTCGATAGACGCGTCATCCGGCAGCGTGCCTCGAATTAGATTTTCCACCAGGTTGGTTTCCAATACAGGCAACGTTTTCTGTAAGGAGTCCTTGACCAATTCAACCGTACGCAAATCGCGCCGTTCTTGTTTAATTTCCTGCTGTATCTCTACCAGCAACTCTACCAGCTTGTCAGGGCGCACCGGTTTTAGCAGGTAGTCGCGGGCGCCTAACTTAAGCGCTTTTTGCACGTAAGTAAATTCGTCATAAGCGGTGAGCATAACTATTTTAATGGTTGGATTTTGCTGGCGAATCCTTTCGGTAGCCTGCAGGCCGGTGAGACCCGGCATTTTGATATCCATCAGGATAATGTCTGGTTTGTAGGTACGCGCCATTTCCACAGCCTCAATCCCGTTGGCCGCTTCCCAAATGGCGGAAAAGCCCAGGTTTTGCTGTTTCAGTATTTGCCCTATAACAGACCGGATGACAGGCATGTCATCGACTAATAGTATCTTGGACATAAATAATTGTTACTGAATTGGCGTCAGGATCGTATTTGGGATGTCGCTGTGCACTGCATCGAAGTCGGTGAATAGGTCCATCTTTTTGTGAGACAATCGCCCCACGACGAGGAATTTACTCGGATTGTTGGCTGCGTTTGGAACAGCAGCAAAGGTCGGAGGCGCCTGTTGCTGCGGTTGATCCCCGGCAGTCTCATCAATATAAAGGCGGAATTTAGTCCCTTGACCTGGAGTGCTTTGGACATCTATCATGCAGTGCTCTCCATATTCACCCTGCAACCGTTGGCACACATTACGCAGCCCAATAGATTGTTTGTGATTATCGAAAGAACCTTCTTTGACAGCTTGCACTAACTCGGAGGACATACCTGCCCCATTATCGGCTACTTCCAGCACCAGGCGTTTGTTTTGCCGGTAAGCCTTGACCGTAATTGTAACCGGGCGCGTCAGCGGTTCCGCGCCATGGAGCACTGCATTTTCCACCAAAGGCTGTAAGAGCATGCAGGGTATCGCCACTTTTTTCAGTTCAGGCTCTACCATTATTTCACTCCGCAGCCGCTCGCCAAAACCAATCTTTTGGATTGACAGATACTGTTCAATCATGTCGATTTCTTCGCCCAACTCCACCGAGGAAGAAATATTACGCAGGCTGTAGCGCAGCAGGTCACTGAGGTTAAAAGCGATTTCTTCGGTGCGGGCGGCTTGTTCTTGGATTGCCGTATAACTTAATAAGGTAAGGGAGTTAAACAGGAAGTGGGGGTTGATTTGAGCTTTCAAAGCCCTGAGTTGAGCCTCTTGCAGGGCAGCCTGAAGCGCCGCCCGCTCTTGCGATTCACGCAACAAACGAGCCTGGGCTAAATTGGCCGCCCCTTTCTCAATAATATGATTGGCGGTTAATGACAACATTTCTACGGCCGCTTGAAAGCGGTCGCGAGGCAGCGGCGTAATTTTGCGTACCTCTTCTTCCAGTTTATCCGGCGCCAGGCCGAGGGGGACGTTGCGGGCTATGATGTCTTGGATGAACTCTTCCTGCGCGTCAGATGGAATGACCTGGCCACACAGGATGCACCCTAAATATTGTCCATCAATAATTATGGGGGCGGCGGCATCTAAAAACCCTCCGGCGCACTTGTAAGCAAAAGGCTCCTGCTTGATGTGGGCAATGCGCCCCCCTTCGGCGTCACAGCGCTGGCAGCGAGCCAGACCTTTGTCAGTATCGCGAATCATCAGGCAAACCTTGCAAAAGTTGCTTACGGCCGTAATAGGCTTTCCCTGGCGGTTAACGGTTACAGCCGCAACACCCATTGCTTCAGCAAATGAGTCCTGCAGGCGCTGCAATAAATTGATGTCCACAAAATCTTCAATTCGAGCTTCATTTGCTTTTGTCATCGCCTTCCCTTAAAAACAAAAAAGCAGCCTATCTGGCTGCTCCTTCCGCGAGGAACGGGTTTTCATCAAAAATAATCGGGGATCTGGCTTAGTCACGGCATATTATCATTGCCTGACATCACAGTTGCGGGACAGCGTCGGAGTTCCCAAGGCGGGTTGGGGCACCGAACTTCACCCTTCTATCTTGGATTATTGTGCAAAATATTGAGCAACAATCCTTTTCACTTGTATGATTATAACAGGTTACTTGCTTTTCGATAATACTTTTCATCAGGAATTCGTAACTACTAAACCCTCTGGCTGTGGCCTGACCGCGCCGCCCTGTCGGGCGCGCCGCCCGCAAAGTGGTCGTAGCGATTAATGCAGCGCCAGGATTAAATCGCGCAGCGCCCCGGCGAGCCTGGCGAGCTTCCGGGCGGCGACCAGTTCCGGGACGTCATCGGCCGTGTGAACAATCGTCGCTAATAGCTCGGCAACCCGCTCCGACGTGATGGCCAGCGCCGGTACCCCCTGCATGACGAAGATGGCGTGGTCTCCCTGGAACCAGGGTTCGCCTGCGACCAGGTCACCGGCAATAGAAAACACGTTATGGATTGTTACGGCCGTTTCATCCGGGCATTCATACAGCGAATAAGCATCCTTTCCTTCCCGGTAGCCCACGCCGTCCAGGTTAATGTTCAGCGCAATCGTGTCAAAACGGCCCGCGTTCATGGCCAGGTACAACTGTTCTCCCGGACTGGAGTAATAATCTTCGCCATTGATCGCCACGATTTCAAGGCCTAACGAGCCGGCGTAGTCCGCCAGCAGCTCGCCCAGCAGCAGCAGCGTGACCACGCCGCCGCCGTTATCGAGCGCGCCGGGCGTGCCCATTTTCGCGTCAATGTGGGCGCACACGACGACCCGGCGCGCCTGGTCGGCCCCCCTGCGCGCAATGACGTTGCACCCGCGCGCCGCCATCCGTTCCGCCTGGCTTGCGAGCAAAAGGGGCTGTCCCGCGTACTGCGCCAGCCGCTCTCCTACCTCGTCGGTTAGATACACCGAGGGAATATCAAAATCGCCGTCTTCGATTAGCGGGAATGGATAAAGTCCCCCCGCCATCGCGGCGTCTCGCGCCGTGGCGGTGATGATTGCCGCGGGCTGCTTCGTTTCCAACAGCCGGATGATGTGTTGGTGGTGCGCCGGGTTGTAAAACGGGAAGTTCTTGGGCATCAACTGCTCCTGCGCGATGGCCCCTCGCAGCAGCAGAATCTGCTGCGCGTCGGCCTGTTCCAGCTCATCCACCGTAGAAACGACGACCAGGGGCGCAAGGACGCGGCAGCCCAGTGAGTATGGGCTGGGTTCGGCCGTAAAAACCGCGCCGCCCACCTCTAGCCGCGCGCTCCCGGCGCGCCACGCCATGCAGTCAAAGGCCGGCGTTTGTATCTCAAATCCCAAAGCGGCCAGGGCGGCGGCGAAGAAGTCCGTGGCGTCCCGGTTGCCTTGGGCGCCGACCTGCCTGCCGCCAACCTCCACGCACAAAGTGTGCAGATAGGCGCTTGCTTTTTGTTCCAGATGTGCGATCTTCATTCTTTTTACCTCTGTTGACGGCGATCTATCATACGCTACCTGGCCCGCACCCGGCGACGGCCGTTTAACCAGACCCCTACCCAGGTGTAGAGCACAAACCAATGGTAGGTCGCCAGCGTGACGATAAACGTAACCGCGTTAATGCAGAGCAGCCGGGCGACGAGTGAATGCCAGTTGACAACCCATACCTGCAGGGCGACAACCAACGGCAAATGGCTGATATAGATCCAATAAGAAGCGTCGGCCAGGTAGCGTATGCCTGGCGACGGCCGTTGAAAGACCGCCAGGAAAAAACCGGTCCAGCCCAACACGGCCAGGCTCGTGGTCAGGGCGTTGGCCAGAGAAGCCGTCCACCTGAATGGGGCGTCTACGACGGCCGTATAGCGCGCCGCCTCGAAAAAGAAAGCCAGGGCGCCGGCGGCTACGCTTAACAACACAAACGGCTTCCAGCGGCGCGAAAAGATGGTTAGCAGTTCCGCGCGCCGGCGCAGCCACCAGCCAAAGCAGAAAAAGAGCCCATAGATAAACAGCGCCGGCGGATCAACGGCAAAGCCTTTATCCGGCGAGTCAAGCGCGAAGCGCGGTGTGAGAGCCAACCAGGGCGTCAGCATTAAAGCTAACCACAGCGGCGCCGGCCAGCCGGAAAACAGCCGGTAAAAGCCGGCGCCCAGCCTTTGGGAGAAGGCGAGCGCCCGGCCGCCGGTGAGCTTCAAGGCCGCCTGGCGGGCCGCCAGAAACAAGATGGTTATCAGGAAGAGATAATACAAGAACCAGAGGTGGGCCGGCGTGATGTTGGGCCACGACTCCTGGCGCATACTACTGACGACCAGATCCACAAGCGACGCGCCATGGGCCTCGGGCGGCAATACCAGCCACCCCGTCTTAAGCCCCCCCTGAACCCAGGGCAGCCCGATCAAGAATTTGATGGGATACATCAGCAGAACAAACACCAATCCAATCCGCACTACCCGGTCACGCACATACGACGCCACGCCGCGCTTATCAATCGTCAGGCAGGCGAAGAAACCGGCCAGCATAAAAAAAACCTGCATGCGAAAGTTGTGGGAGTAATGCACCAGCCACCAGAGAGGTAACGACGGCTCAACCGTACCTACGCCCCAGTCACCCGGCAGCATGACATAGGCCAGCGTGGAGTGGAAGACAACGCCCAGCAGCAAAGCCGACGCCCGCAGCGCGTCCAGGGCATGTATTCTCTCTCCGGACGGGGAGAGAATTAAGGGCGCGCTGTCTGGCGGATCAGCTTGCCGGGGGGTTGTTAAAGCGGGTGTATGGGTCATCCGGTATTGTGCTGCAGAATGTAGAACACATAGCCGTACCAGGCTGAATAGCGGCGATAAAGTTCAATCTCCGCCTCTTCCCCATCCAGCGACCGCTGCGCGGCGTCATTCCCCTGGTACTGCTGGCGCAGCATGGCAATACGCGCCGCCATTGGGGTGTAGTAAGGGTCCCACCAGGCGCTCTCCGGCAGCACAAAATGGCCCAGCGCGCGATAGCCTGCCGCGGTCGCCCTTGCCAGGTTTGCGGTAATGCTGCCCATGCCGGGGTACGCCTCCTGCCAGAATGCCAG
>Ga0114946_10000723_pt1 | contig 22148 bp, 31 predicted proteins | sample WalLakDeSediment_FD_88676 | JGI IMG/M metagenome (GOLD analysis project Ga0114946, IMG submission 88676) | Lake sediment microbial communities from Walker lake, Nevada to study Microbial Dark Matter (Phase II) - Walker Lake 11/02/13 Deep Sediment | ecosystem: Environmental > Aquatic >...
GATCAAGACCGGGGTCGTGGTGCTGGCCGGCGAGATCACCACCGCGGCATGGGTGGATTTCGATCAAATCGTGCGCGACACCATCATCGGCATCGGTTACGACAGCTCCAAGGTCGGCTTCGACGGCGCCACCTGCGCGGTGCTGTCCTGCATCGGCAAGCAGTCGACCGACATCGCGCAGGGGGTGGATCGCCAGAATCCTGAAGAACAGGGCGCCGGCGATCAGGGCTTGATGTTCGGGTACGCCACCCGGGAAACCGACGTGTTGATGCCCGCGCCCATCACCTACGCCCACCGGCTGGTCCAGCGGCAGGCGGAGATGCGCAAGAGCGGCGTGCTGCCCTGGCTGCGGCCCGACGCCAAGAGTCAAGTGACCTTCCGCTACGACAACAACCAGGTCGTGGGGGTCGAGGCGGTGGTGCTGTCAAGCCAGCACGACCCCGACATCAGTTACAAACTGCTGCGCGAAGCCGTGATGGAGAACATCATCTTGCCGGTGTTGCCGGCGGAATGGCTGGACCGGCATACTCAATACCACATCAACCCGACCGGCAGTTTCGTCATCGGCGGGCCGGTGGGCGACTGTGGCCTGACCGGACGCAAGATCATCGTGGACACCTATGGCGGCGCCGCGCATCACGGCGGCGGCGCGTTCTCCGGCAAGGACCCCTCCAAGGTGGATCGCTCCGCCGCCTACATGGGTCGCTACGTCGCTAAAAACATCGTGGCCGCCGGCCTGGCGGATAAATGCGAAATTCAAGTGTCTTATGCCATCGGTGTGGCCGAACCGACCTCGATCAGCATCAACACCTTCGGCACCGGCAAGATCGACGAAGATCGCCTGGTGGACATCGTGCGCGGCCACTTCGACCTGCGGCCGTACAGCCTGGTCAAGGCCTTGAATCTGATCCGACCGATCTATCGCAAGACCGCCGCTTACGGGCACTTCGGGCGCGAGGAACCGGAGTTTACCTGGGAGCGCACCGACAAGGCGGATGAACTGCGGGACGCGGCGGGACGTTAGGAAAGCGGGGTCCTAACTATTCATTATTTTTTCTCGCCTCCATGCCGAGGGGCGCTGCAACGGTTCTCACCGTCAGGCTCGGCATGATCTGGCCTTCAACAAGCCAACGGCGCCCGTTCACAACTTTTGGAGTCTGTTATGAACGCCGTTGTGCGCGAAAAAATCTTTACTGATTATTACGTTGCCGACCTTTCCCTGGCCGGGTGGGGCCGCAAGGAAATCGCCATCGCCGAAACCGAAATGCCCGGCCTGATGGCGGTGCGCCGGGAGTACGAGGCGCGACAACCGCTCGAGGGCGCCCGCATCGCCGGGTCGCTGCACATGACCATCCAGACCGCGGTGCTGATCGAAACGCTGGCGGCGCTGGGGGCGGAGGTGCGCTGGGCCTCCTGCAATATTTTCTCCACCCAGGATCACTCCGCCGCCGCCATCGCCGCCGACGGCATCCCGGTATTCGCCTACAAGGGCGAGTCGCTGGAGGAATACTGGGACTTCACGCACCGCATTCTCCAATGGCCGAACGGCGGCGCGCCCAACATGATCCTGGACGACGGCGGCGACGCGACCCTGTTGGTCACGCTCGGCGCCCGGGCCGAGAGCGATCGCGCGCTGATCGCCAACCCGACCTGCGAAGAAGAGCAGGTGCTGTTCGCCGCCATCCGCCAGCGGCTGGACCGCCAGCCGGACTTCTATTCCAGAATCCAGGCCAGCATCCAGGGGGTGACCGAGGAGACCACCACGGGCGTCCATCGCCTGTACGTCATGGAAAAGGAAGGCCGGCTGCCGTTCCCCGCCATCAACGTCAACGACTCGGTCACCAAGTCCAAGTTTGATAACCTTTACGGCTGCCGCGAGTCGCTGGTGGACGGCATCAAGCGCGCCACCGACGTGATGATCGCCGGGAAGATCGCGGTGGTTTTGGGCTACGGCGACGTGGGCAAGGGCTGCGCGCAGTCGTTGCGCGGGCTGGGCGCGACCGTTTGGGTCACCGAAATCGACCCGATCTGCGCCCTGCAAGCGGCGATGGAGGGCTATCGAGTGGTCACCATGGACGACGTCGCCGATCAGGCCGACATCTTCGTCACCGCCACCGGCAACGTCGGCGTCATCACCCACGACCAGATGACGCGGATGAAGAATCAGGCCATCGTTTGCAACATCGGCCATTTCGATTCCGAAATCGACATCGCCAGCATGAAGAAATACCGCTGGGAAAACATCAAGCCGCAGGTCGATCACATCATCTTCCCCGACGGCAAGCGCATCATCCTGCTGGCGGAAGGGCGGTTGGTGAATCTGGGCTGCGCCACCGGTCATCCCAGCTTCGTGATGTCCAATTCCTTCACCAACCAGGTGCTGGCGCAGATCGAACTGTTTACCCGCGGCGAGCAGTACCAGAACAAGGTCTACGTGCTGCCCAAGCATCTGGATGAGAAGGTTGCCCGGCTCCATTTGGACCGCATCGGCGCCAAGCTGACCCAACTGAGGCCGGAGCAGGCGGCTTATATCGGCGTGGCGGTGGACGGGCCGTATAAAACCGAGACCTATCGATATTAAATCCCCGATCGGCGGCGCTTCGGCGCCGCCATCGCTTCCGAGATTCAAATAAGCCAATCACATGCATTCCCAAGCCGACTGGCCCAAGACTTTCAGCTGCGAGTTCTTCCCCCCCAACACCGACGAAGGCATGCACAAGCTGTTCGCCGCCCGCGAGGAATTGATGCGGATGCGTCCGGCGTTCTTCTCGGTGACCTACGGCGCGGGGGGTTCCACGCGCGAGCGCACCTTTCAGGCGATTCAGGCGATTCAGGCCCACGGCGGCGCGGAAGCCGCTCCGCACCTGACCTGCGTGGCTTCCACGCGCGTTGGAGTTCGCGACATTCTGGATACTTACCACGCCCAGGGCATTCACCGGCTCGTCGCCCTGCGCGGCGACTTGCCTTCGGGGATGCGCGAGTTCGGCGAATTCCGTTACGCCAACGAACTGGTGGAATTCATCCGCGCCGAGACCAGCGACCACTTTCACATCGAAGTCGCCGCCTATCCGGAATTTCATCCGCAAGCCCCGAATCCCGAACGCGATCTGCGCAACTTCAAGCGCAAGGTCGAGGCCGGCGCCGATAGCGCCATCACCCAATATTTCTACAACCCGGACGCCTATTTCCGCTTCATCGACGACTGCGAAAAATTGGGGCTCGATCTACCCATCGTGCCCGGAATCATGCCGATCACCAACTTCACGCAACTGGCGCGATTTTCGGACGGCTGTGGGGCGGAAATCCCCCGCTGGATTCGCAAGCGGCTGGAAGGTTTTGGCGACGACCGGGACGCGATCCGCGCCTTTGGCCTGGATGTGGTGACCGATCTCTGCCAGCGCCTGCTGGACGGCGGCGCGCCGGGCTTGCACTTCTACACGATGAACCAGGCCGGCCCCACACTGGCGCTCGGCGAGCGGCTGGGATTGACCGTTTCCTGAACTATCGCCTCGACCAAAAGCAAAACGCCCTTTCCCCCGCATTCGGGGAAAAGGGCGCATCCTGGAAACCGGGAGTCTATGGGCTACACGGCTACTGCGCGGCCAGCAACGCCCGGGCGTCCGGTCCGAGCGGCAGCACATAGTCGTAAGCAGCCAACACCAGATTATCCGTGGCGCGGATCAATCGGGCGTTGACGAATACCGATTGCCGGCCGACCGCATAGGTTCCGGCGATGACCGCCGCCGCGTTATGCGACTGGCTGATTTCCCGGATCGAGCGCGACAACGCGAATTCCCCCGACCCCTCGGCCACGTAGATGTTGTCGCGCATCCGGATCTCAATGACCGTGAAGCCCTGCTGAGTGAACTGCGAGCCAATTTGCTCGCCGATGACCCGGCCCAGACCGGACGAGATTTCAAGATTGTTGATATCGACGAAGGAAGCCGCCAACAGCGGATCGCGCCGTTCCTTGAGCCACGGCGTCCGCGCCAGTAGCGCCTCGGCCGCGTTGCAATTCTTGCCCACCAGATCGGCATCCCGAATGATCGGGCGGATCGGCGCGTCGTCCGTCGAGGACGCGCAACCCAGGATCCCCAGACTCAACGTCATCAGCAGGGCTACCGCCCCGCGCAACAGTGTTTTTCCAGTCATGGCCCGACGATCTCCATCATGCGAGTGGTCACTGGTCCCGGTCCTCTGGCGATATACAGGCTCTTGTTTTCATGTGGGATATAGTAGATATCGCTGAAACGGCCCACATAGCGGTCGCCGCTCATCACCGAAGCATTGATCACCACTTCGCTGTCGTCGTTTTTCGCCAACATCCATGGCTGCGTCACTGCCTGGATATCATAACTGACCAAAAATCCATGCAGCGGACCCGTACCGATGATGAAACCGCGGTTGACCAACTGGGTGATCAGCAAATCATGGAAAATATCGTCGGCTTCGCTGCTGTATGTGGGTCGTTGAACGTTCAAGGCAACCGGACGAACATCTTGCGCCTGTGCCTGGGTCTGCTCGTCGACGGGGCCTATAAGTAGACTTTGCAACCAGTTGGCCACGTTAGCAGCCATCACATCCCAATGATGAACCGCTAGCAGTTCCCTTTGGTAGGTGAGCGGATGGTTTGTCTTAACCGGTATCGGGGACGTACAAGCCCCCAGCCCTAGGCAAAGAATCACAAGAGGGGCATACAGGATCTTCATGGGTTCTCCCTCAGTTTTTGTAGCCGTTGATGACGGCGGAACCAATCAAAATTTTAGCCGGTTATACCACTGGCGCTACCCCTTGACAACACGGTTTCTAACAAATGGCCCTCCGGACCCCGCCCCCGCTGCGATCAGGCAACGATTACGATTGGAAACAAGATGTTAATCGCGCTCTTCAATACATTATATTGTGGTCTGATCTTTGATAAACCACATTATGTAGAAATTGCATCTGGAATTTTTTCTAGCATCCACTAGAATCCAGAAATCAAAATCACCAAGCGCGTCCCGGACGGCGCCCGCCTCCATCCGGAACCAACACGACATCGCTGGCCATCTTGAAGAAAATGCTGGGGGATCACTGGCCCATGAAAACCGCGCACCTGCAAGCCGTCGATTGCTCGACCGCCGCCGCCGACGTTCCGATGCAACCGGCGTCCTGGGATATCTGGGATCAGAAATATCGGTTGAAAGCCAAGGACGGGCGTCCGATCGACGAAACCATCGACGGCACCTGCCAGCGGGTGGCCCGGGCGATCGCCGATGTGGAAGCCACGCCAGAACTGCGCGAACTCTGGTACGAGAAATTTTTGTGGGCCTTGCGCCACGGCGCGATCCCGGCGGGACGCATCATTTCCAACGCCGGGGCTTGGGAGCATAAACCGGCCACCTCCACGATCAATTGCACGGTGTCCGGGACGATCCTCGATTCCATGGACGATATCCTGCGCAAGGTGCATGAAGCGGGGCTGACGCTGAAGGCGGGCTGCGGTATTGGCTATTGCTTTTCCACCCTCCGCCCGCGCGGCGCTTACGTCTCCGGCGCCGGGGCCTACACCTCCGGGCCGCTGTCGTTCATGGATATCTACGACAAGATGTGTTTCACCGTGTCCTCGGCCGGCGGGCGGCGAGGGGCGCAGATGGGCACCTTCGATATCGGCCATCCAGACGTGATGGAGTTCATCCGCGCCAAGCGCGAGGCCGGCCGGTTGCGACAATTCAATCTGTCGCTGCTGATCACCCGCGAGTTCATGGAAGCCGTGAAACAGGACGCCGAGTGGACCTTGGCTTTTCCGCTGCTAGCCAAGGAAGCCGAGCAGGACGGCGTCGATGTGCGCGACCCCACGAAAATCATCTGGCGCGACTGGCCGACCCGGGAAGGCTTGATCGCCAACGAATCCGGGCAGGTCGCCTGCAAGATTTATCGGACCATTCGCGCCCGGCGCTTGTGGGACGTCATTATGGCGTCCACTTATGATTACGCCGAGCCAGGATTCATTATCATTGATGAAGCCAATGATATGAATAACAACTGGTTTTGCGAAAATATCCGTGCCAGCAACCCTTGCGGCGAGCAACTTCTCCCCCCCTACGGCAGTTGTCTGCTCGGTTCGGTCAACCTGACTCCCTTCGTTCAAAACCCGTTCACGGAAAAAGCCCGCTTCGACTGGGAGACCTACCGGAAGGTCGTCGCCATCTTCACCCGGATGCTCGACAACGTGGTGGAAATCAACGGCCTGCCGCTGGAGCCGCAACGCCAGGAAATCCTCGACAAGCGCCGGCATGGCATGGGTTATCTGGGTCTGGGTTCCACGTTGACCCTGCTGCGCATGAAATATGGCTCGCCGGAATCGCTGACGTTCACCGAGGAGGTCACCCGGGAAATGGCTTTGACCGGTTGGCGAGTCGCGCTGGATCTGGCGCGTGAAAAGGGACCGGCGCCCATCCTCGAACGGGATTTCACCGTGACCGCCGAGATGCTGGGCAAGCGCCCGGAAATGGTCCGCGACGGGATCAAGGAGGGCGACCGCGTCAAGGGCAAAGTGCTGCACGCCCGCTATAGCCGCTACCTGCAAAGGATCGCCGGAGTCGAACCGGAGCTGGTCGAGGAACTGGCTCGCGTCGGCGCCCGGTTCACGCATCACAGTTCCATCGCGCCCACCGGTACGATCGCCCTGTCACTGGCCAACAACGCCAGCAACGGCATCGAACCCAGTTTCGCCCATCACTATTTTCGGAACGTCATCCGTCCGGGCAAGAAATCCAAGGAAAAGGTGGATGTGTTTTCCTTCGAGTTGCTGGCCTACCGGCATCTGATCAACGCCAAAGCCCTGCCCGACGCCGAATCTTCCGAGCAGCGGCTACCGAATTACTTCATCACCGCCGACGACGTGACCCCGACCCAGCATGTGGATATCCAGGCCGCCGCGCAGAAGTGGATCGATTCGAGCATCTCCAAAACGGCCAACGTGCCCACCGACTTCCCGTATGAGGACTTCAAGAACATCTATTTGTATGCCTACGAGCAGGGCTTGAAAGGCTGCACCACCTTCCGTTTCAACCCGGCGGCGTTCCAGGGGGTGCTGGTCAAGGAGCAGGATCTGGCGAACACCCTCTACCGGTTCGTGCTGGAGGATGGTTCGGTAATCGAGGTCAAGGGCAACGAAGAGGTCGAGTACGACGGTGAAATTCACTCGGCGGCGAATCTGTTCGATGCGCTCAAGGAGGGGTACTACGGGAAATTTTAAGGCAACATGAGGGTTACTTATTCGTTGGAGAAATGCCATGGCTACCAAGATTGACAAAAAAATCGTCGCCTACAGTGTCGTCAAACCCGACGACCCGCCCCCCGCGTCGGCGCCGTCGCCGGCCGTGGCGGCCCTGCAACAGATGCATGAGAGCCTGGCCCGGCCTGAAGTGCTGCCCGGCGCAACCTACAAGGTCAAAACGCCGCTGTCGGACCATGCCCTGTACATCACCATCAATGACATCGTCCTCAATCCAGACACTCCGGACGAAATCCGGCGCCCGTTCGAAATTTTCATCAACTCCAAGGCGATGGAACACTTCCAGTGGATCGTCGCCCTGACCCGCATCATCTCGGCGGTGTTCCGCAAGGGCGGCGACGTGACCTTTCTGGTCGAGGAACTGCGCTCGGTGTTCGACCCCAAGGGCGGCTATTTCAAGAAAGGCGGCAAATACATGCCCTCGCTGGTGGCGGAAATCGGCGACGTGATCGAATCGCACCTGCGCGCGATCGGCCTGCTAAAGGAAGACGGTCCCGACGCGCACCAGCGCCAACACATCAACGAACAGCGCGACAAGTACGCGATAGGGGTGAAAGCGGTCGAGGAACTCGGCGAGGGCGCCTTTCCCCCGGAAGCCACCCTCTGCGGCAAATGCCACACCAAGGCGGTGATCGTGATGGACGGCTGCCTGACCTGCCTGAACTGCGGCGATTCCAAATGCTCCTGACTGGCCGCGCCCGCGCCGCCCCCGTTCCACCCCCATTCGAGACCGCCTCATGACCCCGATCCTGCCCGAACTGATGACCGCCGTTGAAATCATCGAACCCGGCGGTCCCGAAAAACTGCGGCCCACCCAGCGTCCGGTCCCCCAACCCGCGCCCGGCGAAGTGCTGATCCAGGTCGCGGCCGCCGGCGTCAACCGTCCCGACTGCCTGCAACGGCAAGGCAGCTATCCGCCGCCGCCGGGCGCTTCCGACATCCCCGGACTGGAGGTCGCCGGAACCCTGGTCGCGCTCGGCGCGGGCGTGGATGAATGGCGAATCGGCGATCCGGTTTGCGCGCTGTTGACCGGCGGCGGCTACGCCGAGTATTGCGTCGCTCCCGCCCCGCAGTGCCTGCCGATACCCGCCGGACTGAGCGTGCAACAGGCCGCCGCCCTGCCCGAGACGTTTTTCACGGTCTGGAGCAACGTCTTCGACCGAGCGCGCCTCCAACTCGGCGAAACTCTACTGGTCCACGGCGGCGCCAGCGGCATCGGCACCACCGCCATCCAAATGGCCAGGGCGCTCGGCTCGCGGGTGTTCGCCACCGTCGGCGGCGGCGAAAAGGTCCAACCCTGTCTGGACCTGGGCGCGGAGCGGGTGATCGATTATCGCGAGGAGGATTTCGTCCAGGTCGTCAAGGACATCACGAACAACAAGGGCGTCGATGTGATTCTGGACATGGTCGGCGGCGATTACGTGCAACGCAATCTCAGCGCGCTGGCGGTCGAAGGCCGCCTGGTCTTCATCGCCTTCCTGCGCGGCGCCAAAGTGGAGTTGAACCTGGCGCCGGTCATGATGAAACGGCTGACGATCACCGGCTCGACCCTGCGCGCCCGGCCGGTCGCCGACAAAGCGCCCATCGCCAGAGCCCTGCGGGAAACCGTCTGGCCGCTGCTGGAAAACGGCGCGATTCGGCCCCTGATCGACCGTGTTTTTCCCTTGACCGAAGCCGCCGCCGCTCACGCGCTCATGGAATCCAACCGCCACGTCGGCAAACTGCTGCTGCGGATCGTCTGATAATTTTTTTAATTGATGCCGCGCGCGGCATTTTTTATTCTGCATTGCAACAAGCAATCATCTATGCTAATTGTTACAAGTAGCTGACTCGTTCGCATGGCCTAAATCCTCGCGATCCAGCAGCCTTCGATCAACTAGAATGTGTTGTATCGACCGGCCCCGGTTCTGAGTCGAACGTCCGGGTCTGGCATGGAACCAAAGCATCAACAATGGATTCAGTACGTTTCGCCAGGCGTGTTTGGCCGGCGATGGTTTGCAGTGACAGGTGAGAGGTTGAACTCCATGCGTGGCTTCCACAAACTACAACATCGATTTATCTGGTTCGAGCAGGACGGATGGTGGTTCAAGGCGTTCGGCGAGTGCTTCGGCCCCTACCCGGATCTGCGCGAGGCCCGTTATAACCTGCTGGTCATCCAGGGTCTGAGCCGGCAACTTCGCGAGGCCATCGCCAAGTAGGCCAGGTGGGCGGGCGCCAGGATGGTTTGGATGGGCGATCGTCAGTGGTCCCGAATGGTGGTCCGGGCAGCGCCGATCACGGTTACCGCATCGCCTGTCCGCAAATGCAGATGCTCCGCGGCGCTGCCCTGATTGACCGCCAGTTCCACCAACCCGCTGGAGTTTTCATACCAGAATCCCTGGCCCACGGGAACGTGGCAAAACGTCCGCGCCTGGCGCAACCGATGGCGTCCGATCTGGATCACCGCCTCGGTATCCAGCACCGCCGCCCGGATGCCGGTCATGGCGTTGCCGTAGCGATCCACATAGACGATCCGCGCCAGGTCGTCCGGCCAATTCCGGCTGGCAAACGGCATGGGTTCTCCCAAATGTTCGGGTCGGGCGGTTCCCGCCGCCAGGCGCGCCGCCGTTGGCGCGAACCAGTCCCGGCCGTGGAACGACGCCGAAAGCCGTTCCGGTCGCCAAGTCAACCGCCAAGCCGTCACCCGCCGGGCGCGCGCCACGACCCGGTCGAACAGACCATTATCCGGCCCCACCAACCAGCGCCCGTCCGCATTGATCATCAGTCCGGCCCGCGATCCCCCGACCCCCGGATCGACGACCCCCACGAATACCGTATCGGTCGGAAATTCCGGCACGTAGGCCGCCAGCAGGTAAGCAGCTTCCCGCACGGCAAAGGCAGGCGCATCGTGGAGCAGATCAATCACTGGCGCCCCCGGGGCCTCGCGCGCCAAAGCCAGCTTCAACAAGCCTACATAAGGCCCCTGCCAGCCAAAATCCGTAAACAGCGCCAATATCACGGTTCGCAATGCCCGCGGCCACAAAAAAGCCGGGGTTGGACCCGGCTTATACCGTCCTCCGCGCAATCCGGAGTCCGTTCAACCCTTGGCCGCATCCGGGCGATCCACCAATTCCACATAAGCCATCGGCGCATTGTCGCCGGCCCGGAAACCACACTTCAGGATGCGTAGATAACCACCGGGGCGCACCTGATAGCGGGGGCCGAGTTCGTTGAACAGCTTGGTCACCACTTTTCGGTCGCGCAGACGGTTGAAGGCCAGTCGCCGGTGCGCCACGCTGTCTTCCTTGGACAGGGTAATCAGCGGCTCGGCCACCCGGCGTAACTCCTTGGCCTTGGGCAAAGTGGTGCGGATCAGCTCATGTGTAAACAAAGAAGCCGTCATGTTACGCAATATGGCCTTGCGATGGCTGCTGGTGCGATTCAGCTTGCGACCGGCATTGAGATGACGCATGGTAGGTTCCTTACAACTCGATAATCAGACAATCCCGCTCGACCTGGAGGAGGTACGGACGCCACGGGGTTTACGGTTCGGCATCGCTCTCGCTGTCGCTCTCCAAGGGCCGCGAATCCGGTTGGGATGATGGTTCGGCGGCTTCCTCCTCGGTTGTCGCGCTGGCGGCGGCGCGCCGCGACGTGGCGGCGCGGTCCTCATCCGATTCGATATTCAGGTTTGGCGGCGGCCAGTGATCGATCTTCATGCCCAGACACAGCTTGTACTTGGCCAAAACATCCTTGATCTCAGTCAGCGATTTCTTGCCGAGATTCGGGGTCTTGAGCAGTTCCCCCTCGGTGCGCTGCACCAAGTCGCCGATATAGTAAATATTTTCAGCCTTCAGGCAGTTGGCCGAACGCACGGTCAGTTCGAGATCGTCCACGGGCTGCATCAACACCGGATCGATATCCACCGGCGGCGGGGGCAACAGCGGTTCTTCCCGCTTGCCCTTGAGATCCACGAACACCGCAAGCTGGTCCAGTAGAATCTGGGCCGCCCTGCGAATGGCGGCTTCCGGATCGATCGTGCCGTTGGTTTCCAGGTTCAGAACCAATTTGTCCAGGTTGGTCCGCTGTTCGACCCGGGCATTTTCCACCCGGTAGCTGATCCGTTCGATGGGGCTGAAGGAGGCATCCAGTCGCAACCGGCCGATCGATCGTGTCTCGCCGTCGGCCCCCTCTCGCTGGGTGGCTGGCCAGTAACCCCTGCCGCGCTCGACCTTGAGCCGCATGTTCAATTCGCCGCTCTTGGTCAGATGGGCGATGACGTGGTTGGGATTGATGATCTCGACCGTATGGCTTCTCTCGATGTCTCCCGCCACCACCGGACCCAGGCCTTTCTTGGCGAGGGTCAGACTCGCCTCGTCGATCCCTTCCTGCAGGGTCACCGCCACGCCCTTGAGATTGAGCAAGATCTCGATCACGTCTTCCTGTACGCCTTCAATGGTGGAGTACTCGTGAAGAACCTGGTCGATCTCGCACTCGACAATGGCGGCGCCTGGTATGGAGGAAAGCAAAATCCGCCGCATGGCATTGCCAAGTGTATAACCAAAACCACGTTCCAAGGGTTCCACCGTCACCCGCGCCGAATGCGCGGTGAGTTTCTCCACCTCGACGCGACTCGGTTTCAGTAAATCAAAAGCGCCCGCCATCCGTTCCCCCTTGGGGTCGATTACTTGGAGTACAGCTCCACAACCAGGGATTCATTAATATCCGCCGGCAGATCACCCCGGTCGGGAATGCGTTTGAACACCCCGCTCATCTTGCCGACGTCGACCGTAATCCAGTCCACGAACCCATGGCTCTGAGCCAGTTGCAGCGCGTATTGGATACGGGTCTGATTGCGGCTCTTCTCGCGAATCGCGACCACGTCTTCCGGTCTGACCTGATAAGAGGGAATATTGACCCGTTGGCCGTTGACGGTGATGGCCTGGTGCGAGACCAATTGCCGGGCTTCGGCGCGCGTGCTGCCAAATCCCATGCGGTACGCCACGTTGTCCAACCGGCATTCCAGCAGCCTTAGCAGGTTCTCGCCCGTGGACCCCTTGCGGCGGGCGGCTTCCTTGTAGTAGTTCACAAACTGCCGCTCCAACACCCCGTAGATGCGCCGTAATTTCTGCTTCTCGCGCAGTTGGAGGCCATAATCCGACAGCCGGGGGCGACGCGCGCCATGCTGGCCGGGCGGCCGCTCCAAATTGCATTTGGACTCGAGCGCGCGGGCGGCGGACTTCAGAAACAGGTCCACCCCTTCCCTGCGACTCAACTTGCACTTGGGACCGAGATATCTCGCCACGGTATTACTCCTGGACTAAACGCGACGGCGTTTGGGGGGCCGACAACCATTATGCGGTATTGGTGTCACGTCCATGATGCTTAACACCTTAAACCCGGCGGCGTTCAGGGCGCGCACGGCGGATTCCCGGCCGGGACCTGGACCCTTGACGTTCACCTCCAGGTTCTTGACGCCGTATTCCTTGACCGCATTACCCACCCGATCGGCGGCGACCTGCGCGGCGAATGGCGTGCTCTTGCGGGAACCGCGAAAACCCGAACCACCCGAGGTCGCCCATCCCAGGGTGTTGCCCTGACGGTCGGTGATGGTGATGATGGTGTTATTGAACGAAGCGTGGATATGAGCGATCCCATCCACCACATGTTTTTTAACGCGCTTGCGCGTTTTGCTGACCGGTTTTGCCATGCTCCAACCTATGCCGACGGAATTGTGAAAGGATCTGGTTTACTTGCGAATCGCCCGACGCGGTCCCTTGCGGGTTCGCGCGTTGGTGCGAGTCCGCTGGCCGCGCACCGGGAGACCGCGCCGGTGTCGCAGACCCCGGTAGCAGCCCAAATCCATCAATCGCTTGATGCTCATCGACACCTCGCGGCGCAAATCTCCTTCCACGATGTGTTTGGCGACCTCGGCGCGCAACGCATCCACCTGGGGTTCGTCCAGATCGCGAACCTTGTGCTCTGGGGGGACGCCGGCCGCCGCGCAAATCTGTTGGGCGCGAGTCGGGCCAATCCCATAAATGGCCTGCAACGCGATCACCGCATGCTTGTTGACGGGAATGTTGATACCTGCAATACGGGCCATGCCTTAGCAACTCCTTCCATCGCACTGGGGGCTTGCCACGCAAAGACTGAACAAGCTAACCGACTTGACGATGTAGATCAATACGACCATTGAATTTTAGCCCTGTCGCTGCTTGTGACGGGCATCCTTGCAAATCACCCGCACCACGCGGTCGCGGCGGATGATCTTGCAATTGCGACATATTTTCTTGACCGAGGCACGAACTTTCACAACGGTTCTCCTAATTCGGGACGCCGCGCGGAACGGCGGCGCCAGGCGGTTTGCTCAGCGCGACAGGCCATGGCCCTTGAAGCCGCTCTTTTTCAGAAGACTCTCATACTGGTGGGACATCAGATGCGCCTGGATCTGCGCCATGAAATCCATGACCACCACCACGATGATCAGCAAGGAAGTACCGCCGAAATAGAAGGGCACCCGCCAGTACAGGATCAGAAACTCGGGCAACAAACAGACCGCGGTGATGTACATCGCGCCAATCGTGGTCAATCGGGTCAACACACCGTCAATGTAGGTCGCGGTTTGCGCGCCCGGCCGGATCCCTGGAATGAACGCCCCGGACTTTTTCAAGTTATCGGCGGTTTCCCTGGAGTTGAAGACCAGCGCCGTGTAGAAAAAACAGAAAAAGATGATCAGTCCCGCGTAAAACATCACGTAGAGCGGTTGTCCGGGCGACAGCGCCGAACTGATGTCCCGCAACCACTCCATGCCCGGAGTGGCGCCGACCCAAGTGCCTAACGTACTCGGGAACAAAATCAGACTGGAAGCGAAAATCGGTGGGATCACCCCCGACATGTTCAGCTTCAACGGGAGATGGGTGGTTTGGGCCGCGTAAACCCGGCGACCCTGCTGGCGCTTGGCGTAATTGACCGTGATCCGGCGCTGGCCTCGTTCGATGAAGACTACGAAACCGGTTACCAGCACGGCCATCGCCAGCAGGAACACGACCAGCATGGCGTGGAGTTCGCCGGTCCGCGCCAATTCCAGGGTTCCGCCCACCGCCGCCGGCAGACCGGCGACGATGCCGGCGAAGATTAGCAAGGAGATGCCGTTGCCGATGCCGCGTTCGGTGATTTGCTCGCCCAGCCACACCAGAAACATGGTGCCCGACACCAGGGTGATCATGGTGGTCAGGACAAAACCCAGACCAGGGGCGATCACCACCGAGGTGGCGCCCACCGTCTGGTGCTGGAGCGCGATACTGACGCCGATCGCCTGGAAGGTGGCCAGCAATACCGTCAAATAGCGGGTATAGCGGGTCAAGGTATGGCGTCCGGCCGCTCCGCCTTCCTTGCGCAATTGGGACAGCGAGGGCACCACCATGGACATCAACTGCATGATGATCGATGCCGAAATGTAGGGCATGACCCCCAGCGCGAACAAACTCAGCCGCTCCAGCGCGCCGCCCGAGAACATGTTGAACATGTCGAGGATCGTGCCGCGCTGCTGTTCGAACAGCGCCGCCATGGCGCCCGGGTCGATGCCCGGCACCGGAATATGGGTGCCGATGCGGAACACCACCAGCGCTCCCAATACAAACAGGAGGCGCTGGCGCAATTCGGTCATTTTGCCGAGATTCGGCAAGGCGTTGGCCATAATCGCTTTACTCGTCGATCGTCCCGCCGGCCGCCAGCACCGCCGCCCGGGCGCCCTTGGTCAACGCCAGGCCGCGCAGCTTCACGGGTTTATCCAACGTTCCGGCAAGGATCACTTTGGCTTTCTTGGCGAAGATCGGCGCGAGGTTGGCCGCCTTGAGCGCGGTCAAGTCGATCGTTTCGACGGTGAGTTTCGCCAGGGCGTGCAGCCGTACTTCGGCGGTGTCCTTGGCGGTCATCGACCGAAAGCCGCGTTTGGGCAGGCGGCGCTGCAAGGGCATCTGCCCGCCTTCGAAACCGACCTTGTGATAGCCGCCGGCCCGGGCGTGTTGGCCCTTGTGGCCGCGGCCGGCGGTCTTGCCGAGTCCGGAACCGATGCCCCGCCCGACCCGTTGCTTGGCGGGCCGGCTTCCCGGGGCCGGCTTGAGGGTATTCAGACGCATGACCTCAAACCTCCTCAACCTTTAGTAGATAGGACACTTTGCGGATCATCCCGCGATTTTCCGGGGTATCGGCGACCACCGCGCTGCTGTGCATCCGTCGCAGCCCCAGCCCGCGCACGCAAGCCTGATGCCTGGCCAGTCGGCCATGGACGCTTTTGACCAGCGTGACTTTCAACTTGTCCGCCATGTTCTTCAACTCCGGATTTCATCCACGGTCTTGCCGCGCTTGGTGGCCTGGTATTCGGGGGATTGGATGGCGCTCAGGCCGCGGATGGTCGCGCGCACCACGTTGATGGGGTTGCGCGAGCCGATGCACTTGGCCAGCACGTCCCTGACGCCCACCACCTCGAATACGGCGCGCATGGCGCCCCCGGCGATGATGCCGGTCCCTTCGGAGGCCGGCTGCATGAAAACCCGCGCGGCGCCGTGCCGGGCGGTGATCGGATATTGCAGGGTGGCGCCGTTCAACGCCACGCCGCACAGATTGCGGCGGGCCTTGTCCATCGCTTTTTGAATGGCCATCGGCACTTCGCGGGCCTTGCCGTAACCCAAACCGACCCGGCCGTTGCCATCGCCAACCACGGTCAGGGCGGTGAAGCCGAACTGCCGACCCCCCTTGACCACCTTGGCCACGCGGTTGACGGCGATCAATTTCTCCTGCAAGCCATCGGTATTTTGGGAACCTTCCACGTTCGTCGCCATATCTGCCTCCTTAAAATTCCAAACCGTTCTCGCGGGCGGCATCGGCCAACGCCTTGACCCGGCCATGATATTTGAAACCGGAACGGTCGAACGCCACCTGGGTCACCCCCAGCGCCCTGGCCTTTTCGGCGATCGCCTTGCCCACGACCCGCGCCGCCTCGATATTGCCGGTGCTCTTCAGGGTCTGCCGCAGCGCCGGTTCCAGGGTGGAGGCGGCGGCCAGGGTTCGGTCGCCGGTCGGCGCTGGAGCGATGAGTTGGACGTAGATGTGGTTGGGCGTGCGATGCACGCATAGCCGATGGATGCCCAACTCGCGAATTTTGTACCGGGTCCGCAATCCGCGCCGCAGACGCGCGGCCTTCTTGTCGGCTGCTTTCTTGTCCATGGCGCTTTCCTACTTCTTCTTGGCTTCTTTCAGAATGATGGTCTCGTCCGCATAGCGCACGCCCTTGCCCTTGTAGGGTTCCGGCGGTCGATAGGCGCGGATCTTGGCGGCCACCTCGCCGACTTGCTGCTTGTCCACGCCTCGGATGATGATCTCGGTTTGGGTGGGGGTTTCGACCAGGATCCCTTCCGGCACGGCAAACGCCACCGGATGCGAGAAACCGAGCGTCAGGTTCAGGACCTTGCCCTGCGCCTGGGCGCGGTAGCCGACGCCGACCAGTTGCAGTTTGCGCTCGAAGCCTTGGGTGACTCCGATCACCATGTTGTTGAGCAGGGCGCGCATGGTCCCGGTCATGGCTCGGTGCTTCCCGTCGTTGGTCGCCGCGCGCGGGCTCATTTTCAGTTCGCCGTCTTGTTGCTGGACCACAACCCACGGATGCACGGCGAGTTCGGCCGCGCCTTTTTTGCCCTTGACGGCGACCTGCTGACCGTTGATGGCTACCTCCACGCCAGCGGGCACCGGGATGGGGTTTCTCCCGACGCGGGAGCTGCGAATTTTCTTTTCCTTGGCAAGCGTTACCACGGGTCGTGCTCCTTTACGCGACGATGCACAGCACTTCGCCGCCGTGACCGGCGCCGCGCGCCGCGCGATCGCTCATCAAGCCCTGGGGCGTGGAGACGATGGCCACGCCCAGGCCATTCATTACCTTGGGCAGCTCGTCCTTGCCGCGGAACACGCGGCGGCCCGGACGACTGACCCGGTCGATCCGTTCGATGACCGGCCGACCCTGGAAGTATTTGAGCATCAGGGTCAATTCGAGCTTGCCCTCCGGATTCGGGGCCGCCGCGAAATCGCTAATGTAGCCCTCGTCGCGCAGGACCCGGGCGATCGCCACCTTCAGCTTGGAAGATGGCATGACCACCTGCGCCTTGGCGGCGGCTTGGGCGTTGCGGATGCGCGTCAGCATATCCGCGATGGGATCAGTCATGCTCATAATTCTCAATCACTCCGCGTGGTCAGTCTGGGAAACCCGTCGATGGTGGGGTCTCCCTGAACTTAGGGCGCTCTTATTCCGCCGCATGAGCTGGTTTGGCGCCTTCACCAACTCGCCTTGCGCAGGCCCGGGACATCGCCGCGCATGGCGGCTTCCCGCAGCTTGTTGCGGGCCAAGCCGAACTTCCGGTAATAGCCATGCGGCCGACCGGTCAGGCGACAACGATTGTGCAACCGAGACGGACTGGCGTCGCGCGGCAACGCCTGCAAGCGTTGCCGCGCCTCCCGCCGCTGCTCGGCGCTGCTGGCCGGATCGCGAATCGTTTCCTTCAACGCGGTCCGCTGGACGGCGTACCGCTCCACGGTACGCGCCCGCTTGACCTCGCGGTTGATCATGCTCTGTTTAGCCACACCCTACATCCTCAATTGCGGAACGGGAAAGCGAAGGCCGCCAACAACGCGCGTCCTTCTTCATCGGTGCGCGCGGTGGTGGTGATGGTAATGTCGAGGCCGCGAATGGCGTCGATCTTGTCGTAGTCGATTTCCGGAAAAATGATCTGCTCGCGCACGCCCAGGCTATAGTTGCCGCGTCCGTCGAACGCGCGGGCGCTGAAGCCGCGAAAATCACGGATGCGCGGGATGGCGATGTTGACCAGTCGGTCCAGAAATTCATACATCCGTTCGCGGCGCAGCGTCACCTTGCAGCCGATCGGCCAGCCTTCCCGGATCTTGAAGCCGGCGATCGACTTGCGCGACAGGGTGACGATCGGCTTTTGGCCGGCGATCTGGGTCAGATTGCCGACCGCGTGCTCCATGATCTTCTTGTCGGCGACCGCCTCGCCCACGCCCATGTTCAGGGTGATCTTGGTGATCCGGGGCACTTCCATGACGTTGCGATAGCCGAACTGCTCGCGCAGTCTCGGCGCCACCGTCTCACGATAGTACTGTTTCAATCGGGCCATGCGCGTTTCCTCAAACATCCACGACTTCGTTATTGGATTTGAAGTAGCGCACCTTGCGCCCGTCCAACATGCGAAAACCGACCCGGTCGCCCTTTTTGGTCACCGGATTGAACAGCATCACATTCGAGATGTGAATCGATGCTTCGCGCTCGATGATCCCGCCGGCCAAGCCGCGCGCCGGATTGGGCTTGGTATGACGCTTGATCAGATTGACGCCCGCCACGATCACTCGCTCGTCATCCACGACGCGCATCACCTTGCCGCGCCGGCTCTTGTCCTTGCCGGCGATAACGATGACTTCATCATCTTTACGAATTCTGCGCATAACCGTTTTCCTCCCGCCTCACAGCACTTCCGGGGCCAGGGAAATAATCTTCATGAACCGTTCGCCGCGCAGCTCGCGGGTCACCGGCCCGAAAATGCGGGTGCCGATCGGTTCCAGTTTGTTGTTGAGCAGCACCGCGGCGTTGCCGTCGAAGCGGATCGCCGACCCATCCGGCCGCCGTACGCCCTTGCGAGTGCGCACCACCACGGCGTTGTAGACCTCGCCCTTGTGAACCTTGCCGCGAGGGATCGCGTCCTTGACGCTGACCTTGATGATGTCGCCGATGTGCGCGTACCGACGGTGGGAACCGCCCAGCACCTTGATGCACATCAACCGACGGGCGCCGCTGTTGTCGGCGACATCCAACATTGTTTGCATCTGAATCATGGTCTTACATTCCGTTCGCGGATTCGGGAAAACACCGGCCGCCTGCAAGCGTCCGCCGGATGGCGACGATCATTGCGCGCGTTCGACGACCTCAACCAGCGTCCAGGCCTTGGTTTTGGACAGCGGTCGACATTGCTTGATGGTCACCAAATCGCCTTCCTGACATTCGTTACGCTCGTCGTGAACGTGCAGCTTGGTGGTCCGGCGAATGTATTTGCCATAAATGGGGTGTTTGACCAACCGTTCGATGGCCACGGTGGCGGTCTTGTCCATCTTGTTACTGGTCACGCGCCCGCTCAGGGTGCGCTCCACCTGGGTATCCGTCGTCATGCTTGCACCGCCTTCTCGCCCAACACCATCTTGACCCGCGCGATATCGCGTCGCACCCGCCGGAACAGGTGCGTCTTGGTCGACTGATTGGTGGCTTTCTGCATCCGCAGGTTGAATTGTTCGCGCAATAGCGCCAGCAACTCCTGGCGCAGCTCATCCACGTTTTTTTTTCGCAACTCGCTCGCTTTCATCACATCACCGTCCGGGTCACGAAAACCGTCCGCACCGGGAGCTTGGCGGCCGCCAGGCGAAAAGCCTCGCGCGCGATGATCTCGGAGACCCCTTCCACCTCATACAACACGCGACCCGGTTGCACGGGCGCCACCCAATACTCGACGCCGCCCTTGCCGCTGCCCATGCGCACTTCCAGGGGTTTCTTGGTGATCGGCTTGTCGGGGAAGATGCGGATCCACACCTTGCCGCCGCGCTTGATATAGCGGTTGATGGCGCGGCGGGCGGCTTCAATCTGGCGGGCGGTCAACATCCCGCGGGTGGTGCATTTCAATCCGTACTCGCCGAAACTCACCGAGGCGCCGCTGGTCGCGACCCCACGGTTGCGTCCCTTGTGCTGCTTGCGAAATTTGGTTCTTTTCGGCTGTAGCATGTTTCATCACATCCTTCAATCATGAACTCCGCCCGGCGGAGTCGCGCAATTCCCATCGGACCCTTCAACTGGCGGTCGCCTTATCGGATTTCATTTCGCCCGGTCGATCGAGGCCGAATACTTCGCCCCGGAAAATCCAGACCTTGATCCCGATGACGCCGTAGGTGGTCTTGGCCTCCGCGAGGCCATAATCGATGTTGGCGCGCAAGGTATGCAGCGGCACCCGTCCCTCGCGCGTCCACTCGCTGCGAGCGATTTCCGCGCCATTCAACCGGCCGGAAACCTGGATTTTAATCCCCAGCGCGCCCAACCGCATCGCATTGGTGACCGCGCGCTTCATCGCCCGCCGAAACATGATGCGTCGCTCCAGTTGCTGAGCCACCCCTTCGGCGACCAGATGGGCATCCAGTTCCGGTTTGCGGATCTCCTCGATGTTGAGTTGCAGATCCTTGACTTCCAGGCGCATCATCCGGGCGACTTCCTTGCGGAGGGCTTCGATATCCTCGCCCTTCTTGCCGATCACCACGCCGGGCCGGGCGGTGTGGATGGTGATGCGGGCCAAGCGGGCCGGTCGTTCGATTTGAATCCGGCTGACCGAGGCGTTGGCCAGTTTCTTCTTCAGAAATTGCCGCACGCGGAGATCGGTTTCCAGCAGATCGGGGAAACTCTTGCTGTCGGCGTACCATTTGGACGTCCAGTCGGTGGCGATGCCCAGTCGGATCCCCGTGGGGCTGACTTTCTGACCCATGTCGCTCTGACTCCTGTTACTCGGCCACGGTTACGGTGATGTGGCTGGTGCGCTTGATGATGCGGTTGCCGCGACCTTTGGCGCGGGCGTGCATCCGTTTCAACACGGGACCGGCGTCCACGCAGATCGTCGCCACTTTTAATTCATCGATATCGATGCCTTGGTTGTGCTCGGCGTTGGCCACGGCCGACTCCAACACCTTTTTAATGAGGTGGGCCGCCTTCTTGTTGCTGAAGGTCAGGATCCGCATGGCCCGGTCCACCGGGAGGCTGCGGACCTGGTCGGCCACCAGCCGGGCCTTCTGCGGGGAAATGCGGGCATGCTTCATAATCGCGACGGCTTGCATCAGATCGCTTCCTGTGTCTATTTGGACTTCTTGTCCGCCGCGTGGCCGCGATAGGTGCGGGTGGCGGCGAACTCGCCCAATTTATGGCCCACCATGTTCTCGGTGACCAGAATCGGCACGTGCTGCCGGCCGTTATGCACGGCGATGGTCAAGCCGATCATCTCGGGCACGATCATCGAGCGCCGCGACCAGGTTTTGATCGGCCGCTTGGTATTGGCAGCGACCGCCTGCTCCACTTTCTTAGCCAAGTGGAGATCCACAAACGGTCCTTTCTTGATCGAACGTGGCACTTTATTGATTCCTCCCGGTTGCGCGCCCCGTGGTTCGGCGGAGTGGCCTATCCATCATTTCTTTTTACGCCGGCGCACGATGAATTTGTCGGTGCGCTTGTTCGAGCGAGTTTTGTAGCCTTTGGTCGGCACGCCCCACGGCGATACCGGATGCCGGCCGCCGGAGGTGCGACCCTCGCCGCCGCCGTGCGGATGATCCACCGGGTTCATCGCCACGCCGCGCACGGTGGGTCGAATCCCGCGCCAGCGTTTGGCGCCGGCCTTGCCGAGCGAGCGCAGGTTATGCTCTTCGTTGCCAACCCCGCCGATCGTCGCCTTGCAATCCACGTGAACCTTGCGAATTTCTCCGGAACGCAGCCGCAAGGTAGCATAATTGCCTTCACGGGCGACCAGTTGCACGGAGGCGCCCGCGCTGCGGGCCAGTTGCGCGCCCTTGCCGGGCCGCAATTCCACGCAATGCACCTGGCTGCCGACTGGCACGTTGCGCAACGGCAGCGCGTTGCCGGGTTTGATCGGGGCCGCCGGTCCCGACATCAGCGCCGCGCCGACCCCGACATCGCGCGGGGCGATGATATAGCGGCGCTCGCCGTCCGCGTACAGCAGCAGGGCGATGTGGGCGCTGCGATTGGGATCGTATTCCAGCCGCTCGACCTTGGCGGGAATATTGTCCTTGTTCC
>Ga0114946_10000724_pt1 | contig 22132 bp, 17 predicted proteins | sample WalLakDeSediment_FD_88676 | JGI IMG/M metagenome (GOLD analysis project Ga0114946, IMG submission 88676) | Lake sediment microbial communities from Walker lake, Nevada to study Microbial Dark Matter (Phase II) - Walker Lake 11/02/13 Deep Sediment | ecosystem: Environmental > Aquatic >...
CCGCTGATCGGCCCCGGCTTCTATGCTCACCCCGATCTCGGGGCCGCGGTCGCGACTGGCGTCGGCGAGGCGATCATGCGGCGTGTCGGCTGCTATGAGCTTTTGCGTAGGGCCGCCAACGGAACCAACATACAGCTCGCAGCCGAGCAGCTATGCGCCGAGATTCATCGAGATGATGGCGCTGCGGTCGGCTTCATTGCCATCGACCCCCGCGGATCCGTGGCCGTCGCCCACGCCAGTCAACACATGAGTCACGCGATCGTCCGCGAACACGCCGAACTCCAGGCAAACTTGGCCACGCCACCGATCACGCTGCTATGACTTGGCCGTGATCGCTTGGGCCATCGCGTTGCTCGTCTCCTTTGCGCCGCCGGACTCCCCTCCGCCGACGCAGCCGCCTACCGGCGAGGAGGAACTCTCAGGGGCTGAACCGGGGGCTGAACCGGGGGCTGAACCGGGGGCTGAACCCGAACCCGAGTCGCCGCCGGACGCCGACGCCGTGGAACCGGGCAAGCTCGTGCTCGTGCCCGGGATCGCGGGTCGCTATCGGGTCGTCGGCCGCGACACCCAAGTCGACGCGTTCGTCAGCGCCGGGCCCGAACAGCCGGCCGTCGCCGAGCTCCCCGCGGGGGTCTACGAGCTTCGTGATGAGACCGACGAGATCGTCGCCGTGCTCGTCGTCGTCGCCGGCCGCACGCAGGTCTGGGACGGCGAGGTCAGCTTGCCGATCGAGGTCTGGGCCCAGCGGGTCGGCGCCGATCCGAGCCGGGAGGTCCCGATCGCCAGCCCCCATCCGTACCGACGCCAGCACAATTGGCGGGCCTGGGCCAGCCCCTTGAGCTCGGCGTTCGTCCCCGGCCTCGGTCAATTCCTCAACGGCCAGCCCGGCAAGGCCAGCGCCATCTTGTTTGGCAGCGTCGTGGCCACGGTCGGGTCGTCCGCGCTCTACAACCTCGGCCACTACGGCCAGCGCTCCAACTCGACCGAGTACGCTCGGCTGGTCGGCTACGGCTTGTTCTCGACGGCGGCCCCGCTGTTGTGGGTCTACGCCGTCGCCGACGCCTACCGCGTCGCAACCGGCAAGACCGTCGACTCCAAGGTCGATCACCAGGTCCGCTTGAGCGTGACCCGGAGCATGACCGTGGGGTTTCGTGCCGACCCCAGCCGCCCCGGCTTCTACGACGATTGGAGCGTAGCGATCATGGGCCAGGTCGTGCCGCGCCTGACCCTCGGTCTGTCCGATCTCGGCATCAAGTTCGGCGGCCCCGCGGGCCCGCAGATCTGGCAGTTCGGCGCCCGCATCGACTACCGCGTCTATGAGCGGCCGCGGTTGTGGATCAACGTCGGCCTCGGCACGGCGATGCAGGTCGCCTCGGGTCGCGGCCCGCGACCCCTCGATCCCCGGGCCGCGCTGCCGACCGACCAGGTCCGGTTTGGCGCGACCCCCTACGGGTTCGTCGATCTGCGCTGGTTCCTGCTCGATCGCCTGTCCCTCGACTTCACCCCGCGCCTGAGCGTGCCGGTGACGACCCGGTACTTCTCCTTCAACCGAGCTCTGCCTCGCTTCGCGCCGATCCTCGAGTTCGGCGCCGGCATCTCCGTCTACTTCTGAGCCGCTCCGCGCCATGGACCACTGCAAATCCCAGCCCTCCATCACCCGCCGCCGCTCGCTCCGAACGCGAGCAGCCTGTGGCGAAACCTGTCACGCCGCCTCGCTTGGTCTTTTCGCCGAGGGCGGTGTCGCCGAAACTCGTAGTACGCCCGGTACAACGGCGTTTCGGCTCCTAGCCCTCGACGAAGATCCCGGCGCGAGGCGACGCGTCGGGTTCCGCCACAGGCTGCTCGCAAGCGTGGCCGGCTGCGCCGCGCTCGGACTCGCCGCTTGCGTGTTCGGGTTCCGCGGTGAGATCGACTTCGCCGACGAGGTCACCCTCGACCGGGTCGAGACGGTCCAGCTCTACCTCCCCACCACCAACACCTTGATCCTGACCGGTCAGCCCGATCGGACCTCCATGAGCTGGTCGGGCCGGTGGGTCACCCTCGGCGGGAGCTCGGACGACTCCTTGCGCAGCGCCCGGAAGGCCTCGCTCGTGTGGGAGACCTGGGAGACCATCGGCCGGCTCCGGCCCGACCTCCCCCTCGAGATCCGCGACATCACCTTGCTCGAGCAGCTCGATGTCGACAGCGCCTCCAACCTCGCCCACGAGATCGTCGGCACCGGCGATGTGTTTGTCTCGGGCATCGACGCCTACCTCTCGATCAGGCTCGGGGGCGGCAACGTCCAAGTCGACGGTGGCGACGATCAGCTGGTCGTCCGGACCTCGCGCGGCAACGTCGACCTCGCGACCGCGGCCGCCGTCGACGTGGCTAGCGGCGTCGGCACGATCGAGCTCGTGTCCGAGGCCAGCGCCGACATCGTCATCAACGCCAACGGCCCGGTCTACATCGAGCTCGTCGAGGTCGATGATCTCGACATCGACATCGCCGCCGCGGGGCCGATCGTCGTGCAGCTCGACACCGCCACTCACGTCGGCGCCGGCAGCTACCGGCGCAGCCTTGGCGAAGCGACCCGGCGCCTGTGGGTCCGGTCCAACGGCGGGCGCGTCGAGCTCCACATGATCGACGCCCCCGCCGCGCCCGATCCCGATCCCGATCCCGTGCCCGACGATCCCTTGCCCTGAGCCCGCCCCAACCAAAAGCGAAGACCCGGGACAGCTGTCCCGGGTCTTCTTCGTACCAGAGGCCGGACTCGAACCGGCACGGAGTCACCCCCGGCGGATTTTGAGTCCGCTGCGTCTACCGATTTCGCCACTCTGGCCGGTCGGGGGAGGGGAGCTTTAACACGCCGCCTGCGGCCCCGCAAGGCTGGCCGAGCTCCGATTAAACCCGGGGGTAGGTGAGGTTCAATTTAAAGCCGCCGAGCGCGAGCTCGTCGCCTGCGCCAACCGCCGCCCGCTGGGCGATCGCTTGACCGTTGAGGGTCACCACCCGGGCTGGGTCGAGGACCCGCAGCTCGGCCTGGCGCGCGGGCCCCTCCCATTCGAGCAGCGCCCAGGCCTCGTCGTTGCCCTCGACCCGCAGGCGGATGTCGAGGCCGGTGCCAAACCCGATCCGGTGGGCGCCGGGCGGGACCATGCGGTAGGCCACCGCGCCGCTGGGATCGGTGACCCGCAAGGTCGCAACCGGCGACTGGCCGAGCTCGTGATGCAGCACCCAGCCCAAGGAGTTGGCGAGCACGCTGGCGTCCTTGGGGCGCTCGTCGGGCTTTTTGGCCAGGCAGGTCTCGAGCAGATCCGCGAGGTTCTCGGGCACGTCTTTGCACGACGCGTGCTCACGCAGGGGCACGATCGGCTTCTTGACGTGGGCGTTCATCCACTCGACGGGATCATCGGCGAGCGCGCGGACGATGACGCTGCGCGGGCGGTCGACCCAAAACGGGCAGTGGCCCGAGAGCAGCTCGTACAGGATCACGCCGAGCGAGTAGACGTCGCTCGCGGTCGTCAGGGTCGAGGAGTAGACCTGCTCCGGCGGGGCGTACTGCGGGGTCCCGACCAGCACATGCTGGGTGGTCACGTTGTCGCCGGCGAGGGCGTGGGCACCAAACCCGCGCGCCGAGGCGAAGTCGATGATCTTGAGGTTGCCGTTGGGCTCGACCCACAGGTTGCTGGGCTTGAGATCGCGGTGCACGACCCCGCGGGCCTGGACCTCGGCGAGGCCAAGGCAGGCCTGGTGGATCAACCCGACGGCCTGGGCCGCCGGCATCGAACGATCGAAGTCGTGCCAGTGATCGAGCTGCGCGCCCTCGAGCGCCTCGAGCACCATGAACCACCGATCGTCGGCGCCCATGCCCGTGTCGAACACCTTGATCACGTGGGTGTTGGTCAGCTCCTCGAGCACCGTCAGCTCGCGCAGGGCCCTGCGAGCCTCGTCATCGTTTTGGACGGCATCGAGCGAGATCCGGACCCCAACCTCGTGATCGTAGCCTTCGGCTCGGCAACGGTAGACCCATGAGGCGTCGTACTTGCGCGCGACCGACAGAATCTCGAACTTCTCATACTTGTCCCCGGGTTTGAGCTGCAGCGCCATCGCTCGCAAGCTAGCAGCCTCGACGGCCGTCTGTCACGACCCCGCGAGCCTTGGAATCGGAGCCCGACGCTCGCGACCACCCTTGGTGGTTGAGTTTTTGTGGGCAGCTCGGGATACTGGGCCGCGCTCAGGGGCGGGCGTGCGAGGATCGAGCCGGCGTGGGCGAAACTGCGAAGCTGCACTCCGAGCTCGAGGCGCTGGTCGGCTCGACCATCCACGATCGCTACGAGGTCGAGTCGCTGCTTGGCGCCGGCGGCATGGGGGCCGTGTTCAAGGCCCGCCACACCGGCCTGCAGCGCGGCGTCGCCATAAAAGTTCTGCACCCGGAGATCGGCCGCGACGAAGCGGTCTCCAAGCGCTTCGACCGGGAGGCTCACAGCGCCTCGCGCCTCGACCACCCCAACTGCGTCCGGATCTCGGACTTTGGCACGACCGACAGCGGGACCAAGTACCTGGTCATGGAGCTGCTCGACGGCGGCGACCTCGACGCTCAGCTCGATCGCCCGTGGTCCGCGATCGAGGCCATCGCCACCATCGAGCAGGTCTTGCGCGGGCTCGAGCACGCCCACCACGTCGGCATCGTCCACCGCGACCTCAAGCCCGAGAACATCTTCCTCACCCAGGACTTCCGCGGCGAGCCGGTCGTCAAGATCGTCGACTTTGGCATCGCCAAGCTCCTCGACGAGCGCGGCAGCGAGAAGCTCACGCGCCAGGGCATCGTGTTTGGGACCCCGCGCTACATGTCGCCGGAGCAGGCCGCCGGCGGCAAGATCGACGAGCGCAGCGATCTGTACGCGGTCGGCTTGATCCTCTACCAGCTGGTCGCCGGTCGCCCGCCGTTCGTCTCCGACGACGCCGGGCAGCTGCTGCGCATGCAGATCATGGCTCCGCCGCCGCCGCTCCCAGACAGCGTCCCGCCGGCGTTGGCCAAGGTCATCGAGACCCTGCTCGAGAAGTCCAAGATGGATCGCTACGCGAGCGCCACCGAGGTCCTCGACGCGCTCGCGCAAGCCCGGCCGACGATCGGCGTCTCGCCCGTCCCCGCTCCAGCGACCTCCGGCTCCGCGTGGCAACCCGCGCCCGCGCCCGCGACCAGCGGCGCCACCTTGCTCGCCGCGACCACGCCCACGGCGATCCTCGCCGCCGCGCCAAGCTCCGGCGTGAGCGCGGCGATCGGCTCGCATCCCGGCGTCGGCCAGCCGACCAGCCCGAGCATGCCCCTCACCGCCGAGCCGCGACCGAGCTCGTCGCCGGCGTGGCTGCCCATCGCCCTCGCTGGCGTCGCGCTGCTGCTCGTGCTCTCGGGCGTGGGGCTGTTGATGTCGTCCCTCGACGGCGACGAACAACCCGCCGAACCGGCCGCCAGCCCGGCCGCTAGCCCACCCACTAACCCACCCACTAACCCACCCCCCGAGGCCGCGACGACCGAGGGTCCACCGACGAACCCGATCGCGCCGACCCCCACGCGGGCCCACCCCTCCAAGAAACCCAAGAAGCAAGCGGACGCCGCCGCTCGCGGCGGGCTCGATCCGCGCCCAGCCGAGCGCGACCGGGAAGCCGCCGCGGAGCAGCAAAAGCTTCGTGATGAAGCTGCGAAGCGCGAAGCCGACAAGCGCGAGGCCGACAAGCGCGAGGCTGACAAGCGCGAGGCCGACAAGCGCGAGGCTGAACAGCGCAAAGCCGATAAGCGCGAGCCCCAAGACAAGGACAAGGGCAAGGGCAAGGGCAAGGGCAGGGGCAAGCCCGTCTAGACCAACTCATCTCGTGTGCGCACCGTCGGCGATGCGCTAAACTTTTAAAGTGAGCATCGGGCACCGAAGTGAACGCGGCCTATCGAGGCATCTGCTTTGTGCGGTCCCGCAGCTGCTCGACCCCAACTTTCATCGCTCGGTCGTCTTGATGTTGGATCACGGTGAAGAGGGCGCCCTCGGCCTGATCCTCAACAACGAGATGCCGACGACCCTGCGCGAGGTGGCAAACTCGCTAGCGCTCGACTGGGCCGGCGATCCGGGCGCCCAAGTCCGGCTCGGGGGGCCCGTCGAGCAGATCCGCGGGTGGTTCATCCATGATCAGTCCAACTGGGACGGCGAGGCTGAGGCCCTCGCTCAGGGCCTGTGGATCACCACTTCGCTCGAGTCGATCAAGCGCGACGCGAACCTGCGGTTCGGCGGCGACGGCTCGCGCTTCATGTTTTTGCTGGGCTACGCGGGCTGGGCGAGCGGCCAGCTCGAGGCCGAGATCGCCGCCGGCAGCTGGGTCGTCGTGCCGATCGTCGATCCCGACGAGGACGACATCGGCGTCGACGTCGACTTCTTGTTCGACAGCGACCCCGAGCTGATGTGGACCGCGGCGCTGCGCTCGATCGGCGTCGACCCGCAGCGCCTCGTCGGCATGCAGGGCACCCAGTCTTTGCACTGAGGGCCCCGCTCAGGGCAGATCGTAGCCCGTGCACAGATCGAGGCTCGGCGTCTGCAGATCGGTGATCGCGGCCCGCGAGAGCGCCAAGCAACACACATCTTCGACCCGCGGCGCCTGCTTGTCCTTGCCGCCGAGCACGACCTCGGCGATGAGCTCCTGCGGGAGGCCGAAGCAGCAGCTGGTCCGGCCGGCGTCGGCCAAGGGGAAATCGACGGTGCCGGCATCCGCCACGCAGGCCGGCGCCGCCAGGCAACGCGGTCCGGGATCGAGGCAGCGGACCCGAACGCCGGGGTTTTCAATGGCCTCGGTGAAGTCGAGCACCGTCTCGGTGTTGGTCAGCAGCGCGCCGCCGATCAGGCCGTCGGGCTGCGCGCCTTCGGGCACCACCTCGCGGCGAAGGGCGATCACCGGGGCCGCCGTCGCCGGGACGATCAGCGCCTCGATCCACGCTCCTGGATCGGGGCTGGTCTGCTCGGGCCGGAGCACGACCTCACCGATGACCGTGACCGAGATCCCGACCGTCTCGCCAACATCGACCGCCGGCCGGACCGGCCGCCTCTCGGCCACGAACCCCTGACACTGACGAACCAAGCCCTGGAGCCGCCCGCGCAGGCGATCGCAGGGGTTGCGGCCGCTGGGCTGCGTGAGCCCCTCGACCAAGCCCAAGGATCGGACCCGGACCCGGGCAAGCTGCTCGAGCGGCGCCCAGCCCGGCAGGACCAAGCGGCCGAGCTCGGCCTCGGTGCAAGCCGGCGTCTCGGCGTCAAACGGGGCGGCGTCGCAGCTGGGCAGGCCGTCGAGGGGACCGAGCAGCTGACCCGCGCTGTCTTCGAAGAGCACGAGGCCGGGCACGCCCGTCGCAACGACCAAGGTCGCCCCTTGGCCGAGCGAATCCGAGCAGATCTGGGGTTCGAGGCCGCCGCTGCGCAGCCGGCATCGGGTCCCGTCGTTGTTCCGGGTCACCGCACACGGCGGCGGAGCGACGCACGCGTCGACCAGCGCCCGCGTGCTCTCGAACAGCAGGCTTTGGTTGTCCTGGTTCAAGTTGAACGACGACAGCCGACAGTCGAGACCCGGGCCGATCTCGCAGCGATCGCTGAGCAGGCGCCCGAGCAGCCGGCCGGGGAACTGCAGCCGGATGTACGCCCGGCCCTGATCACCGAGCACCGCCTCGCTCCCGGGATAGTTGGAGAACCATGCGATGGAGGGTTGCTCGCCCGCGAGGTGACGCAGCTCGAGGGCGAAGTCGCGCAAGATGTTGCCGCCGATCACCCCGCCGATCCCGATCGGGTTGCGGTCGTCGCCGGCCTCCCAGCTCCAGCCGTCGATCTGGTCGCCGGGCGCGCGGATCATTGGCGCCTCCCGGAACCGAAACGCCGCCGTCGACGCCGCGAGCGCCTCTGGATCGTCGGGATCGGTCAACAACCCGCCCGCAGCCCGAACCTCGACGCACTCCTTGGCGAAGCCCATGGCCCCGTCGCTGCTCGGCAAGATCGAAAGCGGCGTCCCGCTGTCGATCAGCACCGGCAAGCAGGCCGTCGCCGGGCAGCTGTCCGGCGGGCCCTCGCAAAAGCTCGCACACCCGCCGACCACGCCGGGGCAGGCCGCCCCTGGCCGCCACGCCAGCCGAGGCAGGGGGCTGGTCGGATCGGACGCGATCGCGATCGGCCGGCTGAACTGGCCTTCGCCGATCACCTGGGGATCGGTGCAGCCACCTGCGCCACCCCAGGCAACCAACGCAAAGACCCCCGCCATCAGCTGGCTGGAGGTCCGCGTGGTCAGCGGTGTGGGGCAGGGTCCAACGCTCACGTGGCGCAGGCTAGCAGGCTGTCAGCCCTCAGAGCTACCGAGCTTGCCGAGCTTGTCCTGGAGCTTGCGGATGATGCCGTCGATGCCCTCGGACTTGGCGATCTTGTTGAACTCGTAGCGGTAGGTCTTGGCCAGGCTGACGTCGTCCGTGATGATGTCGCGCACCTGCCACTCGCCAGCGCCGCTCTTGTGCATCACATACTCGACGGTCACGACCTGCTCCCGGCCGTTCTTGTCGATCCTGACCCGCGTGGTCACCTTATAAACGTCGTTCTTGCCGGCGACCTGGCCGACATACTCGACCGGGTGCTTCTCGGCCTTGCGGATCATCCGCAGGTAGTTCTCGCGGATCAGCTTGGCCAAGAGCGCGTCGAACTCGTCGCAGCGGGCCTGGCAGACCTCTTTATAGTTGCTCGGTCCGCCGAGCGCCGCGGTCGCCAGATAGTCGTAATCGAGGAGCCCGTCGACCTTGTCTTGCAGCTTGTCGTCGCCGACGCCGCGCTTGACGAGCTCGATGACCGCCTCGTGCTTGGCCTTGAACGCATCGATGGCGCTGGCTTCGGCGTGGGCGACGCTGGGCGTCGCAGCGACGACGGTGAACAGGCTGAGGCCAAACAGACCCGTCAGGGAAGCAGTAAGCACGCGGGCGCGAAGTCGGTTCATGAGGGGCTTCTCGGTTGTTCCTGAAAGCTGGTGCGCGAACTCGCCTGGTCGGCTCGACCGGCGTTCGCGGGGTCCCAGACGGACGCTGGGCTACCAATATTCAGCGTTCAGGACCAGGGCGGGGGCCGAAATGCGTGTGAGTCGAGGCGCGGTGATCGGCGACGATGCAGGTCACATCGAAGATCTTTAATCTCATTGATTTTAGCTAGTTATGATCAATTTGTTGAATCTCTAGGTTGGCGTCGGCGAGGCCCTCGGCGGCGATCCTATAGCCGATCGCGGCGCTCAAGAGCAGCGCCGGGGCGAGCAACGCGGCGAGCGCCAAGGCTCCCGCGCGACCGCCTCGGCGGACGCGATCCAGGGGTAGGGCGCCGGCTAGGCGCGCTCGGGCGATGCGGTCACGAGCGAGTGTGCCCGCGGGCACAACCCAGACCCCGATCGCCGCGAGCCCCAGGGCGATCGCGGGGCCCGAGGGCGGCGCGGCGCGAGCCGCCGTGAACAGCGCCAGCCCGAGCACGATCACGAGGCGCAGGGCGGGCAGGGGGGTGACCCGCCAGAACTGGATGACCAGGAGGCGAGTCCAGGGGTCGGGGATCCGCTTGGCCCAAGCGGGGGTCGGCTCGGGCTGCGGGGGACCGGCCAAGGTCCGCGTGGCCTCGACCAACCACGCCACCGCTTCCCACAGCCCGCGCCGGTACGCGGCGGGCCCGGCGAAGCGCACGGCGAGGGCGACCAGCAGCGGCACCGCGCTGACGCCCAGCAGCCGGATGTTCAGGGCGCCATGGTCCAAAAAATGCTCCCAGGACAGCTGCCCAGGCATGGCCAGCAACACCGCGAGGCCCACGCCGAAGGCCGGCGCGTAGAGATGAACCACCGCCTCGGGGGTCGTCCAGCCGCCGCCGAGGCTCCGTTGCAGCTCGTGCGCGCGGCTCGTGGATGGAAACCGGCGGCCGTATTGCGCGGCGATCCCGGCCACGAAGGGCTCGATCAGGGCCGCGAACAGCACCAGCCAGGCGAACTCCACCGCTAGGCCGATCCGCGCCGGCACGCCGCTGGCCGTGATCGCGTCGGGACCCGCGAGCAGCAGCGCCGTAATCCCGAGCAGCGCCGACAAGCCCAGCGCCGGCCGGTGCGAAGCGATCGCCGCGGACCAGTGGCGGCCGGGGACGATCGGCAAGGGCAGCCAGCGCGCGCGCTCGGGCGCATGCAAGAACCCAAACAGCCGGCCATGGAGGCCCGCGAGCAGCAGCAAAGGACCACCCAGGAACACCAAGCTACGCTGCGTCGCCGCGGGCTGATCGGCGACCGCCGCGATCACGGCCCACCACGCAGCGGCCGCGAGCGCGGGGCTCAGCCAGCTCGCGGCCGGAAGTCGGGGCCGAGGAAGGGGGTGCACCGGGGGAATCTACGGTCGAACCCCACGCGCCCGCTAGACTCCTCTAGATCTTGCGCCGCCGCTCGCCGCCAGCCACAATGCGCGTCCTTTGCTTCCTTGCGCCCGTAGCTCAGTCGGATAGAGCACAGGTTTCCTAAACCTGGGGCCGCAGGTTCAATTCCTGCCGGGCGCGTATTTTGGCTGCTACCGCGACTTGGGCGGGTCGTAGGGCGCGGGGGCCTGGAGCGGCGCTGGCATGTCGCCCATGACCTCGATCTCGATGGCCTCCGGCGCACCCATCACCTCGGGTCCGATGTCACCCATTCGCTCGCGCGGCTGGGGATCGTCGATCTCGACCGGCATCGCCTCGATCTTGCCGACGACCCCATGATCGGGGTCGGGCTCGGGCTCGGCCGGGCAGCTGCCTTCGCCACGCTCGAGGGTGAAGCTCCACGGTCCGACTTCGAACACGCACTTGTCGTCGAGGACCCGATCGGGCTCGGATTCGGCGCAGCCGGTCATCAGCGCCAACGCCATGCCAGCGGCGGCCATGGTCGTGCGCCAGGAGCTCGGCGCCTCGGTGGTCGGGACCTTGAACGCGATGTTGCCGCGGTCATCCATCGTGTAGCGCACGCAGACCCGGCCATTCGCGCGCCGCTCGGCGAGCACGGTCCGCGCGCCGTGCTCGGTCATCGACGAGAGGTCGTGGACGTGCTGGTTGCACTGATCGCAAAACCGACGGGCGTCGCCGTCGCTCGGCATCGCGGTCCAGTCTTCGTGGCAGGGGTTTTGAATCGGGAGGTGCAGGCGCGACATGGGTGACCTGGGGGCGCGAACGTCGGGCTGTCGCGCCGGGCTTACGGGCCCCCCCAGATCCTGGGACCCGCTGGTTTACATAATATCCATTATCGGACTTTTTGATCGGGCTCCAGGGGGCCCTAAACCCGCTCAGGACCGCACGATCACCCGACTACGGCCCGATGAGACCGGTTCGACGCGGATCTCCACGCCGACCCGTTCAGCGAGCCCGGGCACGTGGGAGATCACCCCGATCTGCCGGCCCTCGCCCTGGAGCGTGTCGAGCGTACTGACCGCGATGTCGAGGCTGTGGCTGTCGAGGGTGCCGAACCCTTCGTCGATGAACAGCGAGTCGATGCGGCAGTCCTCGGCGGACAAGCTGGCGAGCGCGAGCGCGAGCGCGAGCGACACCAAGAATTTCTCGCCGCCGGACAGCCCACGGATGCTGCGGATCTCGTCGCCGAGATCGTGATCGACGAGCTGCAGCTCGAGGTCGTACTTGGGCACCCGGCCCAAGGCGTAGCGCGGCTTGAGCTCGCGCAGCTGCGCGTTGGCTTGGATCAAGAGCAGCTCGAGGGTCAAGCTCTGCGCAAATTTTTGGAATTTGTCGCCGGTCGCGCTGCCGATCGCGTCACGCAGCTGGCCCCAGATCGCGGCGGCCTGCTCACACTCGCGCAAGCGCGGCGCGATGCGTTGGGCTTCGGCTCGATCGTCGCTGTCACGCCGGAGCCGGTGTTCGAGCTCGAACAGCTCGCGCTGGAGCGCCGCGCGGCGCTGCTCGAGCTCGCGGCGGAGCTGCTCGGCGGCGGCCTGCTCGAGGCTTGGGCGCTCGCGCTCGCGGTGCGCCGCCAAGACCCGCTCGCGCTCGCCGATCACGGCCTGGATACGCTCGAGATCGGCTCGGAGCGCGCTCACGCGGGCTCGGGTGGCGCTGATCCAGCCCTCGCGCCACAGCTCGGATCGGTCGAGCAAGCCAGCGAGTTCGGCGTCACCGATCCCGGCCTCGGCCTGGGCGAGTGACGCCCTGCCCGCCGCTTCGTCGCGGCGTTCACGGAGGCCCTCGACCTGCTCGGCGAGGTTGTGAGCCCGGGTCAGCTGGACCTTGAGCTCGCGCTCGACTCGGGCCTGCTCGTCCTTGGCGGCCTCGTGGTCGCGCTCGGCGAGCTCGACGACGGCCTCGAGCTCGCGGGAGACGTCGGCGACGGGCCGGCCGTCGAGCACGCCCGCGCGCGCTCGAGCGTGCTCGCCGAGGATCCGCTCGAGCTCGCTGAGTTCGGCCCGAAGCTGCTCGCAGCGCTCGCGTCGTGCGCGGGCCTCGGAGCCGAGCTCCAGCCTGCGGCTGTCGAGCAGGCGCAGGCCTTCGCGGGTCTGCTCGTGTTGGGTGCGCGTGCTTTGAAACCCGCGCACGGCGGCGTCGAGGCGAGCGACCAACTCGCCGCCCCTGCGCTCGAGCACGGCGGTGAACCCTTGACTATCGGGCTCGGCCGCCGCGATCACGACCAGCGCGTGGGGCCCGACGTCGGCGAGCTCGGTCTCGCGCTCGGCGAGCTCGTTGGTGAGCGCCTCGAGCCGCGTCCGGAGCTCATCGAGCTCACGAACGACCGCCTCACGCTCGCGCTCGATCGCCTCGAGCCGGGTCCTGCGATGGTCGTGCTCGCGATCGGCCTGCTCGCAGCGAGCCACGAGCGCGCGCTGGCTCTCGACCCGGCGTTCGACTTCGCGCCGCTGCTCGGCGAGCGCTTGCCAAGCACGAACGAGCTGGTCGTGGGCGGCCTCGACGGCCGGCTTGGCGTCGCTGCTGTCGACCCGATCGGGGAACGAGCTGGGTTCATGGGCGATGGCTTCGGTCCAGTTGGCCTGGGCGAGCTCGCGGGCTTGCTCGCCCTTGGTTCGTCGGCGGTCGAGGTTGGCGAGCCGCTCGTTGGCGAGCTGCTTGCCACTTTGGTGCACGCCGAGCTCGTGTTGGAGGCTGTCACGCTTGACCAAGAGCCCGTCGATCCGGCGGCGTTGCGCCTCGAGCACCGCGTCGACCGGCGCGCCCTCGTCGGCGGCCGGGTGGTCGGTGGCGCCACACAGCGGGCAGGCCTCGCCGCGGCGAAGGTCGGCGCGGTGGCTGACGAGGTCGCGGACGGCCTCGAGCTGGCGAAGCCCGCGCTGCGCCTCCTCGAACACCGACTCGGCCCGCGCGAGCTCGGCCTCGACCCGGCGCTGCTCGGCGGCTCGATGATCGCGTTCGGTGATCGAGTCGCTGCGCTCGAGCTCGAAGGCCAGGCGCTGGGCCTCGATCTGCTCGCTGGCCTGGATGATCACGCGTAGCGTCATGACCCGCTCACGGCAGCGCTCGAGCACCTGCTGGCGCTGGCTCAGATCGGCGAGGCTCGCCCGCTGGTCGAGCTCGCTGGCGATCGCGTCGAGCTGCTGGCGCGCTTGCGATCGCTGCGCGAGGGCCTGCGCGAGCCGGGTCGTGGCTTCGGATCGCTCGGTCTCCAAGCGCTCGCGCGTGGGCCTGAGTTCGGCGCCGCGACGGTCGCAGCGAGCGCGCTGCTCGAGCGCGCGCAGCTGCTGCTGGATCAGCGACTTGTAGTGCGGCCAATGGACCGCGAGGGGCTCGATCCCCGCGGCCGCGCGCAGCTCGGCCGTGAGCCGCTCGAGCCGCGCGCGCGCCTCGGCGAGGCTCGTGTCGAGCTGGGCGAGCTGAGCATCGCTGGCGCGCAGCTGCTCGCGGGCGGCGAGCTGCTTGGTGATCAGGCGCTCGCGTTCGGCTCGGGTCGCAGCGCTTTGACCGTCGAGTTCGCGGGCCCGATCGAGCTCGGGCGCGAGCCGACGGCGCCGCTCACGGGCCCGCACCCGCGCCTGCTCGCAGCGCGCGACCTTGGCTTGGAGCTCGCCGAGCTGCGCTTCGATCAGCGGGATCTCACCGCGCAAAAACTCGAGGTCCGTGGCGCTGGTGCGGTGCTCGATCGTCAGTCGATCGCGCTCGGCGACGCGCTCGCGGATGCCGGCGACCCGCTCGACGCGGGCGAGCAGCTGCTCGGTCTCGCCGAGCTCAGCTTGGGCTTGGACGCCGGCTTGGGCCCCGGCGTGGGCGGCCGCGAGGGCCGAGGCGAGCTCGGCCTCGCGGGCGTACCAGCGCAGCCCCGCCTCGACCGCGCTGGCCTGCCCGTCGAGGGTCGTCGCAACGGCGCGCCGGTCCGCGGTGCTGACCTCGAGCTGCGCGCGCTCCTCGTCCGGGAGGATCGGCAGGGCCGCCCGCTCCCGCTGGATCAGCGCGAGCTCGGCCTCGGCCTGCTTGGCCCGCTCGAACGCCGCGCGCCCGAGCTGGCGGTACAGCCCGGTCCCGGTCATGCGCTCGAGCAGCTCGGCGCGCTCGTTGCCGCTGGCCTCGAGGAAGGCCGCGAACTCGCCCTGGGCGAGCAGCACCGACCGGCAAAATTGATCGAAGTCGAGGCCGAGGCGCCGCTCGATCGCCTCGAGCACGTCGCTCTTTCGATCGCCGCCGACGGACCGCTCCGTGAGCGGATCGATCAGCGCCATGTGCTGGCTTTGAATGCGCCCCTCGACCCGGTTCCGGGCCCGACGCACGTCCCAGCGCGCCCGCCAGCGCTGCTCGTCGACGCCGATGAAGTCGACCTCGGCCCAGCCCTCGACGGCCCCGTGACGCAAGATCCCGCGCACGTCGTTGGCCTTGAGGCCGAGGTTGGGATCGTCGGACTGCCCGCCAATCACGACGCCGCCGCGGTTGCCAAAGCGCGGGGTCCGGTCGAACAGCGCGAGGCACATGGCGTCGAGCAAGGTCGTCTTGCCGGCCCCGGTTGGGCCGGTGATCGCGATCAAGCCCGCGTGCTCGAGCGGCGGCTTGGAGAAGTCGACCTCGAAGCGGCCCGCGAGGCTCGCTAGGTTCTTGCCGCGGACGGCGAGGATCTTCATGAACGAGGCCCCTGCCCGATCATGAGCCGCCCTCGTCGAGCTCGACGGCCTCGCGCAGCTCGTGGAAGGCCGCGAGCAGCGAGGGGTCCGGCGCGGCGCCGTAGTTGCGCTCGTAGCAGTCGATGAACACCTGCTGCGGATCGATGCGGTCGAGCTCGCGACGGTTGGGGAAGTCCGCGAACGACCCCCCTACCCCGCCCCGCTCGACCGAGATCTTGAGCAGCCGCACCGCCCGCGAACGCAAGGCTCGATCGATGCGGCTGCGCAGATCGGGCTGGGGTTGATCGAGGCGCACCCGGACCTCGAGCCACGGCCAACGCTCGGGCTCGAGTTGAGGATCAAAGCTGTGCTGCTCGAGCTCGAACAGCACAGCGTCGAGGGGCTTGGGACCCTGGGCCGGGAGCCGCAGGACCTCGACGGCCCGCGGGATCTCGAGGGTCTGGCAGACCACGAGCTCAGGCCCATCGAAGCTGGCGAGCAGGACCTGGTGCTCGTAGTCGGCCTCGGTCAGCGACAGGGGGATCGGTGAGCCGCAGTAGCGGAGCTGCTCGGACTGCTCGACGGCCTGGGCGAGGTGCAGGTGGCCGAGGCCGACGTACGCCCACGCGTCGGGGAAGATGGCGCGGGGGATCGCGTGTTGGTTTCCGCCGAGGATCTTGCGCTCGCTCAGCTCGGACAGCGCCGTGCCCCGCATGTAGAGGTGACCCGTGGCGATCAACGCGTGCTCGGGTCCTGCCTGGGCTTGGGCGGCGACGAGGACCTCGGCGTAGAGCTGCGCGACCCCGTGGATCAGCGGATCGCCAGCCGGCTCAGCCGGTTCAGCCGGTTCGTGCTCGGCTCGGCTCGGGCGCGGGAGATCGGCGGTCCGCAAGAACGGGACCGCTGCCAGCCAAGCCGCGACCGCGCCCGATTGATCATGGAGCGGCACCAACAACCGCGAGGCATCGAGCTCGCCGGCCGCGTCGCGCGGGAGCCCGCCGATCACCTTGATGTTGCCAAAGTCCATCATCGGCGCCATCGCGTCGAGCCGCAGGGCCGAGTCGTGGTTGCCGCCGATGATCACGATGTCGAGCGCCGGGAGCCGCCGGCGGGTGGCGGCGAGGAATTCGTTGAGGTCGGCGAGGGCCGTGGCCGGCGGGTTGGCGGTCTCGAACACGTCGCCGGCGATCAGCAGCGCGTCGGCCCGGGCGTCGACGAGGGCGTCGAGCAGCCAAGCCAAGAATCGCTGGTGCTCGAACCGGCGGTCGCGACCGTGGAGCGTGTGGCCGAGGTGCCAGTCGCTGGTGTGAAGTAAGCGCAGCATGGCGTCGGCCGAGGCCGTCCACAGCTTTCCGATCCGCCGCAGACTAGCAAAAGCTCGGTGATCACCCGAACTTGGGCGGCGCGTTCCCCAGGTACTGGGGGCCACGGAAGATTCTGTGGATTAACTGGGGGAGCCCGACCGACAATCCGCTCATGGCTTCCTCGATGATTCGGCGCGTTTCGTCCGCGGCTTGGTTTGGCGTCGCGCTACCGCTATTCGCGTGCGCCCCCGAGCCGACTGGATCGGAGGTCGGTACCACGGCGAACGAGACCGGCAGCACCGCCGAGACTGGCGAGACCGGCGAGACTGGCGAGACTGGCGAGACCGGCGACGAGCCCTGCCCGACCGCGAGCTCGACGGATCTCGTGGCCTGCGTCGACCAGGATCGCTACCTGTCCGACCTCGAGTTCATCGCCCAGCCCCGCGATCCCGGCTCGGATCACTGGCAGGCGGTCCAAGATCTGTGCGCCGATCGGTTCAGCGAGTACGGCTTCGAGGTCGAGACCCACACCTACGCGAGCGGGGTCAACATCATCGGGCGCAAGCTCGGGACCGAGGCGCCAACCGAGCAGATCCTCGTCGCCGCTCACTATGATCACATCCCCGGCTGCAACGGCGCCGACGACAACGCGACCGGGACCGCGGCCGTGCTCGAGGCCGCCCGCGTCCTGAGCCAACGCAGCTACCCGCGCACGCTCGTCGTCGCGTGCTGGGACGAGGAGGAGCTCGGGCTCAAGGGCGCCGTCGCCTACGCCCAGCGGGCGGCGTCGAACGACGACCAGATCCTGTTCAACTACAACTTCGAGATGATCGGCTACTTCGACGACGCCCCCGGCTCGCAGACGGTCCCGGCCGGCCTCGATCTGTTGTTCCCGGACCAGCACCAGACGCTCGCGGATTGGGGCTTCACCGGCGACTGGATCGCGTTGATCGTCGACGAGAACGGCCTGCCGCACGCGCAGTCCGTGGCCGCCCATGCCGCGACCCTCGGGCTCGCGGCGCTGGTCCTCAACGTGCCCGACGACCTCAAGAACTCGCCGCTGCTGAGTGATCTGCAGCGCTCGGATCACGCGGCGTTTTGGGCCGTGAACTACCCGGCGATGATGATCACGGACACCTCGGAGTTTCGCTACGCCAACTACCACTGCGGCGCCGGCGAGGACGCGGTCGAGTTCCTCGACCACGACTTCGCCCACCAGGTGATCGCGGCCTCGGTCGGCGGGATCGCCGAATCGCTCGGGATCTAGATCGCTAGCGACTTGGGGTCAGCCCTTGCGCAGCTGCATCAGCTCGCCGGGCGCCTTGAACTCCATGGCCATGTCCGTGACCGGAGCCTCGACCTTGCAAGCGCCGGGGGTCCCGGCCTCCTCGCAGGCGCAGCTCGTCCCGATGCCGCCGCACGAGCCCTTCAGCGGCTTGTTCGAGAAGATCACCCCGACGGCCATTCCGCCCATGAGCGCCGCGAAGATGCCGATGGTGAGCAAGATGATCTGCATGGGCGCGGCCAGTGTACGAGCAAATTTCGGGGTTGTCAGGGCGCGGCGTAGGCGGCGAAGGCCGAGCTCGCGCGGGTCTCGAAGCCGGACTCGGTCCGAACCAAGAGGTAGACGGCGAGGCCGAGCTGCTCGGCCCGGGCGAGGCCCTCGTCGGGGCCCAGCACGTTGATCGCGGTCGCCCAGGCGTCCGCGAGGGCCGCGGAGTCGGGGTGGATGACGGTCACGCTCGCGAGCGCATGGGTGATCGGGCGGCCGGTCCGAGGATCGATGGTGTGGGAGTAGCGGACGCCGTCGCGCTCCCAATAATTGCGGTAGTCGCCGCTGGTTGCGACGGCGCCGTCGCGGACGCGAAGGATGCTCTGGACCGCGCGGGATCCGGCGGCGTCGCCGGTGGGTCGCTCGATCCCGACCTTCCAAGCCTCGCCGCTCGGGTTGGATCCGCGGACCCGAACCTCGCCACCGACCTCGACCATCCAGTCCGCGTAGCCGGCGGCCTCGACCACGGTCGCCACGCGATCGCTGCCGTGGCCCTTGGCGATCGCCGAGAGATCGACGCGCAGGCCCGGGACCGACTTGCGCAGGGTCTGGGCCGCACGATCAACCTCGAGCTTCGCGTCGCCGACGACCTCCCGCAGCTGCGCGATCTCGGCCTCGCCGAGCTCGTGGCGCTCGCTCGGATCGCCGGGGCCAAACCCCCACGCGTCGACGAGCGGACCGACGGTGACATCGAAGCCCCCGCCGGACTGCTCGCTGACCTGCTTGGCGAGGCTGACGACCTCGAGCAGGTGTTCGGAGGCCGGGAACGGCAAGTTGGCGCCCTGCCTGTTGAACCGGCTCAGCTCCGAGTCCTCGAGGTAGGTCGACATCTCGGCGTTGACGGCCGCGAGCTCGGCGTCGATCGCCGCTTGCAAGGGGGCGAGCGCGGCCGCGTCGAAGCTCTCGCCGGCGAGCACGACGGTGAAGGTCGTGCCCATGGTTGGACCGCTGAGCACAGCCCGGTGGGCCTGGATCATCCACGCCGAGCCGGCCTCGCTGAGCTCGCCCCGCTCGAGCGCCGGAGCCTTGGGCCACAGCATGTAGATCAGGCCAACCAGCCCGAGCAGCCCGAGCAGCACGATCGCCGCCGGGCTGCGGCCGGCGTTGACACGCGAGTGCGTCCGCTGCTCGTCGCTCATCGCCAGCAGCTGCTAGCCGCCAAAGTCGTCGAACATCACGTTCTCGGGCTCGACGCCGAGCTCGAGGGCCATCTGGATGACGGCTTGGTTCATCATCGGCGGCCCACAGATGTAGAACTCGCAGTCCTCGGGGGCCGGGTGCTCGTCGAGGTACAGCTGGCGCGCGACTTGATGGATGAAGCCCTTGGGCCCGGTCCAGTTGTCGGCGGGGAGCGGATCCGAGAGCGCCAAGGTCCAGGTGAAGTTCGGGAACTCAGCGGCGATGGCGTCGAAGTGATCGACGTAGAACGCCTCGGTCAGCGAGCGGGCGCCGTACCAAAACGTCACCTTGCGGTCGGTCCTGAGCCGCTTGAACTGGTCGAAGATGTGCGAACGCATCGGCGCCATGCCGGCGCCGCCGCCGATGAAGACCATCTCGGCGTCGGTGTCCCGGGCGAAGAACTCGCCGTAGGGGCCCGAGATCGTGACCGCGTCGCCGGGCTCGAGGCTGAAGATGAACGACGACATCTTCCCAGGCGGGACGTCGGGCTGGCGCGGCGGAGGCGAGGCGATGCGCACGTTGAGCATGATGATGCCGCGCTCGTCCGGGTAGTTGGCCATCGAGTAGGCCCGGGTGACCTCCTCTTCGACCACGGACGTGTACTGCCAGACGTTGAACTTGTCCCAGTCGGCCCGGAATTTCTCCTCGATGATGAAGTCCTTGTAGTGGACCTTGTGCGGCGGGCACTCAATCTGGATGTAGCCGCCGGCCCGAAACGGGACCTCTTCGCCGGGGGGGAGCTCGAGGATCAGCTCCTTGATGAAGGTCGCGACGTTGTGGTTGCTGCGGACCTTGCACTCCCACTTGCGGACGCTGAAGATCTCGGCCTCGACCTCGATGCGCAGGTCCTGCTTGACCTTGACCTGGCAGGCGAGCCGGCAGCCATCGCGGATCTCACCGCGGCTGAGCCAGCCCTCTTCGGTGGGCAGCACGGCGCCGCCGCCGGCGTGGACGTGGACCTTGCAAACCCCGCAAGAGCCCATCCCGCCGCAGGCCGAGGGGATGAAGATCTTGTGATCGGCGAGGGTGTTGAGCAGCGTCGCGCCGGCTGGGACCTTCATGGCCTTGGCCGCGTCGTCGTTGATCAAGATGGTGACGTCGGCGCTGTTGACGAGCTGCTTGCGCGCTACGAGCAGGACGCCCACGAGGCTGATCACGACGACGAGGAACATGGCGGTCGACAGCGCGACCATCGTCGCGTTCGTCATCGCTAGAACCGTGGAGATCATGGTGGTGATGAACATGGCTAAAGTGAGATCCCGCCGAACATCATGAAGCCAATGGCCATGAGCCCGGTGACGATGAAGGTGATGCCGAGCCCGCGCAGCGGCGGGGGCACGTCGGAGTAGCGCATCTTCTCGCGCAGAGCGGCCAGCGCGGCGATCGCCAGGGCGAAGCCCACACCGGAGCCGAAGCCGAACACGAGCGAGTCGCCGACGCTGTAGTCGCGGTCGACCATGAACAAGCTCGCGCCCAGGATCGCGCAGTTAACGGCGATCAGCGGGAGGAACACGCCGAGCGCCGCGTGCAGGGCCGGCGCGTACTTGTCGAGAGCCATCTCGACGATCTGCACGGCCGCGGCGATGGTCCCGATGAAGGTCAGGAAGTTCAAGAACGACAGGTCGATGCCGTTGAGCAGAAACGAGTCCTCCTTGAGCAGGCCGTGGTAGAGTAGCGCGTTGAGCGGGCACGTCACGGTCAACACGAACACCACGGCGGCGCCGAGACCGATCGCCGTCTTGACTCGCTGCGAGACCGCGAGAAACGAACACATGCCCAAGAAGTAGGCCAAGGCCATGTTCTCGATGAACACGGACTTGGTCAGGAGGCTGAGGTAATGCTCGAGCAGCAACATCGACTAGGCCTCCTCGATGAGTTCGGGGTTGATCGTCCGCATGATCCAGATGGCGATGCCGATCAGGAAGAACGCGGCGGGTGACAGGACCATGAGGCCGTTGGGGGTGTACCAGCCGCCCTCGGTCACCAGCGGCATGACCTGGAAGCCCAGGACCGCCCCCGAGCCGAACAGCTCGCGGATGAACCCGACCGAGATCAGGATCAGGCTGTAACCCAAGCCGTTGCCGACGCCGTCGACGAAGCTTGGCCACGGGTCGTTTTGCATGGCGAAGGCCTCGGCCCGGCCCATCACGATGCAGTTGGTGATGATCAGCCCGACGAACACCGACAGCTGCATGGCGACGTCATAGACGAAGGCCTTGAGCACCTGGTCCGTGATGATGACCAGCGAGGCGATGATGGTCAGCTGAACGATGATGCGGATGCTCGAGGGGATCCGATCGCGGATCAGGCTGATCGAGAGGTTCGACAGCGCGACCACGACGGTCAGCGCGATCGACATCACGATCGCCGTCTCGAGCTTGCTGGTCACGGCCAGCGCAGAGCAGATGCCGAGCACCTGCACCGCCACCGGGTTGGTGTTCAGCAGCGGGTCGAACAGGACTTCCTTGGTCTTTTTGGCCATGGCGGAAATCTCCGGGTCAGGGGGTTTGCGCGGGCACGCCCACGAGCGGTGGAGGGCCATCGGCGCGGACCTTGGCCAGGAACGGGCCAAAGGCGTGCTCGCCAAGCCAAAAGGTCAACATGTTGGTGACGCCGCGGCTGGTGATGGTCGCCCCGGACAGCGAGTCGACGCCGTACTCGTCGCTGACGTTCTTGATCACGGCGAGCGCGACCGCGTCGCTGCCGGGCCGGTAGACCTTCTTGCCCTTCCACGAGCCCTTCCAGGCCGGGTTGTCGACCTCGCCGCCGAGCCCGGGGGTCTCGGCGTGCTTGTAGAAGGTGATGCCCGAGACGGTCTCGCCGTCGGCCTCGAGGGCGAGATAGCCGTACAAGAAGCCCCAAAGCCCGTAGCCCTCGATCGGCAGGATGATCTTCTTGACCTGATCCTTGGCGCCGAGGAGGTAATAGATCTTGTGGACCTCGGGGAGGAACCGGACCTTGGCATCGTTGGCCGGGGCCCGGCGCTTGGCCTTTTGGGCCTCGGTCATCGGGGCGTAGTCCGCCGGAGGCGTGCCGTCGACG
>Ga0114946_10000725_pt1 | contig 22122 bp, 16 predicted proteins | sample WalLakDeSediment_FD_88676 | JGI IMG/M metagenome (GOLD analysis project Ga0114946, IMG submission 88676) | Lake sediment microbial communities from Walker lake, Nevada to study Microbial Dark Matter (Phase II) - Walker Lake 11/02/13 Deep Sediment | ecosystem: Environmental > Aquatic >...
CGGTGATGACGCACCACAGGAGGGTTCGCGCTGCTGCTCGCGCCAGAACTCGTCTCGAGCCCGAGCGCAGGCGCGGTGTACACGACCTGTTCTCGGCAGCCGGGGCCTCGGGGCTCACGGGCGCTGTTGGCTGGAAGCTCAACTGCCATGGCATCGGCCGGCCGACTACCTGAGGCGGCCCAAGCCGAGAAGCCGCGGCAGCAGATACGAGATGGCGGGCAGGAAGGCCAGCAACAGCGCCAGGTCGGGTGCGTCGGACCCGGCGACGGACCTCCAGAGCTCCGACCAGACGTCTCGCGTGGCATCGAGCAGCCACCAGATGATGACGCCCAGCACCAGCACGCGGACGAGCCCCCACACGGAGAGCGCCAGTCTGCTCCACAGCCAGACGATGACGGCCAGGCCCACCAGCGCCGCCAGCCACTTGCCGGTCGAGCCCTGGTCGCGCCACCAGTCGCCGATCCGCTTGAGCCAATCGTCCGGCCGTGGTACCGGTCGTTCAGGTTGCCGCGGCGGACCCTCCAGCGGGCACATATCGCGCTGAGATCGGTCCACCCAGCCGGTTCCGCCGCTGGGGTCACCGGCTGCCGCCCGGCTCGTGTCGTACCAGGTGCGGCCGTCCGCCGTCCTGGGCCCATCGATCACCATGACCAGCCAGTCGTCCTCCGGCACGCGCGTGTGGGCTCGGTACGAGAAGCCGGGCCCCTCGCGAATGCAGGTGCCGGCCGACAGACCGACGATGTCGCCTGCAGACCAATCCGCCTGGGCGCCGGCGCCATGATGCGCCGCCAACGCGCACGTGCAGACAGCCGCTAGGAGCGCGCCGATGGCCGTGCGCCGGATGGTGTGCGGCCGAAGCGTCATGTTTGACCTCCGAGGCGGTTGTCCAGGCAGGCCCGGTGACGATGGCGCCGGAGCGGCGGCAAGTCTCCCACCGATGAGGCAAACGGTCAACCACACTGTAGCTGCCGTTGACTGCCGGCGATGTGTTCGGCACCGGCGCGTTGACGGCGTTTCCGCGGAAACGCGAGACCCGCCGGGTGGGGCGGGCGCGCGAGGGCGGACGCGGCTATCCTTTGCCCGGGTCGGGCGTTATCCCTGCTGGGCCGCGCTTTGCAGGGCGGCGGAAGCGTGGACCGCACGCCGGCGCACACCGGCCGCGCCGAGCGCGGTAGCGTGTCGGATGGACGACAGGAGGCGCAACGTGTCACGACGGGTGATGCTCGCAGGCGTGCTGGTTGCTGCCGCCGTGTGGTCGGGCGCGGCAGCCGGGTCGGCTGGCGCGGTGCCGCCGGAGGCCGCCGCCGCGTCCCGGGCGGATGCCTCGCTGCAGGAGGCGGAGCCGCTGCTGTTCGACGACACCGTGGTGCGCGAGTTGTCGCTCACGTTCTCCTCCGACAACTGGCTGGCGTTGCTGGGCTGCGAGCGGTTCGGCATGCCGGGAGCGGCGCCCGCCAGACGAGAAGGGGTTGCGACCCTGGAGATGGACGGGGAACGCCTGGCGGAAGTCGGCGTCCGCTGCAAGGGCAACTCCTCGCTGTCCATCGCCGGCACCAAGAAGCCGCTCAACATCACCACCGACGCGCTGGTCCAGGGCCAGCGCCTGTGGGGCTTCGACATCATCAACCTGAACAACAACTGGAGCGACCCTTCGCAGCTGCGGGAGGCCATCATCCTGCGCATGGTGCGCGAATACGCGCCCGTCTCGCGCTTTGGGTTCGCGCGCCTGACCGTGCAGGGCCGCTACGTGGGCCTGTACACCATGGTGGAGCAGATCGACGGCCGCTTCGCGAGCCATTGGTACCCCGGTGACAGGGGCCTGCGGATCAAGGGCGACTCGCCGGTGCGCATTGCCTTCGACACCTCGACCCTGGCCTGGCTCGGCGAGTCCTTGGACCCGTACAAGCGCAACTACGAGATCAAGGGTGCCCAGGCGGGAGAGGACGCCGGCTACGAGGCGCTGCGCGAGCTCACGCGGGCCCTGGACGCTCCGCCGAGTGCCGGCGGACTGAGCGACGCCGACTTCCGCGACGGCATCCGGGCTGTGCTGGACGTAGAGAGCGCGCTCTGGTATCTGGCGCTCAACAACGTCCTGGGCAACTTTGACAGCTACTACGCCGGCAAGAATTTCTACCTCTACCTGGGCAATCGCGACCCGCGCTTCGACGTTATCACCTGGGACACCGGCCTTGGGTTCGGCATCTTCGGGCTGCGCGGCAGCAACCAGCGGCCCGGGCCCGGCACCGGCGCCAACACCGCCCGCGTGAGCCCGTTCGCCCAGGAGACCGACGCCGGGCGGCCACTGATCCGGCGGCTGCTCGCCGTGCCCGAGTTCCGGGCCGACTATGCCGCCCACTACCGGGCCTTGCTGGACGAGGTCTTCACCGTGCCGTGGGTGGAGGAAGTGGGCGTGCGGTACCAGCAGCTGATCCGCGACGCCGTGCGCGATGAGGCCGCGGCCCAGGGCAACGTCTCCGGCAGCTTCACCTACGCCCAGTTCGAGAGCAACCTGCGCCAGGCCATTGCCGGCCGCCAGGGCGCCATGGGCGCCCCGGGCATCCTGGCCTTCGTGGCCGACCGGCGCGCCTACCTCGCCGGCCTGCCGGAGCTGCGCGCGCCGGACGTGCGCCTGGCCGCGCTGGACCGCGCTCCGGCCGCGCCCACGGCCGCCGACGCGGTGCTGGTGGAGGCGGCGTTCTCCGGCTCGGCCGCGGTGCGCGAGGCGGACCTGCGCTACCGCGTCGACGGCGGCTTGGAGCACGGCGTGGTCATGACGCTCCACCCGGACGGGCGCTGGCGGGCGCCGCTGCCGGCGCAAGCCGTGGGCAGCGTCGTCAGCTACGTGGTGCGGGCGGCGGTCGGGGACGGCGTGGCCGACGTGGTGTTCTTCCCCAGCGCCACGCTGACGAAGCCCGAGCGCTACACGGTCCAAGGCGTGTCGCTGCCGCAGGGCGAGCCCGGTGACGTGGTCATCAACGAGCTGATGGCCGACAACGCCACCACCCTCGCGGACGAGCACGGGGAGTACGACGACTGGGTCGAGCTGTACAACCGCGGCGCCGAGCCGGTGTCGCTGGCCGGCCTGTTCCTGTCCGACAAGGCGGACGACCCGTGGATGTTCGCGCTGCCGGACGTGATGCTGGGCGCGGGCGAGCGGCTGCTGGTGTGGTGCGACAACGACCCGGATCAGGGCGAGCTGCACGCGGACTTCCGGCTCAGCAAGGACGGCGAGACGGTGTACCTGTCCACGGCCGACGAGGTGCTGGAGACCGTGGCGTTCGGGCCGCTGGACACCGATGCCTCGTTCATGCGCCTGCCGGACGGCGGACCGGACTGGGTGATCTGCGGCCGTGCCACGCCCCTGGAGCCCAACGCGTGCGACGAGCCCATCACGCCCCCCGCGACGCCGCTGACTCCGCCTCCGGGCACGCCGGAGGGCACCGCAACGGCCGCCACGCCGTCCCCGACCGAGACTCCGGGGACGCCCGCCGCCACCCGCACGCCCATGGTGGATCCGACATCCACGCCGGAGCCCGCCGGACGGCTCTGGCTGCCCATCGCGCGCCGCTAGCCCAACTTCCACGACGCCGAGAGCGGGACGGCGTCCTCCTGGGCGTCTCGGGTCATCCGGGGCCGCCCTGGGTGGCTACCGTCGGTCGCCACGTCCGGTCGGGCGCGCCAACTCCCCTGACGGAAAGCCCGGCCGGAGCCCCGAGCGTGCGGCGACGTCGGCGCTGACCGCGGAGCGCTGGCCCGCGACCGCCGCGGCTACTGCGGGCGATGCCGTGCCCGGCGCTGCAGCCGACCAGAGACGCCGGCAGGCCGTCTGGTCCCTCCCTGCCGCCGCCCTACGTGCTCCGGCCGCGGGCGCGGCGGCACAGGCGCACCAGGGCGTTGGTGGAGGCGTCGTGGGCTGCCGTGGGCGGCTCTTCGGCCGTCAGCTCGTGCGCAATAGACGTGGCTAGCGCCTTGCCCAGTTCCACGCCCCATTGGTCGAAGGCGTTGATGCCCCAGATGACCGCCTGGATGAACACCTTGTGCTCGTAGAGCGCCACCAGTTGCCCCAGGGTGGAGGGATCCAGGCGCGGCGCCAGGATGACCGTGGTTGGCCGATTGCCCGCAAAGACGCGGTGCGGCACGAGCTCCTCGGGCACGCCGGCCGCCCTCACCTCGGCGGCGGTGCGCCCGAACGCCAGCGCCTCGGCCTGCGCGATCAGGTTGGCGAGCAGCAGGTCGTGGCGCCCGAAGGGGTCGGCGGCGGGCTCAAGGAAGCCGATCAAGTCGGCCGGCACCACGGTCGTTCCCTGGTGGAGCAGCTGATGGAAAGCGTGCTGGCCGTTGGTGCCGGGCTCGCCCCAGACGATGGGGCTCGTCTCCGACTCGACCGGCGTCCCGTCCAGGCGGACGCTCTTGCCGTTGGACTCCATCTCCAGCTGCTGCAGGTAGGCCGGGAAGCGGTCCAGATCCTGCGCGTACGGCAGCACCGCTACCGTGGGCAGGCCGAGGACGTTGCGGTACCAGACCCCGAGCAGGCCCAGCAGGACCGGCAGGTTGCGCTCCAGCGGCGCGTGCCGGAAGTGCAGGTCCATGGCCCGGAGGCCGGCCAGCATCTCGCCGAAGGCGGCGGGTCCCACGGCCGTCATCAAGGACAGCCCCACGGCCGAGCAGAGCGAGAAGCGGCCGCCCACCCAATCCCAGAACGGGAACACGCGCTCCGGCTGGATCCCAAAGCGCGCCGCCTCGCCCGTGTTGGCCGACAGCGCCACGAAGTGCCGGCTCACGGCGGCCTCGTCGCCCAGCGCCGCCACGAGCCAGCGCCGGGCGTCGTGCGCGTTGGCCAGGGTCTCCTGGGTGGTGAACGTCTTCGAGGCCACCACGAAAAGGGTGGACGGCGGCTCCACCGCCGTCAGCACCGCCGCCAGGTGCGCGGGGTCCACGTTGGAGACGAAGTGGCACGCCAGCTCCGGGTGGTGGTACGGCCGCAACGCCCGCACCGCCATCCGCGGGCCCAGGTCGGAGCCGCCGATGCCGATGTTGACCACGTGCCGCACCCGGCAGCCGGTGTGCCCCCGCCAATCGCCGCTGCGCACCTGGTCGGCGAACGCCCCCATGCGCCGCAGCACCTCGTGCACCGGGCCCACTACGTCGCTTGCGTCGACGCGGAAGCTGTCCTCGGGCGCCGCCCGCAGCGCCGCGTGCAGCGCCGCGCGCCCCTCGGTGGCGTTGATCGCCGCGCCGGAGAACATGGCCTCGATCTGCTCGGGCAGGCCCGCCCGACGGGCGAGGGCCGCCAGCAGTTCCATGGTTGCCGCGGTCACCAGGTTCTTGGACAGATCGGCCGTCAGGTCCGCGGCACGGAACGTCAGCCGTTCGGCGCGGCCCGGGTCCGTGGCAAACGCGCTACGCAGGTCCACCGCCCGCCGGCCGTGGGCCCGCAACGCCGCCCACTCCTCGCTGATCGCGGTACCGTTCACCGTCTTGCCCTTCCTACCAGCGCGGCGCCCCAAACTCTTGCCCCCACGGCCACCGCCGGAGCGGGCCGTCCGTCGGCTCCGGCGGCGTGCGCCGGCCGCGGCCGGCTCTAGTGTCCCGTCCTGAAAGTTCCTGCACAAATCCATCTCTCGGCACGGGACACGGAGGGGTGCGGGGAGGAAGCCTCCCCGCGCGGTTGCGGGTACAGCCCGGCGAAGCCGGGCGCCACAGGGGCGAAGCCCCTTGGAAGTGTCCTGTCCCTTTCCGGATGTGTCAGCGATTATCTGGGACAGGACACTAGCGGCAGGGGATCAGATCGGCGATCTTGATGTAGATCTGCTCCAGATCCTCGGCGTTGGGGGCCGGGAAGTACAGCTCCGGCTCGCTGGCGATCTCGATGAGCAAGCCTTCGTCCAGGTCGGTGCCCAGCCCCACGGTCACCACCGTGATGCCCGCCTCCTTGGCCGCCCGGGCGGCGGCCAGCACGGGCTCGGTGCCGTCCACGTGGGTCTGGCGGCCGTCGGTGAGCAGCACCAGCGATGTGTTGCTGGCGGGGTTGTGGCGCTCGCTCGTCAGCTCCTGTGTGGCGGCCCTGATGCCCAGGTGGAGAGCCGTGCCGGAGGCCGAGGTGCTGCGCAGGCCGCGCAGGGCGGCCACGGCCGTCTCCTTGTCCACGGTCAGCTGCGAGGCGATGCCGGCCGTGTTGTTGAACCACACGATGGTCGTCTGGTCCTCGTCCTTGAGCCACTCCACCAATCCCCTGGCGGCGTTGATGGCCGCGTCGATCTTGAGCAGGCCGCCGGCGCGCGTGGGCTGGTTCATGGACGTGGAGGTGTCGATCACGATGGCCACGTCCACCGTCTGCGCAGACGGCACGCAGACCGTTGCGGTGGGCAGCGGCGTGGCGGTGGGCGGCCGCGGTTCCCGGTACGCCAGGGGCAGATAGCGCGGGCCCGGAGTGGGTGTGGGTGTGGCCGTGGGCGTGGCCGTGGCGGTGGGTGATGGCGTGATGGTGGGCGTGCTGGTGGGCGTGGGCGTGGGCGCCAGCACCTCCAGCGTGACGGTGGGGAACGCGCTGCTGCCCAGGAGCGTCTCCGAGTCGGTCCAGTCGATGCCGGCGCGCGCGCTGACCTCCAACAGGCCCGCCTGCAACGGCTCGACCCGGTAGCTGAGCGTCATGGGCAGCGTCGGGGCGGTGAAGGTCCACTCCAGCAGCTGGCCGGTCACGGTGACCGTGGGCGGCAGCGCCGAACCGGGCACCAGCGCCATGCGCTCGTCCAGCTCGTCGGACACGGTCAGCGCCGTCATGCTGACCGCGTTGCCCTGGGCCACCACGTCCTCGTAGAGGTCGATGGCGCGTCTGACCTCGCGGCTCTCCAGCACGAACCGACGGTCCGTGGCCAGCTCGTAGAGCTTGCGCCGGTCGTAGTTTCGCACGCCAAAGCCGACCGCGATCAGTTCTATGTCGCGACTCACCGGCCGCACGTCTTTCTGGCAGAACTGGAAGTCGCTCAGCAGGATGATGACCTGCCGGCGGTCCGCGTCGCGGCGGCTGCCGCTGCCGTTCAGCATCTGCTCGGCCGCGCGCAGGCCCTGCTGGACCCACGTCACCTCGCCGCCGCGCATGCGGTTGGCGGCGGTAGAGACCTTGGCCAGGCTGTCGGTGAGCGGCTGGCGGACCCGCGCGCGCTCGTTGAACGAGATGAAGCCGATGCGCAGGCGGCCGTTGGCGATGTCGCGCATGATCTCCGGCTGGCTCATGAAGTCCTGGATCCAGGTCTTCTCCTCGCGCACCCAGTCGCGGCCGCCTGACGGCTCCAGGGCCTCGATGTTCGGCGGCGGCTCCACCCCCGAGCCGGGCGTGGTGGGCGGGATGACGCCGCCCGGCGGCGTAGGCCGCGGCGGCTCCTGGGACGGGTCCGGCGTAGCCGGCTCGGTCGGCCTGCCCATTGTGGGCTCGATGCCGATGCCTGCCCCGGGGTTGCAGAAGGGCGGCTCGCTGCCGCGCGGATCGGCGCCCGGCGTGCCGTCGGGGGTGCCGATGCCGGGGGGCGGCTCGGGCGTGGGCGGCGGAGCCGACGGGTCGGGCGGCGGCCCCTCACTGGGGCGGGCCGTGGGCTGGAGCATGCCCGTCCGGCCGCGCGTCATGGAGTTGGACTCGTCGGCAACGATGATGAGGTCCACGGGCATGTAGCGCACCGGGCAGGTGCCGCTCACCACCAGCGAGACCTTGGCCGTCTGGCCCAGGACGAGCGACTCCGGCTCCGCCCACTTCCGCAGGTCCGGTGCGCAACCGCTCGCCGGCGTGCCGGTCTGGGCCAATGGCGACGCCAGGGCCAGGGCCACGAACGCCGTGGCCGCCAGACCGATCGGAACGACAAACCCAAAGAGAAGGATGATTCTGCGCACGGCCATGGTTGCTGCCTCCGCGGCTCCTGCGACGCCACGACACGGGGCGCCGCCCCATCAACAAACACAGTGTACCACATTCCTGCGCCGGCTAGCGGAGCGTGCCTCCGGCGTGGCCGAAGAAGGCCCCGATCCGAGTCCGTCCGCGCTTGACATGGAACAGACGTTCGACTATGGTTTAGAACGCACGTTCGAAATCGCCGCTTGGGCGACCCGCTCGACCACGGTCACCGGGCCGCCACGCCGCCGGAGGTTGTCATGGCAACCCGCATCGCCTCGGTGTCCACGCTTTCCCTCCTTCCGCGCGGCCTGCCGGCCGTGGATCCCGGACGGACGGCAGCCCTGCTCGGCTGGGTCCTGTCCGGCGTGCTGCTCTGCGTCGTGGCGTTCGGGCCCGGGCCCGGCGCGTCGCAGCCGCCGCCGGTGCCGGCACCGGCGGTGCCGTTCGTGTCGCAGGGCCTGGCCGTCACCCGCACCTCGGTGGAGCTGTTCGATCACCCGGCGCGCGGCGCCGCCCTGGCCAGCCTGGCGCCGGGCACGCGGTTGCACGTGGGCGGGTTCGTGGACGTGCCGGCCGGGCTGTTCCGGCGCCGGGTGCTGTGGGTGGCGGTCCACGACGCGGATCGGTCCTGGTACGGGTTCGTGCCGGCGGACGCCGCGGTGCTCTCGGCCGGCGCGCCGCCCCGGCTGGACCTGAGCGCCGTGAGCGTGGAGCAGCTGCTGGCGCCCACGGACGGGCCGCTGGGCGCGCGCGGCCCCATCCCCGGCGCCGAGGCGCACCTGGCCGGCGTGGCCGGCGCCCCGTCGTCCGGCATCACCGTGCCGTGGCTGCCGGACACCATCACCCGTTGGGCCGGGCCCATCACCGGCGCCGCCCGGGCCCACGGCGTGGATCCCAACCTGGTGGCCATCGTCATGCTGGTCGAGTCCGGTGGGAACCCACGGGCGGTGAGCCCCAGCGGGGCCGTGGGGTTGATGCAGGTCATGCCGGCCACGGGCGCGGACATCGCGGCGCGGCGCGGCATCGGCGGCTACCGTGCCGAGGACCTGCAGCAGCCCGAGCTCAACATCGACTTTGGCACCTGGTACATCGCCGAGATGCTGAAGACCTTCGGGCGGGCGGACGATCCGGACTGGCAGCAGTCGGTCGAGCTGGCCGCGGCCGCCTACAACGGTGGGCCGGGTGCCCTGCAGCGCTCGCTGCGATCCGGCGGAGCACTGGCGGGCGAGTCCGTCCGCTATCGCCGCTGGGTGGGCGCCATGTGGTCCGAGCGGCACGGCGCAACGAGCGCCGGCCTGGATTCGTGGCTGGCCGCCGGCGGGGCGCGGTTGGTGGAGGCGGCCAGAGGCGCGGCCGGGGCGTGAGGGGTCGCCGTCGGGTGCCGGCTCCGGCTCCGGCTCCGGCTCCGGCACCGGCAGCGGCACCGGCTACGGCACCGGCACCGGCAGCGGCTGCGGCGGGCGGCCGACTGCTATAATGCGGGGACCCGCCACCGACCGCCAGGAGGCGAGCCCTGCCTGCTCCCACGCCCCTGAGCCCGGACCAGTTGGCCAGACGCTGTCACCCGGACTCGCTGCCGTTCGAGACTACGCAGCAATTGGACACGTTGGGCGAGATCATCGGTCAGGATCGCGCCGTCGAGGCCATTCGCTTCGGTTTGAGCATCGACCGGCCCGGCTTCAACGTCTTCGCCTTCGGCCCGTCCGGCCACGGCAGGTTGACCACGATCCGCCACTTCCTGGCCCACGAGGCCCGCGAGCGCGGCGCCCCGGACGGCTGGTGCTACGTCCACGGCTTCACCGACAGCCGTCGGCCGGCCGCGCTGCGGCTGCCGCCGGGACGGTGCACGGAGTTGCGGACGGCATTGCACGACGTCGTCGAGGAGCTCTTGGAGCGGCTGCCCGCCGCCTTCGAGAGCGACGACTACGCCGCCCGGCGCCACGAGATCGCGGAGCAGCGCTACGGGCAGGCCCTGGACGTGTTCTCGGCCGTGGCGGCGGAGGCGGAGCGGCGGGGGCTGGAGCTGGCGCGGGACGGCGAGAGCTGGCAGCTTGAGCCGGCGGAAGGTGACGCGCCTTCCGGAGAGCCCGCTCCAGATCGGCAGCAGGCGCAGCGGGAGCTGCAGCCGGAGCTGGAACGGGCCGTCAACGCCTCGCGCGCTCTGGCCAGGCAGTCACGGCACGACCTGTCGGCCCTGGAGGTGCACGTGGCCTCCACCGTGGTCGGTCCGCGCTTCCAGGAGTTGTGCCGGACGTTCCAGGACCTGCCGGCCGTGACGGAGTACCTGCGGCTGGCGGAGGCCGACGTGCTCGGCCACTTGGAGCTGTTCGAACGGCGGCAGTCGCGGGCCGAGGAGTCGGACGGAGACGGACCGGACCGGGCGGACGCCTCGGCGCGCGCGCGCCGGCGGCGGGACGCCCGTCTGCGGCGCTACGACGTGAACGTGCTGGTGGACCACGACCCCGCCGGTGGCGCGCCGGTGGTGACCGAATGGCATCCCACGCTGGCCAACCTGGTGGGGTCGTGCGGCCACGAGGAGCGGGAGGGCAGTCGACGCACCGACTTCACCATGCTCCAACCCGGCGCCTTGCACCGGGCCAACGGCGGCTACCTGATCATGGAGGCTGCGGGGCTGCTGCAGCAGGCCCACAGCTGGGACACCTTGAAGCGGGCCCTGCGCACCGACCGGATCCGGATGGAGTCGGCCGGTGACGACGGGAAGGCGGGCGCGCTGGACCCGGAGCCCATCCCGCTGTGCGTCAAGGTGATCCTGGTCGGCGAGCCGTACCAGTACTACCACCTGGATGACGTAGACGGCGAGTTCGCGGAGCTGTTCAAGGTGGGGGCGGAGTTTGGCGGCACCATGCCCCGCGACGCGGCCAACGAGCTTCTGTACGCCCGATTCGTGGCCACGGTCGCCGGGCGGGAGGGCCTGCGGCCACTGGACCGGCCGGCCGTCGCCCGCGTCATCGAGCACAGCTCCCGCCTGACGGAGGACGCGCAGCGCCTTTCCGCTGACTTTCGCAGCATCAGCGACGTGTTGCGCGAGGCCGACTACTGGGCGGCCGGCAAGGGCCGGTCCGTGGTGGGCGTCGAGGACGTGGAGCGCGCCCTCGCCGCCCGAGAGAGGCGCTTCGACCGCGTGCGCGAGGAGCTGTACGACAACCTGGCGCGCGATGTAGTCCAGGTGGCCACGCGCGGCACGAACGTGGGCACGGTGAACGCGCTGACCGTGGTGGACCAGGCCGGCTTCGCCTTCGGTCTTCCGGCGCGCGTCTCGGCGCGCGTGCGCATGGGCGGCGGAGAGGTGCTGGACATTGAGCGCGAGGTGGACCTGGGCGGCCCGCTACACAGCAAGGGCGTGCTCATCCTGTCCGGCTTCCTGGGCGGCCGCTACCTGCCGGACGAGCCGCTGGCCATGGCTGCCAGCCTGACGTTCGAGCAGTCCCACGGCCCCATCGACGGCGACAGCGCCTCGCTCGCCGAGCTGGTGGCCATCCTGTCGGAGCTGGCCGCCGTGGCGGTGCGCCAGGAGATCGCCGTCAGCGGCTCGCTGAGCCAGCGCGGCACGGTGCAGGCGGTGGGTGCCGTGAGCGAGAAGGTGGAGGGCTTCTACGACGTGTGCGCCCTGCACGGCCTGACGGGGTCGCAGGGCGTGGTGGTCCCCACCGTCAACGTGCAGCACCTCATGCTGCGGGACGACGTGGTCGAGGCGGTGCGGCAGGGGCGGTTCCACATCTACGCCGTGGGGCACGTGGACGAGGCCATTCCGCTGCTGTGCGGCCTGGAGGCCGGGCAGCGAGGTTCGGACGGTCTGTTTCCGGAGGGCTCGTTCAACCGGTTGGTCGAGGATCGGCTGGGCAGCCTGGCCGAGAGGCGCCGCGAACTGGGTCACGCGCCGGACGGGCCCGAAGACGGCGCGGCGCCGGACAACGACGGTGCCGGGCGGCGGCGCCCGCGGCGCCCGTCGGAACTGCCGCGCTAGCAGCCCGCCTGGCCGTGGCCCGGCCGTGTCAACGGCGGTGACGCAGGCGTGGGTCCAGCACGTCCCGCAGGCCGTCGCCCAGAAGGTTGAACCCGAGCACGGTCAGCATGATGGCCAGGCCGGGCACGGCCACCAGCCACCACTCGGCAAACAGCTTCTGCCGGTTGTCGGAGAGCATCAGCCCCCACTCGGCGCGCGGCGGCTGGGCGCCCAGGCCCAGAAAACCGAGCCCGGCGGCGTCCAGGATGGCCGTGCCGATCCCCAGACTGGCGGCCACGATGAGCGGCGACAGCGAGTTGGGCAGAACGTGCCGCAACAGCAGGCGGGCCGGGCCGGCGCCCAGGGCGCGGCTGGCCTCCACGTAGTCGCGGCGGCTCTCGGACAGAACGCTGGCGCGGACGATGCGGGCGTAGGTGGGGATGGAGACTATGCCCACCGCCAGCATCACGTTGAACAGGCCGTGGCCGATGACCACGACTATGGCCAGCGCCAGCAGGATGCTGGGAAAGGCCAGCATGATGTCCATGAGGCGCATGATGAGGTTGTCGGTGACGCCGCCCAGGAAGCCCGCCAGCGCGCCGGCCAGGGTGCCCACGGCAATGGCCAGCGAGACCGCCGAGACACCGATGAGCAGCGACACTCGCGCCCCGTACAGCATGCGGCTGAACTGATCGCGGCCCAGCTGGTCGGTGCCGAACGGGTGCGCCGTGGACGGCGGCGCCATGGCATTGCGCAGGTCGACCTTCCAGATGCCCCGCGCGTCCGGGTGCTCGGTGGCGATCACGGGCGCCAGCGCGGCGCCGGCGGCCAGGAAGGCGATGATCAGCAGGCCGGCCAGCGACAGGCGGTTGTGCAGCAGCCGTCTCCAGATGGCGCGCCGGGCGGCGGAAGCCGATCGGGCAGGGGCCTGGGGCGGCAGGCCGGCCGCCGCGCTTGGCGCGATCATTCGTAGCGGATGCGCGGGTCGAGCAGCGCGTACGAGATGTCGACCAAGAGGTTGGCGGCCACGAAGACGGTGGCAAACACCAGCACGCCGGCCTGCACCACCGGCATGTCGTTGCTGCCGATCGCGTGGACTACCCAGCGGCCCATGCCCGGCCACGCGAAGATGGTCTCGGTCAACACCGCGCCCGACAGCAGGAACCCTGTCTGCAGACCGATGACGGTGACCACCGGCAGCAACGCGTTGGCCAGCGCGTGGCGGGCGACGACCAGCCGCTCGGAGAGGCCCTTGGCGCGGGCGGTGCGCACGTAGTCCCGGTGCAGGACGTCCAGCATGGCGGAGCGCGAGATGCGGGCGATGATGGCGGTGGGGATGGTGCTCAACGCCAGCGCCGGCAGGGCAAGGTGGTGAAGGGCGGACTTGAGCGCCGCCGGGTTGGCGGTGAGCACGCTGTCCAGCACGTACAGGTTGGTGACGGTCTGCAGGCCGGCGGCGGTGGCCATGCGGCCGCCGGTGGGGAACCAGCCCAGCTTGAAGGCGAAGACGTAGACCATCATCAGGCCGAGCCAGAACACAGGCATGGACACGCCCACCAACGCCACCACCATGGCCGACAGGTCCAGAAGCGAGTTGTGGCGGACAGCGGCCAGCACGCCCAGCGGGATGCCCACGAGCACGGCGATGGTCATGGCGCCCAACGCAAGCTCCACCGTGGCCGGGAACACCAGCTTGAGCTCGCTGGTCACCGGCCGCTTGGTGAGTATGGAGCGGCCCAGGTCGCCGGAGACCGTGGTGCGCAGGTAGCTGGCGTACTGGATGACGGGGTTGCGGTTGAGCCCGTAGCGCTCGCGGATCTCCTCGCAGCGCGCCGGCGTGTAGCGCTCGCCCAAGAGCGCGGTGCACGGGTCGCCGGCCACGCGCAACAGGGCGAACGAGAACAGCGTGATGCCCAGGAGCACCGGCAGCGTCAGCACCAGCCGACGGGCGATGTAGGCGAGCATGCGCGGGGCGGAAGCGACCGGGGCCGGGGTCGCGCGGCGGCGGTCCCGGCCCCGGGTGCGCCCGGTTCTACTCCTTGGTGACGCCGATCAGGATCTGCTGCAACGGGCTCGCCGTGTAGCCCTGGACGTTGGCGCGGAAGAGGATGGGCGGCGTGCGGTGCACCAACGGCACGGCCGGCACCGTCTGCAACACCCGGGCGTTGGCCTCCTCGTACATGAGCCGTCGCGCGTCCTGGTCGGGCAGCGTGGCGGCCTCGCGCAACATGGTGTTGAGCTCGGCGTCCGGCGGCAAGGCGACGCCGTCCGGACCCGAGTTGAACGACGCGTCGCCGCCGCAGAAGAACTGGCAAAGGAAGTTGTCCGGGTCGCCGTTGTCGCCGCCCCAGCCCAGCAGGAAGAGGTCGGCCTGGCCCTCCCTCACGTCCTTCAACCACACCGTGCGCCAGTCCGGCGAGCGGATTTCGGTCACGACGCCGAGGTCGTTGAGCGCCGACTGGATGACCTCGCCCAGCTCCTTGGGCTTGGGGTAGTAGAAGCGCTGGATGGGCGGCACGTAGAAGACCACCGTGTCCGGCAGCGTCTCCTCCGCCAGGCAGGCCGCCAGGTAGGCGGCCGCCTGCTCCGGATCGTGCGGGTGATCGGAGAGGGCGGTGTTGTAGCCCCACAGCCCGGGCGGCATCATCTGCACGGCGGGCTCGGCGTCACCGGCATACAACGCGTCGACGATGGCTTGCTTGTCGATGGCGTGCGCCACCGCCAGGCGGCAGTTCAGGTTGCCCCAGGGCGCCCGCGCCTGGTTGAAGCCCAGGTAGCCCACGTTGTTGGCGGGCTCGAAGACCACCCGGATGTTGGGGTCGGCCTGGGCCTTGGCGATGTCCTCCGGGTTCACCTGGTTCATGCCGTCAATCTCGCCCGAGGCCAGGCTCAGATAGCGCGCCGTGCCCTCCGGGATGACCCGGAACTCGAGCTCGCGCATGGTGGCCGGTGGTCCCCAGTAGCCGGTGAAGCGCTCGAGCGTCACGTGATCGCCGGGCACCCACGCCTTCACGGCGAAGGGGCCGGTGCCGGCGGCAATGGGATCGCCGTCCGGCGTGCCGTAGCTGTCCCCGCTCTTGCGCACGGCGGCCGGGCTGGCGAAGCCGAAGTTGCCCATGGCCAGCGTCTGCAGCAACGGCGCGTTTAGCCGACGCAGCGTGATCTTCACGGTGGTGGGATCCACTGCCTCCGCGGCCACAAAGAACGAGTCCGGCTCGCCGTCCTCGTCCGCGTCCTGGTCCTTGAAGCCCTGGAACATGTAGGGCCAGTACGTGAAGTCCCAGCCCTCGAAGTGGTACTCGTGCTCCGGGTCCGACCAGCGCTCGAAGTTCCAGACCACGGCGTCGGCATCGAAGGGCTCGCCGTCGTGGAACGTAACCCCCTGGCGCAGGTTGAACGTCCACTCCAGGCCGTCCTCCGAGACGGACCACGAGGTGGCCAGGGAGGGCTCCACGTCCGCGCCGCCCGGAACGTACCGGGTCAGCCCCTCGTACAGGTGCCACGTAACGAGCAGCGACTCGCTGTCCGTCACGTCGGCCGGGTCCAGCTTGGACGCGTCCTCCGGATGGGCAAAGATGAGACGGTAGGTCTCCGGTCCCGGCTCCGCCGTGGGTTGGGCCACGGCCGCGATGGGACTGGGCACCGAAGGGGGCACCGGTGTTTCCGACCGGCAGGCCGACAACCCCAGGGCCATGAGGGCCAAGGCGGCCGCGGCCACAACGAACCAGCGCGAACGCGCGTGCATGCTCTCCTCCGTGGTTGGTGCGCAATCGATGCGCTGTCCGCGCGCCGGCAGGGCGCGCGGGGCATCGTGGTCGCGACTATAGCGCCGCCCGTGTCGCGGCGCCAACCGGCCGCAGCCGGCCCGCGATGGGCCGGCGCGCCGGCCGTGACCGGCCCGCGCCCCAAAGCGACCGGCCCGGCTACAGCGCCAGTTGGCCCAAGGTCAAGAGGACGAAGAAGAACGCGACCAGAAAGAGCGACAGGACGACGATGCCGGCGTACACGCGGCTGTCGGACTTGAGATGCATGTAGAACAGCACCACCAGCGCCGCCTTGCAGACCGCCGTGACGAGGAGCGCCGCCGTCAGGAGGGAGCCGGTTCCGGCCAGGAGGTGCGGAAGCTGGACCTCGACCACGGTGGCCAGGGCCAGCACCACGCCGATGAGCAGGTAGCCGCGGACGGCCGACGGTGCTTGCCCGGCGGCTGCCGCCTCGCCGGCCGGGTCGCGGCCCGCCGGCCGCAGTGCCGGCTCACGCGCGTCGTTCATGCCGGTGCCTCCTTGGGTGCGCCACGAGGGGGTCAGATGAGGTAGGCCAGCGTGAACAGCACAATCCACACCACGTCCACGAAGTGCCAGTACAGGCCGAACAGCTCCACGCCCTCGTGAGAGCCGCGGCCGTACGCGCCGCCAAGCGCGCGGCCGATCACGAGCAGCAGCACCAGCAGTCCGCCCAAGACGTGCAGGCCGTGGAATCCGGTCATGGCGTAGAAGGTGGACGCGAACAGCGGGTCGGCGCCCGCCATCTCCGCCTGCGGGACCGCTGTCGGGGTGAGCCCATGCCCCCAGAGCAGGTGGTACTCGTAGGCCTGGATGCCCAAGAAGGTGGTGCCCAGAGCCAGCGTGGCCAGGAGGAAGACGATCAGCCGTCGCTGCCGGCCGCGCTGCACCGCGTCCAGCGCCAGGGCCACCGTCACCGACGAGACGATCAGCAGGAAGGTGTTGAGCGCGGTGAGCGGGATGTTCAGCACGCGCTGCACCTGCTCGTGCGCCGGCCATGACTGGGACGTCAGGCGCAGGGCCATGGTGGTCAGCATCAGCGCCGAGAAGAACAGCACCTCCGAGCCCAGGAACAGCCACACCGCCAGCTTGCGCGACGGCACGCCGGTACTATGGGGGTTGATGGCCGCGCCCGCGGTCGCCGTCACATGTGTCACTGCGCTCTCCTTGGCAACGGTCGGGACGGCGCCGCTCAGGGCATGAACCAGAGCGCGAGCAGCGCCAGCCAGACCAGCGTCACGAAGTGCCAGTACAACTCGCCCACGAGCGCCCGCGCGTGAACGGTCCGCGCCGGGTGCTTCCAGCGGGCGGCCGCCAGCGCCGGCGCCCAGGCCAGCAGGCCCACGAGGACGTGCAGCCCGTGGAAGCCGGCCAGCAGCTCGAACAGGGTGCCGTACAGGCCCTCGGCGGGCCGCCAGCCGCCCAGCAGGACGAACTGGCGCGCCTGTGCTGCCAGGAACGCGCCGCCCAAGGCCACGGTGACCAACATGCCGCGGCCGGCGGCCGCCCGCTCGTCGCGCCGGGCGTGCTCCACCGCGCGGCGCGCCGTCACGCTGGACGCGAGGAGGATCGCGGTGCTCGCCAGAATCACCGGCACGTCCAAGCCGGGCGCTCCCTCCGGCGGCCAGGCCGGGACGGTGCGTCGCAGTTGCAGAGCGGCGAAGCCGAGGCCCACGAAGAACATGCACTCGGCGGTCACGAAGACCAGCATGCCCAGAAGGGCGTTGGGCCGCCGCGGCGCGGGGCGCGCCGCGTTTGCCAGGGCCGTCACCGTGCGCCCTCCTCTCGCTCCAGCGCCAGGTCCTCGCGCACGAGCATCAAGAGCGCCACGGCAGCCAGCAGCGAACCGGCCACGGCCACCACCAGCGTGGTGATCAGCCCCGCGGCCAGCAGGGTGGTGCCCAGAGCCAGCGCCGGCGGCCACGGCGTCGGTTCCGGCAGATGGATGGCCACGGCCTGCGCGCGCGCGGGCGCGGCGGCGGCGTTGCCGTGCGGCTCGCGGCCACCTTCGCGAGCTGCCGGCGCGTGGTCCGGGCCCAGGCGCCGGTCGCGCGCCGGGCGCAGGCTGGTCACCGTGGGCGGCGTGTGGAAGTTGTGCGCCGGCGGCGGCGAGGACGTCAGCCACTCCAGCGTGTTGCCCTGCCATGGGTCGTCGCCCGCGGGCTCGCGGCGCCGTGCCGCCAGCAGCACGTTGGCGCAGAAGAGCAGCACGGCCACGCCGAGCATGTAGGCGCCCACGGTCTCCACCTGGTTCCACGTCTCCCAGCCGCGGCCGGCAGGGTAGTCCGAGACGCGACGCGGCATGCCGTCCAGTCCGAGGAGGTGCATGGGGAAGAAGGTCAGGTTGAAGCCCACCAGCATCAGCCAGAAGTGCCAGCCGGCCAGCCGCTCGCCGAGCCGGTGGCCGAACATCTTGGGCCACCAGTAGTACGCGCCGGCGAAGATGCCGAAGATGCTGCCGCCAAACAACACGTAGTGCAGGTGCGCCACGATGAAGTAGCTGTCGTGGAGCTGCAGGTCGAGCGGCGTGCTGGCCTGGAAGATGCCGCTGATGCCGCCGATGAGGAACATGCTGAGGAAGCCGAGCGCGAACTTCATGGGCGCCGGGAAGGAGATGGAGCCGCCCCACATGGTGGCGATCCAGTTGAAGAACTTGACGCCCGTGGGCACGCCGATGGCCATGGTGGCCACCAGGAAGACCATCTGGGCGGTCGGGTTCAGGCCTACCGTGAACATGTGGTGTGCCCAGACCATGAACCCCAGCACGCCTATGGCCACCGTGGCGCCCACCAGCGCCTTGTAGCCGAAGATGGGCTTGCGCGAGAAGACCGGCAGGATCTCCGAGATGACGCCAAAGGCCGGCAGGATCATGATGTACACGGCCGGGTGTGAGTAGAACCAGAAGATGTGCTGCCACAGCACGGGATAGCCGGCGGAACCGAAGAACGAGGTGCCGAGGTTGCGGTCGAACAAGAGCAGGATGAGCCCGCCGGTGAGCATAGGCGTTGCGAACAGCACCATCTGGCCCATCACGAACACCGTCCAGACAAACACCGGGATGCGGCCCCACGACATGCCGGGAGCGCGCATGTTCCAGATGGTGACGATGAAGTTGATGGCGCCCACCAGGGAGCCGCTGCCGATGACGATCAGGCCCATCAGCCAGTAGTCGATGCCGGCGCCGGCGCCGTAGGTGGCTCCGGCCAGCGGCGGGTAGCTGGTCCAGCCGGCGTTGGCAACCGAGCCGGTGAGAAAGGAGCTGTACAGGAACACCCCGCCGAAGAGGAAGAGCCAGAAACTCAGCGCGTTGAGGCGGGGGAACGCCATGTCCGGGGCGCCGATCATGAGCGGCGCGAAGTAGTTGCCCAGGCCGGCCAGGAACGGAATCACGAACAGGAAGATCATCGTGGTGCCGTGCATGGTCAGGACGCGGTTGTACGTCTCCGGGCCCATGAGCTGGTAGCCGGGGCTCCACAGCTCGGATCGGATCAGCAGCGCCAGGAGCCCGCCGAGCACGAAGAAGACGCTGGCGGCGGCAATGTACAGCAGGCCGATGCGCTTGTGGTCCACCGTGGCCAGCCAGCCAAGCGGGCCGCGCCGCCAGCGAGCGGCGACTACGCCGCCTTCCATCGGGTCCGACATGGTCGTGCCTCTCGCCGGCCTACTGCAGGGAGAGCAGGTAGGCCGTGATGGCCTCCACCTGCTCGGGTGTCAGGCCGAGGGCCGGCATGTTGGCACCCGGCTTCATCTCGGCCGGGCGGTCGATCCAGCGCGCCAGGTTCTCGGGCGTGTTCTCGAACACGGCGCCGGCCAGGTGCCGGCGCGATCCCACATGCGTCAGGTCGGGCCCCACGCGACCCACCATGCCCTCCACGCCGTCGATGACGTGGCAGCCGACGCACGCCAGGCCCGCGATGGCGTCCCTGCCGGCGGCCTCAAGCGACCCCGGCGCCGGCTCCACCGCCGGGGCGGCCTGCGCGGCGAGCCACGCGGTGAACTCGAGCTCCGGCACTGCCCGCACCACAAAGCGCATGCCCGCGTGCTGCACGCCGCACAGCTCCGCACACTGGCCCCAGTACTCGCCCTCGCGCTCGGCGCGGAACCACATCTCGTTGCGCCCATGGCCGCCCTGGCGCTCGCCGGGGATGGCGTCCATCTTGCCCCCCAGCTGCGGTGCCCAGAAGCTGTGGATGACGTCGGCGCTGGCCAGGCGCAGCCGCACGGCGCGGCCCACGGGGACCACCAGCTCGTTGGCCGTGATCACGCCCGCCTCCGGATAGGCGAACTCCCAGAACCACTGCTTGCCGGTGACATCGACCACGAGCGCATCGGCCGGCGCGGCGCGCTGCTCCAGCAGCGGGCCGTAGCTGGCCGCGGCCAGCCCCAGCACCACCACGGCCGGCGCGATGGTCCAGGCCACCTCCGCCTTGGCACTGCCGTGGACCTGCTTTGGCTCTCCGTCGCCGTCACGGCGCCGGAAGCGCACGGCCGTGTACAGGATGAGGCCCTCGACCAGCAGGAACACGGTCACGCCCAGCACGAACACGATCTGGTAGAGACGCTTGAGGCTGGCGGCGGTGGGTGAGACGGGGTCCAGGATGGACTGAGCCGCCGCCGCCGACGTCACGATCTGGCTTGCGATCAACACCGCCAGCGCGGCGACGACGATGCTGCTGGGCCTGCGGATGCGCTTCGGCATGGTCTCGGACCCTCGCGGCGTGGGGCGGCGGCCGCGCCGTCGCCCGCCCACGAAGAAAGGCCCCCGCCTATGCCCGGTCGGGAAGCCTGTTCGCGCCGGCCGCCGCCCGGCACGGTGCCGAAGCGGCGAGTTCAGGCACCAACTATGGGGTGCCCGGACCGGGCCGGGGTCGCAATCCGGTCCGCATCGGGTCCGCTTGGAGCGCCGGTGCCGGGCCCCACGCGTCGGTCTGGCGTGTTCGGGCACCCGTGGGCTAAGCTGGTGCAGGCCGGCAACCGGCGGGGCCCCTGCCCCGCCGCGCGCGGCAGGGGCAACGCGGAGGGCCCGGTTCATGCGCGCACATCGCTTCACCGGCTACGCCTGGTTCGCCGTGGCGTACACGGTGGCCGTCATCCTGTGGGGCGCGGTGGTGCGGGCCACGGGCTCGGGCGCCGGTTGCGGCAGCCACTGGCCGGACTGCAACGGCCAGATCGTCCCCCGGGCGCCCGCCATGGAGACGGCCATCGAGTTCTTGCACCGCGCCACCAGCGGGGTGGCGCTGCTGGTGGTGCTGGGCCTGGCCTGGTGGGCGTGGCGGCGCTACCCGCCCGGCAGCCGGGTCCGCGCCGCCGCCCTGGCCGCAGTGGCGTTCATCGTGCTCGAGGCGTTGATAGGCGCCGGGTTGGTGCTGTTTGGCCTGGTGGGTGATGACGACTCCGTGGCGCGGGCCGTGGTCATTGCCGTGCATCTGGCCAACACCCTGCTGCTCCTGGCGGCGCTCTCGCTCGTCGCGTGGTGGTCCGGAGGCGGTCAGGCGCCACCCGCGCGGCCCGGCCGGGGGGTGGCCTTGGCGTTGGGCACGGGCCTTGCCGTCCTGGTGGTCCTGGCCATGAGCGGCGCCGTGACGGCGCTGGGCGACACGCTGTTCCCGGCACGGTCGCTGGCGGGCGGCACGCCGGCGGAAGCCGGCGCCGGCACCCATTTCCTGGTCCGGCTGCGCGTCTGGCACCCGCTGCTGGCCGTGGTGGGCTCCGGCTACCTGTTGGCCATGCTGGCCTGGCTCGGGCGCGGCACCACCTCCACCACCGCGCGGCGCCTGACGGCGGTGGTGGGGTGGTTGGTGGTGGCCAGTCTGGGCGTGGGGGCGGTCAACCTGGCCCTGCACGCCCCGGTCTGGCTGCAGGTGCTGCACCTGCTGGTGGCCGACCTGTTGTGGATCGCGCTGGTGCTGTTGGCGGCCGGCGCCCTGGCCGGGGAAGCCGCGGGCGGCCCGCCCCGGGCAGGAGCGACCCCGCCGCCGAGCTGAGCCCGTCGCTCGTTCCCCGCTGCTCCGGGCCGGCGCGGCCTGCGCCCTCAGCAGCCGCCCTCGCGCCCATGGGTTGCCGCCGCCGTCACCAGCCGCGACGGCATGGCGTGCACCTCGCCGTCGCGCAGCGCGAACGGCGACCGGCACGTGCCGATGGCGCGTGTCCAGAGGTTCTGCGTGACGCCGGCGGAGGCGGCAGTCTCTGCCACGGGATCCGGCGGCGCCGTCTGGGTGCCGACCTCGAGCCGGTCCGCCCAGACCACTCCCATCCACAGCGCGGCTCCGGCCAGCAATGCGGTCGCTCTACGGTGGCTCATGGTGTCCTCCTCGCGCGCCTGGGGCGACAACGAGAAGGTTAGCCGGGTGCGATGACCGTCCGGTGAGCGGCCGGTGAGGTGCCCATGGGCAGCGGGGGCGGCGCATTGCGCCGCGATCAGACGTCGCCGGGCTCCGGCAGCGGAACCGGCGATCCGGGCGCGCGCCGCGCGGCCGCCGCCGCGACCGCGGCCA
>Ga0114946_10000726_pt1 | contig 22108 bp, 10 predicted proteins | sample WalLakDeSediment_FD_88676 | JGI IMG/M metagenome (GOLD analysis project Ga0114946, IMG submission 88676) | Lake sediment microbial communities from Walker lake, Nevada to study Microbial Dark Matter (Phase II) - Walker Lake 11/02/13 Deep Sediment | ecosystem: Environmental > Aquatic >...
AGGTCGCGGCCCTGCGCATGGGCAAGGACACCCTCGCCCTCGGTTCGGTCGGCGAGTACCTGCGCGTGCCGGATCACCACGTGCACACCAGCATCGCCGCCGATCCTCAGGCCGAGCCACCCGTGATCGAGAGCTGGTTCGCCGACGCCCGCGACAACCCCGGCGAGCGCGAGAACTACGAGCAACCTCGCTACGGCAACCCGACCAGCTTCGCGGCGAAGTTCGAGCAGGTCCGTCGGCGCGAGCGGGATGCGCCCAAACGCCGGGGTTCATAGCGCGACCCGCGATTGGCCAGCTGCCGTAGAGTTGCGCGGTGGACCTGCACATCCACTACCGCAGCGATCGGGAGATCGTGGCCGAAGCGGGCCCGCTGTTCTTTCGGGTCGTCAACGGCGTCGAGACCGACCAGGCCGCCGTCGATCGCCTAGTCATGGTCCTCGACCAGCTGCTCGAGCGGCGGCCGACCGTGGGGATGATCGCGATCATCGAGCACGGCACGCCGACGCCGACGCCGGAGATCCGTCAGCGCGTCGACACCGAGCTGCGTCGCTACGGCGATCGGCTCGTGGTTGGTTACGCGCTGCTGGGCCTGGGGTTTTGGGCGTTCGACGCCAACGAGTTCGCGGCGTCGCGCGCAGCGAACACGGACGCGCCGGTGTTCGCCGAGCGCAGCGTCGCGAAGCTAGCGGGGCGCATGGCCGCCGAGCTGATCGGGTTGGACGCGGACGCGGTCGCCCGCAGCTGCGAGCAGCTCCGGGCGTCGCTCGGGCTCGTCGCCGCTAGCGAGGCTGCGATGGACGCTGCGGCCCAGGCTGCGGCCCAGTAGCCGCCCGGCTCTGCACGGCCGGGAGCTCGGCGTGGAAGCTGGCGCCGACCCCTAGGTGATTCTCGAGCCGCAGCTCGCCGCCGTGCTCGGCGATGATCCCATGGCTGACCGCGAGCCCGAGGCCGGTCCCTTGATCGCGGCCCTTGGTCGTGAAGAAGGGATCAAAGATGCGCTCGACGGCCCCAGCTGCGACGCCGCCGCCGCGATCGGACACGCTGATCCGCGCCCACGGCTGGCCGTCGCTCGCAACGAAGCGCGCGAGGCTGATGTCGATGCGCTTGTCCTCGTGGTAGTCGGCCCAGCGCGCACACACGGCGTCGCGGGCGTTGGTGACCAGGTTCATGACGACCTGGCGGATCTGTTGGGCGCGGCATTCGACGAGCACCGGCTCGGCCGGCGCTTGCACGCGCAGGGCGATCTGATCCTTGCCGATCAAGGTGCGGACCAGGGACAAGGTCCCGTCGATGATCTCTTTGAGATCGACGGGGCCGCTCGCGACTTCGTTCTCTTCGCGGGAGAACGACAGCAGGCTGCGGACGATGGTCGCGACGCGGCGGGACTCGTAGCCGATCTCGCCGGCGTATTCGCGGGCGACGTCGGTGATCTCGGGCAGCATCGCGATCAGCTCGGCGTAATTCATGATCCCCTGCACGGGGTTGTTGATCTCGTGGGCGACGCCGCTGGCCAAGGTCCCGATCGACTCGAGCCGCTGCTGCTGGCGGACCTGGGCCTCGAGCTGCTCCTTGGCCAAGCTGGCCTCGCGGCGCTCGGTGATGTCGGTGGCCACGGCGATCAGCCGCTCGACGCGGCCGTCGACGACGATCGGGGCTAGGCGCATGGCGTACCAGCGCGGCTCGAGGCTGCGCAGCGCGGCGCAAAGCTCGAGCTCGGTTTGGGTCGCGTCGCGGATCGCCTGGCTCATCTGCTCGTGGAGCGCGTCGCTGTGGGCGGGCTCGACGAGGGTGTCGAGGGCGCTGCCGATCACGCCCTGGCGATCCTGCGCGTCGCAACCTTCGCAGTGATTGATGAACTCGACGCGGCCGTGGTGGTCGACGAGCATGACGACGTCGGGCAGGCCCTGCACGAGCGAGCGCCAGCGGACCTCGCTGCCGCGCAGGGCCTCGAACAGCTGGGCGTTCTCGAGCGCGCTCGCGGCTTGGGCCATGAGCAGGTTCAAGAGCTCGAGCCGATCGCTGGTGAAGCTCCCGGAGTTGAGCTTGTTCTCGAGGTAGAGCAGGCCGATCAGGCGCTCGTGCTTGACGATCGGCAGGCACAGGATCGAGCGCACGCCCTGCTCGCCGATGTAGGGGTCGGCGGCGAACCGCAGGTCGCTGGTCGCGTCGATGACGATCGCGGGCTCACGGGTCCGCTCGACCCAGCGCAGGACCGAAACGGCGATCTGATCGCTGGCGTCCTCGACCGGGAGCGGCTCGCGGAACAAGCTGGCGTTCGAACCCTCGGCCGAGCACACGGCGGTGAGCTCGAGCCCGGCGTCGCCCGGCAAGAGCAGCGCGCCGCGCTCGGCCCCGGCGTTCTCGATCGCAATGGCCATGACCCGATCGACGACGTCCTCGAGCCGGATGTCGCCGGCGATCGCCTGCGAGGCCTTGAGGATGGTCTGCAGGTCGAGGGCTCGGCTGGCGCTGACGTGCGGGCCGGTTGGGACGCCGGCGCGGCGCAGCATGATCGCGGCCCCGCGATCCTCGACGAGCTCCGGGTGCAGCCGATCGAGCTGGGCGACCTTGGCGAACGCGCCCCAATGGCTGTAGCGCTCGCGAGCGTCGCGCAGCGGGCCGTCGGCGAGCTCGGCGAGGCCGAGGCTGCGCAGCAGGACCGCCGAGCGCTCGGCGGCGATCGCCTCGAGCCAGGTCAGCTGGTGCTCGGCGGCGGCGCGGCGGGCCTTGGAGTAGGCGGCCAGGGCTTCGATCGAGCGGCCTTGGGCGTGGTCGAGCTCGGCCTCGAGCAGGGCCGCCCGCGCGACGCAGTTGGCCGGCGCGAGCGCGGCCGCGGCCGTGAGCTGCTCGAGCGCGAGCCGAACGATCGTCAACAGCCGCTCGCGCTCGTCCGCGCCGCCCTCGTCCGGCCCGATCGTCGCGCTCAACCCCGCGGCGCTGAGCCCCAGGAAGGTCGCGTAGTCGCACATGTACCACGCGCCAAACACCACGCGCGGGAAGTCCTCGATGCCGTCGAGCTCGGCGAACGCCTCGCGCCAGCGCCCGAACAAGCAGCGGGTAAAGCAGCGGAGCAGGCGAACCGTGTACTCCGAGGGCCGGTGATTGAAGTTGTAGATGAGCGGTTCAAACCCGAGCCCGGCTTCGTCGCCCGCTAGCAGCTCCTGGGCGAAGCCAAGGTAGGCCTCGGTCCGGCCGATCAGCGGCCCCGCTTGCCACTGCCGCAGCCGTCGGGCCGCGCTGTCGGCGGTCCGCTCGAGCGCCGGCAGCGGGACCCCAGACGAGAGCGAGATCGCGACGCTCATGGTCGTGGCGTAGCTGGCGTTGGCGAGGTCGCCGGCCGCGAGCGCGAGGCTGACGGACTCGCGCAGGGGGGCGAGGGCCTCGGCGTAGGGGCGGACCCAAGCCGCGACCACCCAATACGGAGGCTCGATGCGCTGGCGGTGGCGGCCGGGGCCGTCGTCGCGCAGCAGGACCTGCGCGAGCTCGACGATCTCGAGCGCGAGCGGCCGGTGGTCAGCGGCGGCGCTGATGGCCATGGCCGCGTAGCTCAGGGCCGTCGGCGCGGCGTGGTGGCGACCGTGGGCGAGCATGATCGCGATGTGCTCGGTGACGATCGCGGCGTGGAGGTTGGGGTCGCTCAGGGCCGACACGGGGATCAGCGCGGTCAGGATCTGCAGCGCGGCCTCGAGCCGTGGGTCGTCGAGCGGCGCGAGCTGGGCGAGGCCGCGCAGCTCGGGCGAGCGCAGCATCGGGGCTAGGCGGTCGAGCGGTCGCTCGGGCCGTGGATCGACCTCGAGCCGCCGGAGCCCGTCCATGCCGCAGGCGATCGCGCCCTCGCGGTCACCCGCGGTGATGCGGATCTCGACGCGCGCGGCCACGGCTCGGCCGATCCGGGCGAAGTCGAGGGGAGCTTGGAGCACGCCCTCGAACTGGCGCTCGGCTTCGGTGATCAGCCCCGCGAGGCCCAGGGCTTGGCAACGACCGAGCTCGAGGGCGAAGCGCAGATCGTCGTCGAGGTAGGCGGAGCTGAAGTCTTGGACCCCGGCGATGAGCTGGATCCCGGCCTCGAAGTAGCGGATCGCGGCGCGTGGGGCCGCGCCGATCAACGCGTTGTGCCCGGCGATCGCGTTGAGCTCGGCGAGCAGCTCGCGGCGCGGTTGTTCGAGGGTCTCGAGCAGATCGATCGCGCGGGCGCGGCTACGCTCGGGGTCCTCGTCGCCGAGCGGGGTCAGCCCGCAGCCGATGTCGAGGTGGTCGACGACCTCGAGGATCGACTGCTCGATCTCGCCGTAGCCGCTGCGCTCGAGGCAGTTCTCGCCGATCATCTGATGCAGCTCGACCCGGTGATCGGGCTCGTTCAGCTGATAGGCGGCGGCGCGGATCCGGTCGTGGGTGAAGCCATAGCGACCGCCGCGGAGCGTGGTCAGCAGGCCCTCTTGGGTCAAGGGGACCAGCGCTCGCGCGATGATCTCGGGCCCGACTAGGGCCCGGAGCGCGCGGACGTCGAAGCGCCCGCCGATGACCGCGGCGGCGCCGAGCAGCTGTTGCTGCTCGGCGGTCAACAGCCGCAGCTTGGCGGTCATCATCGACAGCAGATCCTCGGGGATCCCGGCGGCCTCGATCGCGTCGGCGTCCCAATCCCAGCCGCGCGGGCTCGGGCGCAGGAGCCCGAGCTCGACGAGGTGGCTCAGGTACTGACCGACGAACAGCGGGTTGCGGTTGGTGTTGCGGCCGACGATCTCGGCGAGCGGGCGCACGCGCTCGATCGGCCACGCGAGCGTGTCGGCGACCAACGCCGCGACGTCGTCGGGCGCGAGCGAGTCGAGGACGATGCGGGTCAGCTGCGGGCGCTTGGAGACCTCGCCGAACTCGCCGAACTCGCCGAACTCGCCGAACTCGCCGATCAGGGCGAACACCGGCGAGCCGCCGCTGAGCTCGTCCTCGCGCAGGGTGACCACGACCAGCAGCGCGGCCTCGGGCTCGACGAGCAGCGCGGCGATCAGCTCGCAGCTGGCCTCGTCGGCCCACTGGAAGTCATCGAGGCTCAGGACCAGCGGGTGCTCGGGTTGCGCGAACTCGGTGATCAGCGCGGCGCAGGCGAGCGCGAGCTGGTTGCGGGACTCGAGCGGGCCGAGCTCGGGGCCCGCGTCGATCGAGCCGAGCATCGGTCGCAGCCGCGGCACGAGCTCGTTGATCAGCGCGCCGGTCGAGCCGAGCCGCTCGCACATGCGCGCGCGCCAGTGGGCGAGCTGCTCGTCCGAGCGCGTGAGCAGCTGATCGGCGAGGTTCGAGAGCGCGGCGAACACCCCCGAGTAGGGCTTGTCGATCTGCTCGCGCTCGAACTTGCCGCGGGCGAACAGCCCGCGCCGGCGCATGATCGGCTCGGCGAGCTGGTTGACCAGCGCGGTCTTGCCGACCCCGCTGTCACCCGAGATCAGCACGACCCGCGGGGTCCCCCGGCACGCGTCGCGGAACGCCGCGCTCAGCTGCTCGACCTCGCGGCTGCGTCCGTAGAGCCGGTGGGGGAGCTGGAGCACCGCCGGCACGTCGCAAGTCGCGAGCGGGAAGCTCTCGAGCGAGGCGCCCGACGCGAGCGCCTCGGCGACCCGCTCGAGGTCGGCGAGCAGGCCCCGCGCCGATTGGTAGCGCCGCTCCGGGGCCTTCTCGAGCAGCTTCATCACGATCGCCGAGAGCGAGCCTGGGACCTCCGGTCGCAGGCGCTGGGGAGCCTGCGCTCGGCGGGCGAGGTGGGCGTGGATGAGCTCGAGCGGGGTGCTCGCGTCAAACGGCCGGCGCCCGGTCAAGAGCTCGTAGAGGGTCACGCCGAGCGAGTACAGATCGCTGCGCAGATCGACCTCGTGGTGGGTGCGGCCGGTCTGCTCGGGCGAGACGTAGGGCAGGACCGACTCGATCACCCAGCGGTCGTCGATCCGCTGACGCTCGCGCTCGAGCAGCACCGAGATGCCAAGGTCCGCGAGCACGACCTTGGGCCCGGCCGACTCGGCGGCGTAGATAAATACGTTGGTCGGCTTGATGTCGCGGTGGATCAGCTTGTGTTGGTGGACCGAGGCGAGCAGCGCGGCGAGCTGCTTGGCGATCAGCATGAAGTCCGCGAGCGAGACCGGCTGGCCGTTGCGATACTCGTCGAGGTTGATCCCGTCGGACCACGCGAACACCAGGGCGACGTAGCCAGCGCCGCGCTCGAGCGTGAGCGCCTCGACCACGCCGTCGAGCGCGAGCCCTTGGATCGTGCGAAACTCGTGCTCGATGCGGACCTCGATCCCCTCGTTGGGCGCGAGCTCGTAGAGCTTGACCAGCACCGGCCGCCGATCGGATTCGCGGATCGCCGCGAACACCCGCGTACGCCCCGAGTCGCGCAGAACTCGGGTGCTCCGGTAACCGTCGAGCGACAGCGTACGGCCGCGGCTAACGACGAGGCTCACCGCGGCAAGGTTAGCCCTCGCGGCGGCCCGGTACACCGTTGCGGGGCGTCGGGAGCCACGCACCCCGCTTGGGTGGCCTTCGCTCGAGCGGGGACCCCGAGCTCGTCCCGCCCGCAGCGAGCGCGCGTTGAACCTCATCGATGGGCGCTGCGAATAGCGGCTAGCTCGCCCGGGTTTGCGCGCTGCGCCGGGTCTTGATCCACGCCAGAACATCAGCGCCGGCGTGCCTGCCCGAACCCGCGGGGCTGTGTTAGGAGCCCAGTTGTGCTCGACTACCTCCGCGTCCGTGGCCTCGCTCTGCTCGATGACGTGGCCCTCGAGTTCGAGCCAGGCATGAACGTGCTGACCGGCGAGACCGGGGCTGGCAAGTCGATCATCGTCGATGCGCTGACCTTGCTTCGGGGGGGCCGGGGCCGGGCCGAGTTGGTCCGCGAGGGCGACGAGACCGCCCGGGTCGAGGCCCAGTTCGCGGTCCGCGGTCGGGTCGGCGAGCAGCTCGCCCCGATGCTGCTCGAGCTCGGGCTCGAGCTCGAAGATCAGGCCTTGGTGCTCGAGCGGCGGCTGCGGCGTTCGGGCCGGGGGCGGGCGGCGATCCAATCGAACTTGGCCACGCTCGCCGCGATCACCCAGATCGGCGGTGAGCTGCTCGAGATCTGCAGCCAGCACGAGCACCACTCGCTCACCAACGTCAGCCATCACCTCGAGCTGCTCGACGCCTACGCCGAGCTCGACGGCGCCCAAGGGCCGCTCGCGGACTACATGGGCCGCTACCGGATCTGGCGTGAGCTCGCCGATCGGATCGCCGACGTCCGTGAGCGCGAGGCCGAGCGGCTCCAGCGGGCCGACTACCTGCGCTTTCAGATCGAGGAGCTCGAGCGCGTCAACCCGGAGGCCGGCGAGTACGAGCAGCTGCGCGGGCGCATGGCCGTCCTGCGGCGGGCCCACGAGCTCGGCAGCTTCGCCGCCGTCGCCCAGGCCCAGCTCTACGAGAGCGACGACGCGATCGCCTCGCAGATCGCCGTGCTGCTCGAGCGAGCCCGGCGCTTGCCCGAGGGCCTCGCGGTCCTCGACGACATCACCGAGCAGCTCGAGGCCGCCCAGATCGCCTGTGAAGAGGCCGCCGCCGCGTCGGCGCGGCTCGTCGACGAGATCGAGGTCGGGCCCGGCGAGCTCGAGCACGCGCAAGAGCGGCTCCACGAGCTCGAGCGGCTCCGTCGCAAGCACGGCTGCGAGGTCGACGAGCTGATCGAGCGGGTCCAGGTCATGCGCGACGAGCTTGGCACCCTCGACTCGACCGAGGACGAGCTCGCTGGACTCGAGGTCCAAGCCGAGGCCGCGCGGGCGGCCTGCGTGGTCCGGGCCGACGCCCTCCATGCCGCCCGGCTTGGCGCCGCCGACGGCCTCGCCCGCGCGATCGAGACCGAGCTGGTCGCCTTGCACATCCCGACCGCGCGCCTCGCCGTCGAGCTGCGCGGGCTCGAGGGCGAGGCCGAGCTCGGTCCGCGGGGCCGCGACCGGGCCGAGCTGCGGTTCTCGGCCAACGCTGGCGAGCCGCTCGCGGGCCTGACCAAGGTCGCCAGCGGCGGCGAGCTCTCGCGGGTCCTGCTCGCCGTCAAGAGCGTGCTGACGACCGAGCAGCGCGTCGCGACCTACGTGTTCGACGAGGTCGACGCGGGCGTCGGCGGGGCCGTGGCCGAGGCCATTGGCCAACGCCTGCGCCGGGCCGCGAGCAACCACCAAGTCCTATGCATCACCCACCTCCCGCAGATCGCCGCCTTCGCTGACGCCCACTTCCGCGTGCGCAAGCAGGTCCTCGGCGGGCGCACGGTGACCCGGGTCGAGCGCCTCGACGAGCACGAGCGCGTCGAGGAGCTCGCGCGCATGCTCGGGGGCAAGCGCGTGACCGACAGCGCCCGCGAGCACGCCCGGGCGTTGATCGAGCAGGCCCGCGAGCTGAGCACGGCCAAGCCCAAAGCCAAGCCCAAAGCCAAGCCCAAAGCCAAGCCTGCCGCGAAGCCCAAGCCTGCCGCGAAGCCCAAGCCCAGCCGCGCGCGCTGATCGAGTCGGGCTCCCGAGTAGCGCGGGGCTCGTCTACACTGCGGCCGTGCGGTTCTTCGATCCCGAGAGTCGGCCGAAGTATGGCTGGCGGGCACGCGGCTACGCGATCATCTTCGAGACCGACACGCGCGCCGGGATGCTCTTCGACATCACGCTGCTTGGCGTGATCTTGCTGAGCATCATCGTCGTCAGCCTCGAGACCGTTCAGGGCCTCGCGGCGTCCCAAGTCAAGAGCCTGCGGATCACCGAGTGGGTCCTGACCGGCCTGTTCACCGTCGAGTACATCGCGCGGATCGTCGTGGTCAAGGACAAGCGGCGCTACGTCCTGTCGTTGATGGGCCTCGTCGATCTAATCGCGCTGCTGCCGACCTACCTGAGCTTGTTGTTCCTCGACGCCCAGGCCCTGCAGATCATCCGGGCCCTGCGGCTGCTCCGGGTGTTTCGCGTGCTCGAGCTCGGGCCGCTCGCCGACGAGGGCTCGAGCCTGGTCCGAGCGCTGCTCGCCTCGCGCCACAAGATCATGGTGTTTATGGCCACGATGTTGATCGTCGTGGTCATTCAAGGCGCGCTGCTCTACTTTATCGAGCACCAGATCAACCCCGGTTTTTCGAGCATCCCGCGCTCGATCTATTGGGCGATCGTCACCTTGACCACGGTCGGCTATGGCGACATCGCGCCGGTCAGCGTGCCCGGCCAATTCATCGCGTCATTGTTGATGCTGTTCGGCTACGGGATCATCGCCGTGCCCACCGGGATCGTCGGCGCCGAGGTCGCGCTGGCCGAGTTGATCCGCCGACGGATGGGCAGCGAGGCCGAGCAAGTCGTGCTCCCCTCGCCGGCGGGCGTCGATCCCAGCAACTGCGCGGGTGGGGTCCCGGCGTCGGCGATCGTCGGCGGGCCCGCGCACGCGAACGTGACCACCCAGGAGCGTGATTGAGATGGACTTCGCCGAACAAGCCGTCGAGAACCTCGTCAGCCAATTCTCCTCGGCCCTCGATTTTTATCGTGAGCTGGTCCAAAACAGCATCGACGCCGGGAGCGAGGCGATCGACATCTGGCTCGACTTTAGCCCCGACGACACCGGCGTCGGCGGGGTCATCGAGATCCACGTCGACGACCACGGCGAGGGCATGAACGAGGCGATCATCGACGGTCAGCTGACGACGCTGTTCGCCTCGACCAAAGACGACGACCTGACCAAGATCGGCAAGTTCGGCATCGGCTTCGTCTCGGTGTTCGCGCTCAGGCCCAAGGGCGTGCTCCTCCAGACCGGGCGCGACGGCGAATATTGGGAGGTGTTCTTCGATCACGATCGCAGCTTCACCAAGGCGCCGCTCGCGACCCCGATCGAGGGCACGCAGATCACCTTGTTCATCGAGGGCGACCGCGCCAGCTACATCGACCTCGTCGTCCGCAGCCGCGAGACCCTCGACCATTGGTGCCGGCACAGCGAGGCCGAGATCCACTTCGAGGATCGGGCCTCGCAAGCCGGCATCAGCGAGATCATCAACCAGCCCTTCGCCGTCGACGGCGAGTGCCTCAGCGGGTTCGAGCGCGAGGGCACCGAGATCGTCTTGGCCTATTCGAATGCGCCGGTCTGGGGGTTTTACAACCGCGGCCTCGCGCTCGCCGTCGCCCGCGGCGAGTCCGATCTGGTCCCGTCCGGGTTCGGCCACATCGCGTTTCGCATCAAGTCACGCTACCTCGAGCACACGCTCGCGCGCGAGACCGTGATGCGCGATGACAACTACCACAAGGCCATGGCGATGGTCGCCGAGGCGGCCGCCGGACCCTTGCGTCGGCGCTTGGTCGCAAGCATCGTCGAGCTCGTTAAAGCCGCCGCAGCCGGCCGGCGCTGGACCGCCCGCGAGCGGGCTCGCTACTTCGAGTTGATGGGCTACCTCGCGTGCGAGGGCACGCCAGGCCTCGCCGAGTTCGGCGACGCGGCGGTGCTGCTGAGCCTCGACGGCCGGGCCTGGAGCTTGGAGCAGCTCGCCGAGCTCGCGGCCGCCGACGGCCGGGTCTACGTCGAATACGAGGCCTCGTCGCTAGTCGACGGGCTGCTCGCGCAGGACACCCCGGTGATCATGATCCCCAGCGCAGAGGAGGTCGCGGGCGAGCTCGTGGGCGCTCGCCGGCTTGGGCCCGTGACTCGGGTGATCGCCAATTACTTGGCCCGCGAATTCGAGACGACCGGCATGATCGCGCGGGTGATTGATAAGTTTCGGACCGGGCCGGAGCTCAACCCGTGGGTCCAAGCCAGCGAGCTGATCGCCCGGCCGGCAGAGGTCCTGATCGCCGTCGACACGGTGACCGGCAACGCCGCCGCCGACGCGTTGATTCAGCGTACCGCTGAGCTGCTCCGCGAGGCGCTCGGCGGCGGGCCCAAGGGCTTGGCGCGCGCGTGGGCGTTCGTGCGGAGGCGGCCGCCGGCGTTTGGGTTCGCCGACTTGGTCGGCGCGCGCTTCCAGGAGGCGTCGGGCGGGGACCTGGGTGTGCGCGCGCGGTTGTTTGTGGTCGCCCATGAGATTGCGCCGCTGATGGCGATCCCGACCGCGGCGATGCTGCTGAGCGGCCGGCGGGCGCGGCCGTGGGCGGCGATTAATTGTGAGCACGTGCACTTTCGGGCGTTGCTGCGGCTCGCGGAGGCGCAGCCGGAGATCGCGGCGTATGGGCTGGCGAAGGCGTTGTTGCTCGATCGGGAGCGGGGATTGGAGTTTGATGTGGACTTGATCGAGGTGGCGTCTCAGGTGGAGCGATGAACCCGCCGCATCGCCGCCGCACCCCGCGCGTGGCAAGCTGTGTCTTCGCCCCGGCGCTCGGTCGCGGCAAGGACCTCCACAGAGCCTGAAGATTTTTTCTCATCTGCCTCAAGCTTTCGCCGTGCTCGTCGCAGCCCAAGCTCGACTCGGAGGCGCTCGGCAGGACCATCGCCGCGCAGATCGGGCCGCTCGTCGACCCACAGGTCGCTGCAACGCCGGGAGGTCTTCGCGGACTTCCTCCAGATCATGGCGGGTCGCAAGTGGGTTGCGGCCTCACATGCGCTGTCGTGGGGGTTGTTTGGGCTTCGGTACATCGTGACGAGAATGATCGCAGTCAAACCCGCACTTGAACAATCATTCATTTGTCGCACTCACACATGTCTATCGAGCAAGCTCACGAATAAACTCAACCAATCACCTTGCACGAACCGCCGAACGTGGGACTCTGCCCGCCCGTGAGTGAATCCCCCAACGACGTGCTCGACTGGCTGGTGATCGGCGGCGGCATCCATGGGGTGCACGCGAGCGTCGCGTTGCTCACCCAGGCCCAGGTCCCCCGCGCTCGCCTGCGGATCCTCGATCCGCAGCCTGGCCTGCTCGCGCGCTGGCGCCGGTGCACGGCCAACGTGGCCATGCAGTTCCTGCGTTCGCCCTCCGTTCATCACCTCGACGTGCCGGCGTTCTCGCTCGCGCAATTCGCTGGGTTCCCCAAGGGTGAGACGGACAAGCGATTCGCGCCGCCTTACCACCGGCCCTCGCTCGGGCTGTTCAACGCGCACTGCGACGCGCTGATCGAGGCCCACGAGCTCGGGGAGCTGCACCTGCGCGGCGCGGCCTTGGACATCGAGCCGGGGCCCGACTTTGTCCGGGTCCAGACCAGCTTGGGTGAGCTCCGCGCCCGGCGGATCCTGCTGGCGATCGGTGCGGGCGATCAGCCGGCTTGGCCCGCGTGGGCGCAGGAGCTGCGCGAGCAGGGCGTCGCGATCGATCATGTATTCGCCCAAGGTTTCGCGGCCGAGGAGCTCCCCGATTGGAACCACGCGGTGGTCGTCGGCGGCGGGATCTCGGCGGTTCAGCTGGCCATGCGGCTCGGCGCGCGGCGGCCCGGCGCGGTCACCCTCTTGACCCGCGGGCCCCTGCGTGAGGCCCAATTTGACAGCGATCCGGGCTGGCTCGGGCCGCTCGAGCTCCACGGCTTCGCCAAGCTCGAGGATCCGGTCGCGCGGCGGCGGGCGATCACCGGCGCGCGCCACCGCGGCTCGTCGCCGCGCGACGTGTTGCTCGCCCTGCGCCACGCTCGTCGAGCCAAGCGCGTGATCGTGCGCGAGGGTGAGGTCGTCCGCGCGCGCTTCGATCGCTCGCTCGGGCCGGAGCTGTGGCTGCGCGAGGGCGAGGCCGTCCACGCCGATCAGATCGTGCTCGCCACCGGGTTTTCACCACAGCGCCCCGGGCCCTGGCTCGACCCGCTGATCGCCCGGGCCGAGCTGGCCTGCGCCCCGTGTGGGTTCCCGATCGTCGATCAGGAGCTGCGCTGGCACCCGCGGATCCACGTCAGCGGGCCGCTCGCGGAGCTCGAGCTTGGGCCGGCGGCGCGCAACATCGCGGGCGCGCGCATGGCCGCCCAGCGAATCTTGCGATCGCTGGGCATCATCGTCAAACCAATCGCCCGTCGGGTCGAGGTCGCTTGAATATCATGACTACCGAACAAGCCCCCGTTCGCCGCTTGCCGACCACCGTGCTCTCCGGCTTGCTCGGCCGGGTGGATGCGTGAGCTGCTCGGCGTCCACGTGCCCGAGACCGAGAGCTACGGGATCTCGAGCTTCGTCTACCGCGAGCGCCGACCGTTCGACGCCGGCAGCAGTATGACGCAGAGCCGAGCTGGGATTCGCGCTTTGGTGATCGGGTGCAAGAGCTGGTGTTCATTGGCATGGACATGAACGAGGCGAGGATCCGGTCCAGGGAATCGGGGACAATTGCGCGGTGACGATCCGCGACAACAAGTCGCTGCTGCTCGTGCGCGACAGTCGCACCGAGTCGTGGCTGGTCAGCCCTTCCCGCCGAACGACATCATCGAGGACGACCGGCTGCGCTCCCGAGCTCGGCCGCAAAGGCGTCGCTCGAGAGCCGCGGCAAAACCGGGATCCTGTCGCGCCAGCGGTTGTGGCTTGACTCAGCGCCGCGCTCCGACTTAGGGTTGGTCGAGTGTTTGGTGCGCGATGACGAGCCTACCTGAACCTGTAGCGACCGCCCGAGCGTACTTTCGTGGAGAGATCGACCTCGACCTCGACGCGCTCGTCGAGACCGCCACGGCGCTCATGCGGATCCGCTATTTCCAACTCAGCCGCAGGCTGCTCGACGAGCATGGTGCGATTGTCGAGAGCCGCGATGACCTCACGAATATCGAGGCGGTCGCGCGGTTCCACGCATACGTGACGTACCAAGATCCCGATCTCGCCTCGTCAGAGCGGTTTGACAAGGCCCGGCAGATCTTGGTCGAGCGCTGCGGGCTCGAGCGTAGCGACCGGCCACCGAGCGCCGAGGTCATTCGCGTCGCCGGAGCGCTCTATATGGCGAGGTGGGCCAGTCAGGGGCGCCACACGGATCTGCTCGAGGCCTTGGCCGTCTACCAGCGCGGGGTCGAGTTCTATTGCCAAAACCCCCCGCACGATCTCGCGCCGGTGTTCGCGGAGGGCGTTGCGTACGCGATCGACATCCTCTCGAGCACGCGCTCGAGCCCCGCGCCGATCCAAAAAGCCCACGCCGACGAGCACCGCGAGCGCGCGCTAGCGCTCGCCAAGCCGATCGTCGGCGCGCCGCCTGAACAACGCGAAGATCGTGTGTTGACCCTGCTCAGCATCGGTCAGACCCACTTCGCGCTCGGCCACTTCGACGACGCTGACCCCACGAAGACCGCCTGGCATTGGTTCGCCCGGGCCCGCGACGAGGCCCAAGATTCGAAGTGGATCCTCCACGCCAAGCTCGTTGATCTCCTCAACATCGCGCGAATGCGAGGCTTGCAGGGCTGCGAGGCGCGGCTCGGCGAGAGCCTCGGAGTCAGCCTCGTGGCGATCGAAGGCACCAAGCTCGGGCGGGTCGGGCTCGCGCTGTCCGGTGGCGGGCTCCGAGCGTCGCTGTTTCACCTCGGGTTCCTCGCCAAGCTGGCCGAGCGCGATCTTCTCCGCCACGTCTCGGTCATGTCGTGCATCTCCGGCGGCGCGATCGTGGGCACCTACTACTACCTCTGGCTGCGTAAGCTGCTCGCAGCCAAGCCCGACGCGGACATCACCCAGGCAGACTACGTCGAGCTCGTCAAGGTCGTACAAGAGCGGTTCTTTGCGGCGCAAACGACCAACCTGCGCATGAAGCTGCTCGCGCAGGGAGGCCACAACTTCGCGCTCTTGGTCCAAGCCAAATTCGAGGTCACCAAGCGATTCGCGGATCTCTTGGACGAGGAGCTCTATCGGCCGATTGAGCAGGCCTGGCCCCAAGAGGCGCATCGATTCGGGCTCTCGTCGCCGGCCGGGGACTCCAGCGAGGCCCCGGAACACCTCACGGATTTACACGTGCTCCCCGCGGGCCTCGCGACCTTCCACCCGAACCGGGACAACCTCGATCGCCGAGCAAAGGTGCCGTTGCTCGTCATTAACGCGACGACCATGAACACCGGCCATGGTTGGCAGTTCACGTCGACCTATATGGGCGAACCGCCCCGGCACGTGTCCTTGGCGCTCGACGCGGGCAAGCGGCTTCGGCGGTTTTACTATGATGACCGGAGCCGGTCCGACTCTCGCAAAAATCGTATACGCATCGTCGACGCGGTCGCCGCCTCCGCGTGTATCCCTGGGTTGTTTCCGCCGGTCGAGCTCGGCGGGCACGGTGACCATTACCCGGACTACGCGATCGCGCTCTCAGACGGCGGGGTTCATGACAACCAGGGCCTCGGCAGCTTGTACGAGAACGACTGCAAGACCCTGCTAATTAGTGACGCCAGCGGCCAGACGCGGACCGCCCCCGAAGGCTATGCGGGCGTGGCGATTGGCGCGCTGCGGGCGAAGAGCATTCTAATGCAGCGAGTGCGCGAGCTCCAGCTCGAGGCCCTCGAGGGCCGGCGACAGGCGGGGCTGATCCATTCGTTCCTGCTCGTTCACCTCACGATGGGCCTCGATCGCACGCCGGTCGATTGGACCGACTGCGAGGACCCATATCGGCGCCACGATGGCCCGTGGTTCACCCTGCACGGGAACCCCGAGCTGACCCCCGCGCGGCTCCGGCCGCAGGTGCTCGAGCTGCTTGCCCAGCTACGCACCGACATGGACGCGCATAGCGAGATCGAAGCGTTCGGACTGATGGCCGCAGCCTACCACGCAGCCCACAGCGAGTTCAACGAGGTTGAGCGATCCTGCGTGGAGCTGCCAGCGGACACCCGCGCCGACGGCTGGATGTTTTCACCAATGGATCAGTTTGTCCGCGGCGATCTTGGTGATCCCGGGGAAGCCGAACTCGATCGCGTCTATCGTCAGCTCGGCAAAGGGCGCAAGCGCTTCGGCCGGCTGGGCAGCAGGCCAAAGCGGAAGTCTACGCGGCGCTCCATTGATATCGGCAACAGGCTGTGGGGTCTGATCGCGGTCGCGATCGGCTGGGTCCCCGCGCAGATCAACCTGCGGTGGATCACTCCACGGCTACTGCGCGATGGGCGAGCGCCCGCTGCCGCGCGGACTCCCGCGACCGGCGAGCTCGCCGAGCCCAAACGCTGACGGGTTGAGGCGTGAGCGCTGGCGAATCCGCTGCGGCAGGCGCAGGCGCAGTGGTAGGCTCGCGCCAAGCATGTCTGCGATCGATCAAGTCATCGCCCGAGCCCGGCAGGCCGACGTGGGGTTCACCGAGCGCCGGCAGTTCAAGCTCGCCCGCCGCCGGGCGATCGACAAGCTGCGCCGCTTCGCCCTGGCCGATCCCTATTTTTACATCCTCGAGCTGATCCAAGCGGCGGTCGCCGGTGGCGGGGACTACGTCGACATCGCGTGCCGCGACGGCGATCTGCTGATCTCGTGGACCGGCGGGATGCTGCGCGAGGACGAGCTCGCGCAGCTGTTCGACTTCTTGTTCGCGTCGAAGGACCGGCTCGACTTCGTCCACGTCCGCTCGCTGGCTTTGGGCGTCAACGCGCTGCTCTTGTTCGAGCCCGACGAGGTCGTGATCGAGTCGGGCGACGGGAGCCCAGGCGGGACCACGCGGATGGTCGTGCGGGCGGGCGCCGACGAGGTCGATGTCGGCCGCGCCGAGGGCCGGCTCGCCGGGACCTATGTGCGCGCGACCAAGCTCAAACGCCACAAGGTCGCGTCGCGTCGGCGTGGCGCCGACGACGGCAACATCGAGCTTGGGACCATCGAGAGCCGCTGCCTGTCCGCGCCGGTCCCGGTCGTCTTCAATGGCCAGCCGGTGTTTGGCTGGGCTCGCCAGCGGCTGCCCAACTTGCCTGGCTACGCGTCGGTCCAAAGCTTCGATGAGGGCGATCTCTACGGGATCATCGGGATCAAGCCGGTCGGCAGTGAGCCGAGCTTTCGGCTCCTGACCCACGGTGTCTGGATTCAGACCTATCAATACGACCTGCTAAAGCCCCACAAATTTGGCGGAATCGTGTGCTTCGATCGGCTGCACAAGACGATTGATCACTCGGGCTTTGTCCGCGACGATCGCTTCGCCGAGCTGTGGCTCCGGCTGCGGCCCTACGCCGAGGCGCTGGCCGGCGGCAGGGGCATCATGCCGTTCAAGTTCACCAGCGTCGAAGGGCTGGAGTACTCGATCGTGCAGCTGCGCGAGCTCCTGCGCGCGCACCCGCGCGTCGTGATCATCCCGCCGATCGCGGCGACGCCGGACGACGAGCATGACAGCGACGTGGCCTGGCGGGGCGAGAGCATCGCGCGGCTGCTCGACGCCCAGATCCTGCGGGTCGATGAATCGCAGATCCGGGGGGTGCGCGTGCTCGGTGAAGCCAACCTCTTGATGTGGCGGCCGCAGCTGGACGACGCCAGCGATCTGCGGTTTTATAACGAGGCCGAGATCGATCCTCCGCAGGGGCCGTATTTGCTGCCGCCGATCGAGCTCGAGGGGGTCAAACTCGATGAGTTGATCACGAGCTTGGCGAATGAGCGCGCGCCGATCATGCTGGGCGAGACCGGCACGATCCGCGCGGTCATCTACAGTCCGGACACGCATGAGCAATCCAGCCATGGCCTGCTCGTGCGGATCACGACCACCGGGCGGCTGCTCGGCGAGCATGTGTTCGCCTCGGCCTATCCGGGCAGGGTCATCGATGTCGAGCTGCCCACGGCCCAGCCGGCGGCGATGCGTGCGACCGGGGCCTCGGCTCGGGTCGCCGAATATTTCGCCGAGCAGGCCTTGCCGCGCTTGCGTGAGCAAGACGAGCGGGCGTTCGCGGGGCTTGGAGTCGGCGCGGTCGAGCCTGACTCCGCGGCCGCGCGCCTCGCCTTGCGGGTGCTCTCGCGGGTGAGCGTGACGCGTCTGCGACCCGCGGAGGGGTCGTCGCGCGCGGGCCTGAGCTTCTCGTTGCTGCGCCCGGCGGCGGCCGGCTTCGATCCGCTCGGCTCGTCGTTGGTGCGCACGCTCGCCGGCGAGCCGCTCAGCTTGCGCGAGCTCGCGCGGCGCAGCGAGGCCACCGGTGGGCTGATCTACGGGACCATCCCCGGGGTCCCGGCCGACCTCGAGGGCCTCGATCGCGGGCGGATCCTCGCGCTCGATCCGAGCAGCGAGCGCGCGTTGATTGGCCTGCTCGGCGAGGCCGCCTATGTCCGGGTTGACGGCCGCGATCAGCTGGCCAGCGCGGGCGAGTTCGTGATTCGCGACATCGCGCTCGGCCTGCGCGAATACCCAGACTTCCCGCTGCTAATCGAGCTGCGCGAGGGCGGCGCGCCCGGGGCCAAGCTCGACCAGCTCGACGAGCGCGGGCAGACCGAGCTGCTCGGGCTCCTCGTCCGTGGCCTGATTCGGCGGGTCTGCGGCGAGGCCGACGAGCCCGGGGCTGATCCCCGCGAACTCGAGGAGCACCGCCGGCAAGCGGTCCGCCACCTGCAATGGTGCGTGTGTCATGAATACGCGCGGTCCGGGGCCGCGGGGCTCGAAGCCCACGGGCTCCTCGATTTCCCGCTGTTCGTCGATCTCGACGGCGGGGTCTGGGCCATGCGCGAGGTCGGCTCGGCCCTGCGCTCACCCGAGGGCCTGGTGGTCCACTATGGCCACAGCTTGGGCGGGACCGAGCTCGGGAGCCTGAGCGCGGCGGCGCGAGCCGGTCGGCCAGCGTCGCAGGGCCGGTTGAAGTCGTTGGGGCTGTCGGTGTTTGGCCACGGCCTGCTCGCGCCGCTCGGCCGGATTCGCTTGGCCTTCGACTTCGATCTCGACGACATCGAAGCCGGGGCGAATCCGGCGACGGCGAGCACGGCGTTTTTGGTCGAGACGCGGGTGTCGAGCGATTGGGGCGAGGGCGTGCTCGGGATCCCGGCCACGCGCTTGGCCGATCACCGGATCTTGCTGCGCACCCACGAGCGGGGGGCGGTCGCGAGCCTCAACGCCCGGGTCTACGGCGTCGTTGGATCGATTGAGCTTCGCGGTGAGGTCACCGAGGCGGTCGTGACCGGCGTCGCGCAAATGGCCACGGGCTTGCTCGAGCGCTTGATCATCACGCTGCCCGAGTTCATCGATGATGAGCGTCGGCGCGAGGCCGCGATCGGCGTGCTCTTGGCCTACGCTGGCGAGCTCCTGAGCTGCATCGCCGACGCCGGCGGGTTGACGGCGCAGGTCTCGACCCCGCTCGCCACGCGGATCCTGGGGCTGCCGTTATTCGACGTGGGCGCGGCCACGCTGGTGTCGGCGCAATGGATGATCGCCCGGTTCCGCGAGCGCTTCGAGTCCGGCTATTTCGCGGGCGCCGGCGCCCAAGCTTCGCTCGAGACCATTGATTGGTCACAGATCGTCGTCGAGTCCACGCCCGCGGTCGTGCTCGATTGGCTCAATGCCAAGCTTCAGCCGGCGGCGGTGATCATGCCGGCGTCGAGCGCGGCGGCGTCGCTCGAGGCGGCGCCGAACGTCGCGGCGCCCGGCGAGCCGGCGACTGGGCCCGTCCATCAAAACACCCTGCGCGACAGCCTCGAATATTGGTTGGCGCGGCTGCGCCCCGACGCGGCTCAGCGCGAGTCGGGGGCGCGACCGACCTCGGTCTGGATCATCGACCAAGACATCGCTGACGGCGGGCTGATCGAGGGCTCGGACGCCCGCGTCACGCTCTGGGCCCAGCATGCGCTAGTGTCCCGGGTCCTAGGTGAGCCGACGCCGAGCAATTTGGCCTGGCTGCTGCTCGCGGTCTACGCCCATATTAACGGGCGCGCGCACGCCGTGACCGACGCCCACGAGCGCGACTTTCACCTGATCGTCGGCGAGGCCCTCGCTGACGGTCGCTTGCAGGTGTTGACGGCGATCGAAATTTTCCGGCTTCAATTTCGCTAATTTACGGCTAGAATTAGCCTCATGAATCGTGGTTTATTTGATATATTGGTGGCTCCATCGGCCTGCCTGGTCTATTGCCTAGGTAGCGTGAGCCTGAGTGTTGGCTGTTTCGGTGACGACTCCTCCGAGCCACAATGGCAGGAGCATTGCGACGACGACCAGGCGGACGACGACGTGCCAGACGCCGGCGAGGGTGACGGAGACGGCGACGGCGACGGCGACGGCGACGACGGCGACGATGACCCCGATGACGATGACGATGACGACGACGACGCCGACGGCGACGGCGACGGCGTGCCCAACCACCTCGACAACTGCCCGAACGTCGCCAACCCCAACCAGCTCGATTTCAACAGCAACGGCGCGGGCAACGTGTGTGATCCGCTGTTGTTCACGACCGGCGGCGGCACGCTGCAGACCACGGCGACGGCCTCGGCGGGGCAGGGGTCTTGCGACATTCCGCTCGCCCTCCAGGTGCTCGGCGGCGAGGTTCGGATCCTGCTCGACGACGACGCGGCGATCGCCGAGCTCGAGTTTGTCGCGCTCAACCTCGCCGATGTGCCCGAGAAAGACTGCAAGCTCGCGGTGATCCCGATCTTCGCGGTGATCAACGCGACCTTGGCGCTCAGCAATTTTGGGATCGTCAACGGCGGCGACACCTACCCAACCTCGCTCCCACACAACCTAGGCGACCACGACAACGGCGTGGTCGCGGGCACCCAACACCCGGCGCATCCGATTATGGTGCAGGGCACGCTGAGCGCGTCGACGGGGCCCAACAATCCGCCAACCGACAACCAGCTCGACTTCCCGGGCCAGACGCCGCCAGCGGCGGTGCTGGTGAACGACGCGGGCGGCAAGCTCGAGCTGGTGTTCGATGACGCAAACTTCGTGATCATCGACCAAAACATCGACAGCGACGATCTGCCGGTCACCGTCAACCTGTTGATGTACGGGCTGGTCGGGACGTTGAACCTGGCGCCGTAGCGCGGGGGGCACGGCGGCGCAGTGCACGCCGCGCGCGTGCATTTTGGTGTATCAAAGTCGAGCGTTTGCGGGTACAGTCCGGCGCATGAAACGTGGGTTGATACAGACGTTCGTGGCGCTCGGCAGCTTGGTCCTAGCGTTCGCCTGCTCCGATGACGGTGCTTCCGAGGTTGGTCTCATGGAGGAGACCGGCGACGGAGACGGCGACGGTGACGGCGACGGCGGCGACGGAGACGGGGCGCCGGGCGACGGCGACGGGGCGCCGGGCGACGGCGACGGGGCGCCGGGCGACGGCGATGGCGCGCCGGGCGACGGCGACGGGGCGCCGGGCGACGGAGACGGCGATCCCGACGGTGACGACGACGGCGACGGCATCCCCAACGGCGTCGACAATTGCCCGAGCATCGCCAACCCCAACCAGCTCGACTTCAGCGGGAATGGGGCCGGGAACGTCTGCGACCCGCTGATCTTCACCATGGGCGGCGGCACGATGCTGACCACGGCGACGGCCTCGGCTGGCAATGGCTCTTGCGACATCCCGCTGCCGCTCGAGGTCCTCGGCGGCGAGGTCCGGATCCTGCTGGACGACGACGCGGCGGTCGCCCAGGTCGAGTTCGTGACCCTCGAGCTCGCTGACGTGCCCGCGAAGGACTGCCAGCTGGTGATCATCCCGATTATCGCGGTCGTCAACGCGACCTTGGCGATCAGCGACTTTTTGATCTCCAACGGCGGCGATCCGTACCCCACCGCGTTCCCGCACAACCCCGCGGATCACGACAGCGGCACCGTCGACGGCACCCAAGACGTGCCCCATCCGATTCAGGTCACGGGCACGCTGACCTCGACGACGGACCCCAACGACCCTCCGTCCGACAGCGAGCTCGACTTCGCCGGCCAGACGCCGCCAGCGGCGGTGCTCGTGACCAACGCGGGCGGCAACCTCGAGCTCGTGTTCAACGACGCGAACTTCATCCTGCTCGACGAGGACATCGAGAGTGAGGACATCGCGGTCACGATCAACCTCGTGATGAAGGGCCTAGTTGGGGCCCTGAGCATGACGCCCTAGAGCGCCGACCTGCGCGGCCGTGCAGCGGTCCGTTCGGCGATTTTTTGCGCTGCTCGGGCAAGCTCTGCTAGCGCCGAACTCGGTGCCCAGGCAGCGCGAGATTCGACGATCAACGACCCGCTCCAGCGCGCGTGAGCGCGGGGCGGGTTCGTCACGTCCAGCCAAGCCCAAGGCCCGAGCCAAGCCCGAGCCCAAGCCGGAGCCGAAGCCCGGCAAGACCCGGCGGTCCAAGGGCAACCGTCGGGTTGAGCCTGGGGACCGCGGCTGCGAAGCTGGCG